>Ga0255052_10000015_pt1 | contig 132723 bp, 138 predicted proteins | sample JV7_2_21_MG_FD_188632 | JGI IMG/M metagenome (GOLD analysis project Ga0255052, IMG submission 188632) | Seawater microbial communities from Jervis Inlet, British Columbia, Canada - JV7_2_21 | ecosystem: Environmental > Aquatic > Marine > Inlet | place: Canada: British Columbia | collected...
GGGTCGGACACTATAATGCGCACGCTTATTACAGGCCCGCCTGGAACCGAAATCAAGACAAGCGCCACAAGCCGCCGGTTAGCCCGATGGACGTGGCGTTTTTAGTGCCGGAGGCAAGCAAATAATGCTCAGGGTGCTCGTCGGACAAATCGGTATCGGGGTGGTCCTGGCCGCTGCGCTTTGGGGCCTATCTGGACACGTCGCGGGATATTCGGCGCTGCTTGGCAGCCTGACCTGCGTAATCCCGAACGCATTCTTGGCGCTGCGGCTCGTAGTACCACGCCGGGATCCCGGGGCAGGAGCCCTGATTCGGGCGGCCTATATCGGTGAACTCGGAAAACTGGCGTTAACCGTGCTGATGTTCAGCATTGTTTTTGCCACAGTGCGGCCACTTTCAGCGGCGGCACTGTTCGCAGGATTTATTGCTGCGCAGTTAATGACCATCGCCGGTCTGCTACTGCGCGACGGACGAGAAACGGAAGAGACAACGAGTAACAACAATGGCTGAAGCCGGACACGGACCACAAACCAGCAGCGACTACATCACGCACCACCTTCAAAACCTCCAGGTCTGCAAAGACGAGGCTGGCGAGTGGGTGTGGAATAACTGCGCAGGCAACATGGGGGCGATTAATGTCGACTCGATGTTCTGGTCGGTTGTGCTCGGGCTGCTGTTCGTTGTTTTGTTCCGCAATGTCGCGAAGAAGACCTCGGCCGACAAGCCCGGCAAGTTCCAGGCGTTCGTCGAAATCGTCGTCGACTTCGTTGACTCCTCGGTCAAAGACACCTTTCACGGCAAGAGCCGCCTGATCGCGCCGCTGGGCCTGACGATCTTCGTCTGGGTCTTCCTGATGAACCTGATGGACCTGGTTCCTGTCGACTGGATACCGCTGGCTGCCAGCGCGGCGGGCATTCCCTACATGAAGGTTGTGCCGACGACCGATGTGAACATTACGTTCGGCATGTCGATAGCCGTGTTCTTCCTGGTCATTTTCTACACGATCAAGAACAAAGGCGTCTTGGGCTTCATCGGCGAGCTGACGCTGCACCCGATTCCGCCGTCGTTCAAGTTCCCGGCAGTTCTCGCGGCGCCGCTAATCATTGCCTTCAATTTCGTGCTCGAATTTGTCTCACTCATCGCGAAGCCGATTTCGTTATCGCTGCGACTGTTCGGCAACATGTTCGCGGGCGAACTAATTTTCATCCTGATTGCCATGATCGGCTACTGGCAGCTGCCGCTGCACTTCGGCTGGGCTGTATTCCATGTGCTGATTATTACTCTTCAGGCCTTTATTTTCATGATGCTGACCATAGTTTATTTAAGCCTTGCGTCGGAATCACACTGATTCGTTTTACTATTTATTTCAACAAGCTGGACTTGATCCTATCTAGGAGAAAATGATGGAAACTGTAATTGGCTTCACGGCGATTGCTGTCGCAATTTTGATCGGCCTCGGCGCCCTTGGCGTTGGTATCGGCATGGGTCTTCTCGGCGGCCGCTTTCTCGAGGGTGCTGCTCGTCAGCCGGAGCTGGCTCCGATGCTGCAGACGAAGATGTTCCTCGTCGTCGCACTGCTCGATGCCGTGGCAATGATCGGTGTTGGTATCGCACTGTTCTTCGCGTTCGCTAACCCGTTCGTCGCACAGCTGCAAGCTGCCACGGGCGGCTAAAGACCGCCCGACTGTAGGAGGGGCTTCAGCCCCGACTGGCTTACCACGGTGTTGTGGCTCAAGCCGTTCCCACAGTTATTGGAGAAATTTGTGGATATCAATGCGACTTTAATCGGCCAGACGATCGCGATGATCGTATTTGTCTGGTTCTGTATGAAGTTCATCTGGCCGCCACTCCTGGAAGCTATCGAGGAGCGCCAGCAGAAAATCGCTGATGGTCTCGCGGCGGCCGACAAAGGCGACCAGAAGCTTGCCGAAGCACAGGCCGAGGCTGAGCAAGTCATCTTGGATGCGCGCAAGCAGGCGACCGGAATTCTGGACCAGGCCCATGCTCGTGCAAACGAGATCGTAGCTGACGGCAAGAACGACGGCGTCAAAGAACGCGACCGCCAGCTGACCGCCGCCAAGGCCGACATAGAGCAGGAATCCAACAAGGCTCGCGAAGAGCTGCGCGGGCAGGTATCGGCTATTGCCATCGCGAGCGCCGAGAAGATCCTGCGCCGTGAGATCGACGACAAGCAGCACGAGGACATCCTCGGCAAGCTGGCGAGCGAGCTCTAACAGGCGATGGCAGACAACAACACAATCGCCCGGCCCTATGCGCAGGCAGTTTTCGAGCTTGCCAACGAGTCCGGAGACCTTGCCAAGTGGTCGGCGGCGCTGGATGTTGCCGGCGAACTGATGGCGGACGGCCAGGTGGTCGCCTACCTGGGTGATCCAGCGTTCAACAACGGGCAGCGGCTCGAGTTTCTGACGGGCCTTTTCGACAAGGCCGGGGCGAAGATGCTGGCCGGCCAGGATACGCACGGCACAAACTTCCTGAAGTTGTTGCTCGAATACAGGCGTATCGGCGTCCTGCCGGAAATGGCGGCGCACTTCGAGGCGCTCAAAGCGGATGTCGAGAACAAAGTCGACGTTGTTGTTACCTCAGCGAGTCCGATCTCCGACACGCAGAAAGACACGATTGGCAAAGCGCTGCGTGAACGACTCGGTCGCGATGTAAACATCGAGACGGAAATTGACGAAAATCTCATCGGCGGCGCAGTGATCAAGGCCGGCGATGTCGTAATTGATGGTTCACTGCGGGCACGGCTGGAAGGCCTCGCAACCGCACTGACCAAGTAAAAAGGAAAACAAAATGGCACTCAAAGCTTCTGAAATCAGCCAGCTGATTAAAGAGCGCATCGAGAATTTCGAGGCATCCGCGGAAGCGCGCGATGTTGGCACGGTCATCGGTGTTACGGACGGCATTGTCCGCATTCACGGTCTGACCGACGCTCGCTACGGCGAAATGCTCGAGTTCCCGCAGAACACCTTCGGCATGGCGCTGAACCTTGAGCAGGACTCGGTGGGCGCGGTCGTCCTCGGTGACTACAAGCACATCTCCGAAGGCGACACGGTCAAGACGACCGGCCGTATCCTCGAAGTGCCGATCGGCCCTGCGATGTTAGGCCGTGTTGTTGATGCACTGGGTATGCCGATCGACGGCAAGGGCCCGATCGAGACCAAGCTGAGCTCGCCGATCGAGAAGGTCGCACCGGGCGTCATTGAGCGCCAGTCTGTAAGCCAGCCCGTACAGACCGGACTAAAGTCGATCGACTCAATGGTGCCCATCGGCCGCGGCCAGCGTGAGCTGATCATCGGTGACCGCCAGACCGGCAAGACCGCTGTCGCGATTGACACGGTCATCAACCAGCGCGGCACAGGCATCAAGTGCATCTACGTTGCCATCGGCCAAAAGGCCTCCTCGGTTGCCGGCGTTGTCCGCAAGCTCGAAGAAGAGGGGGCAATGGAACACACCATCGTTGTTGCAGCTACCGCAGCCGACAGCCCCGCAATGCAGTACATCGCACCGTACTCGGGTACCTCGATGGGCGAGTACTTCCTCGATAATGGCGAAGACGCTCTGATTATTTTTGACGACCTGACCAAGCAGGCCTGGGCGTATCGCCAGGTCTCATTGCTGCTGCGTCGTCCGCCGGGCCGCGAAGCCTACCCGGGTGACGTTTTCTACCTGCATTCGCGTTTGCTCGAGCGCGCCTCGCGCGTTAATGCTGACCACGTCGAGAATGTATCCGGCGGCAAGATCAAGGGCAAGACGGGTTCATTGACGGCGCTGCCGATCATTGAGACGCAGGCAGGTGACGTATCCGCCTTCGTGCCGACGAACGTAATCTCGATTACCGACGGCCAGATCTTCCTCGAGACCGACCTCTTCAACGCCGGTGTTCGTCCGGCCATCAATGCGGGCCTGTCGGTATCTCGTGTAGGTGGCGCGGCGCAGACCAAGATCATCAAGAAGCTCGGCGGCGGTGTTCGCCTGGCGCTCGCACAGTATCGCGAGCTTGCAGCGTTCGCGCAGTTTGCATCCGATCTCGATGCGGCCACCCGTCACCAGCTGGAACGCGGTGAGCGCGTTACCGAGCTCATGAAGCAGAGGCAGTACACGCCGTTGTCGGTTGCGGATATGGCGCTGTCTCTGTACGCGGTTAACGAGGGCTACCTCGATAATGTTGAGGTCTCCAGGGTTCTCGCTTTCGAGGAAGCACTGCATGATTACGCGAAAGCGAATCACGGTGGCACACTCGATTCGATCAATGCGTCCGGCGACTACAACGACGAAATCGCAGACAGCCTCAAATCTATCTGCGACGAGTTTGCCGAGAAGGGAGCCTACTGAGCTAATCGCGTAATTCCTACGCGATTTTGATCAAGCAGCATATGGACACTACTGAGTTCTGATATGGCAGGCGAAAAAGAAATTCGCTCGAAGATCGCTTCTGTAAAGAACATGCAGAAGATCACGAGCGCGATGGAAAAGGTCGCGGCGAGCAAGATTCGCAAGGCCCAGCAGCAGATGGAGGCCTCGCGCCCCTATGCTGAGCGAATTCGCAGGGTCGTTGGTCACCTGGCGCACGCCAATCCTGACTACAAGCATCCGTTCCTGACGGAGCGTGAAGTCAGTCGCGTTGGCTACATCGTCATTTCGACCGACCGCGGTCTTTGCGGTGGCCTTAACGCCAACTTATTCAAGACGATGATCGGCGAGATCGCGACGCGGCAGGGCGAGAGTGTCGATGTCGACCTCGCGCTGGTTGGTGCCAAAGCCGTCGCGTTCTTCCGTCGCATGGGCGGCAGCGTCGTTGGTACGGCGACCCACCTTGGTGACAAGCCGGCAGTCAATGACCTGATTGGTTCGATCAAGATCATGCTGGACTCGTACAGCGACGGAAAAATCGATCGCCTGTTCGTTGTCCATAACGAATTCGTCAATTCGATGACGCAAACGCCGGTTGTCGCGCAGTTGCTGCCCGCCAGCGGCATAGGTAGCGATGACGAAGATTTGCAGGCTCACTGGGATTACATATACGAACCCGACGCAGGTGAGCTGCTCGACGACGTGTTGATGCGTTACATCGAGTCGCAGGTATACCGTGGCGCGGTTGAGAATTTCGCCTGTGAAATGGCGGCAAAAATGGTAGCGATGAAGTCGGCAACGGATAACGCTGGCGACATCATCGATGAGTTGCAGTTGCAGTACAACAAGGCACGTCAGGCTGCGATCACGCAGGAAATTTCAGAAATTGTCGGTGGCGCAGCTGCCGTTTCAAGCTAAGGAAAAGAGATGAGCACCGGAACTACTGTGCAGGTTATTGGCGCTGTTGTGGACGTTGAGTTCCCCGCAGGTCAAATCCCGAAGATTTACGACGCATTGATAATCGATGATGCGGAAATCACGCTCGAAGTTCAGCAGCAGCTGGGCGATGGCGTCGTGCGCACGATTGCGATGGGCTCCTCAGAAGGCCTGAAGCGCGGCATGGCGGTCACCAATACGGGATCGGCGATTACCGTACCTGTTGGCGAGAAGACGCTGGGCCGCATCATGGATGTCCTGGGTAAGCCAATTGATAATGCTGGCCCCATCGGCGCCGAAGTACACATGCCGATTCACCGTGCTGCCCCTTCTTACGAAGAGCAGGCGGCGACGACCGAGCTCCTGGAAACGGGCATCAAGGTCATCGACCTGATCATGCCGATCTCCAAGGGCGGCAAGGTTGGGCTTTTCGGTGGCGCCGGCGTCGGCAAGACCGTTACGTTGATGGAGCTGATTCGGAATATTGCTCACGAGCACTCGGGCTACTCAGTATTTGCTGGTGTGGGTGAGCGTACTCGTGAGGGTAACGACTTCTACCACGAGATGACCGACTCCAATGTAATCGACAAAGTATCACTGGTTTACGGGCAGATGAACGAGCCACCGGGTAACCGCCTGCGCGTTGCTCTAACCGGCCTGACAATGGCTGAAGCGTTCCGCGACGAAGGTCGTGACGTACTGATGTTCATCGATAACATTTACCGTTACACACTGGCCGGAACTGAAGTATCGGCACTGCTTGGCCGTATGCCTTCAGCAGTGGGATATCAGCCAACACTGGCTGAAGAAATGGGCATCCTCCAGGAGCGCATCGCTTCGACGAAGACCGGTTCTATCACGTCATTCCAGGCCGTATACGTACCGGCTGATGACTTGACCGATCCGTCGCCGGCAACCACCTTTGCTCACCTGGATGCGACACTCGTTCTGTCCCGTAACATCGCCGAACTTGGCATCTACCCGGCGGTTGATCCGCTCGATTCAACATCGCGAATTCTCGATCCGCTCATTATTGGCCAGGAGCACTATGACTGCGCACGTGGCGTACAGGCCGTGTTGCAGCGTTACAAAGAGTTGCAGGACATTATCGCCATCCTGGGTATGGACGAGCTGTCCGAAGAAGACAAGCAGATCGTTAACCGCGCTCGCAAGATTCAGAAATTCCTGTCGCAGCCGTTCTTCGTTGCTGAGGTCTTCACGAACTCACCGGGTAAGTACGTGTCACTTGCTGAGACGATTCGTGGTTTCAGCGGCATCGTTAACGGCGACTACGATCACATTCCGGAGCAGGCGTTCTACATGGTCGGCACAATCGACGAAGCTGTCGAGAATGCGCCGAAGTACCAGTAAGGGCCCGAGATAAGCAGATGGCTACCATTCACGTCGACATCGTATCCGCAGAAGGCGAAATCTATTCGGGCGAAGCCTCGATGGTGTTCGCACCGGCAAGAATGGGTGAGGTGGGCATCGCACCGCGTCACGCACCTTTGCTAACAGCACTGAAGCCGGGCGAGGTACGTGTGCAGGATGCCGAAGGTAACGAGCACTTCTTCTACATCACGGGCGGCATGCTCGAGGTGCAACCGAAGTTCGTCACGGTGTTGGCCGATACCGCATTACGCGGCGAGCAGCTCGACGAGGCGGCCGCGCTGGCTGCGCAGCAGGAAGCTGAGCAGGCGCTCGAAGGTGCATCAGAAGAGACGGATATCGCCCGCGCCCAGCAGGAACTGGCCGAAGCCCGCGCCCGCTACCGTGCGGCGCAGAAACTCAAGGGCAATCGCTAGCGGTTAGTCGTTAGCCCCTAGAAAGTCCCGAGGCGATTCCCCATGTCGACCGGATTGCCTTCGTCATCGTGCAGCTCTCGCGGCGGATCGATATTTTGCGTCAGCGGTGTCACCACGAGCATCACAACGAGGCATGCAGCAAGACCCATAAAATCTGACGGCAGATTGGGCCACAGACTCATCGTTGTCAGCCAGGTGATGAGGCCTGCGGCCATGCCCGATAGGGCACCGGCGCGGTTAGCCTTCGTCCACCACACGCCGAGAATGAACGGCACGATGATAACCGCGAGCCCGAGGATGTTTGCGTCGACCATGAGGTCGAACACAACCTGAATCCTCAGCGCGATGAGAAGAGCGATGCCACCAAAGAGCGGAATCGCCAGGCGCGTGATAAGCAACGTCAGGCGAGGCGACGGATCGCGCTTGACGTACGGCAACGCATTCTTCGCAACGATACTCGACGCCGCGAGCAAGGCACTGTCGGCTGAACTCATAATGGCGGCCAGCATTGCGCCAACAAATACAGCAATGGCGACGGGGTGCAGGTGTGCTTTGGCGAGCTCCGGGACAATAAACTCGGAGTTGGCGATGTCCGGCATTGTGACGCTGCCGATAATGCCAAGAAAGACCGCAACCATGCCGAACATCAGGTAGCCGGCACCCCCGACGTAAAATGAGTGCTGGGCAACACGCTCATTCTTTGCCGCGGCAATGCGCTGGAACAGCGTCTGCGCCGATATGTCGACAAGGCCGATAATCGTCCAGGCGCGCAGGTAGTTGAGCCAGTGCTCGCCGGTGTATTCGAGCGGCAACATCCGAAACGTCGTTTCGGGTAACTGTGGCGCTATGACGCCCCAGCCGCCCACATCGATCAGTACAACGGTCATCAGGATGATGAGCCCGACGATGATGATGATCATTTGCACGAAGTCGGTTAGCGCCACGGCCCACATGCCGCCGAGCATGGTGTACGCGAAAACGACAACCGCACCGATGATGATGCCGGTCTCGAAAGGAACGTTCGTCAGGGAATCGAATATCACGCCGAAGGCCACCAGCGTGCCTGCCACCCACATGATATTGGAAACGACCGTCGTGATCGTGATGGCGACACCGGCGACTTTGCCGAAGCGCTGCTCCATGAAGTCGGCGACCGTAATAATGCGAAGTCGCCGGAACAGGCGGGCAAAAAACAGGCCTATCAGGAACAGCGCCAGCGCACCGCCCCAGGGATCGACAATGACGCCAAGCATGCCGTGATCGTAGGCCGCGCCCGCACCGCCCAGCATCATCGCACCACCGAACCAGGTTGCCATTATGGTCATCGAAAGAACGGGCACCCCAAGGCCGCGCCCGGCGACCATGAATTCGGCAACGGTTTTCGCCCTGGTCGACGCGTAATAACCAACACCGAGCATGCCGAGCATGTACAGGGCAACGCCGGTGAAGATAATGTTTTCTGTCGACATGGGCGATTCTTCTTATTTTGCCGAGCGGCAAGACTAGCATTGTTTGCCACGATTGCCGCACAGCCAAGCCACTAGTCTTGCGGTATCATTTGCCGCTTGAGACTCACCGTCATTATTCTCGCCGCAGGCCAGGGCACACGCATGCGGTCCGACCTGCCCAAAGTGCTGCAACCGCTGGCGGGTAAGCCAATGCTCACCCACGTGCTGGCGACTGCGGCAGAGTTTCGTGCGGATGACATCTGTGTCGTCTATGGCCATGGCGGAGAAGCCGTGCCAGCGGCCATCGGCGATGAAAGCCTGCGCTGGGTCCTGCAGGCCGAGCAGCTCGGCACGGGACATGCGGTGCAGCAGGCCATGCCCGATACGCCGGATGAGAACCAGGTGCTGATCTTGTTCGGTGATGTACCGCTGTTGACGCCCGCAACGCTGACGCGGCTACTTGACGAGACCAGCGAAGACGAGTTGGCCGTGTTGTCGGTCGACATGGAGGACCCGACGGGCTACGGGCGCATCGTGCGGGACGGCGACGCGGTGACTGGCATCGTCGAGCAGAAAGACGCCAGCGAAGCCGAGAAGGACATTTGCGAAATCAATACGGGTGTTATGTTGTGCCCGGCATCAAGGCTCCGGGCGTGGCTGCACAATCTCGACAACGAAAATGCGCAGGGCGAGTATTATTTAACAGACGTGGTCGCCATGGCCGTTCGTGACGATGTTCGTGTCAGGAGTATCAAGGCAGACAACTGGACCGAAGTGATGGGAATCAACGACAAGAAACAACTGGCTGAGGCCGAACGCGCATTGCAGGCGCGCCTCGTCGATGAGCTGATGGCGCAGGGCGTCGGGTTCGCCGATCCTGCGCGCGTGGATATCCGCGGCAACCTTGAGTGCGGTAAGGACGTGTTTATAGACGTCAATGCGGTTTTCGAAGGTGACGTCTACCTGGGCGATGGCACGAAGGTGGAGTCGAACAACCTGATTCGCGACAGCCGCCTGGGCCCAGGAACGCTCGTGCACTCGAATTGCCATATCGAAGGCGCCACAACGGCGGACAACTGTGAGATTGGTCCGTTTGCTCGCCTGCGGCCCGGCGCCGAGCTGGCGAGCGACGTCAAGATTGGCAATTTCGTCGAGGTGAAGAAGAGCACGATCGGAGACGGCAGCAAGGTTAATCACCTGACCTACATCGGCGATGCCGAGGTTGGGACCGGCGTCAATGTCGGCGCTGGCACGATCACGTGTAATTACGATGGCGCCAACAAGCACCAGACAACGATTGGTGACAACGTGTTCATTGGTTCAGGTGTGAATCTCGTCGCACCCGTCGAGGTCGGCGAAGACGCGACGATCGGTGCTGGTTCGACAATCACCAAGCCGGCGCCTGGTGGACAGTTGACGCTCGAGCGATCGAAACAGACGACGATCAAGGGTTGGAAGAAGCCCACAAAGGACTAACAGAGCATGTGTGGAATTGTCGGCGCGGTCGCTGGTGAAAATGTAGTACCGATCCTGGTTGAGGGCCTGAAGCGGCTCGAGTACCGCGGCTATGATTCCGCAGGCGTCGCCGTGGTTGGCGACGACAATGCGCTGGGCCTGAGCCGCACCGTCGGTAAAGTGGCCGAGCTCGAAGATAAGCTCGCAGAGAGCCCGCTCAACGGCAACATTGGCATTGCGCATACGCGCTGGGCAACCCACGGCGGCGTTACCGAGGCGAATGCGCACCCACATCTGTCGGGTGACCGGGTTGCCGTGATTCACAATGGCATCATTGAGAACTTCCAGCCCATCAAGGATGACATGCTGGCCAAGGGCTATGTGTTTGACTCCGAGACCGACACCGAAGTTGCTGCGCACCTTGTTCACGACTACCTGAGACAGGGTTTCGACCTGGTCGAGGCGGTCGGCAACGCAGTGAAACGGTTTGCGGGCGCATTCGCGCTGCTGGTGGTCGATGCCGAGGACCCGCATCGCATCGTAGTCAGTCGTGTCGCGAGCCCGCTCGTCGTCGGCCTCGGCGAAGATGCGAACTATGTCGCCAGCGGAGTACCCGCTTTGCTGCCGGTGACGAAGCGGTTTATCTACCTTGAGCAAGGCGACCTCGCCGAGATTCGCCGCGATGGCGTGCGCATCGTTGATAGCGAAGGCAATGAAGCAACCCGCGAAGTTCATGAAACAGAATGGGACACCGGGTCCGCCGAGAAAGCGCCCTATGACCATTTCATGCTCAAGGAAATTCATGACCAGCCGAGTGCACTGGCTGACACGCTCTACGGTCGCGTATCGAACCAGCGCGTGTTGCCCGAGTCGCTGGGCCCTCAGGCGGCCGAGATACTGAACAAGGTCGAGCACATCCACATCGTGGCATGTGGCACGAGTTACCACGCCGGTTGTGTAGGCAAGTACTGGATCGAGTCCATCGCCGGAGTGCCAACCCAGGTCGAGATTGCGAGCGAGTATCGCTATCGCCAGGTCGTGGTGCCGGAGAACACGCTGTTCGTCACGCTGTCACAGTCGGGCGAAACCGCCGACACGCTCGAAGCGCTGCGCCTGGCCGGACAACTCGGATACATGGGTACGCTGACGATCTGCAACAGCCCGCACAGCTCGATGGTGCGCGAGTCGGATCTCGTCATGATGACGCAGGCCGGTCCCGAGATCGGCGTTGCCAGTACCAAGGCATTCACGACGCAGTTGCTGTCGATTCTTATTGTTACGCTGATGATGGCGAAACACCGCGGCATGGATGAAGAACAAGAAAAAGAGTTTGTTGCCAACCTTACGCACGCCGCCGCGGCGTCAGACCAAACGCTGAAGATGAGTGACCAGCTGCAGGAGCTGGCCAAGGACTTCGCGGACAAACAGCACACGCTGTTCCTCGGTCGCGGCCCAATGTGGCCAATCGCAATGGAGGGTGCGCTCAAGCTCAAGGAAATTTCCTACATTCATGCAGAAGCGTACGCGGCCGGCGAACTCAAGCACGGGCCACTGGCACTGATCGATGACGAGATGCCGGTCGTCGTTGTAGCGCCCAACAACGAATTGTTGGACAAGCTCAAGTCCAACATGCAGGTGGTGCGAGCGCGTGGCGGCCAGCTGTATGTATTTGCGGATGCTGACACTGGCATCGAGAGCGAGGACGGTATGACTGTCATCACGATGCCGCACGCGGACAGGCTGATTGCACCGATCGTGTACACCGTGCCACTGCAGTTACTGGCGTATCACGTCGCGGTTCTACGCGGCACCGACGTCGATCAGCCAAGAAATCTCGCTAAATCGGTGACCGTCGAATAATTATCGCCGCGGTCGACTAGATACTCGGCGGTGTTTCCCAATCCCCCAGCGCCGCCTGGTCCACGATTATTTCGCGATGGCAGCTCCACGTCACATGGATGGCCTCGGGTGTGCCGATGCCGGCGCCACGCGGGTCGCCCGCCGGGCCAAACCAGTGGTTCTGCGGTGCGCCAGTCGTGCGCGCACGCATGCCTGCGTAAGTCGTGCCGTTCACCGTTGATCCCAGCACCTTGTTCAGGAACACCGGGTCGGCACTAACAACAGCGGCGGTCAGGTGATGCGACATGCGCTCGAGCATGGCCAGCACATCGGGCAAGTCGTCGTCACCCCAGGTTGTGATGATCTGGAATGGGCCGAAGAGCTCGGCTGTCAGCAGATCGAAGTGTTCACCGCGTAATGCATCGAGAGGTACCTTGACGGCAGTGGCCTCATACGCACCGTACACGTCGGGAATACTGTGCCCTTGTAGCGGCTTGCCACCGAACATGAGCTCGGCGCCGGGTACGGCCATGCAGGCATCGATATGTGCCTGGATATCGTCGTTGTTCCAGGTCAGCACGGGGCCGAGCGACAGATTGTCGAGATCGCGCCGTGCCGCAAGCGGACCAAGCTTCGGCAGCAGTGCATCAGCCCAGTTGTCGTGCGCAAACAAGATGCTCTGCGCGGAGCATTTCTGACCGGATGCGTTGTAGGCGTCCTCGTCAGACTGCCAGGCTATGTAGTCGACCCACCTCTCATCGAAGTCGGGTCCGAGCACCTTCCAGTCGAAGCCAGCGTCTTCGACGCGCACGCAGCCGTTAACGGCCACTGACGTCGCTTCAGCAACATGGCTGGAGCCCGTGAACTGCACGAGGCGAATCGTGCCTTTGGCCTCTTCGATGAGACGGCCCATCGTACGACCACCACAGTGGATGAAGTCGAGGTCGTTCGGGTTCAGGCCGCAACGAATCATGAAGCGCAGGAACTGTTCGATGACGATATCGACCGTCGTTGCCGACTTGAGTAACGGCCGGTTGCCCATGAACAATGCACCCATGACTTGCAGGGCCGGAATTTCGAGCGGGAAATTGAACGGCGCGACGATAACGACCGGGCCAAAGGGCCAGCGGAAGCCATTCGATTGCTGGCCGGTTCGGTCGCCCGGGTTGGAAAAACCGCGAGCCAGGAAACGTACGCCGTCGCCAGAGAAGTTTTCCAGGAACGTTCGCGTGACTGTGACTTCGGTTTTGCACTGGATCCAGCTCTTCGGCATGACGCGCTGGATGAGCTTCGTGAAGAAATCCTCAACCTCGGGTTCGGCCAGCAATGCTGAAGCCCTGGCGCACACGCGCCCGAGTTCGATATAGCGCTCGACATTCTTCAGCGGGTTGTGCAGACCCGTCTTCGGACAGCTGCGTAGCCCGGCGACGAACGGGGCAATGTCCTGGGTATCGGGCATCTCGATAAAGGGCTCGCCATTCATCGGGTCGGGCACCGTCAGGGTTTTGGAATCGGAAACCCATGTGCCGCCGACAAGATTCTGCGCCTGGGCCGGTGAGGCACTGGTCATGCCGGCGAACGGGTCAACGGTCGCAAACGAAGCAACGGTATTTGTCATCTTGGTTCTCCAATGAGATGGCGAGATTCTAGCTGAGCTGGGCGCAGCAATCGAACTGTGAAGCGGCGCATCGCCCGGCCGTTGACAGCACTGTAAAGTTACGCTGCTATGCGTGGATTCATATACGGAATGGTCACTATCGGTCTGCTGACAGCCACCCCGGCCGGGTACGCCGACGTGTTCAAGTGTACGGCGGAAGACGGCAGCTTAACGTTTCAGCAAACACCTTGCCCGGAGCAGAAAGTCGAAGTCATAAACACGCAGAAAACAACCGGCTCAGAGCTCGACTGCCGTTATGCGTCCCGATTCGCAGACTTCACGGCGCGACACATGCGGGCTGGGGTCAGGTCCGACGAGGTTTTCACTGGCTACGGCGGCCTGGATGCCATGTCCCGGCCATCAATCGGTGTCATCAACTACGTGTACTCGTTTCGCACCAACAATGATGTGGCCGTAGAGCGCATCGCGGGACTGGCGCATGCCAGGTGCCAGGCAGGCTCTTTCGGGGACGCCAGCTGTAAAGCATTCCCCGGGCCGTTTACTGATGGCCTCGGTGGCTGCGATGGTGAATTGCAGGAAGAGCCGGCGGAGCCGGATGGCGCAAGCGTGACGGCAGAGATGCCAGACGGAGGCAGCCTGTCTTCGATGCACGCGCAGCCGATCGCGGCCAAGCGCTCGACCGCAGACATCGCGGCCTGCAAGCAGCACTACCGCGACACTATCGATGAGATCGATGCCGAAATGCGCCGCGGCTACAGCTCGGAACAAGGCGAAGCGTATCGCCAGCAACTTCGCCAGCTCACAGAAAAGCTACGCGCCTGCTAGTCCGCGGCAAAACAATAGAATAGGCCGTCACCGCCGCTACCTTGCAGTGCATCCTGACTGCAACCCCGGGTCGGGTGCGCCTGGTTCCAGGGGCTGCCGGGCGTCTTGCGGCGAAATCGATCATGGTGACCGACAATCGTGCGACCTTCATCATTGCTGGTCCAGTTGCTGCAGGTCATGCTTTCTCTTGCGGCTGGCGCCGTACCGTCAAGCATCGTTCCGGTCAGGATGTCGTGGCGATTGGGCGAGTCGCCGCTGGCGCCGGAGTTAACGGTATCGCCATTCTCATCGAGCGAATTCTCGTAATGCAGATTGGCGTTGTTGAAATGCAAGTCATCCACATTTGAGGCCAATACCACGCCCTTGGCATTGGCCCAGGGACCTTCGCCGATACGGTCACGCGCGTTGACAGCCGGATCATTGTCGGTTGCCTGAGTACTCAGGTAGGCGTGCCAGGTTCTGTGCCCGGCCCCGGCCTTTTCAGCCAGCGCCTGGCAGTGGGCGTCTGCGCCAGCAAGGCCACCGAGGTTGCCGCCGTCACCAGGGCCCACACTCGTAACAAAGAACCCCATCTCCGGCGGCTCTTCCGACTCAGCGCTCGCTGCCTGTTGTGCAGTGGAATTTCTCGGCAGAGCGGCCAGAATTAGTATTAAAGCTATTGATGCGATCCTGAGTACCATGAGTCTTCTCCTGACGGGCAATAAAAAAGGCGCGCTCAACAGAGCACGCCTTTCCTGATTCTCATCTTGAGGATCTAGACCGGATTGACTTCTTCGGCCTGGGGTCCTTTCTGACCATCGGTGACTGTGAACTCCACCTTTTGGCCTTCGGCAAGCGTCTTAAAGCCATCACCCTGGATTGCGCTGAAGTGCACAAATACATCCGGGCCATCTTCCTGCTCGATAAAGCCGAATCCCTTCGAATCATTGAACCACTTTACGGTTCCCGTAACTTTCGACATCAGAGTCTCCTGACAAACATTAGTAATTACTGCCCCAACGGGCTGGTTCGCTGAAAGTGTTGCTATTACTTATGAAAAACAGGACGACCTAAGCTTAGGAACATCGGCACGAAAGACATAAATAGTTGGCGTACATTCAAGCTGAGCGCAGTATATATAGCGAGCTTGAGCTTGTACAAGCCTGTGTGTTCCTGACATAAGGTATGTTGGCCTGAATAAAAACGAGAAAAAACAGTCATTTATGCTAATCCTGGCGCTTCTTTCGGGATGTGCAACAAGCGGCGATATCGGTGCCGGTGGCGCAATGCCGACCCTGAATTCCGAGGCGTTATCAGTCTGTACACCGCTACAGACGACGGACTTTGCATTCACTTCGGTGGCCGACGGGGACAGCGAGATCTATCTCTACCAGGCGCGCACCGCCTCGATCGTCAAAGTCACCGACAATGACACGCAGGACCACTGGGCGACCTGGTCACAGGACGGGCGCATGCTCGCGTTCCATTCGCTGCGCGATGAGAATCGGGAAATCTATGTTAGGGTTCTACCGCAGGGTGACGCGGCGAACCTGTCGCAAAATGAAGAGCAGGATCTTGTGCCGTCCTGGTCACCCAACAACCATTACATTGTGTATTACTCGTCACGTGATGTGCCGTGGCCGGGGGAAGGCTCGATCGGAGGCAACCTTTACGTCATGCGCGTGCAAGGCTCGGTGCTCGGGCGCATACAAACGGAGCCGTTCTTCTCACCGTCCATGATCGCATGGTCGCCGGATTCGGCTACGCTATTCTATGCGCGTTTTGCTGCCGGCAAGCAGGGCATCTACTCGCTCGACCTGACGACCGGCGAGGAAACGGCGCTGTTGGCCCTGGAGGATAAGTATCCGGGTGTCGCGACTGCCAACCCGGCGGCAGGCACTGTCGATTACTACGTGGAGCAGGATGGTGGAGTCGACATCTATCAGTTGTCACTGGCCGATGGCTTCAGCCGCAAGCTGACACCCGATGACGGTAAGCACTACTATGCAAACTGGTCACCGGATCGCAGCGCTCTGCTCGTGACGTCGGCACAGGATGCCGCCGGGCAACTTTATGATATCCGCTGCATTGCTGCTGACGGTTCGTACGACGTGCCGGTAATTGACGACGCAGCAGATGCGCGCAGCGCCGTATGGCGTCCCGGGGTCTACTGAGTGGCAGCCGAAATCCGATTTGCGGAATCTGCCGACCTCAACCGCCTTGTCGAAATCTACAATCACTACGTCGTTGAGACGCAGGTCACCTTCGACACCGAGCCCTTTGCCGTTACAGACCGCATCCAGTGGTTCAACCAGTTTGCCGAGACCGGCCGTTATCGACTGCTCGTTGCCGAGACGGATGACAGCATAATTGGTTATGCGTCGAGTACCGCGTTCAAGCCGCGGGCGGCATACAACACATCGGTTGAAACGACGATATACCTGGACCCGGAACAGTTTGGACGCGGCATCGGCACGCGCCTGTACGGTGAACTCCTGGATCAACTGATCGCCGAAGACTCTGCGCACCGCGCGTACAGCGGCATTGCGCTGCCCAATGATGGGTCAGTTGCGTTGCACCGCAAACTTGGATTCAAGCACGTGGGCTCTTACCATGAGGTCGGCTTCAAGTTTGACAAGTATTGGGACGTGGACTGGTTTGAGAAGGACTTATCCTGACAATGACTGACATCAGGTACTTGAACAGCGACGAACTCGAGCAAGGCCTCGACTATATCCTGCAGTCACCAAAAGACGAGGGCACCGTCGAGCTCATCGTCAGGCGGCCCGGCGTTGACCAGCGAGAAGTCCTGGCTGCGGGGAGGCTCGATACGGAGCAGGGGCTGGTTGGCGACAACTGGCTGGCGCGTGGCAGCCGGCATATGCCTGACAGCAAGGCTGACCCCGATATGCAAATCAACATCATGAATGCGCGCGTTGTGGCGTTGGTCGCTGACGATCCTGACCGCCGCGATCTCGCCGGCGATCAGCTGTATGTCGACATGGATCTTAGCCCCGGAAACCTGCCGCCGGGCACGCAACTCGAATTCGGTGAGGCCATCGTCGAGGTCACCGAGCCACCACACACCGGGTGCAAGAAGTTTGCCGCGCGATTCGGCAACGACGCGGTGCTATTCGTCAACGCAGGGTTGGGCAAGAAACTCAACTTCCGAGGCATCTGCGCCAAAGTCGTGCGGTCGGGCAACATCAAGGCGGGCGACGTTGCCAGGAAGCTTTGAAACACAGGTGTTTTGATGGCCGATCGTCAAGTCATACAATGGCAAACCATAGCAGTAGAAGCGGCAGCGATTGTGGTGAGTATTTTGCTCGCCTTCGCAATTGATGCCTGGTGGGCCGGGAAAAGAGAAAATGATGTCGAACAAGAGGCTCTCCAGGCGCTGCGTAGCGACTTCATATTAAGTCGCGAACAGATGGGACAGGTGCTTCGATCATTAAAAGGAGCGCGGGAGGATTTTGCGATCTTTCAGTCGGCTTCGCCTGCTGAGCTAAACGAGTTTAATGCGGACGCAATTCAGCTGACTCTTACTGGCCTTTCCAAAAACCATACTTTCGATCCGGTTACTGCCACACTCGACGCCCTGGCTAATGATGGGCGACTTGGACTGATTAGCGATCCCGAGTTGCTTAGAAACCTGTCGAAGTGGCGCAGAGAGCTGGACAACATCGACGATATCAGCTTCGAACTTCGTGCCGAATCCGTGCTGGTGCGAAGAGCTATGGAGAGACACGGTGGCCCCTTCATGCGATGGTCGCGCAGCGTCGATGATTTCGACGTTCTTGCGAAGGCGAGCGGCGAGACTTTGGCAAGCATGCGGCAGGATGAGGGATTCATGGGGTCAGCCAGATCCCATCAATACGCGCTCGTTGTTTACCTTAGAGAGCTTCGCTATTTGGCAGAGACACTTGACGCAACGGTGGCGTCGCTCGAACAATTAGACGTCCAACAATGACGGCGTGTTCGTGAAAATAAACCGAATACTGAAATGGTTCGGCTTGATCTTAGGCGGGATCGTTGGGGTGGCGGTGCTTGGTGTCGCGATCAACTACCTGCTGATAGGCAGAGACCTGTCGCGGACATTTGATGTTGCGGTAGATGAAATAGACATCCTCGATGACCAGGCCGGTATAGATGAAGGCGAACGCCTTGCGCGAATACGCGGTTGCTTCGGTTGTCATGGCGACAACGTGGCAGGCCAGGTGTTCTTTGAATTTTTCGACGGCACCACATATGTGGCGCCGGACCTGGCGGCAGCTTCGCAAGCATACTCGGCTGCGGAGTTGGATCGAGTAATCCGCCACGGTATACGGCCGGACGGCACGAGCGTCCTTCTGCCGATGCCGTCGGAGATGTTCTACAATCTCAGCGACGAGGACTTCGGATCGATTATCGGGTTCCTGCGGTCACAAACGCCTGCAACAGAACCGCTGCCTGAATCCTACTTAGGCCCCGTGGCGCGAGTGATGCTGACAATGTTCAAACAGGAAACGGGCACGATACTTGCGGCAGAGGCTATCGACCACGCATCGCCCCGCTCCGATTCGTCGCCCGAGAACGCAGAAAATTTTGGCAAATATATCGCGATGACAACGTGCACCGAATGTCACGGAAAGGATTTGCTGGGTGCATTCGACGGGGAATTTCCGCCGTTGACAATAGTTGCCGCGTACTCACTCAAGGACTTCACGACTTTGATGCGAACCGGGGTCCCGATAGGTGATCGCGAACTTGATCTCATGGCGACGGTTGCCGTGGGCCGGTTCTCATATTTTACTGATATGGAGATAACGGCACTTCATACATTTCTCAAAACCCTCGTGAATCAATAAGCCGCAGCAGACTGAACATCACTGATGAAAGCCTGGATGTCATCTTCGTACTTATCTGCCACATAACCGTCACTGCAATTGGCATTGACGCGCCCGCCGTACGCCATACCGAGGTATCGGAAAGTTTCCCGGAACGCATCAATGAACGGCAGGTCGGGCTCATCGGCAATGCGGTCTATGAATCGCCCGGTATTGCCGTTTCGGCGCGAGCTGGCGAACAGAGCGATCGTGCTACGCATTATGCCTGCCGCGGTCAGTTTCCCTGGTCATTCCACGCTTTGAACGCAGCACATAATTCGGCTTCGATTGCCGGGATTGCGCGGACTTTATCGCCAAGCTCCTGGACCAGCGGACCCGGGTGTTGAAAAATTGGCCACTCAGGCAGACCTTCTCCATTGGGGTCGCCCGTAGTCGCAAAATTGATCCAGTAGCGTTGCATCACGGTACTGAGCTCGAGGTCAATTTCCGTTGTCGCCATGTAGTCGTCGTGTGTGCCGAACACGTAGGAATACTCTGCACCATGAAACGCCCCTACCTTTTTGCCACCATCGTCTTCGCGCTGGCGCGTAAAGTAGTACACCCAGGCACGGCCTCCTGAGGCGGTGCGGTTTGCGGCCAGATTTTGAGACGGGCAAACCATCGATTGGGCAGTTCTGAGCCGGTCCATCGCTCGTCGCGGGTCCGTCTCATTCGAGACGGCGGCCAGAGCTACTTCGCCCTCAATTCGAAGCCTTTCATTGGCCAACCTGATCAGGTTCTCGACCGAGGCATCTTTGTCAATGAAGTCGAGCCACTCGTCGCGATTCGTGCCAACCATCAGCTCGTGGTCAGCGAATCTGTGTTCCTGTATTCGGCGCCACGTAGATTCAGATATCAGTTGTCCATCTATTGCTGGGGAGTGGTAGTGATCGTCGAAATTTTCCGTGTAGACCTTGAGCAATTTATCGGCCTTCACCATCCGCAATTCCTGAATAGACCCGGTGCCGATCAGGTCGCCGAAATCGGCGCCCCGTAGTTGCTCGTCATACAACGATGGCATGGACAAGCCGTACCCGGCAGTGCTTTGCAAGACACCACGGTGGAACAGGCTCTGCGCCGGCTCCGCGAGCATTAGTGCAAGAATATTCTGACCGCCCGCCGATTCGCCAAACAACGTTACCCGATCAGGGTCGCCACCAAACTGTTCGATGTTGTCCTGGATCCACTGCAGTGCGGCAACCAGGTCCCAGAGGCCGAAGTTTGCAACGGCATCAGCGTTGTTGAGGTCCGGGTGAGACAGGAAGCCGAACAAACCCTGCCGGTATGCGACAGTAACGACAACGACACCCTGCGGCGCCAGCACGTGACCGCGGTAATTGTTTTCGTACGACCAGCCGCTATTGTTGCTACCGCCGTGTACCCAGACCATGACCGGCAGGCGCGCAGTGTCGTCGAGAGTCGGTGTCCAGAGGTTCAAGTACAGGCAGTCCTCGCTGACCTCAAGGTCGTCGTAATAATCGCGGGAGGCGCCAAATGTCTCGGCCATGTAGCGATACCAATCGAGGATGCGCATAGTCTGCATGCATGCGGCGGCGAAGTCAGTGGCATCACGTTGTTCAACTTTTGATGTCAACGGTTGTGGTCCTCGCCAGCGCAAGTCGCCGACGGGCGGTTCGGCAAACGGTACGCCGAGAAACACGGCGACATCGTCGAATCGTTTGCCTACGAGCAGCTCACCGTCAACAGTCGCCCGAGGTGTGTTATCGCAGCCGCAGAGAATAACCAAAACTAATAGCAGGAACTTCCGCATAGAGATTGCCTATTGATCAGCTTGCAGGGATTTTACGAGTGAAACCGACATCAAGACCCCGACAACCAGAATCGGCAACGACACGATCAGCAGGATCACTTGCATCGTTTTCAGGCCGCCGATGAACATCAGCGCAACCGGCAGAACGGCCAGGGCAAAGGCCCAAAAAACACGGTGCCAGCGGGCCGGGTCGTCTCCGGCCGACAGATGCAAGGTCGCGCCTGACGCCAGCGAATACGATGCCGAGTCATATGTCGTTGCTGCGAACACGATAGACACGACAGCGAATACACCGATAACCACCGGGGCAAGCGGCAACGTCTCGAGCGTCGCGACTATGGCCGCATTACCACTGACCGAATTCATGATGCTGACGAAATCAAGCTGGTCGGAAAGTTGCAGGAACAAGGCGTAGTTGCCGATGATCATGTAGAAAATCCAGCTGCCGAGCGAACCGAAGATAAGCATGCCGGTAATTACCTGCCGGATCGTGCGACCGCGTGATATGCGTGTAATGAAAAGGCCGACATAGGGCGCGAAGGCGACCCACCAGGCCCAATAGAAAATGGTCCAGCTCTCGACAAATCCCGATTTGGTGAACGGATCCGTCCAGAAGTTCATGCGCAGGAAATTCTGGGTCATCATGCCGAGGCCGTTGAGACTGGTCTTAAGCAAGAACACGGTCGGACCCACGAGCAGAATGAAAAGCAACAGGCCAAGGGCCAGGTACATATTGATGTCGCTCAGGCGCTTAATACCGCGCGTCAGGCCCAACCACACACTGAGCACGAACAGGCCAACACAGATACCCATAACGACGACCTCGAGCTCGAAACTTGTTTGTATGCCAAGTATCCAGGCGAGGCAGGCCGCGATCATCGGCGCCGAAAAGCCGAGACTGGTTGCAGCACCGCCGATTAACGCGATCATGAACAGAAAGTCAATGATGCGGGCGAGCGGTCCCTGCTCCTTGCCGCGCAGGAACCAGTTGCAGCTCAGGCTAAAACGCAGCTTGTCTTTCTTACCGACGTAATAGGGATAAGCAATCGCTATAGCTGGCAGGCAATAGAACGCCCAGGCCGTAAATCCCCAGTGAAACAGGCCATAGGTCGATGCCCACTCGGCCGCTTCCGTGCTGCGCGCCTCCGCGCCGAACGGCGGTGATTGGTAATAGAATGCCCATTCCGTTGCACACCAGTACATCAGGCCCGCACCCACACCAGCGCAGAACAGCATGGCTATCCAGCTCAGCGTTGGAAACTCCGGCTCGCCATCAGCATCGCCAAGCGTCACGTGGCCGAAGCGGCTGGCGGCCAGCCAGACCAGGAACGAAATTGCGGCGACACTGGCGAGCAGGTAAAAAATGCCGAACTCGATGGCGATGAAATCGTAAAGTGACTGCAACATTGGGCCGGCCGTTTCGGCCGAAACCAGCAGAAAAATACCAGCTGCCGCGATGATTGCTACACAAGTGCCAAAGCTCGGCCAGTCAATTCTGCTTTGTTCCATGTTTGCCTCTCGGTGTCAGTCCATGCTCAGGATCACGGAACCTCGAATAGTACCTTCTTCAATCAGCCGATTGCCGGCCGCGATTTCATTGAGCGGCATCGTGTGGGCGACGCGGTGTTGCAAGCTGCCAGCGTGCAGGGCCGCCTCGATATCGGCAATCGCAAGTTGCTTTGCTTCCTCCGGCATCGCATAAACGATTACGAACTGCACCGTAACGTCCTTGTACATCATCTGGAAAAACGGCAGTTGCGGCTCCGGAACCTGTGTGGATGAGTATGTTGCGATCGTACCGCCAACACGCAAAACCTCGAGAGACGCCAGAAGATTCGCGCCGAATTCGACGTCGACAATGCGGTCTACTTTTGGTCCGCCTGCAGCATCGAGAATCGATGCCACGAAGGTGTCTTCACGGTGGTTGACGACAAAGGCTGCGCCCGCCGCCGTGCATGCTTTTGCATCTTCTTCGTTACTGGCGCTCGCGATGATGTTGGCACCAGCCTGGCTCGCCCACTGGATAGCGTAATGCCCAACACGGCCGGCACCGCCGGTTACCAGCAGTGTCTGGCCCGCAACATCACCGCCGGAGAATACGCAACGATGCGCTGTCATCGCCGGAATGCCAAGGCATGCACCGACATCAAACCCAGCATTGCCGGGCAACGGTGCCACACGTGAGGCATCAATTGAGACGTATTCGGCCGCCGTGCCGCAGCGGCGTCCGTACTGCGCCTGGTAGACCCATACGCGTTCATCAACACGGCCGGCGTCAACGCCGTCGCCAACTGACTCGATCACACCGGCGCCATCGCTGTTTGGAATGACGTAGCCGTCATCGAGCAGGTTAGGAAACGACCCCGCACGCTTTTTAACATCTGACGGATTGATACCACTGGTTGCAAGACGTACCAGAACCTCACCAGGCTGCGGGGCCGGGGTTTGCACCTCTCCGACCCGCAATACATCGTCCGCAGGGCCAAATTTCTCAAACCGGGCTGCTTGCATTCAGGGATATCCGTAATTCGTCGGCTCAATCGAGCCAGTTTGACAAAGTTTCGGTGTGGCCATCAATGGCGATTGTCTGGCCGGAGATTTTCGCTGCCGAGTCGGAGGCAAGAAACAGGACAGTTTCAGCAATTTCCTCGGGCGAAACGAAGGTGCGCATCGAGCTTTGCCGAAGGTAGACGTCACGCACCTGCTGCGCCGGCACATTGCGTCTTTTTGCATCCTTCTCGATTACAGCTTCGATTCGTGGTCCGCTGACACAGCCCGGGCAAACGGCATTGACGCGAATATTGTCAGGGCCCAGCTCCATCGCCCAGGTCTTGGTCAGGCCGATCTTGCCCCATTTGCTGGCAGCGTAAGGCGAGCGAAGTGGTGTCCCGAACAACCCTGCCGTCGAGGCGATGTTGATGATTGCGCCACCGCCTGCCGCGCGCAGCATCGGCACGGCGCGGCGAGTCATGTAAAAAGTGCCGTTGAGATCGACGGCGATGCAGTGATCCCAGTCGTCTGGATCGATGTCCTCGACGTGAGCTATCGGGCCTGAGACCCCGGCATTGTTGACCAGAACATTCAGTTCCGTATGGAGTGCCCGGAAGTCCTCGAAGATGCGGCCAACGTCGGCGGACTTCGTGATGTCGGCATGAGTTGCTGTTGCGGCGGGGTTCAGGCACAAGAATTCGTTGATCATCTCAGCTGACGAATCGCAGATGTGCACCTTCGCGCCATCGGTGAGAAACGATTCCGCAATCTTGCGGCCAATGCCTGAGGCTGCGCCAGAGATAAGAACTGTCGCTGCCATCAGCCTTTGCCTATAGATTTTCGGGCTTTCACAATCGTAATATATGTCACCATCTCACCTGGCGCATGTGCTTCGCACAAAAAAATCCAATGTCCGAAGGTCGAAAGAGCATCGTGCGCTTGCCAAAAAGACACCGTGGCGCGGCGGCAGGGATCGAGAGCGTCGATGTCGGGCGGCTCGTGAGGGAACAGTCCGTACGCGATGCAGTCGTCGGCGGCCTGATTGTCGTCATTCTTTTCAGTGTGCTGTGGGCGATGTTGTCGACGTTGGTCAACCAGATTTTTCCATGGATGACCACCATCCTAGGGTTCCTGGTGGGGCGCGTCATTCGTCGAGCAGGCCAGGGCCTGGACTGGCGTTTCCCGGCCCTGGCCGTGTTGATGACACTGGCCGGGGCCCTCATTAGCAATATTGTCGTCGCCGCGGCATTTTCTGCGGAGGAACTCGGCGTAAGCACGATTGAGGTTCTGCGCGCAGTAACGTCGATGACATGGCCGGTGTTTTTCGACGAAGTGGTGTCTGCAGCAGACATCATTTTCGGATTATTTGCCGCGGCAGTAGCGGCGTTTTACGCACAACGCCAGCTGAGCAGAAGTGAATACAGTGCGTTGCGCAAGTGGCGCGAGAGCCAGGACTAAACCGGCATCAGCAGTGCATCGGCTTCGATGGCCTTGCCCGACAGCGAGGCGAGCTGGCGCTTGACCATCAGTTCGAGGTCATTGACCGCATTCACGATGCCGAGGAAATAAGGCGGCTCACGGCGCAGCAGGGCCCAGTCGCCCGACTCGATGATGCGCACGAGATGCGAGATATTGTTGGCGATCGCATCGATGTACGGATTCTGGCCGTCGTAGAGGACCTCGATGTAACGGTAGGCACGATTGAACTTGTGGTGCAGGCGATCGCGCATGACCTGCTGGTAAAACACGGGTGTTTTCTGCAACAGGTCCAGCCCGGACTTGTAGCGCACCATATACTCGCCCGGCTTCGCATTCTCGACAGCAACACCACCGACGACAAATTCGTTGTATAAGCGATCGCGACACTTTTCGAGGTAGCAGCGATCAGCCATTTGCGCCACCATGTCAGCAGTGCCGATCAGGTGACCGCAAATGATGTCGCGCGGGTCATCGAGCTCGATCTTATCGAGGTCCAGTTCATAACCGGTGAAATGAACAATCATGCTGCTGACAGCAACATCTTTCGCCATGCCATGTTCGGGCAGGTAGCGGCGCAGGAAATCGGCACTGCGTGAAACATGGTAAAGCGTGAATTCGGCGCCGTTCGAAAACTCGGCATCACGGTCTTTGTGGCGAATATAACCGGAGTCATGAAACAGTGCCGTGATAATCGCCATTTGTGCCCGCTGTGCACCAAGGCGGTCTTTGGCTTCGACACTGCGCTCGTAACCGGCAATCAAGCGTGCGACGGCAAGCGTCATGTCGAGCGTATGCTGCACATCATGGTAGGTCGTATCGCAACCCCTGTAGCCTGGGTAGCGGCCAGTGAAGAGCCGCTCGAAGTCGTAGAATGCCAGCCAGAGTTTGTCGAATGACGCGCCCGGAAACGTCGTACTGTAGAGCGCGTATACTGCATTACGCACGGCAACAGGTTCGCTTACCTGCACGGTGTTAGTGACGTCGTAATCGTTACGGCGATCCTGGGACATGATGCGTTTCTTTTTCGCAGGAGCGCTGTGTCGGTTGTCAGTCAACGACGCCCCCCGTTATTGATTTTATTTGTTGAAATGATACACGTGGCGACGTTCGCAGACAGATCAAAATTCTGAAATATGTCATGTGCTTGTCGTAAATCTCAGCTGTCGGAAAATTTGTCAAAACCGAATTCGGCAACAACAGGTGCGTGATCGGATGGTCGCTCCCAGGCACGTGGTTCCTTGTCTACATAACTGGCCGTACAGCACCTGGCCATCGCGTCACTGGTCAGGATCAGGTCGATTCTGAGCCCGGCATTGCGACGAAAACCGGCTGCCCTGTAATCCCACCAGCTAAAGCTCTTCTCCGGCTGATCGAACTTGCGAAATACGTCGGTCAGGCCTAGTGCAGTCAGTTCTTTCAACGCCGCGCGCTCTTTAGGGGAGCACAATATCGCACTTCCCCATTTTTCGGCGTCATAAACATCTTCGTCAGCGGGCGCAATATTGAAATCACCCAGGACAACGAGCTTTTCGTGGCGTGTCAGTTGATCTTCGAGGAAGTCGCGCAAACTAGCCAGCCAGCGCAGCTTGTAATCGTACTTTTCCGAGCCAACCTCGGAGCCGTTGGGAATATACAAGTCGACGACACGAACCCCATCTATCGTCGCAGCCAGGACACGTCGTTGCGGATCATCAAAGTCCGGAAATTCGAGTACGGCATCCGCCGCTTCTGCACGGCTAATGACTGCGACACCGTTGTAGGTTTTTTGGCCGTTGGCAATTGACTGGTAACCGATCTCCGCCAGGGCAGCGACGGGAAATTTTTCTGTGACCTGTTTGATCTCCTGCAGCACGAGCACATCGGGAGTATTTGCTTGCAGCCATTCGATCACGTGCGGCTGGCGCACGTTCATTGAGTTGACGTTCCAGGTTGCGATTTTCATCAGCTCTTGATCCCGCTTTGGCGGAGAAGCGCATCGATCTCGGGTTTGCGGCCACGAAAAGCGATGTAGGCTTCCATGATGTCACAGCTGCCGCCGACTTCGAGAATCTCGTTGCGAAATCGCTGTGCCGTTTCTGCGTCAAATACGCCGGCCTCTTCAAAGGCGCCGAACGCATCAGCGGCCAATACCTCGGCCCACTTGTAACTGTAGTAACCGGCGGCGTAACCGCCAGCGAAAATGTGCGAGAAGCTGTGCGGTAGCCGGTTGTAGTCTGGGCTGGCAATCAATGCAATCTCATCGCGCACCTCGCCGAGCACCTGCAGTGCGAAGCCGGTCTTGTCCGGCGTGTACTCGGTGTGCAGGCGAAAGTCGAACAGGGCGAACTCGATCTGCCGCAACATCGCCAAAGCGGCACCGGCATGGCGGCTGTCATCCAGCCGGTCGTACAAATCACGGGGTAGCGGGTTTCCCGTTTGGGTGTGTGCCGAGCACCATTCGAGGACCTCGTAATTCCAGGCGAAGTTCTCCATGAACTGGCTCGGCAACTCGACGGCATCCCAGGGAACGCCGTTGATGCCGGCAATGCTCGGGAAGTCGATACGCGTCAACAGGTGATGCAGCATGTGGCCGAACTCATGGAATAAGGTGACGACGTCCTCGTGCGACAACAGCGATGGATGGCTGCCCTCCGGTGGCGGGAAATTGCACACCAGGTAACCGACTGGTAGCGTCGCATGCCCGTTCAGGTTCTTGCGGATGATGCACTCGTCGATCCACGCGCCACCCCGCTTGCCATTTCGTGCGAACAAGTCTGTGTAGAACCCGCCGATCAAAGCGCGACTCTCATTCTGGACGGAGTAATAGCGCACGTCGTCATGCCAGGTCGTTACCTTTTCCTGCCGCTGCAACTTGATTCCATAAAGGCGCTCAGCGAGGTCGAACAATCCGGCAAGTACTGTTTTGACCGGGAAGTACTGCCGCAGCTCTTCGTTGGAGATCGAGTGTTTCTTCTGCTTGAGCTTTTCCAGCCAGTAAGGCGCGTCCCAGGGCTGCAGCGCGAAACCCGCAAACTCACTTAGCTCGGCGAGCTGGCGAACGGCGGCGTCGCGCGAGCGCGCTGCCAGTTCGCGGAGAAACGCAATGACCTCATTGGACGAAGCCGCCATCTTCGTGGTGAGTGAGTACGCTGCGAAATCGTCGAAACCAACGAGCTTTGCCGCCTCGTAACGGAGCGCGAGAATTGTCTCGATGTTGTCGCTGTTGTCCCAGTCAGGCTTGTCGCCCTGGTCTGACGCGCGCGTCACCCAGGCACGGTAAAGATTCTCGCGTAGGCTGCGGTTGTCAGCATGCCGCATGATGGCATCGTAGGTTGGGTAGTCGAGGGTCAACAGCCAGCCCTGGCGGTCGCGACAGCGCGCCTCCCCGGCAGCGCGGGCGATTGCACGCGACGACAGGCCGGCCAGATCAGCCTCTTCTGTCACCAACAGATTCCATGCGTCCTGGCTATCCTGGATGTTGTGTTCGAACGCTGCCTGGATGGCCGCGAGTTGCTGCATGATTTCCTTGAAGCGTGCTTTTTCGGCTTCCGGCAGATCAACGCCGGCGAGACGGAAGTCACGCAGAGCGTGTTCGACGACGCTCTTGTGTGCCGGGCTGGCTGAATTGGGCAAGCGACTGGCAACGGCGGCGTAGGCGCGTTGCAATCGCGAGTTCTGTGATAATTCAGTGCCATGCTCGGTCAATAGGGGGAGAGCGGCGTTGTACGCGTCGCGCCACTCACGCGACTCGAGTACGCCTTGCAAGTGACTGACTGGTGACCAGACTCGCGCCAGCTCGTGTTCCATTTCCTCGAGGGGCTCGACGAGCGCGTCGAAATCCGGGTTGGTGTTTTCGTCCAGCAGCGCGTCAAGCTTTTGGCGGTGCTCTGCGATAAGCTCGCTGAGCGCCGGCATGACCTGCTCAGGTGCAAGCTCGTCGAATCGCGGTAGTGAGGAAGTATCGAGTAGCGGGTTGGACATAGCCGCAGGATGTTAGCACGCAAATGTATCGTAGGAGCCCGCCTCCCCACGTGGGGGGACAATGCCAGCGGGCGAAAACTGAAGAAAGGAAAAACGCTTGAGCAACAAATTTGACCTGATTGTCATCGGTGGTGGCAGCGGCGGGATCGCGCACGCGCGGCGCGCCGCCGAATACGGACAAAACGTGGCCGTCGTCGAATACGGACCACTTGGTGGTACCTGCGTCAATGTGGGCTGTGTGCCGAAAAAAATAATGTGGTACACGGCAAGTCACATGTTCCATTTTGCCCAGGCAGCCAACTATGGTTTCGACTTGTCATTCAACGGCCACGACTGGGCAGCGCTGAAAGAGCGGCGTGACGCCTACGTCAAACGACTTAATGGTATCTACGAAGCAAATCTTGGCAAGAGCGGTGCAACCCACATCGCCGGCAGCGCGAGCTTCGTTGACGCACACACGATCGCGGTTGCTGATGACAAGTACACAGCAGACCGGATCGTCGTCGCGACCGGTGGCCGACCGGAGATTCCGGAGATTCCGGGTGCGGAGCACGGAATAACATCGGACGGCTTTTTCGAGCTCGAGGACCGACCACAATGTGTGCTTGTTGCCGGCAGCGGTTACGTTGCCGTGGAACTTGCCGGCGTCCTGAACGGGCTCGGCAGCGAGGTGCGCGTCGTCGTTCGCAAGGACAGCGTCGTTCGGAACTTCGACTCGATGCTTGGCGAGCAACTCATGCAGGCCATGGAAAATGACGGCATCGAAGTCGAAACGGGCGTTATACCGGCAAGTGTCGAGAAGGGTGCTGATGGTCTGATTTTGACGGCCGAAGACGGCCGCAGCTTCGGCCCGGCCGACAGCATTATTTGGGCAATCGGAAGATCGCCAAACACCGCTAGCCTTGCGTTGGAAAACGCCGGTGTTGAGGTGAATGATTCAGGCTTCATACCGACGGACAAGTTTCAGCAGACCAACGTCGAACACATTTTCGCCCTTGGAGATGTCACCGGGCGAGTGGCGCTGACGCCCGTGGCTATTGCAGCCGGCCGGCGCCTGGCCGACAGGTTGTACGGTGGCATGGATGGCCGTCATCTCGAATATGAATTGATTCCGACTGTAATATTCAGTCATCCACCGATTGGCACCATTGGCCTGACCGAGGAGCAGGCGCGGGCGCAATACGGCGATGCCACGAAAGTGTACACGTCCGGTTTTACGCCGATGTCCTACGCGCTCGGTGACAAAAAGCAGCGCTCTCTGATGAAACTGATCACGGCTGGTGACGATGAAAAAATAGTCGGGTGTCACATCATCGGCGACAGCGCCGACGAAATGTTGCAGGGCTTCGCTGTAGCAATTCGTATGGGTGCGACCAAGTCGGATTTCGATGATACGGTCGCGATCCACCCGACCAACGCAGAAGAGCTCGTAACTATGCGTTGATGTGCATCTGCTTGAGAACGGGCACCGTGTCCGGACGGACACCGCGCCAGATCTCGAACGATTCGGCCGCTTGCTCGACGAGCATGCCCCAACCCATGACGGACTTGGCGGCGCCGCGCTCGCGCGCCCAGACGCTGAAAGGCGTCGTGTTGAGGCCGTAGGAAAGGTCATAGCAAAAAGTGGATTCGGTTACCGCAGCCTCTGGATAGGGTGGCGTTTCTCCACGTACTCCGGCTGATGTCGCATTGATAATCAGGTCATAGGACTCATCGACCGGCACGTCGTCGAAACTGCACGCGGCTATTGGGCCGTGTCGCACAAAGTGATCAGCAATGATTTCTGCCTTATCGAGCGTGCGATTGGCAATCCGCAGTGACTGCGGCTGCATTTCGAGTAACGGCCCGACGATTCCACGCGTCGCGCCGCCCGCGCCGAGAATCAGAATATTGGCGGCCTGCAACGGCACGCCGAGATTGACACCCAGGTCTCGCAGGAGGCCAATGCCATCAGTGTTGTCGCCGTGTATCTCGCCGCCTTTGAAGGCGAGCGTATTGACCGCGCCAGCGGTAGCCGCTCGCTCGGAAATCTGGTCGACAAGCTGCAGTACAGCGCTCTTGTGTGGAACCGTGACATTGAGGCCTTTGCCACCCGTGCGCTGGAACTGGCGCACGGCGGTTTCGAGCTTCTCGGGGGAGACCTGCAACAGCTCGTATTGCATATCCTGCCCGGTTTGCAGGGCGAACAGGCGGTGTATGACGGGAGAGCGACTGTGCGACACGGGATAACCCATGACGCCATAGCGATCGATCGTCGATGTTGGTTCGGTCATTCGGCCAGCCAGCGGGCGGCAGCGATAGAATAGTACGACAAAATCGCGTTCGCCCCGGCGCGTTTAATGGATAACAAGGCCTCAATCACCGTTGCTTGCTCGTCGAGCCAGCCGTTCTGCGCAGCCGCCTTGATCATCGCGTACTCGCCACTGACCTGGTAGGCAAAGGTCGGGACACCGTAGGTCTCGCGCACGCGGCGAATGATATCGAGGTAGGGCAAGGCCGGCTTGACCATGACGATGTCGGCACCCTCTTCGAGATCGAGCCCGACTTCACGCAGTGCTTCATCGCTGTTACTCGGCGCCATCTGGTAGGTTAACTTGTCGCCGCCACCGAGGCTTGCAGCTGATCCAACAGCATCCCGAAACGGGCCGTAAAAACACGAGGCGTACTTGGCGGCATAAGCAAGGATCATCGTGTGGATGTGACCATCGGTCTCCAGTGCCGAGCGAATCCGGCCGATGCGTCCGTCCATCATGTCCGACGGTGCGACCATATCTACGCCGGCTTCGGCGTGTGACACGGCCTGGCGCACGAGCATCGCGACAGTCTCGTCGTTCAGCACGTAACCCGAGTCGTCGATGATGCCGTCCTGGCCATGTGTCGTATACGGGTCGAGGGCAACGTCGGTAATGACGACCAGATCGGGGTGCTCGGCCTTGATGGCCTTCACGGTCGTCTGTACGAGCCCATCGGGATTGGCACATTCGGCGCCGTCGAGGCTCTTTTTGTCCATGTCGATGACCGGAAACAGCGCCACAGCTGGGATACCGAGTTCGACGGCCTCACCGAGGTCCTTGAGCAGGCCGTCCACGCTCTTGCGTTCGATCCCGGGCATGGATGGTACCGGTTCTGTCCTCTTCTCGCCGTCGAGAACGAATACCGGGAAGATGAAATCAGCGGGGCCAAGCCCGGATTCGGCCACGAGGCTGCGGATCGCTTTCGTCCTGCGGCTGCGGCGCATGCGAACTTGAGGGAACTGACCGGCCATAAAGTGACTCATAATTTACCGATATAAACATAATAAGTTATTATTTTCCCTGTATTTAGGTCGGGTTTCCACGCTGTAGTCACAATTTTCCGCCGAATTGGTAATAAATCCCAAAGGGGTCGGGTCATCTCGTATGCAAAGCACTAATACCGCCATATTGAGGCGCCAGAGGTTTGATCAGTACGTGGGCGTATTCCACCAGGACATGTACCGCTACGCGGCCTGGCTAAGCCGCGACAAGGCGATTGCCGAGGATGTCGTGCAAGAAGCGTTGCTGAGGGCCTGGAAGTCGCTCGATGCGCTTCGCGAAGACGCTTCGGCCAAGCAGTGGTTACTGACGATCGTGCGACGAGAGAACGCACGTTACTTCGAGCGCAAGAGGCTCGAAACGGTCGACATCGACAACCTGACGGCGTCACAGGCAGCACTACTGGCGGTTGAAGAAGACCGGGAGCTCGACGATATGCGGCAAGCAATCTACGAGCTCGATGACGAATACCGCGAGCCGCTCGTGTTGCAGGTCCTGATGGGCTACAGCACGAACGAGATCGCAGAGCAGATGGGCCTCAAGCAGGGTGCGGTGCTGACAAGGCTGCACCGGGCGCGGGCCAAGTTAAAAGACAAAGTGACACAACAATGAATTGTGAAGAATACAGACAAGCGATAGCAGCCGACCCGTCATTCGACGGCGGTGCCGGGCACCTGAGCGAATGCGCAGCCTGCCAGGCGTATCGCAACGACATGCTGGAGCTCGAGCGGACGATCAGTCGTGCGCTGACGCTGGATGTGCCCGAGCTGAATTTGCCCGAGCTGCCCGACATCGATTCCAGCAACGTCGTTGCACTGCCGAAGCGACGCTTGTCACCGCCGGTATGGATGGCAATGGCCGCCACCGTCGTTCTCGCTGCATTCGTCGGCTTCCGCATGATGGGTGCCGGCACTGAGTACGACTCGCTCGGCGAGGAGCTGCTGGCGCATATTGATCACGAGCCTTATGGACTTCGCGTGAGCGATGAAGCTGTGTCGGATGCGCAGCTCGAACGCGTTGTGCCGGCACAGGTGGCGCGCCTCGACCACAGCGCCGGATTGATTACCTATGCGCAGAGTTGTGTCGTTAACGGCCGCGAGGTTCCGCACCTGGTCATTCAGGGTGAGCGTGGTCCGGTAACAATCCTGTTGATGCCGGAGGAGAAGGTGTCGGGGCCGGAGTCAGTCACGGGCGAAAGCGTCAAGGGCGTAATCCTGCCCGTGGGTAACGGCAGCATTGCAATTTTTGGCGAGCGAGAGGAAGCGCTCGAGCGTATCGAAAGGAAGGTACTGGATTCGGTGACCTGGAGTACCTGACACAGGCCACCGTTGCATATGCCCAGCTTGGGCAATAAACCCTGAGTAGGAGAGAGAGAAAATGTCTGACAAGAAAGTTATAAAACCTGTCGCTTTGGCTGTGGGCATCGCCCTTGCCGGTTCGTTCGCATTATCGAGCAGCATTGCCAGCGCTGATACGGTCGAAAGCCCGTTTGCACTGTCGACGCTGAGTGCCGGCTACATGCTGGGTACGGGCGAAGGCTCGTGCGGCGGCGATAAGGAAAGCCAAGGCGACGAAAAGGAAGGTGAAGGCTCGTGCGGCGAAGGCAGCTGCGGTGGCGATAAGGAAGGCGACGCTGACGATGGCAAGGAAAGTGAAGCTCATTGCGGTGGCGACAAGGAAAGTGACGCTGACAACAAAGACAGCGAAGCTCATTGTGGCGGCGACAAGGACGGAGAAGCTTCCTGTGGTGGCGACAAAGAAGAGGCAGAAGGCGCTTGCGGCGAAGGCTCCTGTGGTGGCGACAAAGGGTAATTAGACTCTTTTTGCACACTCTGCAGATTAAGCCCGCGCAATGCGCGGGCTTTTTTGTGATTTACTGGTCCAATGACAAAAACAATTTCACGATGCCAATGGGCTGAAGGCGTTAGCCTCGAATACATCGAGTATCACGACAAGGAATGGGGCGTGCCCGTCTTCGATGATTGTGTGCAGTTCGAGTTTCTGATCCTGGAAGGGGCCCAGGCCGGCTTGAGCTGGTCGACGATTCTCAACAAGCGCGAAGGCTATCGAAAAGCGTTTGCCGGCTTCGACCCTGAAAAGGTCGCACGCTTCACTGAAAAACGTGTGGAAAAATTGTTGCAGGACCCCGGCATCGTCCGCAACCGGCTCAAGGTGCGGTCTGCGGTTACAAATGCAAAGGCTTTTTTGGCCGTGCAAAAGGAGTTTGGCAGCTTCAGCAAGTACATCTGGGACTTCATCGGTGGCAAGCCGCTGCAGAACCGCTTCAGCAAAGACTCCGACATTCCGGCAACGTCACCGGAATCGGATGCCCTGAGCAAAGACCTCAAGAAGCGCGGTTTCAAGTTTGTCGGCAGTACGATTGTTTACGCGCACATGCAGGCCACGGGCCTGGTCAACGATCATGTCGTCGGATGTTTTCGGCACAAGCCTTGTCAGCGGCTTGCAAAACGCTGATTGCCGGCGGATCATCGAAAGATCCCGCGAACAAAAATAAATGAGGGGGCTTGTTATGTCGGATCTTGTTCTGAATGAGAAACCCACGACGACGTTCTGGATATTCGGTGGCGCTGCCCTGGTCTGGAACCTGATCGGCCTGGTCGCCTATATCAGCAGTGTCACGATATCGCCGGAAGCCCTGGCCAAGATGACCGCTGAGGCGCAGGCGTTTTATTCGGGAACCCCGAAATGGGCCACGGCCGCGTTCGCGCTGGCCGCCAATGCTGGTGTGCTTGGCAGCCTGTTTCTGTTATTGCGCAAAAGCTGGGCTGTGCCATTGTTCGTGCTTTCGCTGGTGGCGGTAATCGTCCAGAACGTGGACGCATTCGTGTTGCGTAATGCGTACGGCCTTTCCGGAATCAACGGCGTCGTTCTTCCAGCGCTTGTGTTTATCGTGGCCGTCTTGCTGCTGATCTATTCACGCAATGTCAAAGAGCGCGGCTGGCTGACTTAATTACCGATACGGATCACTGTAATCGCAGACAGGCCGGTCGGTGTGTTGTGGCCAATGCCGCCAAGGTAAATCGTATTCGGCTGCAGTCCGGCCCAGTTCACGGTGACGTTTTCAGTTGTGCCGGCGTTGACGAACGTCGGACCTGACGCGGTCATATTGCCCTGGTCGTCAATTAGCCCGAAAGACCAGGCGAGCAGCTGATAGTTGGCGCCCGGACCACCCGAAATATTGTCTGTCGCAAACCCGTGTACGAGTGCAGCGTAGCGACCGCCGGCTGGCAGCAGGAAGCTCACCTCTTCGTTTGACGTCGGCTCACCGCTCTCGCCGATACGGAAGCAATTGACGTTGTCCGGGCAGTGATAGACGTAGAGGTCCAGATCGTCGTCGCCGTCTGTCAGTGTGTCAAACAAAGCAAAACGCAAATACGCCTGACTTGCAGGCACATCGATAAGATGTGCCGTGACGCCATTAGTCGTGCGGAACGTAAACGTTTTCGTCGGATCGTCATCGACAAAACCGTTGATGACGAGCGGTAGGCGCAGGCCGTGCACACTCGGCGTATAGGCGCCGGTAAAGCCGAACTCCACCGGGAACGTCAGTGAGCCACTGGTGCCAAAGTCGGTTACCTGCACGGGCGCAGTAATGGAAATCGGCCGCACGGCGAGCGTGCTGTACACGGAGCGGTCGTTGTTCTCCCAGGTCAGCGAACCAAAGCGCCACAAATCAAGTGGCCCGGATTGCATGCTGAGCGTTACGTCAAAGGATGTCGATGCGCCGGGCTGCAAGCTGATCGTCTGCGGTGAAACGGATACACTGATGCCGGCCGGCGGTACAACATTGACTGTGTAGGTTGCGGTCTCCTCGCCGACATTCGTGACTCGCCGGGTTATGGTGCGCTCATTGGCGAGTCGACTGATGGCGATTGACGGCTGGTTCAAATCTGCAGCGGCAAATGACAGCCCCGCAGCGGCAAGTTCATCACAGCGTTCCTCAGCCACGGCTGGTGAGTCCGTACCGCAGGCAAACGCATCGTATTCATCGCTGCTTGTATCGTAGACAAGCCCGGGATCTACCGCGTCATTCGGCACGATGTGCCCGGCGCCAAAATCAAATGGTGTTGCCTGATTCTCGCCGTCATCGACCGTGACATCCTGGCGGGTCGACGTCATGAGCGCAGACTTGATTGCCGACGGGCTCCAGTCAGGATGCGCTTGCAATAGCAATGCGGCCACGCCGGTAACGTGCGGTGTCGACATGGAAGTACCGGACAGGTAGGCGAAGTTCTCGCCAGGCATCGCATTTGCTGCATCGGGCGTGAAGCCCGCGAGGATATTCACGCCCGGTGCTGTCACATCAGGTTTGAGGATGTCGCTCTCCGGGCCCGGTCCGCGGGCCGAGAACGTCGCCATCCGGTTGCCGGTTTCGGCTTCGGTGATGAGCAGAGCCTTGTCGAGCAGTACCGAAATAATGTTTCCGGCATCGATTTCGGCCAGGATCAGGTTGCCGTCGGCCTGTCCGATCATCAAGGCCGGAATGTCTGAAAGGCCGGACGTGCCATTCATGACAATCGGGTCGCCGGCGATATTGTAGACCAGCGCCGCAATCGCACCCGCGTCGGCGGCGTGGGCGATCTTGACGTCGAATTCGCAGCCGCCACGCTGGATCAGTGCGATCCTGCCCAGGACCTTGAGTTTGTTAGCCAACGGTTCGCAGGCGTCACTCGTTGTTCCCTGGCCGCCATCAGCGAGGCTATCATCCTCGTCATCAACCAGCGCAAGGTCACCGTCAATCGGCCCGACGTCGAGAAGAGCAGGCGTGAAGTTTGCTTCCTTGACCGCATACAGGCCAGCTATGGAGGGTGGTGCTTTGATTTCCATCGCCTCGACAGATGATTGCCCTTCACGGCTCGACGCGGCGGCCGTAATTACCCAGGGACCGCCGGCAGGTGATCCGATCGTACCCGGATTCGGGCCCTCGTTACCGGCGGCAACAACAGTGAGCACGCCGGCCTTGGTTGCTGCCATCAATGCAAGATCGTCCGGCGCCGTTACCCGCAACAAGGACGTGCCCACGGAGTAGTTGATGATGTCGACACCGTCTGCGACGGCAGCATCGATAGCATTGGCAAGATCGGACGTATTGCAACTGGCGCGCTGGTCACCGGGCCGTAGCCAGCAAGCTTTGTAGACTGCGACGCGGGCGCGTGGCGCGACGCCTTCGACGCGATCGATGAACGAGCCGAATATTGATGCCTTCACTTTGTTGCCGGCGGCGGTTGTTGCTGTGTGGGTGCCATGACCATCGACATCTCGCGCCGAGCGAATCTCACCTGGGTCGATAGGTCCGCTGGCCTCTGCGCCGTCGACGAACCAGCGTGCGCCGATCAACTTGTTGTTGCAGGCGGTATCTTCGAACTGCTCGCCGCCGACACAGGCCCCGTTCCAGTCAACGGGCGGCTCGAACATTAATATGTCATCGCGTTTCTCGTAGCGGCGACAGAGCCAGCGACCGAGTAACGTATTCTCAGCCCAGTCACCCTGGCAAGCGCTGGGTCGATCCGCCTCCCTGGCGTCCTCAAGGGCAGGGTGTTCGGGTGCGATGCCACTGTCGATGACGCCGATGATCACATCTTCGCCGTCCAGGTCCCCGCGCAGGCCGTGCTCACGGTCGAAAAGCTCAAGAAAATCAAGACTATCGTTTGTCGCTAGCGGCCGAACCTCGTCCTCCCAGACGTGCAGCACCTCGGGCAGACTCTCGAGTTTGTGCGCCTGTGCAGGATGCATCCTGGCTGCGAAACCATTGAGGCCGAAGCTGTAGCGATAGATCAATTTGGTGTCGGCGCCGGCGCGCAAAATGACCTTGTCTTGCGCTTCCGCAAGGCGGCTCGTGTAACTTTGAATGGGGGCGCTGGCCTTGTCGAAGCGAATGCGAGACGCTGTTCGGGAACCCGGTTTCGCAGTACTGGTAACAAGCGAGGCGTGGTACTGGGCAGCCGATGGCATCGCCAGCTGCACGATGTAAACCTTGTGGGCATCTGATTCTTCGCTGCCGGCAAGGCGAATTGCGCCAAGGCTGCCGGCGTCCCGCAATTCCGTCTCATATTGCGCTGATACCGCGAGCGGGATCAGTAATGTCAGCAAAAACAGATAGCGCAACACGATGCTATTCGTCCTTGTAGCCGCTCATCTCTTCAGCGGAATATGCAACGCCAAGACCAAGCGCGATGCGATTGACGAAATTGAAATAAGCCACGATCAATGACAGATCGAGAATGTCGCGATCGGATAAGCCGACGGCACGCAATTCGCCAAGGTCAATCTCGGTCATGGCGGAGGGTGCGGACGTCAATTTCTCGGCGTGACGAACAATGTTGCTCAGGCGCGGCTCGAGTGTTTCCAGGCCGTCCGCCGTCATCAGCATATCGAGCGTCTCATCATCCTTGATATAGCGGCGTAGCGCTTCGGTGTGGTGATTTACGCAATAGGCACAGTCGTTCGTCGCCGAGACGACGACTGCAATAGCCTCACGTTCCGCCCGGCTTAAGCCAGACTTGCCGAACATGACGGTCATGTACAGGTCGAGATGACTCTCCATGGCCTCGGGGTTGAGGCTATGGACCTTGAGGATGTTCGAAACTTTGCCGCGCTTCTCTATGAGCTCGGCATAAATTGCCTCGAGCGTTCCATCTGCATCTTCAACGTCGACTTCATCAATCCAGGACATCGCTGTTTATACCGCGTTTCGAGTCATTTGACGTTACCATGGTGTTGGCCAACCAGTCACGCGGGTGCAGGAAGTCGCGATACAGGACCTCTTCGGGCGAGCCGGCTTCGGGTTTCCAGTCATACTCCCAGCGCACGAGTGGCGGCAATGACATCAGGATCGATTCCGTCCTACCTCCCGACTGCAGCCCGAATATCGTGCCGCGGTCGTAGATCAGGTTGAACTCGACATAGCGACCGCGGCGATACAATTGGAATTGCCGCTGTCGATTGCCGTAAGGGTGATCTTTGCGCTTCTTGACGATCGGCCGGTAGGCAGGAATAAAATTGTCGCCTGTCGATTGCAGAAACTCGAAGCCGCGTTCGAAGCCGGCCTCGTTGACGTCGTCGAAAAACAGGCCGCCGACGCCGCGTGTCTCATTGCGATGTTTGAGGAAGAAGTACTCGTCGCACCATTTCTTGTAACGCGTATACAGGCCGTCGCCGAACGGGTCGCAGGCGGCTTTCGCTGCCTTGTGCCAATGAACGACGTCTTCTTCAAACGGGTAATACGGCGTCAGGTCGAACCCGCCCCCAAACCACCACACCGGGTTGTCGTCACCGGCAGTGAAGAAACGAAAATTCGCGTGCGTCGTTGGAACGTAAGGATTGAGCGGGTGAATGACCAGTGACACACCAACCGCCTGGAAACCACTGCCTGCAAGTTCCGGCCGCGCTTTGGTCGCTGACGGCGGCAGTTTGTCGCCGAAAACATGCGAGAAGCCAACGCCGGCCTTTTCGAATACGGCACCTTCGCCGAGCACGCAACTCAGGCCACCGCCACCACCGGGCCGTTGCCATTCATCACGGCTAAAGGTCGCCTTGCCATCGAGTTGCTCGAGCTCGGCCACAATGCGGCCTTGCAGCAACTGCAAGTAGGTTTTGACCTGTTCGAGTTCTTTCATGAGGTTCGCGGTCGCAATACTCTTCCGGTGGCCAGGTCGCGTATCTCGGACGGGCCTGCGGTTGGCCCACAATCGCCTGGCACGATGTAGTCTACAGAAGTGCCGAAGTGGCGGCGAAGCACGAAGCGATTGCGAGCGGCTGGCTGGCCGGCAATATTGGCACTCGTGGAAACAATTGGCGATTCAACCGCATCGCAGATCGCCATTGCCACCGGGTGGGTCGTCAGCCTGACGGCGAGCCCCGAGTGATTGCCACGCACCAGGGGCGATACTCGAGATTGTGCCGGCGCGATCCAGGTTGTCGGGCGTGCCGCATCCGGTTTCGGGATACTGCTGCCATCGGGAGCTATCCAGTCGTCGAACTGTTCTTTGCGGGACGCAATGAGAATCAGTCCCTTACCCGCGTCACGTTGTTTCAGGGTCAACAGCTGCAGCAAGGCTGAATTGTCATCGGGCATGCAGCCAAGGCCAAATACGCCCTCGGTCGGGTAAGCGATCAAGCCACCGCCCAGCAAAGTGTCCGCTGCCTTGGCGATCGAGAGTCTCATCGCGGCGGCTTACTTCTTCTTGGCCTTTTTCTTGGCTTTTTTCTTGGTCTTCTTTTTCGCGGTCTTTTTCTTGGCTACTTTCTTCTTCGCTGCTTTCTTCTTGCCGCGGCGACCGCGGACCGGGGCTGCGGCCAGAAGCTCCTTACACTCCTCGAGTGTCAGCGACTTCGGCTCACGATCTTTCGGCACGCGGGCGTTCTTGGTCTTGTCCGTAATATACGGGCCATAGCGACCGTTGAGCACCTGAATGCCATCGTCCTCGAAGTCCAGGATGAGTCGTTCTGCGTCTGCTTTCTTTTTCTCTTCGATCAGTTCGAGTGCCCGCGGCAGCTCCACAGTGTACGGATCGTCTTCCTTCATCGAGACGTACTTATCGCCGTAGCGCACATAGGGGCCGAAGCGCCCGACACTAGCCGAGACAGCCAGGCCGTCGGCTGTCTCACCGAGTTTGCGCGGCAGCTTGAATAGCTCGAGTGCTTCTTCGAGCGTGATTTCGTTCATTTTCTGGCCCGGACGCAGGCCGGCAAATTTCGGCTTCTCTTCGTCGTCCTTCGTGCCGATTTGCACGAAAGGCCCGTAGCGGCCCATGCGGACGGTCATTGGCTTGCCGCTTTTCGGATCTGTGCCGAGTTCGCGCGCCTGCGCGACCTGCTCGCGTGTGACTGACTCTTCCTTGTCGTCGCAAAGGTCTTTAAACGGCTTCCAGAAACTGGCGAGTAACGGTACCCAGTCTTTATGGCCAAGCGAAACTTCGTCGAGGTCGTCCTCGAGCTTGGCCGTGAAGTCGTAATCGACATACTGCGCAAAATGGTCGGTCAGGAAGCCGTTGACAATACGGCCGATATCGGTCGGGAAAAACCGTTTACTGTCGATCTCCACATACTCGCGATTCGTCAATGTCGCGATAATGCTCGCATAGGTCGAGGGTCGGCCAATGCCATATTCTTCGAGCGTCTTGACAAGGCTCGCCTCGGTAAAGCGCGGTGGCGGCTCTGTAAAGTGCTGCTCCGGGCGGAGCTCATCGAGGCTGATCGTGTCGCCCTCCTCGATATTGGGCAACAGCCGGTCACCATCGTCGTCCTTGGCTGCGTCGTCCTGGCCTTCTTTGTAAACGGCCATGAAGCCGGGTTCGACCAGGATGGAGCCATTCGCGCGCAGTCGGTGACCCTCTTCTTCGGCTCCCGCAGCAAGCTCGATAGCTACGGTGTCGAACACGGCAGGCACCATCTGACAGGCCATCGTGCGTTTCCAGATCAATGAGTACAGTTTGAACTGGTCCTCGTCGAGGGCGTCCTTGAGCAACTCCGGCGCAAGCGCAACCGACGTCGGGCGAATTGCTTCGTGCGCTTCCTGTGCATTCTTGGCTTTTGTCTTGAATGTGCGCGGTTCGTCGGGGACGTTCTCAGCGCCGTACCGCTCGGCAATAAGTTCGCGGATTTCGGTGACGGCGACGTCGGCAAGCGTTACCGAGTCGGTGCGCATGTAGGAGATCAGTCCAACATTGCCCTCACCCGCAACCTCGATGCCCTCATAGAGCTTTTGTGCTACACGCATGGTCCACTGCGTGTTGAAACCCAGTTTGCGCGATGACTCCTGCTGCAGCGTTGAAGTCGTAAACGGAGCGGCGGGATTGCGGCGGCGCTGGCGCTTGGTGACGCTGACGGTTTTGAGTTTGCCATCGGCGGCGCCAAGTATGGTCTTTTCGACTTCTCGTGCGGCCGCTTCGTCTTCAAAGCTGAACTGTTCAACTTTTTCGCCCTTGTAGGCCACGAGGCGCGATGCGAACGGCTGCTCATTCTTGCTAACGTCTGCCTCGATAGTCCAGTACTCGCGCGCTTTGAACGCTTCGATTTCCAGCTCACGCTCGACGATCATTCGTAACGCCGGGCTTTGTACTCGTCCTGCCGACAAGCCACGCTGTACTTTCTTCCATAACAATGGCGATAGGTTAAAGCCGACGAGGTAGTCGAGTGCGCGGCGGGCCTGTTGCGCACCGACAAGGTCGTTGGACAGGTCGCGCGGATTGTCGATGGCCTCCTGCACGGCGGCCTTGGTGATCTCGTGGAACACCACGCGATGAATGGCCTTGCCATTCAAGACGTCTTTTTCCTTGAGCAACTCGATAAGGTGCCAGGAAATTGCCTCACCCTCACGATCCGGGTCAGTTGCGAGGTACAAAGCGTCTGCTTTTTTCAGTGCCTTGATGATCGAATTGACGTGCTTCTCGTTTCTCTCGATGACCTGGTATTTCATCGAGAAGTCATTGTCGGGATCGACAGCGCCAACCTTGGGGATCAAGTCTCGCACATGACCGTAGGAAGCGAGGACGTCGAAGTCCTTGCCCAGGTATTTGCTGATCGTCTTCGCCTTGGCCGGCGACTCAACTATGACGAGATTCTTAGACATATATAGGGGTGCTCAAAACCAAACAACCGCGGACAGTGCCGCGGTTGAATACAATGCCGGATGCCGGCGTGTCAAGGAAATCAGTGAATGGAGCCGGTGGTTTCCTCGAAAACAAGGTCTTCCATTCTTGCGTAGGCGAGCTCCTGACCGGGCTGGCTGAACAGTACCATCAACACGACCCACTTGATCTGTTCGACGTCTATATCCACGGATTCCAACGCCAGCAGGCGGTCGACGAGAATTTCGCGTTGCTGCGGAGACAGGATGCCGATCTGCTCCAGGTAGGAGATATAACCACGGCAGGACGTGTCGAGACGCTCTTGCTCGAAATCGTTGTAAACGCGCGAGCCATGCGAGGTCTGCGCGTAAAATACGAGGCCTTCCTGGTTGTCGGTCAGCCCGTCCAGCCAGTCCAGTGCGCGATCGATTTCGGGATCACCGAAGCCTGCGCGCGACAGTTCGTCGCGCAGTTCATTTTGATCGGCCTCGGGTTCGTCTTCCGTGTCGACGTAGGTCTCAAACAGGTACATGAGTACGTCGAGTACATTTTCCTTCATGCCTGGAGCGGCTCCCTTGGTTCCTAATCCAGTGTGTTTCTTCCGGTATTCAGCGGCCCAGTAGCGAGTATCGTCCACCCGAAAGTGATTCGACTTCTCCCTCCAGCTCCAGGATCAGAAGCATGGAGGAAACCTGGTCGATCGTCAAACCGGAGCTGTCGGCGAGATCATCGATGCTGACAGGGTCGTGGCCCAGGCACTTCTTGAGGTGTTGATACTCGTCATCGTCGCAATCGGGTAGTGATTCGTGTGTTGTTGATTCCAAAGAATTTTGCAGCAGGTGCGAACTCAGCGGGGCGAGTTCGGCAACGATGTCGTCGGCTGTCTCAACCAGCTTGGCGCCCTGGCGTATCAGCTTATGACAACCGCGCGCCAGCGGATTATGGATAGAACCCGGCAACGCAAAAACCTCGCGCCCTTGCTCACCCGCATAGCGGGCCGTGATCAATGAACCGCTGCGTCTGGCCGCTTCGACGACCAGGGTTCCCAGGCTGACACCACTGATCAGGCGATTACGCTGCGGGAAGAGCGACTTGTGTGGATGCGTCCCCAGTGGAAACTCGCTGACCAACGCGCCATTCGCGGCAATATCGTGAGCAAGGCCACGATTGGATACCGGGTATACACGGTCGATACCGTGACCGAGAAAGGCCACTGTTGCAGCGCCGGCGTCGAGCGCACCGCGATGTGCGGCCGTGTCGATGCCTTCGGCGAGTCCGCTGACAATACAGAAACCTGCCGCGCCCAGGTGGCGCGCAAACTCAAATGCATTGCGTGCGCCCGCCTGCGTGGGGTTGCGGCTACCGACGATAGCCAGTGCCGGCATTTGCAACAGCCCAGGGTTGCCTTTGACGTACAGGCGGTCCGGTGGCGACGAGATCTGATCGAGCAGGTCGGGGAAGTCATCATCGCCGCGCGCGACGATATTGTTATCCGCTTGCTGGAGCCATTCTTGATTCATGCCCCCAGTCTAAAAAAAACGGCGCTCGAAAGCGCCGTCTTTATCTGAATGTGACGGCCGGATTCAGGTCGGGTTGCGAACGTAGTCCAGCGTATGGATGGCCGTGATTGCTTCCATCACAAGGCCGTAGCTGATGCGGTCGTAGGCCTTGAATACCATGATCGTGCCGGCTTCCTCTTCCGGAAGGCGAACGTTACCACCGGCGACATGGTCGCGGACCGTACCGCCGCGCTGCCAGACCGTCAACACATCGCCAACACCGACGCCGTGGTTGGAACCGCGGTTCATGACCACGACCTGGTACTGGCCGATCTGTGTGACGCCGCCGACGACAGCCATGATCTGGCCATTAATATTGCTCGACGGCGCTTTCGGGAAGAAGTTCAGCGGAATTTCGACCGAGGCCGGGATCAGGCGGTCGCCCTGTTTGGCTTCCTGCTTGGACTTGATGAGTGCCATGCTGGCCGGGTCGCCACTTCTGCGAATCGTGCCCGCACCTATTTCGATACCCTGGTAACCGATGACGTCATTGTCTTCCGGATCAACCAGCGGCTCGCCGATCTTGACGATGTTAAAGCGCTCGCCAGGCTGCGCGCTCGTTCCACGGACGTAGACGATATTGCCGGCCGCGGCGAGGAGGTGGTCGCCCTTGGTCGCGACGAGGTATGGCATGGCATCGACTTCCCTACGCTCAATAACGACGCCACGACTCAGGAATGCCGATATCGAGTCATACGATACGCTGGTGATGGCTTCTGTCAGCGGAGTTGACCGAGCTTCTGGCGACAGGCGATGGCTCGAGCCCTGCATGTTCGTAACGCGCGGAGCACCGTCGACATAGATCAGTGCAAGTACATCACCCGGATAAATAAGGTGTGGATTTTCGACCTGGGGATTGACATACCAGATTTCGGGCCAATACCAGGGGTCGTGCAGGAACGTTGCGGCAATATCCCAGAGGGTGTCGCCGTGTTGAACGACATATTCATCGGGAGCGTCTTCGGCAAGACGTGCACTGCCCTGCGAGAACGCAGTGAGCGTCCCCAGAGTGAGCGATGCGACGAACGCAACGGCAATCATCCGGAGACGGTAATTCAGGCGATATTTGCTGAGGGACATGATTTCCTCGTGCTCCAATCAAGGTCCAGGACCTGTGGCTTTATAGCGTTGCTATAATATGTCGTTCTGGTGCCGCTGAGACTGCTAATTACGTCACATTTCCGGCTCCAAACAACTGCAAGAAGGCGTTTTTTCTGGCGGCATTGTCTGTCATCTTATTCAATAAAGTCAAACATTTAGGTCACTTTTCAGGCAATTTACACGAATTACCCGCGGATTTACCGCAAGGAAATTATGGCAAAACTGACGATTTTGGAGTTTCCGGACCCGCGGCTGCGGACCAAGGCAGTTGCGGTCGATTCTGTGGACGATGAACTCAGATCCCTGGTCGACGATATGTTCGAGACGATGTATGAAGCGCCCGGTATCGGACTGGCGGCGACACAGGTTGACGTTCACCAGCGTCTGCTTGTGATCGACGTATCGGCCGACCAGAGTGAACCCTACGTGCTCATTAACCCGGAGATCATCGAGAAAGATGGTGTCACCGTAACCGAGGAGGGATGCCTGTCGGTACCGGGGTACTACGAAGAGGTCGAACGCGCCGAGCATATTCGCGTGCGCTTCCTCGATCGTGATGGCAATGAAGTTGAAACGGAGGCCGAGGGCCTGCTTGCCGTGTGTATCCAGCACGAGATGGATCACCTCGATGGTAAATTGTTTGTCGACTACCTGTCGGAGGCGAAGCGCATGCGCATTCGAAAGAAACTGGTCAAAGAACAACGTCATCGCAGCGATGAGGCGGTAATATTGTAGGAGCGGTGCTTGCACCGCGACAGTCGCGCTGGCAAGCAGCGCTCCTACGGTAATCTCATGAACGCCCCACGCATAATCTTCGCCGGCACACCGGATTTCGGTGCCGCATCGCTTACCGCGCTGCTCGACGCCGGACATGAGCCGTGCGCAGTGCTAACACAGCCGGATCGTCCGGCCGGGCGAGGCAAGCAACTGACCGCCAGCCCGGTCAAGGTTCTTGCGCTCGAACACGGGCTGAAGGTCTTGCAACCAGGGAGCTTGCACGATGATGCGGCCGTTGCAGATCTCGCGGCGCTCGATCCCGACATCGTGATCGTGGCCGCGTACGGACTGATCCTGCCACAGCAGGTGCTCGACATTCCGCGCGCCGGTTGCCTTAACGTGCATGCGTCCATGCTGCCGCGGTGGCGTGGCGCGGCGCCGATCCAGGCGGCCATTCTGGCAGGTGACGAGACAACAGGAGTTTGCCTGATGGCGATGGAGGCCGGCTTGGATACCGGCCCGGTCTATGCCTGCGAAGAGATTGCAGTTGGCGAGCACACGGCAGGTGAATTGCACGACCGCATGGCGATGACTGGTGGCGCCCTGCTCGTAAAGCACCTCGACGCCGTTATCACCGCAGAGCTTACGGCGAATCCGCAAGCTGAGACGTTGGCCACCTATGCACCCAAAATCAAAACGGCCGATGCGCAACTCGATTGGCGACTATCGGCGACGGATCTTGTTCGCCGGGTTCGCGCCTACAACCCGGTACCGGGTGCCTGGTTCATGATTGGCGACGAACGTGTCAAATGCTGGGCTGCGCAGCGCATCACTGGAGCCGGCGAATCACCAGGTACGGTCGTGGCCGCCGGCAAGAGTGGCATCGATGTATCGTGTGCCGAAGACATGCTCAGGCTCGAGTCCCTGCAGCGCCCGGGGAAGCAAGCGATTTCAGCGGCGGAGTTCTCGTCGCAGGTTGATCTGTCCGGCCGGCAGCTATGACGAGAAGCGGTCCTGCCAGTTTTCATGAGCCGCGTTTCTGGGCCACTGGCCTCGGCTGCGCGGCGCGCGGCGCGCCGAATGTCGGGGATCATTCGCAAGCTGCGCAACAAAGCAGAAAGGCCAGTGGCCTGAAACCCGTCAGGGAAGCGCCTTTGCGGGCGTCCTGCTTTGTCGCTCGTCCCTTGAGTGGACTATCCACGCTTCGCTCCTCGCTTCGTGCAGTACAACCCGCAAAGGCTGCTTCGCGACCATGAAAACTGGCAGGACCGCTTCTTCCACGAAACAGGGGGCAAGGCTGCGGGCAACAGCAGCAGAGATCGTCGACGATGTCGTAAACAGCGGACGATCACTGGATAAGGCGATAGCAAGTCGCGAGGATCGTGTTGCCGTGGATGACAGGTCATTGCTGCGCCTGCTTAGCTACGGCACCTTGCGCCACCACTGGCGCCTGATGTCCTGGGTCGACGCCCTGCTCGAGCGCCCGTTGAAGCCCCGTGACAACGTTGTTACACAACTGCTCGCCGTCGGCCTGTACCAGCTCAGCGACACCCGCATTCCCGACCACGCTGTCGTTTCACAGACCGTCGAGGCGGCGAGGACGCTGCGGCGCCCGAAACTCGCGCCGCTCATCAATGCGATCCTCAGGCGCGCACTTCGCGACCGGATTTTCGACAATGAGCCGTCTAATGAGAACGTAGCGCACGATCACCCCGGGTGGTTGCTCGACGCGCTTAAGGCCGACTGGCCGGAAGACTGGCGCGATATCGTGTCAGCCAACAACGCCAGGGCACCGATGTGGTTGCGAGTGAACGCGGCCCGCGGTTCAGCGGCAGATTACAAAAAACGGCTTGAGGATGACGGAATCGAAAGCGAGCTGTTAGCGGGGGCCCCACAGGCTGTGCGGCTTGCGTCGCCACAACCCGTCCAAGCGTTGCCAGGCTTTGCGGACGGCGAGGTGTCGGTCCAGGACGCAGCGGCGCAGCTTGCTGCGCCGTGGCTTCTTGACGGCGTGCACGGCCGGGTTCTCGATGCCTGTGCCGCGCCTGGAGGCAAGAGTGGTCACTTGCTCGAAATGGGGGGTGGTCAAATCGAACTAACTGCCATCGATAGCGATGAGGCCAGACTCGAGTTGGTAGCCGAAAACCTCGATCGGCTTGGTTTTGATGCAACCCTTTTTGCTGGCGATGCATCGAATCCTAGTACGTGGTGGGACAGGAGGCCGTTCGACGCCATTCTGCTCGATGCGCCGTGTTCGGCGAGCGGCGTGATACGACGCCATCCGGACATCAAGCACCTGCGCCGCGCCTCGGATATCGAGGAGTTTGCCGGACTGCAGGCGAATATGCTCGCCGCCCTGTGGCCGTTGCTGCAGCCGGGCGGGCGCCTCCTGTACGTGACCTGTTCGGTGCTGGCGGCAGAAAATGATGAGGTGGTGGCGCAGTTCCTCGAGACGACGGATGATGCCCGGGAAGACGACGTGTTGCAAAATTACAACATCCGCGATTTAATGCGGGACAAGGCCTGCGGCCATCAGGTTCTGCCGGGAACGGCAGAGTTCGATGGTTTTTACTACGCAGGACTTGTGAAGGTCTCCTGAAGAAAAACCATGTCACGTGCAGCCATCAAAAAGCCACCTAAGCTCGCCGCATTCTGTGCTGGCTTCGTTGTGCTTGCCGCGTTACTGATGCAGCCGGGTATGGCACAGGACGAGCTGGAGCGCTTCGGCTATTTCGAGGTTCGATCGGCGACGGCACGGCAGGTTGGAGGTGTACATGTGCTGGATGCGCGGTTGCAGCTTGTTCTGAGCAGCGAAGCGCTCGAGGCGTTGTCCAGTGGCGTGCCGCTTGTCATCGAGCTGCAGCTCGAACTCATTCGTGCACGACGCTTCTGGTGGGATGATGCGGAAGCCGATCTGGCTGTGCGCCATGAGCTCGAGTATCGCCCCCTCAGCCAACGTTACATAGTCAGAAACATCAATAGTGGTGACCAGGACTCCTTCGCAACTCTCTACTCCGCGCTGAACAATCTTGGCCGTGTTCAAGGGCTGCCCGTCATTGACGATGCATTGCTCGAACCGGGCGAAGATTACCGTGTTCGGTTGCGTGCATTGCTGCAAACGCAGCAGTACCCCGCACCTTTGCGACTACTGTTGTTCTGGCGCAGTGAGTGGCAGCTAAAAAGCGAATGGTTTGAATGGTTGCTAGAGCGCTAAAAAGGTCTTCATACGCGGTATTCGCCGCAACGGGCGTCGTCCTGGTGCTTGTGGCGCTGTTCCTTCTCAGCCGCACGGCACAAAACGCGGATGAATTCGATCGTCTGCACAATGTTATTCTCGCGATTAACATCGCGGGCGTTGTCGTCTTGTTCGTTTTCCTGGTTGGAAACCTCGCGCGCCTGTTGCGCGAGTACCGCACGCACGTTCCGGGCGCGAAACTCAAAGCGCGAATGGTCGGCATGTTCGTCGGGCTTGCGGTCCTGCCGCTACTGGTCGTGTTTTACTTCTCGATGCAATTTATCAATCGCGGCATTGACACCTGGTTCAATGTTGAAGTCGAAGAGGGCCTGGAGAATGCGCTCGCGTTGAGCCGCGCAGCGCTCGAAATGCAGATGCGCCAGCATCTGTATTCCACGCAACAGATCTCGCAACGATTGAGCGAGGTCAGCGAGCGCCAGCTGATTTTCGAACTCAGCATGATGCGACGCGAAAGTGGCGCCAGTGAAATCACGATTTATGGCGCCAACAACCGCATTCTCGCAACGAGTTCAGATAGTTCTTCGGCCGGCTTGCCGCGACCACTCGCCGAAGAAGTGTTGCTGCAGATGCAACAAGACAGGCCCTACGTGTCACTCGATCCCGACGACTTCGAAATTCGCACTGCAGTACTGTTTTCCTACCGGGGGCGCGCGGAACCGGTTGGCGTGCTGCAGGCGTATTTCCCCGTGACCGAGCGCCTGGCGCGCATGGCGAACAGTGTCGAGCGCTCCTACAACGAGTACCAGGAACTCGTGTTTCTGCGCGCACCATTGAAGAGCACATTTTCGCTGACGTTGACCGTTGTTCTCATGCTCAGCTTGCTGGCGGCTATTTATGGCGCTTTCATTCTGTCGCGCCGACTTGTCGCACCGATCCAGGATCTCGTCGCCGGAACACGCGCGGTGGCCGAGGGCGATTTTGATACACGACTGCCGACGCCATCGCGTGACGAGATCGGATTCCTGGTCAGTTCATTTAATGACATGACACAGCGCCTCGCATCGGCTCGACAAGAAGCGAGCCTGTCGCAGGCACTGGTCGAGGCCGAGCGCGCGAATCTCGAAGTCATTCTCGCCAGGCTGTCGACGGGCGTGCTCGCACTCGAGAACGACCTCAGGATTCGAACGGCAAACCAGGCCTCCGGTGCAATCCTGGGCGTCGATCTTGAAAGCCGTGCAGGCGAGGCGCTGGCGGATGTCGCCAAGGACAATCCACTGCTCGAGCAGTTTGTCGATGTCGCACAGGTTCACCTCGGCGCTGGCGAAACCGAGTGGCGGGAGCAAATCGTGTTGCGCGGCGAAGTCGGGCGTCGGGTTCTGACCTGTGCGTGCACGACGCTACCGGGCGATGAAAGTCACTCGGCCGGTTACGTCATCGTGTTCGATGACATCACCGCGCTGTTGCAGGCGCAGCGCGATGCCGCCTGGGGCGAGGTCGCACGTCGTCTTGCCCATGAGATCAAGAATCCATTAACGCCTATACAGCTGTCTGCCGAACGCATGCGGCGCAAGTACCTGAAATCGATGACCGAAGACGAAGCGCAGATTCTCGATCGTGCGACACACACAATCGTGCAGCAGGTCGAGGCGATGAAGGAAATGGTCAACGCATTCAGTGACTATGCGCGTGCACCGGATATCGAACTGGGCGTGTTCGACATGGATAAACTCGTGCGCGAAGTCGTCGACCTTTATCGCGCACAGGAAAGCGGCATCGAAATAATGCTGACGTCGGACCCGACGATGCCGAGGATAGAGGCCGATATCGGACGGGTGCGGCAAATACTGCACAACCTGATTCGCAACTCGACCGAGGCACTTGACAATACGCGCGACGGACGTATCGATTTACATGTCAGTCTCGCCGAGATCGACAGCGTCAACGTCGTACAGATCAGGATCGAGGACAACGGACCGGGCTTCAAGGAAGGCTCGGCCAGCCAGGTCTTCGATCCATATGTCACTACCAAACCGAAAGGCACGGGCCTCGGACTCGCGATCGTCAAGAAGCTCGTTGAAGAGCATATCGGTTCGATCCGGGCCTACAACAACGCCGAAGGCGGCGCAGTCATCAGTATCAGGCTGCCGCTTAATGAAGCGGCGCGCGAGGCGATTATCGCCAACGCTCCAAGGCGCGCCGAACAGAGGAGGGAGGGAGCATGAGTGTTTCTCATGTGCTGGTCGTTGATGACGAGGCCGACATTCGGGCCTTGATTCAGGAAATTCTGACCGATGAAGGGTACGAGGTAACTGTTGCCGCGGATGCTACGCAGGCACGGGCAGCCCGCAATGACATCCGTTTTGACCTGATACTGCTCGATATCTGGATGCCGGATACGGACGGTATAACGCTGCTTCGCGAGTGGTCAGATGATGGTGGCCTGAGTTGCCCGGTGGTCATCATGTCGGGTCATGGCACTGTGGACACTGCGGTCGAAGCGACGCGCCTCGGTGCCTTTGATTTCGTCGAGAAACCGCTATCGCTTGCCAAGCTTCTGCGTACCGTCGAGGCGGCACTCGAGTCCGCAGAGAAACAGGCCGCGGGATCTCGCAGCATGTTGCCGCCACTGCCGACGCCTGTTGGTCGCAGCAAACTCATGTTGGCGCTGCGCGAGAAAGTGCAGCAGTACGCCGGGCATGAGCAGTTTGTTCTGATCAGCGGTGAGCCCGGCAGCGGCCGTGGCGCGTTCGCGCGATACCTGCATGGCCTGAGTCGTCGGGCCGATGAGCCACTGATCAGCGTGACGGCCGCATCCTTGACTGAAGGCAATGCCGAAGAACAGCTCTGCGGTCGTGACTCCAGCGACCAGGGGCAGGCCGGCGCATTTGAGCGTGCAGCCAAGGGCACGCTCGTCATCGACGACCTGTCGGATCTCAATGAGGCGGCGCAGAAAATTCTGTTGGCCGCGCTCGAAGACGGCAGCTATCGACGAGTCGACGGTCATAATGACGTAAAGCTCGAGGCGCGCATCGTCGCGACTGCCGGCACCGACGTCGAGGCCCTTATCGATAAAGGCGCGCTGCGTCGGGATCTCGTTGCGCATTTGTCGGTCCTGAGCCTCAGGGTGCCGCCACTACGCGACTATTCCGAAGATGTGCCGGAATTACTCGCTTACTACGTGGACAAGCTTGTCGATGCGGAAGGGCTGACGTTCAGGCGCTTCAGCGTCGCGGCACAGAACCGGCTGCGCAACTATCCCTGGCCGGACAATGTTCGCGAGTTGAAAAACCTGGTGCGGCGATTGCTGCTGACAGGCTTGGATGGCGACATTTCGCTCGAGGAGGTCGAGGAAGAGGTCAGTTCGGGCGCGCCGGTTGACGAACCGCTGGTGAAACAAGACCTGTTGTCATTACCACTACGCGAGGCCCGTGAGCAATTCGAGCGCGCCTACCTGCAACAACAGCTTGTGCTATGCGATGGCAAAGTTGGTCAGCTGGCGAAGCGCGTCGGCATGGAGCGGACGCATCTCTATCGCAAGCTGCGCTCATTGGGAGTCGACTTCAAATCGGTCACGGCTGAGGACTAGCGCCACTCAATACGTCAATCTGTGGCGGATAGAAGCGCCCATCAGAATCGAACTGCAGGCCGGGGTTGTCAAAGTCTTCCGCGGTCAGTCCGCGTATTAATTTGAGCGCACGTTGCTCGGCGTCAATACTCGGACCGGCCGGTCGTATCTGTACCGTTGAGACAATCTCACCTTCGACAAATCGACCCTCACCGTCGAGCGTCGTCAGCAGGATTGGGGCGATACCCTTGATGCCCGCGACGCTGATGCCGTAGTAGGTGGCGAAATTGCCGAGGCTGTAAGCGATCAGACGATCCTTGTAGCGTTCCATTGCGCGCACGACATGCGGCCCATGCCCGATGACGAGATCGGCGCCGGCGTCGACTACCATGCGCGCGAACATTACGACATCGCCACGCGGCTCGTCGTAATATTCCTCTTCGGCGAATGGCAGGTTGGTCACATCAATGCCCTCGGCGCCGCCGTGAAACGTCACCACCACAATGTCATGTGTCGCCGCGAATTTCGCAACCGTAGATTCAGCCAGCTCATAGTCGAGCAACATGTTCGATTCTTTCGTAACCGCGTAGGCGAGTACGGCGACTTTCAACCCATCACTCTCGAAGCTGGCGAAGTCACCTTCACGGCCCGAATGATGGATGCCCACCGCCGCCAGGGCCTCCATCGTCGATGTGCGCCCCTCTTCACCGAAGTCGCGCGCGTGATTGTTGGCGAGACTCATTACATCGAAGCCCGCGTCGCGGTAATAAGTGGCATATCGGGTCGGTGACCGGAACAAATAGCAGGCGCTCGGGTTGCTGCATTTCTTGGCCGGCTCGCCGCCATCGACGAGCACCCCTTCAAGATTTCCGAATGCGATGTCGGCCGATGACAATAGCGGCGCAACGGCGGCCAGGAAACCAACGCCATCGTCATCGGGAAGATGATTTTCGGGGTAGTCAGTGCCTATCATCATGTCACCGACTGAGGCTATCGTAATTCTGAATTGACTCTGGTCGGGCTCGGCTGGTGGCGGCGGTGTTGCCGGCATGACAGGTTCAGGCTCGCTGGTCCCGGTGGTGCCGGAAGGTAGTATGTCCGGCGCTGGCGTCGTGGCACAGCCGCTGAGCGCGGCCAGCAAGAGGACCGCAAGTGCGCTGCTGCGTTTAGTCACCGAGTCGGATACGGAGCACATCGATGTTGGCCGCTCGCAGGCGGCTGCGTAGCACGTTGAGTTCATCCAGATTATCAGTTGGGCCAATGCGGACACGATGATAGGTCCTGTCATCGATAGTCACACGCTGGATCGATGATTCGATGCCATGAAGCGCGAGCTCTGCACGGCGGCGGTCGGCATCGGCGTATGCCGAAAATGAACCGGCTTGCAGAACATACAGTCCTGGCTCGACGACCGCCTGGGGCTGAGCATCGACCTCAACATCAGGCTCGTGTTCGGGAATGATGACCTCGAAGTTGGGCAGCATGTCGTAAAACGTAAATCTCGATTCGCCGCGCGCCTCAGAAGGCTCTTCAGCCGCTGACGTTTCATTGTTGTCATCAAGCGCGCTTTGCAAGCTTGCAGGTTGCGGCGCCGGGGCGCTGGCGGCAGTTTCAGGCTTGCGGTCCTTCACGTATATCGCGAAAGCGACTGATAGCCCCAGCGACAGGCCAAACAGCATCCATAGCCAGCCTGGATACTCCTGCTGCTTCTTGCGGCGCGTCGAGCGGCGGCGTTTGCGTTGCGCCATTACATCGTCTCCGGTGCGGAAACGCCGAGGATCTCGAGGCCGTTGGCGAGGACAATCTGCGTCGCTGTGATCACTACGAGACGTGCATCGCGGAGCTTTTCGTCATCGACGATGAAGGCGTGCGCGTTGTAATAAGTATGAAAATCATTGGCAAGATCGCGCAGGTAGTGAACGAGATGTTGCGGTGCGCGATTGGCTGCCGCGAGCTCAATAACCTCGGGATAGCGGCTCAGCGTTGTCATGAGTGCCTTTTCCTGCGGTTCGGCAAGAATGTCGAGATTGTCCTGACCGTTCGCTGGGTCCCACACAAGCGAGCGTTCGCCGAGTTGCCGGAACACACTCGCTACTCGCGCGTGCGCATATTGGATGTAGTAAACGGGGTTGTCGCTCGATTCTGACTTGGCTACATCGAGATCGAAATCGAGGTGTTGGTCGTGGCCTCGCGATACATAGAAGAACCGCGCCGCATCATTGCCCACTTCGGCCCGCAGTTGCCGCAACGTTTCGAATTCTCCTGAGCGTGTGGACATCTGCACTTTTTTGCCACCACGAAACAGTGCGACGAATTGCACCAGCGGGACTTCCAGATCCCTGGCGGAGTAGCCCATTGCAGAAAGGCCTCCGCCGACACGAGTGACGTAGCCATGGTGGTCTGCACCGAGAATATCGATCAACAATTCGAAACCGCGCTCGCGCTTATCGAAGTGATAGGCGATGTCGGAGGCGAAATAGGTCTTGCTGCCATTGGCCCGAACGACGACACGATCTTTCTCATCACCGAATTCGGTTGCCCGGAACCACCGCGCGCCGTCTTTCTCGTAGACCTTGCCGCTTTTTTCCAGCGCGGTCAGCGCCACATCAATGTGACCCTCGGTAGTCAGGCTTTGCTCGGAGAACCAGCGATCGAACGTGACGCCAAATTCTTCAAGGTCATCTTCGATGTCAGCCCGAATCGACTCGAGGGCCTGCCGCCGGACGTGATCAAAGTTGTCGTCACCATTCACGTCTTTGGCGCGCTCGATCAATGTATCGATAACCTCATCTTTGTCACCATCGGGCAGGTCGTCAAATAACGTGTCCGATGCAGCGAGGCCGTCCGTCTGGATGCTGGTGACAACGTCACGAATGTAATCGCCGCGGTAGCCGCCCTCAGGGAAAGTAATTTCGGCGCCCTGGGCCTCGAGCCAGCGCAGGTAGACGCTGACGCCGAGAATGTCCATCTGCCGGCCAGCATCGTTGACGTAGTACTCGCGCTCGACGGGATAACCGGCAGCTTCGAGGAGATTGCCAAGGGTCGCCCCGAAGGCGGCAAGGCGACCATGGCCAACGTGCAGCGGTCCCGTGGGATTCGCCGACACGAACTCAAGCAGAATTCTCGGATGCTCACGGGCTTCCTGGCGCCCGTAACACACACGTTGATCGAGAATCGTAGCGACTTCGCCGTGGTAGGCCGAAGCACTGAGGTGGAAGTTGATGAATCCGGGTCCTGCAATCTCGACTTTGTCGAGCTGCTCATTCGCAGTGACCCGCTCGATTATCTTCGCGGCGATATCGCGTGGACTCATGCGCGCAGGCTTTGCCAGGCGCATTGCGATGTTGCTGGCGAAATCGCCGTGACTCGGATCGCGCGTACGCTCGATGGTGCCGACGACCGCGAGGTCAGCCGTCACATCGGCAAGCTCCGGCAGGTTCGCCAGGGCGCTTTCGAGAATGTCTGCAACGATGGTTTTCATGGGGCGCGTGATTCTACTAGAAGAGCTCTATGGGATCGACGTCGATCGACCAGCGGACCTTGCGCGCACCGGGCTCACCTTCGAGGGCGGGGCGCAGCGCCGCAAGGACGGAGTGCAGGCTCTTGCGATCTGAACTCTGCAACAGAAGTTGGGCCCGGCAGCGTCCCGCCTTGCGCGCCATTGGCGCATCGACCGGGCCGAGTACTCGCAGGTACTCGGTTTGCTGGCTCTCTATGGTTTGCCGTGCGATGTCGAGAAACGCATGAGCATCGCCTTTGCGGTGCGCCGCCGCCCGGATCAATGCCAGCCACGTAAATGGCGGCCAACGCGTTTCCTCGCGCTCGGCCAGTGCATCGCCCGCTATCTTTGCGTAGCCGCCGTCAATCAGGCATTGCCAAAAGGGGTTGTCTGGAAACGCTGTCTGAATGATGACATCACCCTGGCGTGATTCCCTGCCAGCACGACCAGCGACCTGAATGATCGACTGGGCCATGCGCTCGCCTGAGCGGAAATCGGTGCCGAACAAGCCCTGGTCCGCATTGACGACTCCTACCAGCGTCAGCATCGGAAAATGGTGCCCTTTCGACAACATTTGCGTGCCGACGAGGATGTCGGCCTCGCCCTGCGCCGCCAGTTCGAGCACCTCGCCGATCGCGCCGCGGCGCTGCATGCTGTCGCTGTCGATGCGCTCGATTCGCCTGTTCGGGAAGTGGTCGCGCAATGCGTCCTCGAGCCTTTCCGTACCTTCACCGAGTGGTCGGACGTCCGAACTACAATGCTCGCAGTGCTGGTCCAGCGGCCGGCTTGCGCCGCAGTGATGGCAGCGCAAATCGCCGGCCCGCGCGTGCACTGTCATGCGCGAATCGCAGCGCGCACACTCGGCAACATGACCGCAGCTGGCGCAGATTAACGTCGGCGCGAAGCCACGCCGATTGAGGAAAATCAGGGCCTGGCCACCTTCTCGCAGGTGGTCGTCTATTGCCTGTACTAGCGGCTGACTGAGTCCGTTGTCGGCCGGGGCGCGGGTCAGGTCGACGAGATGAATGCGAGGCGGCTTCGCACCGCCCGCTCGTACCGGCAGCTCGAGGCGAGTGAAATTGCCGGTGCGGCAATGCTGCAGCACTTCGAGCGTTGGTGTCGCTGAGCCGAGTATCACGGCAATGTCGTGTCGTTTGGCACGCGCGATCGCGAGGTCGCGGGCAGAGTAGCGCAGCCCCTCCTGTTGCTTGAGTGACTGATCATGTTCTTCATCGATAACGATCAGGCCGATATCGGGCATCGGTGTAAATACAGCCGATCGGGTGCCAACAACGAGTTTTGCGGCGCTGCTGCGCGATGAGCGCCACGCCGCCAACCTGGCGTTGTCGCCCAACCCCGAGTGAATGACGGCAGGTGCAATACCCAGCCTGATCGAAAGACGATTGACGAGTTGCGGTGTCAGTCCGATCTCCGGAACCAGCACGAGTGCCTGCTTGCCTGCCTCGAGCACATCTCGAATCAGCCGCAGGTAGACCTCGGTCTTGCCGCTGCCGGTTACGCCGTCGAGCAGCCACGCGCTAAAACCCTTGCCGCCGCGAATCTGGTCAACGGCGCTTTGCTGGTCCGCATTGAGGTTCGGGCCCGCACGGACCTCCGCGCTCGCCAGCCGCTCGGGTTCTTCAGAGATCGCTTCGAAGCGACTCGCGTAGCCTTTCTCGAACAAGCCCTTTGCAGCTCGCCGCCACGTCGGGTTTTGCTCGGTGAGCGTGTCCTCATCGATACCATTGCCGCCGGCGTCGATCAGAATTTCCAGCAGTTCGGCCTGGCGCGGAGCGCGTTTCGCCAGAACATCAAAATCTGCGGACACGCCGGCGTCGCTGATCGCGACGAATGTCTGCACCGGATTCAGGGCTTTGCCGCGGCGCAGCAGGGCGGGCAGCGCGGCCGCAACGACCTCACCAATCGGGTGGTGGTAATAATCACTGGTGAATCGTATGAGCCAGCGATCGTCTTCCGAAAGCAGGGGCCCGTCATCAAGGGTTTCGATGCAGCGGCGAATTTTTTCGCTGGGCAGGTCGCTATGACTCGTGTCCCCCATGACGATGCCGACCTGGCGGCGACTGCCGAAAGGCACCAGTACACGGCTGCCGGCCACGGCTGCGGGGCCGCCAGTGGCTGGCAGATAGTCGAATTCGCGCGACAAAGGCACGCTGACGGCGACGTTGAGGACTCTCGGGCTACTCACAGGACTCTATTTGACATAATTATGGGCGTTTTGGTGTCAACCACGTGCCCGGCACGGCGTTAAACAAGTGTGACACGGTAGATCACCTCGTGGCTGAGTCAAGAGGACTGTAGAAGATGGATCTTTGTGGAGAGACGACATGGAGTCGTACCGCATGAGCGCCTACGCAGGTGTTTTTGCGGTATCTTGCACCCGCGAGCAATCGACGGGAGCGGCGGCGCTGCAACGCGAACGACAACTAAATCAGTTTCTCCTCGAGGTGGAGCGGCGGGCACTGCGCATCGCCGAAATTTCGGTTCGCGACCGCGATGAGGCGCTCGACCTCGTGCAGGATGCGATGATCAAACTGGCGCGCAATTACGCCGAACGCCCGGACGGGGAATGGGCGCCGCTGTTTTACCGCATCCTGCAAAATGGGGTTCGGGACTGGCATCGTCGCCAGAAAGTGCGCAACCGTGTCATGGTGTGGTTTGGGCGCGGCGCAACGGCCGAGGATGACTACGATGTGGCTGCGAATGCGCCGGATCCGGCGGGACGCACGCCGGAAGCGGAATTGCAGACCGGCGAGGCGATGCAGCGACTCGAAGTCTCGGTACACGAGTTGCCGAACAGACAGCGTGAGGCTTTCATGCTGCGCATGTTTGAAGGTCTCGATGTAGCCGGCACAGCCGTTGCAATGGGGTGCAGCGAGGGCAGCGTCAAGACACATTATTCCCGGGCGGTACACACGTTGCGGGATAAGTTGGGAGATCACTGGCAATGAAAGATCGAGGGAAACAGCTCGAAGAGCAGGCAAAAGAGCTTTTCGATGAGAGTGTAGAGAAGCTCGACGCAGCAACTCTGTCGCGCCTGAACCAGGGCCGGCACAAAGCGCTCGAAGAACTACATCGTCCAGGTGTCGTGAAATGGCATGGTCCCCTGTGGGGAGCGCCGGCGGCAGGTGTTTTTGCCGTTGCTGTTGTGGCAGCTATCGTCATGCGCGGGCCGGCGAGTGTCGACGCCATTGACGATCCGGTCACGGCCTCGGATTTCGAAATGCTGCTTGAGGCCGACAGTCTCGAAATGCTCGAAGATCTGGAGTTCTACAGCCTGCTCGATGCGGTCGATGCGGAAACAAACGGTAATGTCGGTTAGCAGGACCGCAGTCATTGGTTCCTTGCTGCTTGGCTGCAGCCTGGTGCTGGCGGCCGATGAGGAAATTCCCGACCCGGACTTTCTGGAGTACCTGGGATCGTGGGAGGAGTCTGACGAGGACTGGCTGTTATTCGATGAGCCAGTCACGGCTGACGCAGAAGAACGGAGCGATCCTGTGCCGGAAGGCGAAGAATCGACGGAGAAGACTGATGACAGCTAAGATTTTGTTGGTATTTGCGACACTGTTGTTCGCCACGATGGCGATTGCAGACAAAGCGGGCGTGCCCTGGGATCAACTCGACGAAGATCAGCAGCGCGCGCTGAGCGGCTTTGCCGAGAACTGGGATCAGCTCGATCCCGAGAGGCAGGCAAGATTGTCGATGGGCGCTGATCGTTGGGGGCGTATGTCTCCTGAGCAGCGCGATGCGGCGCAGGGTCGCTTCCAACAGTGGGGCGATCTGTCGCCCGACAAGAAAGATAAGATCCGGAATCGTTACCGCCAATTCCGTGATATGTCGCCCGACGAGCAAAAGCGCGTTCGCGACAATTTCCGGCGCTACCAGAGGATGTCGATCGAACGGCGCAAGCAGCTGCGCGACCGCTACCGCGACATGACGCCAGAGCAGCGCAAACGCTTGCGTGACCGCGCAACCGACAGGCCCCGAGCAACGGATCGCAGTCAGTAAAGCGCTACTTCAATAAGTAAAAAACGCAGATAGCCCCCGTATACCGTTATTGGTAGAGTACGCCGGTCCCACGGGAGGCAAATCCATGAAAATCGGCATACCGAGAGAGATTCACTCGGGTGAACAGCGCGTCGCGACCACCCCCGACGCCGCATCTCAACTCATCAAATTGGGCTACAGCGTCGCGGTCGAACACGACGCTGGCGCCGCAGCAAATTACTCCAACAGCGCATTTGAAGAGGCCGGTTGCGAGATCCTCGCGACGGCCGACGATGTCTGGGGACAGTCAGACCTGGTTCTCAAGGTACGCGCACCCGAACAGGGTGAGGAAAACAGGCTTCGCTCCGATCAGACGCTGATCAGTTTCCTCGCGCCGGGCCAGAACCCCGAATTGCTCGAGACGCTGACGCGAAGTGGTGGATCGGCAATGGCGATGGACATGGTGCCGCGCATCTCCCGTGCGCAGAAGATGGACGCGCTGAGCTCGATGGCCAACATTGCGGGTTATCGCGCGGTCGTTGAGGCGGCGCAACATTTCGGCCGTTTCTTCACCGGCCAGATCACGGCAGCTGGCAAGATACCGCCGGCCAAGGTTCTCGTAATCGGTGCCGGTGTTGCGGGCTTGTCGGCAATTGGTGCTGCCAAGAGCATGGGCGCCATCGTCAGGTCGTTCGACACCCGCCCCGAGGTCAAGGAACAGGTCGAGAGCATGGACGCCGAGTTCCTGATGCTCGACTTCGAGGATGAGGACGGCTCAGGCGAAGGTGGTTATGCCAAGATCATGAGTGACGAGTTCATCGCAGCCGAGATGGCCCTGTTCGCCGAACAGGCGAAGGATGTCGACATCATAATTACGACGGCACTTATTCCGGGTAGACCCGCGCCGTTGCTTATCACTGCCGAACATGTCGGCCTGATGAAAGATGGCAGCGTGGTCGTCGATCTTGCTGCGGAAACCGGTGGCAACTGTGAGTTGACAGAGCCTGGCGAAGTCGTCGTCAAGGACGGTGTCACGATCATCGGCTACACGGACCTGCCGAGCCGGCTCGCGACACAGTCGAGCCAGCTTTATGCGACCAACCTGCGCCACCTGCTGACCGACATGACGCCCGAGAAAGATGGCAATCTCGTCATCGACTTCGACGATGAAGTCGTGCGTGGCGCCACGGTGTGTAAAGACGGCGAGACGACGTATCCGCCGCCGGCTCCGAAGTTGTCCGCAGCACCGCCGAAACCGGCCGAAGAAGCCGCGCCAGCGCCTGTCGTGGTAGCTAAGGAACCGTCCGTTGCTGGACCGATTGTCGGCATGGTCGTCGCCGGCCTCGCCCTGCTCGGTCTCGGCGCTGTCGCACCTGACTCGTTCATGGCGCACTTCACGGTCTTCGTGCTCGCGTGTTTCGTCGGCTACATGGTGATCTGGAATGTGACACCGGCACTGCATACGCCGCTCATGAGTGTGACGAACGCGATCTCGAGCATCATCATTATCGGTGCGCTGCTACAGATCAGCTCTGCCGATAACGTGATCATGTGGATCGCTGTGGTGACCGCCGGTGTTACGGCCATCAATATCGCAGGCGGGTTCGCGGTGACGCGCCGCATGCTCGAAATGTTCAGGAAGTGAGGTTGTCATGATTAACGATGGAATCGTAAACGTCTCGTACATCATCGCGACAATCCTGTTCATTCTCGCGCTGGGAGGGCTGTCCAACCAGGAAACGGCGAGGCGAGGTAACTGGTACGGCATCATTGGCATGACGATCGCGCTGCTCGCGACGGTGTTCGGCCCTGACGTAACCGCGAACTATGAGAAGCTGATCGTTGCACTGCTCGTCGGTGGCAGCGTTGGCCTGATGCTTGCGCGGCGCGTGCAGATGACGCAGATGCCGGAACTCGTTGCTGTGCTGCACAGCCTCGTGGGTGCTGCTGCAGTTGCGGTCGGATTCGCCAACTTCATGGGTCACGGCGGCGACTTTACCCCTGTTGAACGCACCATTCACGACATCGAAACCTATCTCGGTATCCTGATTGGTGCGGTTACATTTTCGGGTTCAGTAATCGCTTTCCTCAAGCTGAGTGCACGCATCGGCGGAACGCCACTGACGCTGCCCGGGCGCCATTTGTTCAACCTCGGACTGCTGATTGGTGCCATCTGGTTCGGCTACCAGTTTGTCGTGCAGTCGGCCGCAGGGGGCGGCTTGATACCCCTCGTTATCATGACGGTGATCGCGCTGATCTTCGGCGTGCACATGGTCATGGCGATCGGCGGCGCCGATATGCCGGTCGTCGTTTCGATGCTCAACAGTTATTCGGGTTGGGCAGCGGCCGCAACCGGCTTCATGCTCGGTAATGACCTGCTCATCGTGACGGGCGCCCTGGTGGGCTCAAGCGGTGCAATCCTGAGTTACATCATGTGCCGGGCCATGAACCGCAAGTTCCTGGCGGTTATCGCCGGTGGATTCGGGACAGGCGGTGGCACGATAGCGAAAGGTGGTGACGAGGACCAGGGCGAAGTCATCGCGATCGAAGCACATGACACCGCCGCGCTTCTTGCAGGTGCGAAAGAGGTCATGATCATCCCGGGCTACGGCATGGCCGTCGCGCAGGCACAGCACACTGTATTCGAAATCACGCGCATGTTGCGCGACAAAAGCATCAACGTGCGATTCGGTATCCACCCGGTTGCGGGCCGAATGCCGGGACACATGAATGTATTGCTCGCTGAGGCGAGAGTGCCTTACGACATCGTGTTCGAGATGGACGAAATCAACGACGACTTTCCGGATGTCGATGTGTCCGTCGTTATCGGCGCAAACGACATCGTCAACCCATCCGCGCAAACGGATCCCGAGAGCCCGATTGCCGGTATGCCAGTGCTCGAATGCTGGAAGGGAACGACGTCGATCGTCCTCAAGCGCAGTATGGCCACAGGGTATGCTGGCGTGCAGAATCCGTTGTTCTTCCTCGAGAATACGCGGATGTTATTCGGTGATGCCAAGGCGACGCTCGACGAGGTATTGAAGGCGCTTTAGTAAAACCTCTGTTGCTTTTTGGCGCGCGTTCGGCAAACTAAGCAAGCATTAGTCGTGCGAGGCACGATGAGGTGAACCGATGCTTGCAGGAATCGCTACCGATATCTCGCAGCAGGTGTTGCGAACGGACGTAGCCGGGATGCCACTCGAGTGGATCGACTACCGGGAGGCTGTGCGGCTCTATCACGCCGAGCAGGTGGCGTACGACTGCGGCACACTTCTTTACACGGTGTTTGGCGGCTATAGCAGCCTTGACGGCAACCGCAGCAAGATCGATGTTAACTCCATCATTGCGACACACGGCACGAGCCGGAGTTTGTCCCGCAATCGCGACAAATACATTCCACCACTGAACAATCGAACGTTGTTCAAGCGCGACGCAAATTTGTGCCTCTATTGCGCGATGCGTTATCCGACTCGCGACCTGACACGCGATCACATCACGCCGATTTCACACGGCGGTGGCGACACCTGGAACAATGTTGCGACTGCGTGCAGGCGCTGTAACAACTACAAAGGCGGTCGCACGCCGGAACAGGCGTCGTTGGAATTGATCGCGGTGCCATTCACGCCGACCTATGCCGAGTACATCTATCTCAAGGGTCGCCGCGTCCTGGCTGACCAGATGAAATACCTGCTCGCGCATATTCCGCGCTCGAGTCCGCTGCATGCGCGCCTCTCCGACCATCTCGCCGATGGCAAGGAAATCGTCGAGACACACTTCCACGAGTAGAAAGCTGCAATATTTAATCGACGCCAGCGTTTATGTGTTTCGGGCTTATTACAGCATGCCCGATGACATTGTCGACGGTGACGGTAACCCGGTTAACGCACTGTACGGCTACTGCCGTTTTCTCGGCGACTTTATCGAACAGGTAAATCCTGAACATGTGGCTGTGCTTTTCGATGAGAGCCTGACCGAGTCGTTTCGAACGGCGATATACCCGGAGTACAAAGCCAATCGTGACCCGGCCCCCGAGGACCTCAAGCGCCAGTTCGGCCAGTGCCGGCGGTTTACGCGGGCGCTCGGATTGCTCGAATGGGGCAGCCCGAAATACGAAGCGGACGACCTGATCGGCACGCTCGTCGAGCATGGCAGGAGTATGAACCGGCCATCGACCATCGTCACTCGCGACAAAGATCTGGCGCAGCTTCTGACCAAAGACGACGTGTTCTGGGATTTCGCCGGCAAGGGCAAGATTGGCTACGACAGGGTGCCGGAGGTTTTCGGTGTATGGCCCGAGCAGATTGCTGATTTCCTGGCGCTGGCGGGCGATGCGGTCGACAACATCAAGGGTGTTCCCGGTGTCGGTAAGAAGACAGCGACCGGGTTGCTCGAGCACTTCGGCAGCCTGGAGAAGATCTACGAGAACCTCGACAAAGTGCACGAAGTGAATGTGCGCGGCGCGAAAACGCTCGGTGAAAAACTCGACACGCACCGCGAGGACGCGATGCTGGCGCGCAGGCTTACAGGCATCGCCTGCGATGCACCGATCGATGACGCCGAAGCCGCGATGCAACGCTCCAAGCCGAAACTCGGCGACATCAATGCACTGTTTGACGAAGCGAACATCGGTACTGCGCTGCGTCGACAAGCTGAACGGATATCCGACCTGAGTCGCGATTGAGAAACACGTTTCGCAAAACCGGCCACGAATCGGCAATCGAAATGTTCGAGGCTGAGGCGGACGGTCTTAGCGAACTTCGGGCGGCCGGCGAGGTACGTGTTCCTGAGGTTGTCGACTGTGGCGTGATGAATGGCCAGGCCTATATCGACCTCGAACGCCTCGATCTCGAAACGACGACGCAAAAGGCCGAGCAAGTCTTCGGCGAGCAGCTTGCCCGGCTGCATCGCCACACGCAGGAAGAGTACGGCTGGTTCAGGGACAACACCATTGGCCTGACCGCGCAACACAACAACCTGTGTAATGACTGGGTCGAATTCTTCAGGAAATACAGGCTCGGGTTTCAAATCGAACTCGCGATCACGAACGGCTATGGGGCCGACGTGACTGATCCGGGAGGGGGGCTGGCGCGACGGCTTCAGGACCTGTTCATTGATTACAAGCCGGAAGCGTCGCTGCTGCATGGCGATTTGTGGGGTGGCAACTGGGGCTCCGTAGATGGCGAGCCGGTCATATTCGACCCGGCCGTCTATTATGGCGACCGCGAATCTGACATCGCCATGACGATGTTGTTTGGTGGTTTTGGAAAAGCGTTTTACGAGGCGTACGAGGCGAACTGGCCGATGGCGCCTGGTTACGAGCGGCGGCTAAAGCTGTACCAGCTCTATCATGTGCTGAATCACCTGAATCTTTTCGGGCGTTCGTATCTCGGCCGTGCAGTAGCTTTACTGCGGGAACTCGCTTAGGTCGTCAGACTCCTCGACTTCATACAAATCGCCGAGGAAGTCCTCGTCAAATGCGTAGAGCATGGTGCCTTCGGGCGCCTTGAGCACGACGAACGCACCCTCATAGCCCGGGAATTTCTCGTGCGGAAGCCCATGCTTCTCAATGGCCGCCATTAGCGCATCCTTATCCGAGCATCGGAAGCACAATGACGGGGCCTGCAGCGCAATGCTCTCTGACAGGCCGAGCGCGGCGCCGTCAATATCAAATCGCATATGTGTTGTGGGCTCTTCGCGCATTCGCAAAAGGTTGGGTGCGACCGACGCCCAGAAACGGGCAGAGCGCACGGCGTCGCGTACTGGCAACGACAACTCAAACCAGGTGCCACAAACAGAATCGTTGTCGAACTCATCGCTACCGGTGAATGTGCGAGCTTCGAGCATTGTGACCATATGACCGTCACGATCGGCAAGGCCGAGCTCATTAAACACATCTTCGTCGAGACGCATGAAGCTGAAATCGAAACCGTGGTCGGTCATCGACGGTGCATGCTTCGCGAGATCCTGATGTACGAACGAGATGGCTGGTGCGTCAAAAACACGATCATGCAGGCCAATACTCAGTATGCCGTCACCAACGACGGCATACTTGTGTGACCAGACATCTCCAATCTCGCGTTCCGTAAATCCGATGAGCTTGTAATAGCTCAATGACTCAAGAATGTCCGGCGTGCGAACACTGAACTCCAGGAACCGTCCCAGGCTACTCACATCGTTGCTCCCGCAGCGAGCGCGCGTTGCCGCGTTTTTTCCTTCTCGCGCGCAACGTCGGATGCGCTCCAGTCGGGCGAGGACTCGGGCCATCCGCCGATGTGCTTCTCGATCAGTCGGGTCAGGAACGCGACATGATCATCGCGAGCATTGAGCGCCGGGATGTAATGTAAGGCGTCACCACCAGCCTCTTTGAAGAAACCGGCATTCTGTATTGCGATTTCCTCGAGCGTTTCCAGGCAATCTGCCGCAAACCCGGGACAAACGACATCGAGGCGGGACATGCCTTGCGTGCCGAGCGCGCTGACGACATCGCTTGTATATGGTTGCAGCCACTCAGCACGCCCGATCCGTGACTGGAACGAAACCTGCCAGCCGTCGTCAGCCAGTTCGAGCGACTCAGCAACAAGCCGTGCGGTCTTAAGGCACTGACAGTGATACGGGTCGCCGTTGTCGAGTGTCTGTTGTGGCAGCCCGTGAAACGAAAACAGCAGCTTTTCACCTCGGCCATGTTGTTCCCAGTATTCGCGGATGTTCTGTGCCTGTGCGGCGATGTAACCGCGCGCATCATGATACTGGCTAATAAAACGAAACTCGGGCACCCAACGGCGCGTGCCAAGGGCGTTGGTGACGTCGTCAAAGACGGACGCCGTCGTCGTGCCGGAATACTGCGGGTACAAAGGCAGACAAACGATGCGCTGTGCTCCCTCGCGGAAAAGTTCGTCGAGCGCAGAGTTGATCGACGGTTGCCCGTAAGACATGCCAAGTTCGACATTGACGACGCCAGACACGCGCGCGGCGAGCTGCTGTGCGACGGAATCGGCGATGTCCCGCGAGTGAACCAGCAACGGCGATCCGTCCTCGGTCCAGATCTTGCGGTAGTTCTTCGCTGAACTTGCCGGGCGAAACGGCAGGATAAGTGCATTGAGAATTAGCCACCAGAGCGGCTGCGGAATCTCAACAACACGCGGGTCCGAAAGGAATTCTCTCAGATAGCGACGTACGGCGGCCGGGGTCGGCGCATCAGGGGTACCGAGATTGACAAGAAGGACGCCAAGTGATTCCGGGAGTCCGTGTTCGAATTGCGGCGAAGACTGGTAGGTCGGCATAAGCCTGTGACTGGTGTCGGACGCCGTAACAGTAAACGAAAGGTCCGTTGCACGCCACCAGGCAAGGTTATAATCCCTTGTCCTTAAAAGCATTTGTTGCGTGATATGAACTATGGAACTACTACCTGAAAGCGATGCAAACCACCCCCCTCTCTGGACGCTGATCCGCGACATCGCGGTGCTGCAGGTGAAACTGGTCGTCGACGGATTGAGGGACTTGATATTGGTGCCCGCGTCTTTGATTGCGGGAATTATGAGTCTGGCCAAGAGCAAGGATGGCCAGCCCAGCCCCGAGTTCTACTCGCTCGTAAGCGTTGGCAAGCAAAGCGAACGCTGGATCAACCTGTTTGGCGCAATTCGCAATGCACCACCCGAGATCGTTGAGCAAGACCACTTCGGCACGGCAGACATCGACGACATTGTGTCACGCGTCGAAACCTTCGTTGTCGACGAATACAAGCGAGGTGGTGTCACGGCGCAGGCGCGTGACCGGATGAACGAGGCGATGGAGAAAATGCGCCGCCGCGGGCCTAAGCCGCCTCCATAATTGCCGAAACGCCCATGCCGCCGGCCGTGCAAATCGATATCAGGCCACGGCCTGAACCATTTTCGGCAAGCAACTTGGCCATCGTACCGACGATACGTGCACCGGTGGCAGCAAACGGGTGGCCCATCGCAATGCTGCCGCCTTTAACATTGAGTTTCGAAAGGTCGATCGGGCCCATCGGCTCGTTGCGGCCGAGGCGGTCGCGGCAGAACTGTTCGGATTGCCAGGCCTTGAGCGTCGCAATCGTCTGTGAGGCGAACGCCTCATGAATCTCGTAGAAATCGAAATCCTGTAGCCGGAGGTTGGCTTCCTTGAGCATGTCGGAAACGGCATAGGCTGGCGCCATCAGCAGACCCTCGTCGTTGACGAAGTTGACGGCCGCGACCTTGATAAAGGTAAGGTAAGCGGAGATCGGCAAATTCTTCTTGCGCGCCCAGTCTTCGGATGCGAGCAGCACGGCCGCCGCGCCATCGGTTAACGGTGTGCTGTTGCCCGCCGTCATCGTGCCGTCTTCGGACTTGTCGAAGGCAGGTTTCAGGGTGGCGAGCTTTTCGAAGGTCGTGTCACGGCGAATATTGTTGTCTTCCTCACAGTCCATAAATGGCACGACGAGGTCGTCGTACCAACCGGCATCGTAGGCAGCCGCGGCTTTAACGTGGCTGGCAAGCGCCAATTGGTCCTGGTGTTCGCGTGGCACTTCCCACTTCTGGGCTGTGATCTCCATGCTCTCACCCATCGACAGGCCGGTGCGCGGCTCGGCTACGCCCGGGAACATCGGCTTGAAGTGCCAGGGCCGTAGCTTGAACCAGGGCAGGATGCGTTGCAGTGGCGAGCGGGCACGGTAAATTTCCATCAATACGGCACGATAGCCATCGTTGTAGGCAATGGGCGTGTCACTGATCGAATCAACGCCGCCGCCGATGCCAGAGTCGATCTGACCCAGCGCAATCTTGTTTGCGATCATCCCGCAGGCTTCAAGACTGGTGCCGCAAGCACGCTGCAGATCAACACCAGGCGTGCGCGGGGACAAGCCGGCATCGATGAGGGATTCGCGCGCGAGGTTGAAGTCACGTGAATGTTTGATCACCGCACCGAGGGCGACATCACCGAGTGTCTGGCCCTTAAGATCGTACGTATTGACGAGGCCGTCCAATGCGGCGGCCATCAGTTCCTGGTTTGAAACATTGCGGTATATCGAATGCGATCGACAAAACGGTATTCGGGAGCCCCCGACTACAACGACTCGAATCGCGCGGCCATCGTGCAGCATGTATCTCTCCGTACAGACGTGCAGGTTTCCTTGCCAACGTAACTTTACACGAAAATACGATACATTGGCCCTATGTGGAGGACGAGTAACTGGCGTGAAGAGGTCCTGGCTCTGCTGAAGCTGGCAGGGCCACTCATTGTCAACAACCTGGCAATCGCCGGCATGCAGTTCGCAGACGCCGTCATGGCCGGGCGGCTCGGTGCAGAGTCGCTGGCGGCTGTTGCTGTGGGCGGCAGTGTCTGGTTTTTCGGCTTCGCATTCTGCCTTGGCCTACTCATGGCGATATCGCCGATCGCGGCGCGGCACTATGGTGCGGACAAGCTCGAGCTCATCGGCCGCTACACACGCCAGGGCATGTATCTCGGCGTCGCTATCGGCATTACGATCATTGTTCTGATCTACATGACGGTGGAGCCGCTGCTTAACCAGGTCGGAATCGATGCAGGGTTCAAGGACATGACGATCGGTTACGTCAAGGCCATCGTCTGGGGAGCCCCGGCGATCTTCGTGTTTCTGGCGCTGCGCTTTACCACTGAGGGCATCGGGGTAACACGACCGATCATGTACGCATCGCTGTTTTCGCTGGTCTGCAATGTGTTCCTGAATTACGTCTTCATGTTCGGACACTTCGGCGTGCCCGCTATGGGTGCTGTTGGTTGTGGTGTGGCCAGCGGAATCACGATGTGGGCGCTGATGCTGGTACTTGCCATTTATATGATGAAAAGCAAGCGTTACAAGCCGCTGAAAATATTCTCCCGGGTCGGCCCGGTGCGCCCGGAGGTCTTGAAGGAAATCATCTTTCTTGGAGTGCCTATAGCGGTCACGATCACGGCCGAGGCTGGGCTGTTCAACGCCGTGTCGATTCTGATGGGAACGCGTGGTGCGGCAATCGCGGCAGCACACCAGATCGCAATCAATTTTGCGGCAACGATGTTCATGATTCCGCTGGCGTTGAGTTCGGCAATCACGGTGCGTGTCGGGCACGCGCTTGGCTCCGGCAACGGGGAGGCGGCTCGCCGCACCGGCGCACTCGGCATCGTTACCTGCGCATTGTTTATGAGCGTCTCAGCATCATTCCTGCTCGTATTTCGCGATGCCGTCGTCAATCTGTATACCAATGATCCGTCGGTTACGAGTATCGCGATCAGCTTGTTGTTGATGGCCGCAATCTTCCAGGTTGCCGATGGCGTGCAGATCGGTGCCGCAGGCGCATTGCGCGGCTACAAAGACACGCGCTTCCCGATGGCGATAAACATCTTCGCCTACTGGGTAGTTGCTTTTCCTATGGCGTACCTGGCCACAGTGACTTATCAATTGGCACCCGCACATATCTGGGGCGCTTTTGTCATCGGGCTCGGGGCCTCGGCCATTCTGTTGTCGTGGCGTTACGCGCGGTTGTCGCGAGGCTACCTCGACGCTTCAGCGTAAACCTCAGACCGTGGGCTTGATATTCGCATTCAGGCGAAACAGGTTGGTCGGGTCGTACTTGTTTTTAATTTCGACCAGCCGCGGGTAGTTTTCACCGTAATTACCCCAGGTGCTTCGCTGGTCTTCCTCGTTGAGGTTTGTATAGAAGCCGACCATGTGTGGTTCCATCGCCTTGTGATAGCGACGCACCGCTGCGATGCCGGCATCGTTGAGCGCCGGGTCGTCATTAATGAGCATCATGCCGAAGTTGAAGCCGACATCGCGATGAGTAAATGCGGTGGCATCGGATGCAATACGTGCAGGTGCCCCGCCCTGATGCTGGAACCATGACGACGACAGGCCGCCTTCATTCATCTGCTCGAGAATGATTTCTATGATTTCGGGCGTGAGCTCGCGCAGGAAACCTGACTTCAAATAATACTGTCGACCATGCCCGAGAAAGCCGTCCGCACCTGTTTGAATATCGTGGTATGACATCGCTCCGAGGTCGCCATCAAGCCGACCCTTGAAGTTCAACAGTGGTGCCATCGCCTTCTCGCCCGAGGAATGGTCGCCGCTGTAAACGACCTGGATGACTGCCAGAAGATCTCCGTCTTCGCCGCGGAGCATCTGTGGTTCGATATTGGCCTCGTCGGGCGCTGACTGGGCCAACTCGGCATACATGTCGAGAACATCTTTGTCGAGTTTGAAAGTCAGGGTCCCGCCATAGGGCATCGGGTCAAACGGGTGCAGACGATAGACAAATTCTGTGGCAATGCCAAAGTTGCCGCCGCCGCCGCGGATACCCCAAAAAAGATCGGCATTCTCATCATCACTGGCGCGCAGCACGTCACCGTTGGCCGCAACAATTGTAGCGGCGAGCAGATTATCGACGGCCAGTCCCATTTTGCGGTCTGTACGACCAACGCCACCGCCAAGCGTGAAGCCGCCGGCGCCTGTGTGCGAAACGATTCCGGTCGTGGTCAACAGGCTGTGCGGCATCGTCGCGTTATCGATGTGACCGAGTAATGCGCCGCCATCAATTCTTGCTGTCAGTGCCCCGGTATCCACGTCAGCCGAATGCATCTGCGACAGGTCGATCATCATGCCGCCGTCTGATGTGGACTTGCCGGGCAGGCTGTGTCCACCGCATTTGACCGACACCAGCAGGCTTTGGTCGCTCGCGAAAGACACGGCATGACGCACATCGTCAACCGACGTGCATTGCACGACAATTGCCGGCTGCTTGTGATCGAACATGCCGTTCCAGACCTTCTTGGCCGCGGCATAGCCTTCGTCGCCCTGCAGGAACAGCCGCCCCTGCAAGCTGTCACCGAATTCGGATACAGCAGCAGATTCGATCGACAGCTCTTCGCCGTTCATCGATACGGCCGAGATCATCGGGCCCGGGTCGCTGGATTGTTGCCTGGCGCCGCAGGCGGAAAGACTCGCGGTCACGGCCGCCGCAACGGCGGATTGGCAGAATTTACGTCTGTGCATGGGAACCCCCTTCCCGTTGCAGAGTGGTATTTAAGTCAGTTTAGCTGCCCTGACCGAAATCTGGGCTGTCAGCGGCAAGATATTCGTCTTCTTCGGCCGTGTTTTCGCGGCCCAGGAGTTCATTGCGGTGCGGAAAACGGCCGAACTGCTCAACGATGTCGTGATGCAACTCGGCGAACTGCGCCATCGTCGCAAAAGTCTCTCGATAGGTTGGTGAGACCGCCTCGGCCAGGCGGTTAAAGATTTCGACCGCCTTTTCCTGCACCTTGCGGGACTCGGTGTGCTGCAGTGGCATGTAGAAAAATGCCTGCTGGACGGGTGTCAGGCCCTTGTCCTTCTTGTCTCTTGCGCCTTCGACACAAAGCTTGAGGGCGGCCTTGTCCATTTCAAAGGCCTGGGCTGTGTTGCGGTAAATATTGCGGCGAAACTGATCGAGTAAAAGGATGAGCGCGAGGCGACCCAGTGGTTGTTCGGCCCAGTGGTCCAGTTGGCCGGCGGATGCCATCTCGACGTCGCCTCCGAATTCTTTTTTGCACTCCAGATCGAAAACCTCATCCCCGCCAAACCACACATCCAGGCGACGGTCGATCTGCGGTGCAGTCAGTTCCTGCTCTTTGAACCAGAACTCCAGAATCGCGTCGATACGTGACTGGTCTTCGGCAGTGATGGTCGCATCCATACTTTCGCTCAACGTTTTTGCCGGCATCTCGAGAATATCGGGTGGTCACAAATGCGAACCACGTCACAATTTGGCGGCCACAGGCCATTTATGGTCAGACCTGACCGTGGACTTTAGCAGATGATGAACATTGTGACCCTCCGACCGGTTCGACTGACCGCCGCCGCACTGATGTGCGTGTGGCTTGCCGGCTGTGGTGGACCGTCCGAAGGGCCCGAGGCAGCGTTGCGGTCCTGGGTGGCCCAGGGGCATGAGTTCGCAGAGGCGAAAGACCGAAGTGGCCTCGTTGACATGATCTCGCCGGCCTATGTAGACGCGCGGGGCAATGACCGCGATGACATCGGCGACATGTTTCGCCTCTACTTCCTGCGCGTTCACACGGTCGCGTTGATTACCAAGATCGAGGAGCTGAACGTCTTCGGTGACGATGCCGGGGAAGTCGTACTGACCGTCGGCATGGCCGGCACCCACGATGGAACGTTTGGCTTCAGCGCCGATGCCTATCGCTTCGAGATGGAATTCGAGCGTGATGGCAATGAATGGCTGCTGACATCCGCCCGCTGGGGCGAACTGGGCGAGGATTTACGCTAGTCCGGCGGAGGACGAGCATGAACAACCGAGTAGCTGCATCAACACTATTTCTGTCGCTGTGCCTGTTGACGGCCTGCGCGAGTACCGGCGACATTCTGAGTGCGCCGAACGTGAGACTCCACAACATCGAGGTGACAGACCTCGATTTTTCGGGACAGACATTTGTGCTCGGCTTCGATGTCACCAATCCGAATCCATTTCCGCTGCCGATACAAGCCGTATCCTACGGTGTTGAACTCGACGGTTACCGCTTCGCGAGCGGTGCAACACGCGGCGGGTTCACCGTACCAGCCTCTGGGGACGCCGAGTTCACGATATCGGTGGAATTAAACCTGTTAAAGACGGCGCCACAGCTTCTCTACCTCGTTCGCGACGGCCTGAAACGGAACATCCCCTATGAACTCAAAGGCCAATTCGGCCTGGACATCCCCCTGACAGAGCCCGTGAAGTTTAGCTCGAGCGGCGATATTCGCCTGCAGGCGGTTAGCCGCCAAGCGCTCAAGATTCCGTAGAGCGCGTCGTTGATCGCATGGTTGCGAGCGTAACCTTAGGCGTTGCAGGCGCCAATTCAAAATGATAGTGATCGGAGCACGCGTAGATGCGTGGCCACGCACGGCGATCACCCATTCCAGACGACGAATCCGACTAGTCGCTGCTGAAACTCACTCGTTTGTGCGTGCCGTCGCAAAACGGTTTGTTTTCGGATTCTCCGCAACGGCATAACGCAACACGGGTGCCGTGCCAGGCATCGCGACCGCTGCTATTCCTGATTGTCAGGTTGCCACTCAACATTAGCGGGCCGTCCTTGATCGGCTTGATCATCAGTTCGCCCCCAGCCTCGGGCGAGCCTGAGCCGACTTCACCAACAGCGCCGTAATCGGAAAATCCTTTCTTCTCATGCGAGTTGTCACAGAACGGCTTGTTCCTCGACTTTCCACAGCGGCACAAAGCGGCGCGAAAGGCGAGCCCCGGGGCATCGTTGGGCGCATCCTCGACGGCCAGTCGACCGCGAATGAAAAGCGGTCCATTGTAGGCAACATTGACCGTATTAACGGGCTCGGGCTGCTCTGTTTCTGCATCGCCGGCAAATTCGACGGTCAGCGCACCCGTCGGGCAGCGACATACGATCTCCGCGACCTCCTCGTCGGTTGCGAGGTCAGGTTGGCACCAAGGATCACGTCCGCCGACGAACAGATCGCCCTGCGCGCGACCGCATTCCCCGATGTGAATACACAGGCGACCATGCCATGCCACATTCGTATTCTTTCCTGGATATTGGAAAACAGTCTTCTTTGCCATTCAAGCCTCCAATCCCAGCAAGCGTATTAATTGTGCCAATTCAACCTAGTCGGCACACCACGTGGCTCGTTGCGAAAAAAGAAAGATACCGAGCGCCGCCATTACTCCATGCACAATCACAGCTGGCACCTGATTCCCGTGAATCGCGAACGAGACAGCCACTAGCGCATGAAACGCGAGGAGGATTCCTAATACCGGACCCACTGCTTCAAGCCTGGATCGGTGCGGCCAAACCCAGAAAATTGCGGATGCGATTGCAACAGCGGCAAAGCCGTAATTCATAGACCACAATCCGCTGTCCAGGTTTGCGATCGAGAACACTCCCAGCGCGGCGCCAATAAGGGTGACCGCGGCAAGTCCCTCCAAAAGCAGATTCAAGACTAGATATCCTACAAACAATTTTCTCATTCTTCGCCCCTGGTTGTACGTCATCTAAACGTCTGCTTTGGGTCAATACCAGCCACTGAGTTTATCATTAGGTGAGCGGCCGGTATTGAGGGCAAAGCGGACGTTGAATCTGGCGTTGCCTAATGCAAATAGACAGGGATTGCTGGTTCTGAAACCGTTCTTTCCGCTACGTTTAACAATCCTCCCGCGGGAGGAATTTCGTGCGCATCGGAAATATCGTCGTCAACCATGTCCAGCGAGCTATAGCCGCACTCGGGTACGGCAATGCCGTCAGGTCGAACGAAATACCAGCGGTTTCGAAAGTCGCGCTCGATGCGGAAACCACCTTCGTGCACGAGCGTGTGGTGTTTCGTGCAGAGCAACATCAGGTTATCGACGCTGGTTTCGCCGCCGTTCGACCAGTGCTCGATGTGGTGACTGTGCAGGTAGCGGTGATTGCGGCAGCCTGGGAACCTGCAACATCCGTTGTCTCTCGCGTACAGTGCCCTTTGGATGGCCTTCGATACGATACGCGTTTTTCTTCCGATGCTCAGTGGTTCGCCATCCTTGTCCTCAGTAATGACTACAGCATGGCTGTCACAACACAGTCGTTTCACGGACTCGATCGGCAATGCGGAGCGTCCCTCGTTACCGGCTAGTGCTGACTGGTCAACATGAATCGTGACCAGGTAGTTGTCCTTCGACTGGGCCTCACTCGCATTCCCTGACATGTAGTCACTCACCATATTGATGAATGCATCTGCCTGTCGTGAGGACCACGACATATCAACCAGGTCGGGAGTCTTTGCTGCGTCATCGTCACGAGCTTTGTCCAAGGCTTTTTCGACGAGCTCGCCTGTGTCCAGCGGCAGCTCTACGGTAACCGTCATCGTTCCTCGGTGGTGGTTGCGACGAACGCGGAGCGAACGGTTGTTATAAGCGCGCGCTGCTCCGATAGTCGATGCTTCGCTGCCACAGCGAAGCTCGCGGCAGCGCTGGGCTACGTGTGCAGCCGTCGACCGCAATGCGAACGCAAGAAGATCATCTTCATTGATTCTACTGGCGACACGGGTAAGGGCACGAACCTTCGAATACGATAATTCCCCAGTTGCGAACGCTCGCGAGATTGTCGGCAGTGTTTTCAACGCATGGGCGACCCGAATCTTCTCGATTGCCGTCGTCATGCTCAGATCACACCGCCAGGCGAGCCATTCGGCACAGTTGCCAAGACCCCACTTCAACCATCCGGCGCGCTCATCAAACTCGCGGATCAGCACGAGCAACTCGTAGGTCGCAGCGTTAATACGGTTACACAGGCTCAGGATATTGCGATCGAGCTCCTCGATCGGGGCGACGTCTACAGGCTTCATGGCACTTTCTTGTGAAGGTTACGAGACCTGTGATTATATACAGTATGTTAGTAAAAAACAATGATAAAACAATGAGTTAATGGCTTATGGTAGCGTTATCGTTACGATGACGCCATCGTCAGTATTGTCTGCGCTTATTCTACCGCCATGACCTACGGCGATGAGTCGTGCTACATACAATCCGAGACCAAGGTGCTTGTCGCCTTCGGCCGGCCGCATCGACACCATTGAATCAAACATCTGGTGGCGCATTCTTTCGGGTAGCGGAGAACCCGGGTTCGAGACACTCAGCAGTAGTCCGCTGTCCTGTTGCTCAACTCCAAGCGTGATCGTGTCACCGTCTCCACTGAAGCTGACGGCGTTGTCGACGAGCTTGTCGAGCATCTGAATGATGAGTTCAGGTGAACCCTCCGTTGGTCCCGCCTCCAGATTCGACTCGAACTCAAACTGCCGGTCAGGATATACGTCCCGGTATGCCGCAGTCGTTGACCGGATGACCGCACACAGATCAAACGGCTCGGGCTCAGCGTGAGCCATCAGCTCCTCGACGCGGCTGGCCTCACTCATTGCAGTCAGGATGCGCCGCAGCCGGTCGACGCCGTCGCGTGCGCGCGCCGCGTAGCCGGCCGAGGCCTCATTGAGTGGCTCGTGTTCGAGATTCTCAAGTGACGAAGTGACGATGGCCAATGGTGTGCGCAATTCATGCGAGAGCTTGGATGCCAGCGTGCGCAGGTAGTCGTTGTAGTCGCCGAGTTGCCGCAACACGTGAGAGAAACTGCGCGACAGGTCGCCAATCTCATCGCCAGATTGAGCACTCGGCAATGATGAGCGCAGGTCGTCACTCTCGAGCGCATCTTCGGCTGCAACGCTCAGGCGGCGAATGCGACGCGAGAGCCAGGTCGCATAACCGAGCAGGGTAACCGCGACAAGCAATGTGGCAATTAAAGTCACATTCATCAGGCGCACGAGCCCCTGGTTACGGAGACTCAGGATCGCATCTGTGCCCTGCTGCAATACGAATGCGCCGATGGTTTCGCCGTCCGCGATGATTGGCTGGGCAACTGCAACTACGGCGCGACCACTGTCAGCGCTTCGAAACCAGCCTGCGGAATTCTGTCCGGCGAGCGCCTGGGAAATGTAATCGCGTTGCTCGCGGCCGCTCGGATCCGGCTTTGCGAGCTCGGCCGCCTCGCCGGAATCAACAAGTGCGTCGTAGGTAAATCGCAACCAGAACGAACCGACCCCGGTTGGCTCCTCGGTGGCGGAGGACACGTCGCCGCTTGATGCAATGCGCCAGCCCGAAGCGTCGGTGACGATTAATCGCATGCCTGGCTGTGTCAGGTTCTCCGCAACGCCGGTCAGGTCCGGTGACACAGTGACGAATGACGCCGGCTTTCGTGACCTGAAGCTTGAACTATTCGCCGGAGATTCGATTGCATTCGCAGTATTACTGACCACTATGCCGAGGTGTGTCCCGAGATTGCTGAGCGGAATCCTCGCCTCAACCTGGTATCCACCGGGAACGTCTCGCCAGGTTGCCAGAATTGAGTTGTCGGGTTTTATGCCGTAGTCATTTCGAACCACGGCAATAACAGGTCCGGGCGCCTCGGCGGCGAACACGATCGTTTCGTTGAGATACAGCGGGCTCGTATTTATCAGGCTGACAGCGTCGAAAAATGTGGGTCCGCTATCGGGCGTGCGCGAGCCGGACATGGTGTAGACGATATTCCTGTCGCTCACTTCCGCGTACAGGAAAGCTGCTTCATCGGCGATACCGATCGCAAACTGGATCGGTCCATCCACACCGTGCAGTGTGCGCATGGACGCTCGCTCGATAGGCCAGTCGTCGAAATAACCGTCGATCTCGGGTCGCATCTCAAGCCGGTGGCCATAAACCTGATCCATGACGGTTTCGTCGCCGCGGGGTCCGGCCGGGAATTCTTCCGGATACTGGGCGAGCCGGTCACCGAAAGCGCTCGCCGTGCCGCTGAGCATCTGCTGCTGGCCCGCACGCAGCGCGGATTCGGTCTCATAGATGAACCGGTAGCCGGCCCACGGCAACACAAGAGTCAGCAGACTTACGAGTAGTAACTGCCGTTTGAGATTCATGTTGTCAGCCGTGCGCTAGTCAGCGAGCCAGCGGTATCCCATACCGTAAACAGTTTCGATGCAATCGAATCCTGCGTCGAGCGCAACAAACTTGCGGCGAATGCGCTTGATGTGCGACGTGATCGTGTTGTCGTCGAGAACTGCCTGTGCCGCGTCCATCAGCTGTTGCCGGTTCTTTACATGGCCCGGATAGCGAGCCATCGCATGCACGAGCCAGAATTCCGTCAACGTAAGGCCGACGGGCTGGTCTTGCCAGCGAATCGTCATGCGATCGGTGTCGATTTCGAGTTCGCCGCGAACGATGCGGCTGTCGGTCGATTGTGGTTTTTGTAACGCATCCAGCCGCCGGAACAGTGCGGCCACACGAGCCATCAGGTGCGGGAGACTGATGTCCTTGGTGAGGTAATCGTCGGCACCGAGACGCAGCCCCGACACGGCATCGAACTCGCTGTCGCGCGCCGTCAGGAAGATGATCGGCAATTCCGCGGCGCGGGCGCGCAGTTCCCGGCACAGCTCGAAACCACCCTCCACGTCGTCGCGAAGATTGATGTCGATGATGACGAGGTCAGGCAGGCGCACATCGAACGCCTGCAGCGCCTCGTCCCGGGCTTCGTAGGCATCGACCTTGTAGCCTTCCCGTTCGAATGCTGCGGAGTAGTTGTCACGAATTGCTGCTTCGTCTTCAACGATTGCGATCTTCTTGGCCATCGCCACAATTTGCCACATTACGCCGGTGCATTGCCATGCCACAGACCACCGGGGGGCGATTTGCCTTGTTGCAATACATCGTAACGAGCAAGGAGATCGCTAATGTTCAACCGACCAACCGCAGCCACGTGGGCATTCGTACTGCTGGCAACAATGACCCTGCACCCTCTTCATGCGAGTGCCGCGGCACCGGGTGAGATGCAGACTGGCAGCCTCCTCATGCGCATGAAAGAGGGATACGAGACGGCGACGCTGCTCAATACTGACGTAAATATCGATGTGAACGGGCTGGTGGCGCGGGTGTCGGTCATGCAGGAGTTCAGAAACGAAGGCAGTGAGTGGGTCGAGGGAATTTACGTTTTCCCACTGCCGGACACGGCAGCCGTCGATCACATGCGCCTGTATATCGGCGAGCGCTTTATCGAAGGCGAGATTCGGGAGAAAGAACAGGCGCGCAAGGAGTACGACCAGGCGAAGCAAGAGGGAAAGAAGACAAGCCTGGTAGAGCAGCAACGCGCGAATCTGTTTACGACGTCCGTCGCCAACATTGGTCCCGGAGAGACCGTCATTGTCGAAATCGAATACCTCGAGAATATCCGTTATGACGACGGTTCGTTCAGCCTGCGGTTTCCAATGACGTTGACACCGCGCTATATCCCGGGTGAGACGACGAATGACAGACAAGGAAATGGCTGGTCGCCGGACACGACACAGGTCGAGGATGCATCACTGGTTACGCCACCGATGGTTGCCACATCGCAGGGCCACCGTGTGTCGCTGCAAGCACGGATCAACGCCGGAATGCCGCTCGAGATTATTGCCAGTCGTTATCATCCTGTTAACGTCGGTGAGGCGACCGGGCACTACACGATCTCACTGGCGAACGGCCGCGTGAAGATGGATCACGACTTTGAGCTCTTGTGGCGCCCCGTACCATCCGTTGCGCCCCGAAGTATGGCGTTTTCCGAAACGGTGGATGGTGAGCCGTACTACCTGCTCATGGTCATGCCTCCTGACGCGGGAGATGCGATAACGGCACGGGTGCCACGCGAGATGATCTTTGTCGTGGACACCTCAGGGTCCATGCATGGCGTGTCGATCGAGCAGGCCAGGAAAGCGCTGCTGCAGGCCATCGATGGCCTGCAACCGGGCGACCTGTTTAACGTTATCGAGTTCAATTCGTATTCGAACGCACTGTTTGGCAACAGCGTGTCCGCTGATGCCAGCAACCTCTCGACCGCGCGAATTTTCGTGGGCCGCCTGCAGGCGAACGGTGGAACAGAGATGCGTTCAGCACTGCAGCTCGCGTTACGTACACCGCCGTCCGAGGCCTACCTGCGGCAGATTATTTTTATCACCGATGGTGCCGTGGGTAATGAGGAGGGGTTATTCGATCTGATCGCGGACCGCCTCGGGAATGCGCGGCTGTTTACAGTCGGCATCGGCTCTGCGCCAAACAGCTGGTTCATGCGCAAAGCGGCGGAAACTGGTCGTGGCACTTTCACCACGATTAGCGCGCTGCACGAAGTCGGCGAGAAGATGGATCGTCTGTTCCGCAAGCTGGAACACCCGCAAGTGACGAATATCAACCTGCAGTGGCCGGGAGGCACATTGGTAGACAGCTATCCGTCCGTCGTCCCGGACCTCTATCTCGGCGAACCTGTTTCGGTTCGTGTCAAAGCGTCGGGCCAGTTCCGGCCCGGTGATACGCTGCGGATTTCGGGCGACTCTGTGGCCGGTGCGTGGTCATCGGACCTGTCATTGGCGGTCGACACACGCAGTTCGGGCGTGGCCGGGCTGTGGGCCCGCGCCCGTATCGCTGACCTGCTGGAGAAAGAGCGCCGTGGCGCGGACGCGGCTGAAACGCGCGCGGCGATTGTCGCAACCGGGCTCAGGCACCACCTTGTGAGCAAGCACACGAGTCTCGTCGCTGTTGACAAAACCCCGGTGCGGCTGGCTGGTGATCCGCTGACTCAGGAGCAGGTACCAAACCTCATGGCGCATGGTCAGAGCAGCCGGGCGATTTTCGGCTTTCCGGCAACGGCGAGCAACGGTCCGGCGCTGCGCAAAGAGGGGCTGCTGACGTTGCTCGCGGCGATGCTGATCCTTGCGATGTCGGCGTGGCAAAGGAAGGTGCACCGTGGTCTGGCGCACTAGGTCGCTGCGGAAGCTGGTTGTGGCATGTCTGCTCTGCCTGGGATTCTGGCAACTCGGCCAGGGCGCTTATATACCGGCCAAGGCGTGGTTTGCCCAGGAACTCATGCAACGTGCCTGGTTGAGGGCGGCGGCCGACGACGAACGCCAGGTACCGTGGCCGTGGGCGGACACCTGGCCCGTCGCACGCCTGTCGGCCAGGTCAGGCGAGGTTGACTTAATCGTACTGGCGGGCGGATCGGGACGCACCCTGGCCTTCGGGCCCGGTCACCTCAGTGCCAGTTCGTTGCCGGGCGAGATTGGCAATAGCGTTATCGCAGGCCACCGCGACACGCACTTCAATTTCTTGCGCGATATTGAGGTGGGCGAATCGCTGCTGATAGAGCGGATTGGCAGTCGCAGGCATCTCTTCAAAGTAATCAGCATCGATGTTGTCGATTCCAGGCGCGGCAGCCTGCTACTCGATACTGATGTAGCGATGCTTAGCCTGGTGACCTGCTACCCGTTCGATGCCGACCAAGCTGGCGGGCCGTTGCGCTACGTTGTTACGGCAAAGCTTGTTTTCTAGCAACCGTCATCAACGCCGCAACACTGATTGCGTCGGTGATCTCACCACCTTGAGCTTACAATTGTTGATCCGCAATCCTGGTTTCAATAAATAACTTGAAGCGCTCCATGTTCGCAACGGTCCGGCTGCGGATTCTCCCGGCACCGAAAAACGAAAGAAACCTCATCGCGCCGTTGAACCGATAGTTAGCAAATACAAGCCACTTCGTTTGCTGCAGTCCGAGCTCCTCGAATTGATTGACGACGACGGCCGTGCTCCCGTTGGTCACATAATTGCCTGCGATAAAAGCAGGACGCCGCCTTTCCGTAACTTGCCATTTACCTTCGTCGTCGATCTTGTTGAATTCATCCCAGACCAGCTCGCGCTTGGCGTTAATCACAATGTCGGCATTGAGCTTCAAATAAAGTTCTCGCGTTGGATCGAATGCACGATGATAACCTATGCGCTTTCACGCCCCATCCAAGTACCACGCCATGCGGTCAGAGAAGGCCTTGCTCACAGAAGGGCCGGTCGGAAAACACCTTGTCACGATGACCGTGCCCGTGCTGCTCGGTATCACGACGATGATGGGTCAGGCACTAGTCGATGCCTGGTTCCTCGGCCGTGTTGGCGACCGGGCGCTCGCCGCACACGCGTTTAGCTTCCCGATACTGATGATTGTGAGCAGTGTGGCAATCGGGCTGGGCGCGGGAACGTCGTCTGTGGTCGCACGCGCAATCGGTGCGGGTGACCATCGTCGCGCGCGCCGGCTGACGACAGACAGCCTGTTGTTGTCGTTCCTGATTACAGCCGCTGTGTCGCTACTCGGTGTGGTCACCATCGAGCCCTTGTTCCGGCTCCTGGGCGCGCCAGCTGACATGATTCCGATGATTCGCGGCTTCATGACTATCCTGTATTCAGGTGTGCCGTTCGTTGTTGTCGGTATGGTGGGCATGGCGAGTATGCGGGCGACGGGTGATACACGCTTGCCGAGCAAGCTCATGATCATCGGCTCAATTCTCAACGTTATCCTCGACCCCATCCTGATCTTCGGAGTGGGTCCGATTCCGGGTTTCGGCCTGAACGGCGCCGCCATGGCCGCGCTGATGGCGCGCGGAACCATCTTTGTCGGCGCACTTGTGTTGTTGCGCTGGCGCCTGAAGATGATCAGCTTCAACCTGCCCCATACTGATGAACTGAAGAAATCCTGGAAGGACATTCTTCATGTCGGCATACCGGCGGCTGGAACTAATGTGATCGTTCCGGTTGGTGCGGCGATCGTTACGGCAATGATTGCGAGATACGGCCCGGACGCTGTTGCCGGCTTCGGCGTCGCAAGTCGCATCGAGTCAATGACGCTAGTGGTCTATTACGCGATGTCGGCGATCATCGGGCCGTTTGTCGGACAGAATTTCTCAGCCGGGAAGGAAGCGCGCATTCTCCTGGCCTTGCGCCTGTGCACCTGGTTTTGCGTCGCTAGCGGCCTGCTTATCGCTGCCGCACTGGCGTTGTCGTCTGATTTCCTGCCGGCGTTGTTCAGCAGCAACCCTGCCGTGATCGACATGGCCGGCGTGTACCTGCTCATCGCGCCGTTGAGTTACGGTGCGTACGGCATGGTCATGGTGATGAATGCGTCCTTCAACGGGCTCGGGCATCCGATGCCGGCGGTTGGCGTCAGTCTTGGCCGAATCGTTGTTTTGTACCTGCCGCTTGCGATTGCTGGCATGCAGCTGATGGGCGCAATTGGAATATTTGGCGCCTACGCGGTCGCCAATATCGTTTCGGGTGTCATTGCCTACGCGTGGGCAAAGAGAACGGTCCGCCGTCACAGCGGACGGCGGACCGAAGTCTTCGAGTAGTTCTCAGGCGACCGGTTCGGCGTCGCGAGCTACGTCGTCAGCCGGTGTCGGCTCGGCTTGCGGTTGCTCAGTTGCCGCTGATTCCGCCGTGGCCTCTTGCTTGGCATTCTTCCGATAGCGAATGCGCGTCGAGAAGACCCATACACTCCAGGCGCAGCACGCAAAGCCGGCGCCGAAGTACGCAAAGGACAGCGAATAATCGAAGCCGAGATACGTCCCGGACGACATGAACAACAGCCCCAGCAGCAGCCAGAACTGCGGCAGACGCTCATAGAGCGGTGTAGGTAACCACATGGTTTCTCTCACAAGTCATTTATGGTGTTTCGCGACCACAAGTTGACGGTTTTCGGCCCAAAATTGCTGCGTAGTACTTCACAAGTTCGAATCTGTCACAGGGTTTGTGGCCTAAATTGAGACTTGTTTCACAGTCAGGCTATGGCCGGCAGGACGCGCCGGTGATAACCGATATGCATACAGATGCCGCGGCTGGCCATGAACAAAGTGAACGCCAGCCATAAGCCGTGGTTGCCATATCCCTGCAGCAGGTACCACGAGGGCAGGAAAACGATCAGCGCAGAAAAAACCATGATGTCGCGCATCTCTTTGGCACGGGTGGCGCCCACGTATACGCCGTCGTAGAGATATGACCAAACCGAGACCAGCGGTGAGAGAATCAGCCACGGCAGATATCGCATGGCTGTCTCGCGAACGTCGGCAAGATCGGTCAGCAGATGAATCAACTGTCGGCCGATGAGGATATAGAGAAGGCAAAATCCTGCGGCAAATATCAGCGACCACTTGAGTGCAAGACGGACGGACCGTTGCAAGGCTTGCCGATTTCGCTGGCCGATTGCTTTGCCGACAAGTGCTTCGGAAGCATGGGCGAATCCGTCCAGGGCCATCGACATCAACAACTGAATGTTCATCAGTACGGCATTGGCGGCGAGAATAATTCCACCAAGCCGCGCACCCTGTGCGGTGAGGAACGCGAACATAAACATCAGCGCCATCGTTCGCACCAGCAGGTTGCCGTTGACCGAGAAAAACGCAGCGTACGCCCGAACCTTGAACAAGCTCGCCAGCGGCCAGTGACCGGTACGCTTGCGCAGTGCCCTTGCGGCGAAGATCAGAGCGATTACCAGGCCGGTGTACTCGGCAATGACCGATGCGAGTGCCACGCCATCGACCTTCATGCCGAGCCCGAGCACGAAGACAAGATCGAGAACAATATTGGTCAGGTTGATCGTCAGGAAAATCAGCAGCGGCACTCGCGCATTTTGCAGACCGAGAAACCAGCCGATCAGGACGTAGTTCGTGAGCGTGCCCGGCGCGCTCCAGATGCGAATCGAGAAGTACTCGAGCGCAAACACCTGGATATCAGGGTCAGCGCCGATCAGCTGCATTGCGACCCGCCCGATAGGAACCTGTAGCAGGATCAGGAGCAGCGCGACGAGATTAGCGACAATGACGGCCTGGCCGAGCGACACTCGCAGACCGTCATTGTCGCCGGCCCCATAACGCTGCGCGGCGATACCGGTCGTGCCCATGCGCAGGAAGTTGAATCCCGTATACAGGAACCCGAAGATTGTGGCACCAACGGCGACGGCGCCCAGGTAGACCGGGCTCTCGAGGTGTCCAGTGACGCCCGTGTCGACCATACCAAGCAATGGCACGGAAACATTGGAGAGGATCATGGGCGCCGCGATGCGCCAGACGTCACGATCGGTGAGCGGGCGATCCGTGGTCAATCGCAGATCATCCGAAAGCGTTTATGCCGGTCAATTCCTTGCCGATGACGAGCTGGTGAACCGTCTCGGTTCCTTCGTAAGTGATCACGCTTTCGAGGTTGAGCATGTGCCTTACCGGTACATACTCGGCGCTGATACCAGCGGCGCCAAGAATGTCGCGTGCGTCCCGTGCGATATCGATCGCGGCGCGGCAATTATTCCATTTGGCAAGCGACACCTGCGACGGACTGAGCTTGCCTTCGTCCTTGATACGGCCGAGGCGTAAAGATAATAGTTGCGCCGTCGTAATCCGCCGCGCCATGTCGGCCATGCGAATCTGGATTGTCTGTGTGTGAGAGAGTGGCCGACCGAACAACACGCGATCCTCGGTGTACTTCAGTACCTCATCAAGACAGGCTTGTGCCGCGCCGATGACTCCCCATGAAATGCCATAACGCGCCTGAGTCAAACAACTCAGTGGTCCTTTCAAACCGGTCGCACCGGGCAACACATTGGCGCTGGGAACGCGGACGTTATCGAAAAATAGCGCGGAGGTCACCGAAGCACGCAGCGAGAACTTGTTCTCGATCTCCTGCGTTGTGAATCCGGGCGTATCTTTCTCGACGAGAAATCCTTTCACGCCGCCCTCGGTCATCGCCCAGACGACGGCGACGTCGGCGATCGAGCCGTTCGTTATCCACATCTTTGCGCCATCGATGACCCAGTCATCCCCGTCACGTTTGGCGTGGGTCTTCATGTTGTTCGGGTCAGATCCGCCATGGGGTTCAGTCAGGCCAAAGCAGCCGATCGCCTCACCCTTGGCCATCGCGGGTAGCCATCGGTCTTTTTGTTCGTCAGAACCATAAGCATGAATCGGGTACATGACGAGACTGCTTTGAACCGAAACAAAGCTGCGCAGGCCACTGTCGCCGCGCTCGAGTTCCTGGCAAATCAGGCCATAAGAGACGCTGTTGAGTCCGGCGCAGTTGTAGCCGTCGATGGAGCTGCCCAACAAGCCGAGTTCGGCTACCTGCGGAACGAGGTCCATAGGAAATTCGTGCTGTTCGAATGCCTCACGCATCAAGGGGATGACAGCATCGTCAACAAACCGCGCGACAGTCTCCTGGACCATACGCTCGTCATCGCTCAAGTCTGAGCGAACGTCGTACAGATCGAGCGGATCGAGTTTTGTGTTTCGTTCGCTCAAAACGGAATTCCGATACGGCGATAGAGCACCGATAACAACCATGCCGGGCCTATCATCATCAATTGAAGGTCTTGTATTACGGGCCGCAGACTACTCTGATTTCGGTGCCCCATCCAGAGGCCGATGGTGCCCGCAACAAGCAGTCCGAGTGATACGCGCAATGGTGAAAACCCGGACTGTGCGAGCCATACCTGGATGCTCGCAACACCGAGCACAAACGGCAGCATGCCAATCGCCAGCGAGACCGAAATGATGAAGTAGTAGACGGCGGTAGCCATCAAAAACGCCGTTCCCCAATTCAGTAATGGCGAGATTTCGAAAAACTCGTCGGGGATCGGCAGCGACCACAGGATTCCGACTGTGCCCAGTACCACCATTGGCACGGCCGCCCAGTATACAACCGGGTACGTCAGATCCTGGTGCGAATCTTCATAGAGTTTGAGCCAGCCGTCCGTCTCGGTCATCGTGGTTCCCGGCTACGGGGCCGGACATTCTAACCGAGATAGTGCCCCTACACCGCCATCGCGGTACGAAGTTTTTTGATCGCGTTGACCTCGATCTGACGAATTCGCTCGGCAGATACGCCGTACTCGTCAGCCAGTTGGTGCAACGTCTGCTTCTTCTCGGTCAGCCAGCGGCTTTCGAGAATATGACGACTGCGCTCGTCCAGCGTGGTTAGCGCTCTGCCCATGCGGTGCGTCGCATCATTATGCCAATCGGTTTTTTCGACCAGTTTGGCCGGGTCGGCATTCGGGCTCGGCAGGTAAGCGGCCGGTGTAAACGCATGCTCGTCATCAGCATCAGGAGCCGGATCGAAAATCGCATCACGAGCGCTCAGTCGTCGCTCCATCTCGGTCACTTCTTTCGGAGTGACGCCTAGATCTTTCGCGACAGCCTCAGTTTCGGCATGCGATAACCAGGCCAGGCTCTTTTTGGACTTGCGCAAATTGAAGAACAGCTTGCGTTGCGCCTTGGTCGTTGCGACCTTGACGATGCGCCAGTTTTTCAGGACGAACTCGTGAATTTCGGCACGAATCCAATGCACGGCAAATGATACGAGGCGTACGCCGTAATCAGGGTCGAAGCGCTTGACGGCCTTCATCAGGCCGACATTGCCTTCCTGGATCAGGTCGCCGAGTGGCAGGCCGTAGCCCATATAGCCCTTGGCGATATGGACGACGAATCGCAGATGCGCCATGACGAGATCGCGCGCTGCATCGAGATCTTCCTGATCCCGGAAACGATGAGCGAGTGCTTGCTCGTCTTCCTTACTCAGTACAGAAATTGCGCCAACGGCGTGGATATACGCGTCGAGGCTGCCAACCGGACCGGCAAGTATCAGGTCGTGATTCGTTTTCGCGACTGCTGTCGTCATTCATGAGCTCCCATTTGTGGATGCCAATTTTAGCACTCGTCCGGTTAGAGTGCTAACAGACGGCAAAGTTCCCGGGTGAGAAAGTCATCAACAAGAGTAAAAACAACAACTTAAAGCAAGTTGCTGGCAGCGAATTATGGTAAATCCAGTCAGCGAGGCTCGATACGTCGCATATGACGCGCTGCAGCAAACCAGGAGCCCACGAGACCTAGTAGAACACCGATTCCCAGTATCGCGAGGTTTTCATCGAGCGTCAGCGCCAGCACAGTAACGCTACTCTGATACAGGCCGGCGAGCCGCGCTGCGGGCTGTTCGAGCAGGAACAGGCCGTACTGCACCAGACCGAGCGCCAACCCGCCGCCAAACAGCCCATACCAGAATCCCGACCACAGGAACGGGCGGCGCACGAACGCGTTGCTGGCGCCGATTAGCTTGGTGACTTCAATTTCCTCGCGCCGGTTCTGGATATCGAGGCGAATCGTGTTACCAATGATGACGACGATTGCGATCCCGAGCAGTGTTGCGCCGATAACGATTGCCTGCCGAACGATATCGAGAATGGCGTGGAAGCGTTGCACCCATTCGGTATCCACCTGCACGAAGTCAGACTCGGGCAGGTTGGCCAGCTCTTCCTGAAGCAGGATCATCGACTGGCTCGTGTTGGCCGGGCTCGGCCGTACCACCAGCGTATGTGGCAACGGGTTCTCCGACAGCTGGTCGAGAGCCTCGCCAAAACCTGACTGTTGCTTGAAATCGGCCAACGCTTCGCTGGCGGTGATGAGTTGTACATGCTCGACATCAGCGCGTTGCTGAATCAAGCGGGCGAGCTCCTCCGCTTCACTTTCGTTCAGATCGCGTTGCAGGTAAATCGAAAAATCCAGTGCGTTATCCCAGCCATTACTGACGGCCTGGGCGTTTTTGACGACCAGGTTCAGGGCAGCCGGTATCGCCAACGTGACCGCAATGACGAGAACGATCATCAGGCTGGCAAAGGGTTGCCGGAACAGGCGTCCCAGCGAGCCGATCGATGTGCTGAGATGGCGAGTAAACCAGATCGACAGTGGGCTGGAAGAGCGTACCGGGGCGACGGCATCGGAATGACGGGTCACTGCCACGCGTGATCCTCCTCCTGGTGCTCGACGAGTTTGCCGGCGTCGAGCTCGATTCGAGAGCACCCCATGCGATCGATCAGGGAAATGTCGTGGCTCGCAATGAGCAATGTGACACCCACTTCATTGAAGCGCCGAAATATGCGCATGACCTCGATTGACAGGTCGGGGTCGAGGTTTCCGGTCGGTTCGTCAGCGATCAGCAGCTTTGGGCGGGTGACGATTGCGCGAGCGATGCCGACGCGTTGTTGTTCTCCGGCCGACAGCGTCTCGGGATTCTGTTTATCCTTGTGCAACAGGCCGACCTGGTCAAGCGCGGCGCGCACGCGTCGACTTGCCTCGCGATGACCAACTCCGGCAATGACCAGTGGCAATGCGACGTTATCCGATACCGGTCGGTCGTAGAGCAACTTGTGATCCTGGAAGACCATGCCGATCTGCCGACGGTAAGCCGGAATCTTACGGCGCTTTACGCGACGGGTGTTCTGACCATCGACGATGACCTGGCCACTCGTCGGACGTTCAATCAATGCTACGAGACGCAACAGCGTGCTTTTGCCCGCGCCGGAATGCCCGGTGACAAACAACATCTCGCCCTTGTCGACCGACAGATTCAAGCCGGACAATGCCTCCTGGCCGCCGGGAAAGCGTTTGGTAACGTCGTCGAGTTGAATCATCATGACTTGTCGGTCGCCAGCAGCGCATCCACAAATTCCGCTGCCACGAATGGTTGCATGTCCTCCGCCGTTTCTCCAATGCCGATAAATCGAACCGGCACGCGTAACTGGTTAGCTATCGCCAGCAGGATGCCGCCTTTGGCGCTGCCGTCCAATTTAGTCACTGTAATTCCTGTGAGCCCCAGGGCGTCGTGAAACTTTTCCGCTTGAACCAGTGCGTTCTGCCCCTGGCTCGCGTCGAGCACAAGCATGATTTCCTGCGGTGCCGTGTCATCGCGTCGTGCAATGACACGCTTGATCTTTGCAAGCTCGTCCATCAGTCCTCGCTGGTTTTGCAAGCGACCGGCCGTGTCCGCAAGCAACACGTCGATATCACGTGCACTTGCGGCTTCCCAGGCATCGAAGATCACGGCAGCGGGATCGGCGCCAGGTTGTTGCGAGACAACGGTAACGTCGTTGCGCTCGCCCCAGGCCTGCAGCTGCTCGACCGCCGCGGCGCGAAAGGTGTCTCCGGCTGCAAGCATGACCGACAAACCCTGGTCCTTGAATCGCCGCGCCAGCTTGCCGATCGTTGTCGTCTTGCCCGCACCGTTAACACCGACCATGAGAATCACATAAGGCCGGTGGTCTGTTGGAATTTCGAGCGGCACGGCAACGGGTTCGAGGATGGCCGTTAGGGAGCAGTGCAGCCCGTCGCGCAGCGCAGCGACATCTTTCAGCTCCTTCCGTGCCAGGCTGCTCTGCAGGTCGCCGATGATACGCTCGGTTGTCTCAATGCCGACATCCGCCATGACGAGCTCGGACTCGAGTTCATCGAGTACGTCCTCATCAATCGTGCCACCCGGTGCGAGGTTAGCGAGATCGTAGGTCAGCCAGCTGTCGCCACGATTGAGCCGCGCGCGCAGCCTCTTGACGAAGCCCTGCCGCGGTTCCCTGTTCTCCTTTTTCCCTAACATCGCTATTTATCGTCACCTGTTGGGTCACCTGTCGGCGGCGAATCACCTAAACTGTCCGTATCGCGATATGCATCGACTCGAGTTAGCAGAGAGAAATGACAAATAAATCTCGGCCGGGACGGCTGCGTATTGTAGCGGGAAAATGGCGAAGTCGTCGGCTGGATGTCGCTGACGTGCCCGGGTTGCGGCCGACCTCGGAACGAATTCGAGAGACCGTGTTCAACTGGCTTGCGCCGACGATTCATGGCGCCCGTTGTCTCGACCTGTTCGCCGGCACGGGTGCGTTGGGCCTCGAAGCATTGTCCAGAGGTGCGGGTGAAGTGGTTTTTATCGAGAAATCCGCCGTCGCCGCGAAGGCGCTACATGCCAGCGTCGAATTACTCGAGCCAAGCGGCGCGGATGTGCGGCAAGCCGACGCGCTCGAATTCGTGGGGACAGCCGATGAAACGCACTTCGACGTCATATTTCTGGATCCCCCATTTGCCACCGATATGCTCGGCGATTTGTGTAGACTCCTCGATAAGTCGTCGTTGCTCGAGGCCGGATCGCTGATCTACCTCGAGGATGACCGGGCACGACCCGCAATTGAACTCCCGCCGGGCTGGAGGCTATTGAAGTCGAAGAACGCCGGGAATGTAAGATACTCGCTCGCACGGGTTGACGACCGAGACTAGAGGAGTCAGTCGATGACAGTTGCTGCCATGTATCCGGGGACATTCGATCCCATCACGCTCGGTCATGAAGACCTGGTCAGGAGGGCGGCAACGCTGTTTGACCGTGTCGTCGTGGCCATCGCCGACAATCCCGGTAGCAAAGCGCCGCTTTTTACAACCGATGAGCGTGTTGCAATGGCCGCAAGCGCGCTATCCGAACTCGAAAACGTTGAAGTTACCGGCTACGCTGGACTGACTGTCGATTTCGCCCGCGAGCATAAGCTGCGCGTAATTATCCGTGGACTGCGGGCTGTGTCTGACTTCGAATACGAATTTCAGCTGGCAACCATGAACCGGCATCTAACCGACGAAGTTGAAACGGCGTTTCTGACACCGACCGAAAAGTACACCTTTATTTCATCGAGCCTGGTGCGTGAGGTGGCAGAACTGGGCGGCGATGTGTCGGAGTTCGTCTCAGCAAAAGTCGGAGAAGCGTTAATGAAACGTTGCGGCCGATCCTAGCGCTGGCAGTCCTTGCAATAATAGGTCGACCTCTGGCCTTGCACGATGGCCGAAATGGGTCGCTCACATTTTAAACATGGCTCGCACGCACGGTCGTATACTGCCAGCTCCTGCTGAAAATAACCTGCCTCGCCGTCGCCACCGAAGAAATCGCGAAGCGTCGTTCCGCCGGCTTTAATCGCCTTGTTGAGCACCGACTTGATGGACTCGGCGAGCGCGTCGTATCGATACCTGGCGATGCGGCCGGCAGAGCGGCGAGGATTTATGCCGGCAAGGAACAGAGACTCACTCGCGTAGATGTTGCCGACGCCGACGACGATGGCAGCATTCATGATGAATTGTTTTACTGCAATGCGACGGCGACGCGATCTTTCCCACAGCCAGTCGCCCGAGAACTCATCGCTCAGGGGTTCGGGGCCCAGGTTCCGCAGCAGCCAATGTTGCTGCGGATCAACGGCCCAGTGCAGAGAGCCAAAGCGGCGTGGGTCCCGATAGCGAAGCGCTTTGCCGGAGGCCAACTCAATGTCGAAGTGATCGTGCACGCCGGCGGGTGTGCCACGCTCGACGATGAAAACGCTTCCGGACATACCGAGATGGATGATAGCCGAGCCTGATCCGGTGTTGAGTAACAAGTACTTGGCGCGCCGCCCGACAGACGCGACAATTTCTCCTGGCAAACTCCCGTCGACATCGTCGGAAATCGGCCAGCGCAGGCGGCGCTGGCGTATGACGATACTGTCAATGCGCTCGCCGGACAGGTATGGCGCGATGCCGCGCCGGCTGGTTTCGACTTCGGGTAGTTCGGGCATGTTTGGATTGTACTGTAGGAGCGGCGCTTGCCGCCGCGACTGTCGCGCTCATTGTCCCCCGCGTGGGGAGGCGAGCAGCGCTCCTACATGTCGCAGATACAAAAAGACCCGCGTTAAGCGGGTCTCTTGAAATTCAATGCAGCTTCGATCTACTTAATCTTCGCTTCCTTGTAGATCACGTGCTTGCGAATCGTCGGATCATACTTTTTCGTCTCCAGCTTCTCGGGATGGAGCTTCTTGTTCTTCTGCACCGTGTAGTAGTGTCCGGTGCCGGCACTCGACACCAGTTTGATTTTTTCGCGGTTACCTTTGGCCATTAGCTGATCCTCCGTTTAAACGCGCTGTCCGGTCGCGCGCATGTCGGCGAGAACTTTCTCGATGCCGTGCTTGTCGATGATGCGCATGCCTTTGTGTGAAACACGCAGGCGCACCCAGCGCTGCTCGGATTCCAGCCAGAAGCGCTTGCTCTGCAGGTTGGGCAGAAAGCGGCGACGGGTTCTGTTCTTGGCGTGAGAAACGTTGTTTCCGCTTTGCGGACGCTTCCCGGTTACCTGGCATACCTTAGACATTACTGTAAGTCTCTGATTTTACAAAAGGTTGCCCACGGCCTGTAGGCAGAGAGCGCAACTTTATACCAGCCTGCGATACGCAATACAAGGGCCTGTCACAGGAGTCCGCGGCTGGCCATCGAAGTAGCCTGACCGTCTCCAATAATCAGGTGGTCCAGGAGCCGGATATCGACCAGTTCCAGGGCCGATTTAAGGCGCCGCGTAATGCGTTCGTCGGCCTGGCTGGGCTCCGCAACCCCTGACGGATGGTTGTGGGCGAGGATAACAGCCGCGGCATTGATGGCGAGCGACTCCTTGACGACCTCGCGGGGATAGACACTGGTGCCATCTATCGTGCCGCGGAACATCTCATCGAAGCGCAGCACTCGATGTCGGTTGTCGAGGTACAGGCAACAAAATAACTCGTGGCCGAGGTGCCGCAGCTTTGCCTGAAGGTAGGCTTCAGTATCGGCGGGGCTGCGAATGATTGCGCCGGGCTGCAGCGAAGACGCGAAATAGCGCCGCGCCAGCTCGGGCATGGCGCGGATCCTGGTGGCCCTTGCGGTACCAATTCCGGGTTCGGTGACCAGCGTACTCAGATCCGCATGCAGTACCTCGCGCAAAGAGCCGAAGCGCTGCAGGAGCGTGACGGCCAGGCCGTGGCTGCCGCGCATGAGCAGAGCCAGCAGCTCGGCGTCATTGGATTTGTCGCTTGGCCGGGTCGAACCAGTCATGCGAACAGCTTCCCTTCACAATCCTGATGCGACAAGAGGTCAATTCGGCTATGACAGCCGATTTTGGTAGTCAAAGCATTGGGCGTCGGGATAAGCTCACGGCCATGAATGTTCTGCTTGGCATCACGGGTGGCATCGCTGCCTACAAGACCCCGGAACTCGTGCGCCGCCTGCGCGAGCGAGGCGCCGAGGTGCAGATCGTAATGACGGCATCTGCTGCAGAATTTGTGACCGGAACGGCACTGCAAGCGGTTTCGGGCCGGCCAATCCGCGACAACCTGTGGGACAAGGAGGCCGAAGCCTCGATGAGCCACATCGAGCTGGCGCGTTGGGCTGATGTCGTGCTGGTCGCGCCGGCGACGGCTGAAATCATGGCGCGCCTGGCAGCAGGCGCTGCAGCTGACTTGCTGACAACCTTGTGTCTTGCCACCGAGGCGCCACTTGCGATTGCGCCGGCGATGAACCACGTAATGTGGAGCAATCCGGCCGTACAGGCCAATCGCGATACGCTCGAAGAGCGTGGTGTGCAGATTCTGGGTCCCGACCACGGTTCTCAGGCCTGCGGCGAAAGCGGAGCGGGCCGCATGCTCGACCCGGACGAAATCGCGGCTATGGTCTGCGGGCCGCTTGCGGCCGGCGATGGCACGCTTGCCGGTCGGACGGTGCTAGTGACGGCAGGGCCGACGCGCGAGCCGATCGATCCGGTTCGCTACATTAGCAATCGCAGCTCCGGCAAGATGGGTTATGCCCTGGCCAGCGCCGCGGCGGCGCAAGGCGCAAATGTGATACTGGTGAGCGGGCCGGTGGTATTGGGCGAACCCGCCGGTGTAGAAGTAGTACACGTGCAAACGGCTGAGGAAATGTATGATGCGACGCACGATCGCATGGGTGACGTCGATATATTCATCGGGGCGGCTGCCGTGGCAGATTACCAGCCCTCTGCGGTATCAGACCAGAAAATCAAAAAGAACGAAGAAACTATGCAAATCGAGCTCACCCGCTGCAAGGATATTCTCGCTTCTGTCGCCAGCCTGGAGAGTGCGCCGTTCACAGTCGGATTTGCGGCGGAGACCGAGAACGTCCGCGATTATGCGCTGGGTAAACTCGACAAGAAGCGGCTCGATATGATCGTTGCCAACCGGGTTGGCGAGGGCATCGGGTTCGATGCCGACGACAATATGATCGAGGTTCACTGGCGAGGCGGCGAGCAGAAATTTGCGACAGCTGCAAAGACTGATCTCGCCCGGCAGATAATAATACTTGTCGCCGACCGCTTTACGGAAGCTCGCGGCGCAGATACCCAACCAACACTGGCACGACTACATGCGATCGATTGAACTGAAAGTACTCGACCCTCGTCTCGGCGACTCCATAGAACTTCCGCACTACGCAACCGAGGGTTCGGCAGGACTCGATATGTGCGCCTGCATCGATGAACCATTGACCGTCGATCCTGGAGAAACAGCCTTGATACCAACAGGGCTTGCGATCCATATCGGCGATGCCTCGCTTGCCGCGGTGCTGCTGCCACGCTCCGGGCTGGGGCATAAGCACGGTCTCGTGCTTGGCAACCTGACTGGGCTGATCGACTCGGATTATCAGGGCCAGGTGTTCATTTCATGCTGGAATCGCAGCTCGACGAGCTACGAGGTACAGCCAGCCGAGCGCATCGCCCAGATGGTGTTTGTGCCGGTGGAGCAGGTGAGGTTCAGTGTCGTCGATGAATTCGATGACAGTGATCGCGGATCAGGAGGCTTCGGTCACTCGGGATCGGCCTGAGCCAAACTTTCTGCAGTAACCCGGGACTGCGATCCTGTCGCGATACCCTTGATGATCATGAAGCGCTGAATGTCGCCTTCGAAGCGATCGATAATGCGATTTTCTTCATCCCTGAATTTCTTCAGGTTGTTCTTGTGGCGAACGATCGAGGTTTCGGTTTCGCCGATCTCTTCGGTTAGGCTTGGATCAATGGTTTTCGCGCTCGGATCCGAATTGTAGGGTTTGTAACGGCCAGCCTCTTCCTTCAGCTGCGTCAGGCGCCGACTCAGGTTACGCAGGTAGAGTTCGGTAACACGAGCCTGCGCCTTGAAAAGTTCGACACGGCGGTCACGGTGCATTTCGATCTCGGCGACGCTGATGTAGGTGGCCAGGAGTGCTTGGTCAGCGCGATGCTGTAAATCCCTCTGCAGCTCGAGTTTCGCTGCAGCTGCCTCGGCGGCCAGCTGCTCTTCGGTTTTCTTGCCCTCGAGTTGCATGACGAGGACGCCCTGCTCATTCAGGACCTCCTTTGGCTTGTCGGCATACTGGGCCGGAACGCTGTCGCCGTAGTGCTTGACGCCGTCATCGTCCACCCAGCTATAGGTGTGACGCGGTCTGTCTTGCGCACTGACGTCCAGTGGCAGCAGCAGACAGATAATGATGGAAAAAACTATTAGTCGCATAGCGAAACTATGCCATGTCTGGCAACTCATTTATTTGGACTGGTTCGCGAATTTACAGCTTAGACTGGACACCGCATCTTGTAAAATATTGACCAACATCACAATAAATTCAATAACTTACGATATTACTCCGTGTTTTTTCCGATATGCAATGACCGGATCGAGGTATTCGGCATACTCACTTGATTCTTCGAGGATATTGATCAGGTCATTAAGTTGAATAATGCTCGACACCGGGATGTCGAGCGATTGCTTCAGCTCCTGCACGGCGGACAGTGCACCCTGGCCGCGTTCCTGGCGGTCGAGGGAAATCGCGAGACCGGCAACTTCCGCACCGGCTGCTGAGATGATCTGGTATGCATCGCGCATCGCGGTTCCAGCCGTGATGACATCGTCGACAATGAGTACCCGTCCTCGCAAGGGCGCACCCACAATGTTGCCGCCTTCGCCGTGAGCTTTCATTTCCTTGCGGTTATAAGAAAAGGGCACGTCCATATTCTGGTGTTCGGCCAGTGACGCCGCGGCCAGCGCAGCAAGCGGTATCCCCTTGTAGGCCGGTCCAAACAACATGTCGAACTTGATACCGGAATCGGCGATAGACGCTGCGTAATAGCGGCCGAGACGGGCAGCAGCGTAGCCTGTGTTGAACAGGCCGGCGTTGAAAAAATATGGGCTGACGCGCCCCGATTTCAACGTAAATTCCCCGAAGCGAAGTACGCTCAGCTCGAGCGCGAGATTGATGAATTCTCTCTTATAGGCCTGCATGTCGGTGGTCTTTCTGTATGATGGCCGCCTTCGATTTGCGCGTCGGAGTATGACACGCACCAGGTCAGGGAGAAACCGCTTGTTTCGAGTGATCAGCCTCAATGCGAATGGCATTCGTGCCGCCGCCCGCAAGGGATTTTTTGACTGGATGGCAAAGCAGGATGCGGACGTTGTTTGTATCCAGGAAACCAAAGCGCAAGCTCACCAGCTCGGCGACGAGGTGTTCTCGCCAAACGGCTATCATTGCTATTACGAAGACGCGATCAAGAAGGGCTATAGCGGTGTCGCGATCTACTCGAAGCACAAACCAAAGAAAGTCATTCGTGGCTACGGTGACAAAGAGTTTGACGATGAGGGCCGTTACCTCGAGGTCCAACTCGGTGGTATCTCGGTCGTCTCCTTGTACCTGCCATCCGGCTCCTCCAAAGAGGAGCGCCAAATTGCGAAATACCGGTGTATGGACTCATTCACCGAGCACTTGAAGAAATTGCGGCGCAGACATTCCGAGTACGTAATCTGCGGCGACTGGAACATCGTCCACAAAGAAGCTGATATCACGAACTGGAAGGCCAATCAGAAAAATTCAGGATGCCTGCCCGAGGAACGGGCATGGTTGGACAAGGTGTTTAGCGAGTTCGGCTTTGTGGACGCATTCCGGGCAATTGACCAGGAACCCAAGCAGTACACCTGGTGGTCGAATCGTGGCAGGGCCTGGGACAACAACGTCGGGTGGCGCATCGATTACCATGTCGTGACGAAAGGGCTCGAAGACAAGGTGCTAAGAACCGAAATCTATAAGGACGAACGATTTTCCGATCACGCGCCGCTGATCATGGATTACGATTGGAGCCATGACGACTGAGGCGCCACTGGACCGGTCACGCCGGGAGACTTTTAAGGAAGCGATCCTCAATCGGCGCATGCTGATTTGCGTGTTCACCGGGTTTACCTCGGGATTGCCGCTGTATGTGTTGTTCCAGCTCGTGCCCGGTTGGCTCCGGGTCGAGGGCGTGGGCCTCGCGGAGATCGGTTTCTTCGCCCTCGTGCAGTTCCCGTACACCTGGAAGTTCCTGTGGTCGCCCGTGATGGACCGGTTCACGCTGCCGTTTCTCGGGCATCGCCGAGGATGGATGCTCGTCACGCAGCTGGCGTTGCTCATCGGCATAGGGGCAATGGGATATACGAAGCCGGGCCTGTCGATTTGGGTCGTCGCTTACCTCGCCGCCGCCGTCGCGTTCCTGAGCGCCAGCCAGGACATCGTGCTCGATGCATACCGGCGCGAATTGTTGCCCGACGTCGAACTCGGTCTCGGCAATTCTATCCACGTGCAGGCGTACCGCTTTTCGGGGCTTGTGCCCGGCGCGCTGGGATTTATCCTGGCCGACCATTTTGACTGGCACATCGTATTCGTCATTATCGCGCTGTTCATGATCGTCGGCATCGTAATGACGATTGTGATCGATGAGGCCATCGCCGAACCAACGCCGCCGAAAACAATGCGCGATGCGGTCATCGAACCGTTTCGTGATTTCATTGGCCGATCGGGCCTCGGGCCGGCGTTGCTGGTTCTGTCGTTCCTATTCCTTTACAAACTTGGCGACAACATGGCGACTGCACTGCAGTCACCGTTCTTTATCGACATCGGATTCACACTGACGCAGATCGGCGCCATCAGCAAAACGGCGGGCCTGATCGCCGCAAACATCGGCACGATTGTGGGCGGCGTTGTCATGATCAAGCTGTCGATCAATCGTGCACTGTGGGTTTTCGGTTTCGTGCAAATCGTGAGCATTCTCGGATTCGCATTGCTGGCGACTGTGGGCGCCAACCCATGGCTGCTTGGCGCCGTCGTTGCTTTCGAGTACCTGGGCGTCGGGCTCGGCGCTGCCGCGCTCGTCGCATTCATGGCGCGCACGACGAATCCCGTTTTTGCGGCGACACAGCTCGCTCTGTTTACGGCACTCGCTTCGGTGCCCAGGGTATTCGCCAATGCCGTAACGGGCGTCATCGTCGAGGCGACAGGCTGGACGAATTTCTTCCTGCTTTGCACGATGCTTGCCGCTCCCGGCATGTTGCTGCTGTTCAAGGTCGCGCCGTGGAATGAGGCAAGCAATGACTGACATGGCTGAAGTTGCCGTCGGTCGCGTTGACGAGTTGACCGACCCGGGCAGTCGTGAGTTTCAGATCGGCGACGGCAACTGGCCGTTTCGCGGCTTCGTCGTCCGGCAGGACGACAATGTCTACGCCTACCAGAATTTCTGCGCCCATGTCGGCCATCCATTGAACTGGGTACCCGACGGCTTCCTGACAAAGGACGACTCGGCCATCATTTGCGCGTCCCATGGCGCACAGTATGAGATCGACACGGGCTTGTGTTTTGCCGGACCGTGTATCGGAAAGTCGCTGAGGACAGTGGATGTGGAGGTTCGCGACGGCGTGATCTACGTCAACGGGCCGACAGGTATGTAACCTATTCCTTGCCCAGGAACTCGAGCGGGTCGTGGAAGCCGGCCGGCATTTCGTTGCTCGCCGTACCCCTGTAATCGTCGGGATCCATGTCGACCGAACCGGACCAGTCCTCAGGGGCGGCGACCTCGACAAGAAACTGGTCGCGCCACGATTCGACCTCTATTTCATCAATCGTTCCGTCGAACATCTGGATCTCGATCGTGTTGTCACTTTCATCGACAGCAACGACTTCGAGCAACGTCCCGTTAGGACGGCGAAACCACTGACCAATTGTCGGGAAGACGACGGGCACTTGATCCCCAGCTAAAAAAAGATCCTTACCCTAGTTATAGATGAATCTTCTCAAATCGCCAGTCGACGATTCGATGACCGCGTCGGAGCCCTCGTCTTTCGAACTTCGTCATGGGACGCTTGAACGGCCGATCGCCATCGTGTTCGCGCCGTTCGGTGCCCCGGAACTCTGCTGAGGCGGCAAATACCTCATCGATGTGCGCCGCATAATTGGCCCAGTCGGTCGCGATATGAATGGCGCCGCCAGGCTCGAGTTTGTCAGCGCAAAGGTCGAGAAACCGTGGCTGGACGATCCGACGCTTGTGATGCCGCTTTTTCGGCCACGGGTCCGGGAAATACAGGTTGATACGCCGCAGGCTTGCCGATGGCACCTGATGTTCGAGAACGTCGATGGCGTCGTGGACGATTAGCCTCAGGTTGGACACTGCAGCGCTGTTTGCAGCGATCAGGCAATGACCAACACCGGGTTCGTGAACCTCAATGCCAAGAAAATCTTCACTGGGTGATGCCGCGGCTTGTTCGACAAGCGTGTCGCCATTGCCGAAGCCGATTTCGAGCACGACTGGGGCCTTGCGACCATAAGTATCCTCAAAATCGATTGGCTCGGGAACATAGTTCAGGCCATAGCCTGGCCATAGCTCGTCGAGAGCTCGTTGTTGCGATGTAGTCAGGCGCCCGGCACGCCTTACGAAGCTGCGGATCTGACGATGATGAGGTTCTCTGCCGATGGCCACGATGTCACTAACGCGAGAGCTTTATCGGACCCGCTTTTTCCGGCCAGCGACCCGTGATGGCTGAATAGAATGACTCAATGACGGCCATGTCGGTCGCACGATCGCCCGTTAGTGTAATCGCCGGCCCCAGGCCGAGCCGCTTGTTGTCGTAGTCCAGAAAGCCCAGCACGACCGGAACGTTGGCGCCTTCGGCAATTCGGTAAAAGCCGCTTTTCCATCCCTGGGTCTTGCCGCGAGTGCCCTCCGGTGCGAGACCGAAATAGAAGTCGTCGTACTCGTCGAATGCCGCGATTGCCTGCGAGACAGACGAGCTTGCGCGCGTACGATCGAGGGGTATTCCACCGTTGACCCGCAGCAACAAGCTCATTGGGAACCAGAACATTGAGTCCTTGACGAACCAACGAATATCCATGCGGATAAACACCTTGAAGACGATTGCCCAGAAGCCATCCCAGTTGGAGGTGTGCGGCGCCGCAATCAACACGGCTTTGCGAATTTTGGGTATGCCACCCACGACTGTCCAGCCGCCGAGCCAAAGCAGGAATCTCGCGACGTGCGGGAGGATCATTCCTTGTTTTTCCCGTCGTCTTTCGCCGCCTTTTCCAGGAATGCAGCGAGATTGTGTAATACGGCCGGCAAATCTTTGAGAATGCCCCGTAGTTGCGGCAGGTTTTCCCGCAGATCATCAAGTATGGCCCTGGGGCCCACTTGTTCGTTCATCCAGCGTTTCAGCACCGGGTGCGCCGTCTTCCAGAGATCGAGATCAGGGTATAACTCGCGACCGAGGCCTTCGATGTTGAACAGCGTCTTGTGCAGCAGAATCATCTGCGGCTGAATTTCGACGTTGAAGCGCTGCGCGACGCGAAACAGCCGCATCAGCACCTGGGCGAACGAGATCTCCGACAACGGTTTGTTGAAGATCGGTTCACATACTGTTCGAACGGCGGTTTCGAGCTGGTCGATACGCGTGCCCTCCGGTACCCAACCAGAGTCGATATGCAGCTTCGCGATCTTGTGATAATCGCGATCGAAGAACGCGAGAAAATTATTGGCAAGGTATTTCTGGTCTTCGGGGTTCAGTGTGCCGACGATGCCAAAATCTACGGCGGCGTACTTCGGTTTCTGTGGGTCAGTAACGATGACGAATATGTTCCCGGGGTGCATATCCGCATGGAAGAAGTTATGGCGAAACACCTGCGTAAAGAAAATCTCGACACCGTTCTCGGCGAGCAGTTTGATATTGGTGCCGGCTTCACGAAGTGCGTCCATGTCGCTGATCGGGATACCGTAGATGCGCTCCTGAACGAGGACCTCCGGGCGGCAGTAGTCCCAGTAGACATCGGGCACATAGAGCATGTCGGATCCAGCGAAGTTGCGCTTGAGCTGGGCCGTATTCGCCGCTTCACGCATCAGGTCGAGTTCATCGATGATTGTCTGCTCGTACTCTGCGACAACCTCGAGTGGGCGCAGGCGTTTGCCATGTTCCCAGTAACGGGCAGCCAGGCCGGCCAGCATACGCAACACGTCGAGGTCCTGTTCGATCTGTTGCTGGACGCCGGGCCGCAGCAGCTTGACGACGACCTCCTGGCCAGTGTGTAGCTGAGCGGTGTGCACCTGCGCGATGGATGCCGCGGCAAAGGGTTCGACATCGAAGCGTTTGAATACCTCGGCAACCGGTTTGCCGTAGGCCTCGTCGAGAATCTCGACCGCCTGTTGGGCCGGGAACGGTGGCACTTCGTCCTGCAGTTTGGCGAGCTCGTCAGCTATGTCAGGTGGCAGCAGGTCGCGGCGTGTCGAAATGGCCTGGCCGAACTTGACGAAGATGGGCCCGAGTTCCTCGAGTGCGAGCCGGATGCGCTCACCCAGCGGCGCCGAAGTGTCCCGCCGCCTGGGCAGGATATAGAAGAAGAAGCGCAATGGCCTGAGCAGGTGAGTCTTCTTGACGAATTCGTCGAGACCGTACTTCATGAGTACGCGCTGGATGCCGAGCATTCGCCGTATTGTCTGGCGCCGGCGCATCGTCAGGCACGTTCCATCAAGCGGTTGATGCGGGCCTCGAGCCGGGCCACATCATCGCGCAAGGAATCAACGTCACTGGCAAATCTGTCGACCTGGTACCGGCTCGGGACTTCACTGCTCTCTTCTTGAAGGTATTCGCTAATATTGGAGCCAATTGTCGTGCGTGCATTGCTGGCCCAGGCACGAACACCTCTCGCAAACTCCCCGGCGCGGTGTGCCGCCGCATCCCCAAATACCTGCGATAACTCTTCTTCGATGTCGGGCCTGGCGTAATGGAGCAGTTGCTGAAAACGCTGTGCCGTGTAGGCATCGCCCGTGATGTCGAGTGTGCCATCACGGATGGCGGCCCCATCCGACGCCTGTACTGCAGGCGCCGCCATTCTGGCCAGTGTCAGCAACGAACCCGTCAAAATAACATCAGGGTCAACCTCGGACTCGGAGCCAAGCGTCAGCACTTCGTCATTGATGTCGAAGTACATCGCCAGCGCCGTATCACGTACGCGTATGGCTACAGTCTTGCTGTCGAGCTGACGACAGAGCTCTCGTGCCGGTGTTGTCTCACTGATGTTCCGGTTCAGGATGCCTGTAATCGGGCGCAACAGTTTTTCGAGCGGATCCACGGTGTGACCCTAGAGCCGGTAACCAATGTGCAATGCCACGATACCACCGGCGAGATTCTGGTAGCGACAACGCTCGAAGCCAGCGTTTTTCATCATCTCGATCAGCGTTTCCTGATCGGGATGCATGCGGATGGACTCCGCCAGGTACTGGTAGCTGTCTTCGTCCCTGGCCACGACCTTGCCGATCAGTGGCAACACTTTGAATGAATACAGGTCATAGGCCGGTTTCAGCGACTTGACGGGTTTCGAAAATTCGAGGATCAGGGCTTTGCCACCGGGCTTGAGTACGCGGTACATAGAACGTAGTGCGGCGCCCTTTTCAGTGACGTTGCGAAGACCGAATGCGATGGTAATGCGGTCGAATGAAGCCGTGTCGAACGGCAGGCTCTCAGCATTGACCTGTGCAATCGTGACGTTTCCCGCTATTCCCGCGTCGACAAGCCGGCGGCGGCCTTGTTCGAGCATTGCCGCATTGATATCCGCAAGAACGACATGGCCCTTGGGGCCGACCTGTCGGGCAAACTTGATGGCGAGGTCGCCGGTCCCACCGGCCAGGTCCAGGACATGGTGCCCGGGGCGTGCAGCAGCCTGGTCTATCGTGTGCCGCTTCCAGAGCCGGTGCAGTCCCGCCGACATCAGGTCATTCATAATGTCGTAGCGCATGGCGACCGAATCAAAAACGCCCCGTACGTGGTCGGCCTTCTCACCGACTGGCACATCTTTATAGCCGAAGTGGGTGGTTTCGACGGGAGCGTCTGGTTTGTTCATGATGGGCTGTTATTCGGGCTTTTTGCGAGCATACCCTGCTGCTGCGAGGCGGTCGAGGTAACGCTTCCAGTTTGCCTCCATGTTTTGGCCCAGGTCGTGCAGGTAGGTCCACGAATAAAGCCCGGTGTCATGGCCGTCGTCGAACACGAGCCGTACGGCGTAATGCCCGATCGGATCGATTGCCGTAATGGCAACGCTTTCCTTGCCAGTTTGGAGCGTCTCCTGCCCCGGTCCGTGCCCGACAACCTCGGCGCTGGGCGAGTGCACTCTCAGATACTCGAACTTGTACGAAAACTCGGAGCCGTCGTCGAATGCAACGACGAGCAGCTTCGAGTTCGTTCGTAAACGAATTTCAGTCGGTGTTATTGACATGTTCTCTGGCCCGCACGCAGGTAACTACTCACCTCCATGGCTCGCTGCGCTGCGCTTTACTTACGGTGACCAGTTACCCGCGCGCGGGCCAGGTGGCATTAAAGAATGTACCGACTCAAGTCCTCATCTTTGGAGAGCTCTTCCAGGTGCTCATCGACGTACCCGGCGTTGACCTGGATGTGAGTACCGCTTTTGTCTGAAGCCTCAAACGAGATCGTCTCCAGCAGGCGTTCCATCACGGTATGCAGGCGCCTGGCGCCAATGTTCTCGGTATTTTCGTTTACCTGGAACGCGACTTCGGCGAGACGACGAACACCACTTTCGACGAACTCTATATCGACATCTTCAGTGGCGAGCAAGGCCTCATATTGTAATGTCAGCGACGCATCCGGTTCGGTCAGGATGCGGACGAAATCATTGGTCGTCAGTGACTTGAGCTCGACGCGAATCGGGAAACGGCCCTGCAGCTCGGGAATCAGGTCCGACGGCTTCGAAGTATGGAAAGCACCCGATGCGATGAAGAGGATATGGTCAGTCTTGACCATGCCGTACTTGGTGTTGATCGTTGAGCCTTCGACAAGCGGCAGCAGGTCGCGTTGTACGCCTTCGCGGGACACATCGGCGCCTTGAGTGCCGGAGCTCTTGGCGACCTTGTCGAGTTCATCAAGGAACACAATGCCGTGCTGCTCCACAGCCTCGAGCGCTTGCGTTTTGAGTTCTTCTTCGTCGAGCATCTTTGCGGCTTCTTCGTCGGTCAGTTGCTTCAGCGCATCTTTGACCTTTAGCTTGCGTGTCGCCGTGCGATTGCCACCGAGATTCTGAAACATGCCCTGTAGCTGGCTGGTCATTTCCTCCATGCCCGGTGGTGCCATGATCTCTACGCCGACTGACATTGCCTGGAGTTCGACCTCGATCTCCTTATCGTCGAGCTTGCCCTCGCGGAGCATTTTGCGAAATTTCTGCCGCGTGTCGCTGTCCTCCGGTTTCTGCTCGATGTCGGCTGTAAAACCCACAGGTTGCTTTGGCGGTGGCAGCAGGGCGTCGAGCACGCGCTCCTCAGCCGCATCTTCTGCACGATGGCGTACTTTTGCCATCCCATCTTCGCGAATCATCTTCACGGCAACATCCATAAGGTCCCGGACGATGCTGTCAACCTCGCGACCAACATAGCCAACCTCGGTGAACTTGGTTGCTTCGATCTTGATGAACGGCGCCCTTGCAAGCCGGGCCAGGCGTCTTGAGATTTCTGTCTTGCCGACGCCGGTCGGACCAATCATAAGGATATTCTTCGGCGTTATTTCGCTGCGTAGCGGCTCGTCAACCTGCACGCGGCGCCAGCGATTACGCAAGGCGATCGCAACGGCACGCTTGGCCTCGTCCTGGCCGACAATGTGCTTGTCCAGTTCCTGGACGATTTCCCTGGGGGTCATTTGAGACATGCTATTCCGCCGGTAATTCTTCGATAACGATGTTCTGGTTGGTGTAGACGCATATGTCGCCGGCGATATGCAGTGCCTTTTCAACGACCTCCCGGGCACCGAGGTCTGTGTTTTGCAGCAGCGCGAGAGCGGCCGCCTGCGCGAACGGCCCACCCGAGCCAATAGCCATCAGGTCGTGTTCGGGTTCAATGACGTCGCCGTTGCCCGAAATAATGAATGAGCTCTCTTCATCGGCAACGCACAACAGCGCTTCCAGTCGGCGCAGCCGGCGGTCAGTACGCCAGTCCTTGGCCAGCTCGATCGCGGCACGCGTCAGGTTGCCATACTGTTCGAGCTTGGACTCGAATAATTCGAAAAGTGTAAAGGCGTCAGCGGTGCCGCCGGCAAAGCCGGCAATGACGCGGCCGTCGGCCAGCTGCCGAACCTTGCGGGCATTGCCCTTCATGACGGTATCACCCATGCTGACCTGGCCGTCACCGGCGATGGCCACCTTGCCATTACGGCGTACCGAGACGATTGTCGTCCCTCGAAATTGATCCATAGTGAAGTCCCTAGTCTTTCTTCCGGGCGCGCGGATGAGTTTTGTCGTATATCTGGGCTAAGTGCTGGAAGTCAAGGTGAGTATAGACCTGGGTCGTGGAAATATTGGCGTGACCGAGTAACTCCTGGACGCCGCGCAGGTCGTGGCTGGACTCGAGAATGTGAGTCGCAAAGGAGTGCCGGAACAGGTGTGGAGATACTTTCGTGTCGATACCCTGGTGTTTCGCCCAGTGGCTGACACGGGCCTGTACCGAGCGGCGGCTCAGGCGCGTGCCACGGTTGCTGACAAACATCGCGGCTTCATCCACCGGCGCCATTTCGCCGCGAGATTTATTCCATTTTGCAAGTGCCGCCAAGGCCTGCCGCCCGACGGGCACGATACGATCCTTGTTGCCTTTGCCCGTTACACGAACAGTTGCGTCCCGGGAATCGACGTCGCCGCAGTCGAGATCGACGAGTTCGGACAAGCGTAGTCCCGAGGAGTACAGCAACTCGAGGATGGCGCGGTCACGGTTAATGATGGCCGTGTCGCCGGGAATTTCCAGCAGGCGCGCCATGCGGTCGGCATCGAGATTGCCGGGCAGGCGCTTTGGTGATTTGGGAGCCGACACCGAAACAACCGGATTGGTTTTGACATGTTCCTCACGGAGCAGGTAGCGAAAGAACGTGCGCGCGGCGGAAAGCCGGCGCTGAATGCTCTTTGATGACAAGCCGCGGCGATAACTCATCGCGGAGAACGCGCGAATGTGTTCGCTGTCGAGATCACCCCAGGCGTCGATTTTGTTGTCATCGCAAAACCTGAGCAGCGCCTCGAGGTCGCGTCGATAGTGCTTGCACGTTAATTCGGACAGGCGGCGTTCGTATCCGAGGTGATGAATGAACTTGTCGATCCAGGTCCTAATAGCGTTTCAGTGCTCCCGCAATGAGGTCGCCGACGCGCGCCAGGAAATCGATGCTCATGCCCGGATGAAAATGGTCGGCGTCACTATTGCCAACGGCCAGAAAGCCGATTTCCGCCTTGTCTCCGAGCGGCACGAGGGCGACCGAGCCTACCTCCGCAGCGTCATCCTGGAACAGGAAGTCTTTCTGCGAGTCGCGCACCTGCCCGCAGCGCGGGCCTTTGCCGTTCAGGAAGGTATCGAAGGGCCCAAGTGCCTTGTCATTTCGATCGATGACACAAAAAAAGCGACCGGCGTCGATATCCTCGAACATTGTCGGGTCTGAGAACAACACCATGATTGAATGGTCAGCGCCGAAACCGCTGCGCATCGCTTTCTCGACTGCCGTTACGCAGGCCTGCAGATCTGCAGCAGCCATCAATTGCAGCGTCAGTTCGTGAATCTTTGCAGCGAGGACATCGTTGTGGCGTGCGACTTCGATCAACTCCTTGAGTTGCCGTTGCAGCTTCAGTTCCTTCTGCCGCAGCATCGAAACCTGACGCTCGACGAGCGATATCGTACCGCCGGTGCCATGAGGCAATTCGAGCTCGCCAAGCAACGCCGCATGACGCTCAAAGAAGTCAGGGTTGGCCTCGAGGTACTCCTGGACCGCCTGATCTGTTAGCGCGTCATCGACAAATTCCGGCTTACGTTGTGTGCTCATAGATCGATCGTTCCCTCACTAATAAGTTCAGCATTGCCGGTGAGCCAAACGGGCTCGGCACCACCGCGCCAGCTTACCACGAGTTGCCCGCCTGGCAGTCGAACGGCGACTTCCGCATCGAGCAAACCAAGACGCTGCCCCGCGACCACAGCAGCACAGGCACCCGTGCCGCAGGCAAGCGTTTCACCGATGCCACGCTCGTAAACACGCAACTCGATGTTCGAGCGATCGGCCACACTCATGAACCCAACGTTGGCACCGTTGGGAAATCGTGCGTGCTCCTCGATGGCCGGACCGAGCCGGTCGACATCGGCCGACGCAACGCCGTCGACGAGTAGTACGCAATGCGGATTGCCCATCGACAGAACCGATACCTGGTGAGTACGGCCGCAAGCTTCGAGTTCATAGTGCGTCTGGGGTTGATCTGCGACCAACGGCACCTTGGCAGGGTCAAATTCCGGTGTGCCCATGCTGATTGAAACGCGCCCATCATCAAGAATGACGGCCTCAATCAGGCCTGCCGGACTCTCGAGCAGGAAAGCGTCCTTCGCATCCGCATCCTGCGCCAGCATCCAGGCGACGCAGCGCACACCGTTGCCACACTGTTCGACCTCGGACCCATCACGGTTAAATACACGGTAACTCGCGATGGCTGCCTCGCCCCTGGCCGGACCGACCCACATTAACTGGTCGAAGCCCGGCCCAGTGCCACCATGGCCAAGCCGCCGAATGTCCTTCGTCGATGGTGGCGAGTGATCATGCTGACGCTGATCGACGACGACAATCTGATTGCCAGCACCTTGCATTTTTAAATAAGGAAACAACATTTGAGGCAGTGATTTCGCCGGATGGACTTTTGAAGTCGGCGGCTGTAGTTTACATAAAACTCCAAGAATATTGCCCTTGAGGAGAGGTCATGCGGCACATAATGGTACTGAATGCCAAGGGTGGCTGTGGAAAAAGCACTCTTGCTACGAACATCGCTTCCTATTTCGTCAACGAGGGCGCCAACGTCGCCCTCGCGGATTATGATCCGCAACGTTCGAGTCTCGACTGGCTAGAACGCCGTTCCGATAATCGCCCGACCATTGCCGGCATTGCGGCTTTCGAGGGCGGACTGAGACATGTGCCGCGTACGGCCGATATCGTTGTCAGCGACGCACCCGCGCGGTCGCACGGCAAGGAGCTGACGGACCTCGTAAAGCATGCCGAGACCATCGTCGTGCCGGTGCTGCCGTCGACGATTGACATGCAGGCGACGACGACATTTCTCAAGGAGCTTCAGAGTGTCGGTAAAGTGCAGCGCAAGCAGGCGAAAATTGCTGTGCTTGCCAATCGAGTTCGGGACAACACGCTCATCTTTGATGATCTCGACGAGTACCTGACGAAGGCACGTGTGCCATACGTCGCAGCATTACGCGAAGCACAAAACTACGTACGTGCGTATACACGCGGACTCGGTATCTTCGAATTGCCCGAGTACCTGGCCTGGCCCGACTGGGATGAGTGGGAACCGGTGACGGCCTGGCTCCGCAGCAAGCGCAGCCAACCCTAGGAGCCGAATAAGAGGCCGCGAATAGGGAACTCATTACCGGAAGTAAAGCGCAGCGTAGCGAGCCATGCAGGTAAGGAGTTCCCTATTTGCGGCCTTATCCTTCGATACTCTCGCGAATGCCGTTCTCGGCATTTGTGTACCTAAGCTTTACACCCAGTACTTCGCGCATTTTCGTCGTGTCGACCGTTCGTTTGTCGCGCAGGAATGAAAGCCGCATTGGTGAGAATTCCTTCTCTGCCCGTTCCATGCTGATCGTGGGCGGTGCTGGCAGATTGCACTGACGGGCAACCTCATTCGTGAACCTTGTTGACGATCGGTGATCGCCGTCGCCGACGTTGTAGATGCCGCCGGGAACATCCTCGGCAAGCGCCGCGGTGCAGCACGCGGCCAGGTCGTCTACGTGAATACGATTGCCGGGACCGACGTCAGCACCGTCGACAATAGGTACTCGCTCGCGAATTCGTTGGATGCCGAGCCGGCCTGGTCCATAGATGCCGGGTACGCGGAGGACAACTGTGGTGGCTCCGGAGTGAGTCGCCCAGGCGTGCAGCGTATCTTCGGCGGCGACACGTCGCGCGGCGTGATCGGAGCCGGGATTGAGCGGCGCTTCCTCGTCGACCAACGCACCGTCATGATCTCCATATACGCCTGTCGTGCTGATGTAGACAATGCGCCGCGGCGCCGGCTTCAGGTTGGCAAGCAACCGCTCGAGCCTCGAGTCCGACGGTGAGTCAGGGGACGGCGGCACGGTGTAAATCAGTTTGTAGTGTGGCGGCAACTCGACCGACAGCGGACCGTCCAGATCAAGGTCATGATCCTGGCGTGTGAGGCCAAGCGTGTTTTCGTTTTGATCGAGATAACGCTGGCCGAGGTAGCCAACGCCCACGACAATCGTGGTCAAAGTCACGGATTATCCGGTTCGAGATGCGGTATGGCGGGCAACGGGCTCTTAGCGACCATGCCGAGACCTTCGCGGTAGGCGTCGGCGGCCGCATCGGTCTCGCCAAGTTGCGTGAGTAGCCGGCCATATTCCTGGTACGCCTCGGGTGTCGGTCGCAGGGCGATGACTGTTTCGAGATAGCTGCGAGCTTTGCCCCAGAGTTCATTACGCAGGCAAAGTCGCGCGGCCGCCAGAAGCAAGTCCACGTCATCGCCGTTTTTCGCCAACCATCCTTCGGCCCGCTTTAGCTGCTTTGTCGGGTCCGGCCCTTCGACCAGCCCGTACAAGCGAACAAGCGGCGCACGCCATTCGGCCTTGAGCGCTGCTGTCAGGTCTTTTTCAGCCTTGTCGTGCAGGCCAACGCGCATCAGGCTCATGTAATAGGCATCGAGAATCGTCGTGTCGTTTTTCAGTCGTTTTGAGACCTTGTTCCACTCAGCGAGTACTGCGTCCCCGTCCGCTGCGTTGGCGAAATTCTCGGTATGCACGCGCAGGGTCCACCGATCGAGCCTTTCCTGGTCGATGCGGCCGTGTTTGTGGAGGCGCGGCAGTATCTCGGCAAGGTGTGGCCAGTCATTCAGCCGGTAGTAAAGCCGGCCGAGCAGCGCCAGCGCGTAACTATGGTCTTTGGAGTTTTCCTCGATACGACGCAGGGTCGCCAGCGCCTGCTCGTATTGCTCGCGATCGAGCTGCAATTCGGCCTGTGTTAAGAGCACCGCATTGGACGCCTCCGGAGTATGTTCATACGCGAGCTTCAGCCACTCATCGCGCCGATCGTCTTTGCCCTGCAAATGAGCCGCGCGCGCGGCCTGCAAATAGTTGAATAGCGGCGCATCGCTGGTGCCGGCAGCCCTGGCAAGCAATTTTTCGCCGCGCGCAAAATTGCCCTCCGCGACCTCGATCATGCCGCGCGTCAGCTTTATTCCAGCGCGGCCGGTGCGATAGCGGCCGGCGGCCTCACCCAGGCGACGCGGCGCCTGGATCATGCGGCGGATGAACCAGACGGCAATCACCAGCAGGACGGCGAGGCCCAACAACACCGGAACCGACATCTCGATCAGATAACCGCGGAAGTTGATCGCTACATAGCCGGGATCGCCAAGCAGGAAGTGCGCGGCGAAGGCGCTGAGTATCAGCGCGATGATGACGATGGCGCCAAATTTCATTGCGCGGACTCGTTGATGCTGTTGAATTGGCGTAACAGGCGCAGCGACTCCGAAATATCAGGAGGTGTTACGGCAAACAGGCCTTGCCGAATTTCCGCGAGTGTTGCTTTGGCGCCGCGGACTTGTGCGCTGTGTGTATCGAAGTAAAGGTTGAGCCATTCGGCCGCATCATCGAGGCTCTGCTCGAATACGGCCTGCTCGCCGCGAAGCAACGCGAGGCGCGCCACCTGCAATTGCAGCGTCAGGTTGGTGCGCAGAAAATACTCGGTGTCTGGTGTCATCAAAGGTATTGCCGTCTCGTCGGGCGGTGTAACTCGCACCAGCCCCGACGCGGCACCCTTAACCGAAGCCCAGGCACGCCCAAAGCCGCTCTGCTCTTCATCGACGAGTATTTGTTCGTCGGATGCTGCGCTTGCCGCCTGGCGTACCGGCAACGAGTCCACAACGCGGGCCAGGCTGGACAGTGTCAGGGTGATGCCCTCGATGTCGGGTCTTTCTACGGCATCCAGCGCCGCAAGTTCATCGGCAAGGGCGCGACGGACCGCAGTCAGTGCAGGGTCAGCCAGCTGGACGATTCGGTCGTCGGCCATGCCGAGCGCAAGAGCCGCAAGGTGCGGATTGCCCGCAAGTTGCAGCTGGGCATTGGCAATCTGCATGTAATACTCAGCTTCAGCCAGCAGCCAGGTATTGCGTGCTCCCGTCGACACGCCCTGCAATGTCGATATCGAGTTCTCGAGATTGGTCATGCGTGATGGCAGAGAATCGAGTAACTGGATGCGGTTTTCGAGGTCGGCCTGCAGGCGCTCGAATTCGGACGCGGCGCGGACGTCGGCCTCGGCGAGTTGTGCCAGACCGGCATCGAGGCCCGACATGGATTCGTTGGAGGAGGCCAGCCGGCTTCTAAGCTCGGCAAGCGAACTGGCGCTCTGGTCCGCGTCGCCGCGGGCACGCCAGTCCTGGACCACCATGTAGCCGATTCCGGCTGTTGCGATCAATGCCAGGAAGAGCGCCAGCCAGGCAACACCGCCCGATCCTTTCTTGCCGGGCGCGGATGGCTCCGGTGCCGGCAGGGCCTCGGGCTCATTAGGCGCCTCATCAACTGCCATGTCCTCCTCATCGGGAAACTTGGCGTCTTCTTGGGGTTTGTCGTCGTTAGTCATCGGGTTGTCCGGAGTTGGTGCACGTCGTGATCGCCTCGACCATGTCTTCGGCCTGTGGTCCCTGTGCCAGTGTTGCCGGAATGCCGGGGAATCGTTTCTCGACTTCTTTTAACACACGAGCAGCGGGCGTAACCAGTGGGGTATTTCGCAGCGTGTCATGGCATGAAGATGGCAGCAAGGCGAGAAGGTTCACGAACGAATCAACACTCATGATTGTGATGATGTCGATGTCGCCCGCGATGATTTGTTGCTCGATTGCGGCGATATCATTAGCGCTATACCGCGGCAATTGTCGGGCGTATACCTCGAGGTACTCGACAGTCGCACCTCGCCCTTGCAGGGTGCGGGCCAGCAGGTCGCGACCTCCATTGCCGCGCACGATGCGTATCACCTTGCCCCGGACCTGCTGGAGTTCCGGCGTCGCCAGCAAATGCTCGCTGGTAAATCCGTCGGGCGAGCGAATATCGATCTCGAGGCCGTTTTGCGTGATGACGCGGGCGGTCGCGGGCCCGATCGCTGCGATGCTCGCGGATCCTGCCGAGGCATGTCCGAACCGTACGGCGTTCGAACTGACAAAGATAACGATGTCGGGCTCGAACAGCTGGCCCGCGTCCGTCGCGATGTCGGCCGCGTCGCGCTCCTGGGTCTCGATGACCGGAAACTCGATCGACGTACCACCACGTTCGTTGATCGCGGTGACAAGTTCTTCGGCCTGGGCCTTTGGCCGCGTGACGAGGACGCGGACACCGGCGAGAGTGTCGTCAGCCATTGCCGGCGCTCACCGCGGCGAGCAATTCGCCGGCGCCACTGGCCAGCAGCCGGTTTGCCAGTTCGATGCCGAGCTGCTCCGCTTTATCGGCCGGTCCCTGGACTACGTCTCGAATCGAATCGCTGCCGTCCGGCATGGCGACAAGCGCCGTTACGGTCATCGTCGTACCATCGATGACAGCATGCGTTGCCACAGGTGACTGGCAATTGGCCTGTAGCGATTTCGCGATCGCTCGTTCCGCTGCCGTAGTCTGCACTGTGGGCGCGTGATTCAGCTGGGTAAGCACTGAACGCAACTCCGTACTGGACGACAGGCATTCGATACCGATAACGCCTTGCGCGGCGGCCGGAAGCATCTGCTCCGGTGTGAACTGCTGGCTGATGTAGTGTTGTAGTCCGAGTCTTTCGAGTCCGGCGGCCGCAAGAATGATGGCGTCGTAGTCACCATTATCGAGTTTGGACAGGCGCGTATTTACATTGCCACGCAGCGGCTCGATCAACAGATCCGGGCGCATCAGCTTGAGTTGGGCCTGGCGCCGCAGGCTGGAGCTGCCGATTCGGGCACCCTGAGGAAGCGAGTCGAAATTGCAGTCGTCCCCTCCCACCAGCGCGTCGGCGTGGTTGGCGCGCTGCAGCACGGCCGCAAGGCAAAAACCCTCGGGCATGTCGGCCGGCACGTCTTTCATCGAATGCACGGCAATGTCCGCATCGCCGCTTTGCATCGCGACCTCGAGCTCTTTGATGAACAGACCCTTGCCACCGATTTTTTGCAGGCTCTTGTCGAGGATTTCGTCGCCGCGGGTCGACATCGGAACGAGATCGACGGAGCTGATCTCGGGGAGTGCATTGAGCAGTGCGGCAACGTGCTCGGCCTGCCACAGGGCGAGTGCACTCTTGCGTGTAGCGATTCGAATTTTCAAGACGACTTATCCTCCTTTGAGCCGTCGACGAACGGTCGCCAGGTGGCGCCGGCTAATTACCAGTTCGTCGTCAGGGGCATTGTCGTCGTCCTGAGGTCTGTTGCGCAACACAACATGTGTCCCACCATCGGCCGATTTCTCGAGCCTGTCGATTTTGTTCACGGCAACGAGCGCACCGCGGTGTATGCGTACAAAGCGGTCGGCGAATTCCTGCTCCAGCGACTTGAGCGAATCATCAATCAGGTCCTCGCCACTGTGATGGTGCACGCAAACGTACTTCTGATCGGCGTTGAAATAGCTGATGTCATCGATCGGAATCAGGCGCAGCTCGTCGTGGAGCCGGGCACAGACATGATTTCGGCGAGAATCGAGTTTCGAATCTTCGGCCAGCTCGTTGAGCAGCTGTCCGCTTAGCCGCTGCGCATGTTCGAGAGCTCGTTCGAGGCGCCCACGCCGCACCGGTTTGAGCACGTAACCGATAGCTCGCGCGTCAAATGCGTCGATAGCGTACTCGTCGTAAGCGGTCGTAAAAACGACCGCGGGCGGGCGTTCCATGGCGTTGAGGTGATGCGCGGTCTCGATTCCGTCAACCCCCGGCATGCGGATGTCGAGCAGAACGATATCGGGTGCCGTCCGTGCTGCGATGGCGATCGCCTGCTCGCCGTTGGCGGCTTCCCCGACGACTTCGTGATCGCCAAGATCGTCGACCAGTTGTCGCAATCGATCGCGTGCCGGCTTTTCGTCGTCGACGATCAGTACTTTCACATCGGCTTCTCTTGTGGGAAGCGAAGTTTGACCGCGTAGGAGGAATCGGTCGCCTCCACATCGACTGTCGCGCGACTTCCGTAGGCCAGCTCAAATCGTTGCCTGATGTTTTCGAGCGCCATCTGGTTACCGCTCTTGGCACGCTTTTCACCGGGCGCGATCGGATTGGAGATGCTGATCTCGAGATACTTTTCATCCCGTTTACCGGCGACATGCACCTCGCCACCGTCGGGTAGCAGTTCGATACCGTGATAAATGGCGTTCTCGAGCAAGGGCTGGATTGTCAGGCTGGGAATCAGCGCGCGCATTGGTAGTTCCGCGACATCCCAGCGAACACTCAGCCTGTCGCCAAGGCGCAGTTTTTCGATGCGCTGGTAGATGGCGGCCACTTCAAGCTCTTCTTTCAGCGATGTGCGATCGCCCGAGCCGCCAAGGTTTGCACGCAGCAGGTCGGACAGGTCCTCGACGGCCTCTTCGGCCTGCCGCGGATCGGTACGGGTCAACGAGGCAATCGTGTTCATGCTGTTAAACAGAAAATGTGGCCGGATCAGCGCCTGCAATGCACTAATGCGCGCCTGGGCCTCCAGCACGATGCTGCGGCGCCACTCACTGGAGATATACAGGTAGCGCATCGCCAATGCGATGATGATGGAGCTGATCGCAAACGTCCGCAGGATGAAGCGGTGATGTGGCTCGTCAAAAGAGATGAAGTCGGGGAACGCCAGCGAAAGCTGATACGACAGCTCGGCCAGCACGAGGCAGACGAGTTCCAGGATGAGAAAACTAAGTATGAAGGCGCGCGTCATACCGGCGCTTTCGAGCCTGCTGCGAAACAGGCACATGACGGCGCAGCTCAGGACGGCGAGCCATTGCACGAACAATGACACTCGTGCCAGTTCGACGAGAAACAGGCCTTCCGTGGTATGGGCCGCCAGTGTCAGGAGGATCGCGATGAGTTCCGCGATCAGGACGACAACAAATACGGTGCCCGCAGCACAGAAATCAGGCAAATAAGCCTGCGATCCTTTGTCCTGGGAATCGGGTGCTGCGCTCAAGCGGGACGCTCCTTAGATCAGGAGCTGGAATTGTACAGTGCTAGAGCGCGACGGGCCGTTAAGCGCCGCAATATTCCTGGATCTGGCCTTCAACGCGTGAGCGCGCTGCCATGACCTCTTCTTCACTCAGGTATTGACGTTCGCCGCCGTCTTCTTCCTTGTAAAGGCGCGATGAGCGCAGGAAGGCCTGCAGCTGATCACGGTACTCCTGGCATTTACCCTGCCGCTCCTGTTGCTCGGCGCGAATCTCTGCCTTGGTCATCTCTTTAGGGGCCTCGGAAGCGACCTGCCGGGCCGCAGCTCGTCTCTCGCGGTCAGAATCGAGGCGCGCCTGGACAACGGTGTTATCCGTATTTCGGGACACAACGTCGACGTGCTCCATGTCAGTCTTGCCAACCGGGCGATCTTCGTAGTGGACGTTGCCGTCCTCGTCGGTCCACTTGTAGATCTCGGCGCCGACGGCCAGGCCACTGGCCATGAGTGCAGCGCAGGCGATTGTTATGGGTAGCCGGTACTTATTCATCGAAATGGTCTCGTGAGAGGCATTGAACAATAAGGCATTAAACCATGCTAATTGGCAACTTGGTGTGACCTCAGTCACACGGGTTTTTGTGCAGCTGTACCAAGCTTATGACCAAAGAAAGGCGGGCCTTGTGGCCCGCCAGTGTGGTACGTCGGGCATATTTACATAATTCTATTCGGCGTAAATGCCGCGAAGCGAAAGAAGTGCTGTGAGCGCGCTTGCTCGATAGAAAGTTCTCATGGCGTGTTGCTCCCAATTTGTAGAAATAAATCAGAGTCATCTCCTCTAGAGCAGGATGCGTGCCAACTACAGCATTGTGTTAAATAACAATCACATAGAAGGGGTGGAATCGAGTCGCCGCCTCACGATGCAGCACGAAACCTGGCACTTGCGCCAGATTGGTGAGCTGGCGTTAAGGCGCGCTCTGGGGTATCAAGCAGTCATGAGCGACAATTCCATCGAAGACCTCGCGCGCAAGCTCGCCGAGGCGCTACCTGAAAGCCTGCGATCCATGAGGCAGGACATCGAAGACAACTTCCGTTCCGTACTGAAGTCAGGACTCGGAAAACTCGACCTCGTTACACGCGAGGAGTTTGAAGTACAAGAAGCGGTGCTGGCGCGTACCCGGGAAAAACTCGAGGCACTCGAGGAGCGTCTCAAAGAAATAGAAGACCTGTAGGAGCGCCGCTCGCGGCGCGACCGCGGCGGCGCACCGCGTTGCTTCGCGCTGGCAAGCAGCGCTCCTACAACAGGCCATGGAGGGCCGCCGTGAGTCTCGCCATCCTGAAGAGCCGGGCGCAGCTCGGCACTGATGCGCCACCTGTCACGATCGAGGTGTTTTTGTCCGGCGGCCTGCCTTCGTTTTCTGTCGTCGGGATGCCGGAGACCGCTGTGCGCGAAAGTAAGGACCGCGTGCGCAGTGCGATCCTCAGTTCGAAATTTGACTTTCCGCAGTCGCGAATAACGGTCAGTCTCGCACCCGCCGATATGCCGAAGGCGGGCGGGCGTTTCGATCTCGCCATAGCGCTTGGCATTCTCGCCGCTGGCAAGCAGATATCCCTCGACAGCGTGGTCGACACTGAAGTCTACGGTGAGCTCGCGCTGAATGGCGACATTCGCAAGGTGCCGGGCATTCTGCCGGCAGCCTTGAGAGCGGCGAGCGCAGGACGTGCGATTTTAATACCTGACGACAATCGAACTGAAGCGTCACTTGCCAGGGTTGAGGCCAGAACAGCGACGGATCTTCTGCAGGTCATCGCGCATTTATCGGGTGAAGATGCGATAGAACCGATCTGTTCCGGGCAACCAGCCCCGGTGGTTTTCGAAGTACCAGATCTCGCTGAAGTGAAAGGGCAAGGAGCAGCCAAGCGCGCCGTCGAAGTCGCCGCCGCAGGAGGACACAACTTGCTATTAGTCGGACCGCCGGGAACTGGCAAAAGCATGCTCGCTCGCAGGCTACCGGGAATCCTGCCGCTCATGAACGAACAGGAAGCGCTGGAAACGGCGGCAATTGACTCCGTGCTGGGAATACCGCTGGATCTGACAATGTGGCGACGGCGGCCTTATCGAGCTCCGCACCACACCTGTTCTGCAGCCGCCATCGTCGGTGGTGGTGCCGGGCCTCAGCCGGGGGAAATTTCGAGGGCGCATAACGGTGTCTTGTTTCTTGACGAACTGCCGGAATTCAACCGCAATGTGCTCGAGGTATTGCGAGAACCGCTTGAGACAGGATCGATCACCATTTCACGGGCGATGCGGCAGGCTGAGTTTCCCGCAGATGTGCAGCTCGTTTGTGCGATGAATCCTTGCCCCTGCGGATACCTTGGGGACGAATCAGGAGCCTGTTCGTGCAGCGCCGATAGAGTCTCCAAATACCGCGGCAAAATATCAGGACCGCTGATGGACAGAATCGACATACAGGTCGAGGTTGGGCGCCCTCCGAAGGAAGTACTGAGAGTTGGTGCGGAAGAAGGAGAGTCCAGTTACGAGGTCGCGAATCGGGTTATTGCCGCCAGGGAGCGGCAGCAAAAGCGGAACCGTTCGTGCAACGCCAGGTTGAATGGCAAGGCTCTCGAAAAATACTGCGAGCTGGGAGAAGACCAATTGGAACTTCTCGAATGTGCGATGGACAAGTTCAACCTTTCCGCACGCGCCTACCAGCGCATACAACGAGTTGCCAGAACGATAGCCGACCTCGCCAATGCGGAGCAGATCGCCGTACCACACATCGCGGAGGCGTTGTCGTTACGGCAGTTGGATAAGCGGTTTACTGCGATTCGCTGACCATGTAATCGACAGCGTCCTGAACCGCCTGGTCAGACAGGTCAACCCGACCACCTTTCGGCAACATCGGTGTGGCTGCCTCGCCAGAAAAGCCATTGATGGCATGGTCATAAAGGATGTCGGCACCCTGCGCTAACCGTGGTGCCCATGCCGCCGCATCGCCGACGATCGGCGCGCCGCCAACACCGCTTCCGTGGCAAACATTGCAGGCATCGTTGTAGACCTGCGGACCGGTCATCGTGGTTGCGACCGGTTCGGGGTCCGGCACCGTCTCTGCGATTGGAACAGCTGCTTCCTGTTCCTCACCCGGAAGATAAACCTGTCCAAGAGGCCGAATTCGCTCGGCAACAGCGGCCTGGTATTCATCGCCATCGCGTGTGTACTCGCCTTGGGTCAGGTCAGACATCTTCATCGTTAAAACGAGGAGGCCAAGCGCGAATGCGGCAAGAATACCGATCACGAGGGAATACATGTCAAAAAACTTCTGGTCGCGGCTCAAGGTACTGCTCCGGATTGTTGTTACTTGCAGGGGCATGGCCCCCGGCCGGTGACGGGCGATTATATTACAAGGATATCGCCAATGCAGTCACCGTATACGAGTACGGAATGTCCTGATTCTGCGCCCTGTCGAATTGCATTATATTGGGAATTACTACACTAAGGGGACGCACTGATGGAAGCGGCATTTGGATTTGGCAAGCAAGTCGACCTGGAATTTGACGCGGCTATAGAAAAGGTGACAGCCGATCTGCAGACAGAAGGTTTCGGCGTACTCTCCGACATCGACGTAGCGGCGAAAATGAAGGAGAAACTCGACAAGGATATGCCGCGCTACCGCATCCTTGGTGCCTGTAATCCGGCACTTGCGCACCAGGCGATCGAAGCCGTTCCCGATATAGGACTGCTATTACCGTGCAACGTACTGGTTCGCGAAGATGATGAGGGTGCAGTCATGGTCAGCTTCATGGATCCGCAAAGCGTGCTGTCACTCGTTGATCATCCCGGCATCGAGCCGCTCGCTGGCGAAGTGAAAAAGCGACTCGAACGAGTGCTCGCGGCTCTCTAACGGGCAGCCAGTTCTGCGTCGTGTTTGAGGCGCATGACGCGCCCACGGCTGACGTATAACAAGTCGCTGATCTTGAGAACCAGCGAATCCTCATACTTGTCGAGACGCCCGTCAGCGTAGGCAATCTGCCACAGCAGTGCCACGATCTGGCCTTTTTCGTCCTCGGTCAGGTAATCGTGTAGTTGTTTGGTGAACTCGTGAATGTCCACAAGGTCCTCGGCTCTTGCCCCTGCCTCGATGACAAGTTCGGCCGCCTGTTCCGCCGTCAGGCCGAAGTGGGCCTCGATCAGTTTCAGAACCGTGTCGAATTCACTCTCGTCAAAAACATAGTCAGCGCGCGCCACATCGATCATCAGTACCGCTGTGGCAAGCCGCAGCGCGGCTTCGCGGTCGTCGGCCGACACCATGTCGGTCGCTGAGATGGTCTCTACGACTTGTGTAAAGAGGCGTCTGATCATTGTTTTCCCTTATAAACATGCGTACAGCGAGAGGCTATGATCGGCCCCAATTCGGAAAGTTTCAATAATGAGTCTGCCGTGATTCGCGCTACTGCTTCTCTCGTAGCGTCGGTGTCTGTCGCATCGATGCTGTCTGTCCATGCCTTTGCCGGCGAAATTGCCGGACTACCCGCAAACACGCCGCCGATAATCGATCGACCTCTCGAGTTCGCCTTTAGCAACGACCTGTTTGGCCAAGGCGGTTCGGTTGATGACTTCCGGACACAGCAGTTCATCATCAGCGCAACTCTCGGCGAACGCTGGGAGCTTGCGATCGACCACAGTATCCTGACTCTCGTTGATGCGGACGAGCCGGGGCGCATCGATCAACTTTCCACAGCATTGGGGTATCGCCTGTTTGATACCAGGAATGATCGTGGAATCAGTCGCCTGACGGCTGGCCTCGGTCTGCGCGGTTATGGCGACTTCGGTGGCGAAAGAATTCAAAACGGCTCGCATCAGCTAGTGAGGAGCAGTGTCGAAATTGTTCCTTACACGGATCTTGATCGGACGGATGCGACGGCATGGTTCGATGCGCAACGATTCGCTTTGTTCAAGGGCGAATTCGATTCAGACAATTGGCGCTACGGTTACTGGTTGCGAGGTAGCGCGTTGTGGGCAAGCGACGGGCAACTGGATTCGGCCCTGGGTGCCTACGTAACGGCCGGACGTCGTTCGCTCGACATGTGGTTCGGGCTGCGACACGACTGGCGCTCCGGGTACGAGGAGCCTGTTGTTATCGAAACTGCGCTTGCGGAAGAGGATCTCGCCGCTGTTTTCGGCCTGCGTTGGGGACCAATTATCTTCGAGACCGTGCAACAGTTCGATAACAAAGCGTCGTATGGACAAATACGCCTGGTTGCGGCGGGTTTTGGAGAAGCGCGGGCGCAAGATGAACAGTCGCGGTTTGCATTCGACGCAGTTATCACGATACCGGACGTGTTATTGAACGTCACCGGACGACATCGGAGCCAATGGTTGAATGACGACGAGTCTGCATGGCAGCGCAGCCTGTTCGTCACAGCGGGATATGGCGAACCACAACACGATGACGACCCGACAATTTATCGGCGAACCCAACAGATCGGCGCCGGCGTCGAATGGGAAAAGCCATTCGGTGCGCGTAATGGCTGGGCGAGTGTGTACGGCTCGCTCGGCGTGGGCTGGCGCCAGGAGCGTATCTTCGCTTATGAAAACAAGAGGGTCAGTGAGCAGTCCGACACAGTCAGTCGTGGGGCGTTGCTGGCAGGGCTGGGCCTGCGCTTTGACGCAGGTGAACTCATCAATCGGTTGAACTTCCGCATTCAGATTGGGTTGAGTGCCTGGCTTCCATTCAGTGATGCAAGGCTCGACATGGGCGGAGAGATCTTCCGTGTTCAGCGGCCGGCGTTCGCTGCCACGCTCGGCCTGACGTTGTCTCGTTTTACCGACTGAACCAATAACGCAGGTATAATCCCCGTTGCTGCTTGCTCAGGGGGCGACAGTGGGGCAAATTTTTGACGAACTGAAGCGCCGCAACGTATTTCGTGTTGCTGTCGCTTATATCATTGCCGGATGGCTCGTAATGCAGGTCGCGGATGTCGTACTCGACGGCATCGAGGCGCCTACGTGGGTGATGAAGGTCTTCCTGCTCGTTATCGCGCTCGGATTTCCATTGGCATTAATAATCTCCTGGGCCTACGAGCTGACGCCCGAGGGCATCAAAAAGGAACGGGACGTCGACAGGACTCGGTCGATAACACCCGAGACGGGGCGCAAACTCAATCTCATTACGATCGGTCTGATCGTGGTAATGCTCGCATTCACCGTCGTCGATCGACTGTGGCTGGATCATCCGCCCCAGGAAGGGGCGGCTGCCTCTGCAGACCTGCCAGGAGTCTCGCCGAACTCGATTGCCGTGCTGGCCTTCGACGATCTGTCGCCCGATGGCGATCAAGCCTATTTTGCCGAGGGCCTGTCGGAGGAACTCCTCAACGTACTGGCGCAGATCCCGAACCTGCAGGTTGCCGGCCGAACCTCGTCATTCGCATTCAGGGGGCAGCAGAAGGACTTGCGTGAGATTGGCGAATTGCTCAATGTCGCGCACATCCTCGAAGGCTCGGTGCGCAAAGCCGGCGACCGAATTCGTGTCACGGCGCAGCTCATCAAGGCCAGCGATGGCTTTCACCTGTTTTCCGAATCCTACGACCGTGATCTTGACGACGTGTTTGCCGTGCAGGACGAAATCGCGGCGTCGATCAGTAATGCGTTGTTGAGCGAAATCGCCGGCGTCAAGCCTGAAGAGGTCGCAACCACAGATTCGGAAGCCTACGAGCTCTACCTGATGGCGCGCACGCGCAACCATTCGCGAGACATTTTCAACCTGCGTGAAGCGGACACGATGCTCGACAGAGCGCTCGAGATCGATCCGATCTATGCCCCGGCACTGGCACAAAAGGCACTCGTCACTCACCTGATGTCCGATTCACTCGGTGCCTATGGAGATATCCCGATCGCACAGGCCATGCCGGTGGCGCGGCGCTACGTGGAACAGGCGCTCGCGCTGGACCCGGGCCTGGCCGAGGCGCACGCGGTCAACGGATTGCTACTGGACGACCTGGATCGTCTTGACGAAGCGATTGAGGCGTTGAACCGCGCTCTCGAGATCAATCCCAACTTGAGCGATGCCGGCAACTGGCTTTCAACGACATTGACCGCTCTGGGCAGACGTCAGGAGTCCCAGGCGGTACTCGAGGGTATTGTTGAGCGTGATCCGACCTACGGCCCGGCGTTTAACAACCTGATTGGATCCTACCTGAGACAAGGTCAATCGGACCGCGCCGACGCGCTAATTGAGCGCGTCGCGCGAATTGTTGGTGACAACAACGACGTGCATATGGCGCAAGGTATGATTGATGTGATGATGGGTGCGTCGGCCGATGCGGTCGGCTCCCTGAGACAGTCCTACGAGTTCAACCCGAATTCGAGTGTCTTGCAGATGTGGTACGGGTTTGCATTGCTGGGCGTTGCCGATTACGAAACGCTGGCCGAAGTCGGGCTTGGTGAACACCGAGCCACGGCATACGCGGCGCTCGGCGACTATGAGAAGGCGCTGGATGTACTGGAAAATTTCGATCTTGAAGGATCATTTCCGCAGCGAGTGCTGCGGGACATAGGGGTTTTCTATGGCAAGCAGGGCGAGAGCGAGGCTTTTCTGCAATACATATTCGAGCATTACGATTCGCTCGACGAATTGTTGACAAGGCAGTCAGTCTCCCAGGGCTGGGGCTCCGGCTACCTGGGCGAACTGGCTTATGCGTACCGGCAGCGGGGTGACGAGGACACGGCTTCGATGCTCATCGAAGAAATGCGCCGGGCCCTCGACGATGACCGTGCGGATGGCACTATTAACTGGGTCACTCATTCTAACGAGGCCGAGTATGCGGCGTTGTCGGGTGACTCGGCCGGCGCTGTCGAGTCATGGCAAACGGCTATCAACAGCGGATTTCGCATGATCTCAGTTTTTGATTCGGCGGTTTTTTCTTCGATGCGCGATGACAAAGGCTACCAGGCAACCAGGCAGAGGTTACTCGGCCTTATTGATGCCGAGCGCGCCAGTCTCGGCCTGCTTCCGTACCGGCCGATTGCTGCCAGCGAAGAAGCGGACGAACATCCGAGCTTCGTCAATTGACCGTCATACCTGTAGCCACGTCTGGGCGGGCATTCTTGGTAACTTGCGCGGTGTTCGCGCTTGTCGCGTGTGGGCGGAGTACCGACGCGCAAACGGCGCAGGGCTACGACAGCCTGCTTGAACTGTTCGCGAACTGGCGCGAGTTTGAATCGCCGCCTTTGCTTGACGGCGCACCCGACTACACGGTCGAGCAATTTGCAGCACGCCAGGATGAATACCTGGCCCTGCGTGAACGCCTGGAGTCATTCGAAGTCGACGGCTGGCCGGTACCACAACAGGTCGACTGGCATCTCGTGCGTGCCGAAATGAATGGCTATGACTTCAACCGGCGTGTTTTGCAGCCATGGGTTCGTGATCCGGCGTTCTACAACACGGTCTGGACCTATCGCAGTGATGTGCCGGGGCACGAGGGTCCTACGCATCATGCGCTAGTCGAACTCTGGACCTATGAATTTCCACTGAGTGACGCAGACCAGCAGCGCCTGATTTCCGAGCTCAGCGTTATCCCGCCGTTGATGAAACAGGCGCAAGGTAACTTAACTGGAAACGCCCGCGATTTGTGGGTCACGGGCATACGCGATATTCGCGGACAGCGCGCCGCGCTCGATGGGCTCGAAGAAACAGTCCGTGGTTCGGCAAGTGACGATCTTATTGATGTCATCGGCAAGGCCCAAGCGGCAACCGATGAGCTGATCGCATGGCTGGAAGCCGGGGCCGGGTCGAAGACTGGGCCGTCAGGCATCGGCAAGGATAACTACACCTGGTACCAGCAAAATGTGCATCTCGTACCGCTGACCTGGGAAGACGAGGTCCGCCTGTTGCAACGCGAACTCGCTCGCGCCTGGTCGTCCCTCAAGTTGGAGGAACAGCGCAATCGCGATCTGCCGCCGATGGTTGCCGCCAGCACTCCGGAGGAATATGACGCGATGGCCGAAGATGCGGTCATGCGCATCATGAATTTCCTTAAGAGTAAGGACATAGTCACCGTTACCGACTACATGGAACCTGCGTTGCGTGAGCACATGGGCTCGTTCGTGCCGGAAGCGCAACGCCATTTCTTCTGGATTACGGCCCACTACGATCCGGCGCCACTCTTTACGCATTTCTGGCACTGGTTCGAGTTGGCGCGCATGGATCGTGAGCCGCACGACAGCTCGGTTCGCCAGGGTGCGCTGCTGTACAACATTTTCGATAGTCGCAACGAAGGCACGGCAACCGGTGTTGAAGAGATGTTCATGCACGCGGGTTTGTACGATGACAGCCCACGTTCGCGAGAACTCGTGTGGATATTACTGGCACAACGCGCCGCTCGCGGCCTTGGTTCGTTGTACGCGCACGCGAACGAAATGACGATGGAAGAAGCCGGTAATGTGCACATGGAATGGACACCGCGTGGCTGGATGAAGACCGAGAAAGAACTGCTCATCTTCGAGCAGCACCTGTATTTGCGGCAGCCTGGGTACGGGACGAGTTACGTCACCGGTAAATTCTTGTTGGAGCGTACGCTGGCCGACTACGCGCGACAAGTTGAGCAACGCGGTGACGACTTTCAGTTGAGGGATTTCTTCGATCGGCTCAATGCCATCGACAGTATTCCAATCTCATTGGCGCGGTGGGAGATGACGGGTCTACGAGCTGATATCGACTGAGACAGGCTGATGATCCGTTCCCAGTTGAATAATCACGTCGGCCTTGGCGCCGACGGTTGCATCGGAAGCTACAGTGAGTCGCTCGAACAATTGAACGAAACGCCTTAGATCGGGTTCAGACATGATGCGGTTCGAATCCTTCGAGTTGGACTGCCGTAGTTCATTCTCCTGCATTATTCGCCACTCGAGTACGGTCTCGAGGCTGGGCGTTCGCAGCATCAACAGTCCGTCGATCAATTCGAACAGAGGTTGGTAAGACAAAAGGCGGTCGTTAACGAACCGGCGCCAGGTGCCGTCTTCATCCTCAGTTCTCTCGAGGGCGTTTACGGGCTCCAGGAGACTGTCGGGCTCGACCGGTTCGCTTCCGACGCACCAGCCCTCGAGAATCACAAGATCTATGGGTCCGCTTATTGTTGACCATTCCGACCTGGGAGCGCGATCGTCAGTCGACTTATCGAACCTCGGGATATCGATCGACTCGCCCGCAGTCAGCGATTTGACGTTTTGTACAGTCTCCAGCGCCAGATCAATATCATGCGTGCCCGGTGGTCCTCGCGTAGCCAGTAACGGATGCACCGAAGCTGCAAGGCTTTGCCGTTCTTGCCGTGTGCAGTAGAAGTCATCAATGGAGATGCAGACGACCGAGCGTTCTTTTTCGTCATGCAAGTAACGACGGAGGAGTTCCGCCAGGGTGGTCTTCCCCGTTCCTTGAGCGCCGTGAATTCCCAGCAGATAGGTGGAGCCTGCGTGCGCTTCCATCTCGCGCAATAGCCAGTCGGTAACTGGCACATAGTGATCCAGTGTAGAACTTGTGTACGTCACCAGTCCTTGAGCGGGAAACTCAGTGGCGATTCTGGCGGCCACGTGATGTTGGCATCTCTGATCTTGGTGGCGAAATTAGGCGTTGCGTCGAGATCGAAGGGCGCTCCGCATTGGCACCATTGCACGATCTGCCAAAGGGACATCGGCCCGAAGTAGTGCTCATCAATTTCAGCCGCCTTACTGTTGGCGGCCTCCCGGCGACCGATCCAGGCGTTGGCCTGTATCAAGAAAAAGCCATCGGGGTCGGCCGCATCGAACTCCTCGATCAGCGGGGCAAGTCGGTCGCGGTCGCCACGATGGGCTGCGACCATCATCTGGAACATCTTGGCGAAGCCCTCAAACTGGATCTCGTCAACAATGACCCGGTAGGCTTCATCATGCATGTCGTTCGCAAGCAGGGTTTGCAGCAATGTCATTGTCAGCCAGGTGCCCGGCGCAACTTCTGAACCTTTGCGAGCGAGCCTGAGTGCTTCCTCGGCATCTCCGGTCCAGTGCTTCGCGCGGACAGAGTTGAACCAGGCCAACGAGCGCAGCGGATCGCATTCGACGATGGCTTCTGCCAACGGGTAATACTCGTTGGCATACCCGAGCACGTTTACGACAGTCGCCGTCCAGTTGCCGTCCAGGCACCCCGGATCGGCAAGCGCCTTTTCGACGCGGCCAGTGATGCCTCGCCAGTTACCGCTAATAAACGCCAGGTCCAGTTCGGCTATATAGCGCTGTCGAGGTGTCGTTGCGTACATGCTCGCTGCTTCGTAGTCGGCCAGTGCCGACGCATAAGCGTCCGCGAGCATTTGCTCAGTAACACCTTCCGGCGGCGTTCCGGTCACGGAGTCATTCAGCAGGTGAATGTACAGGTCGGAATGGTTTACGTGCGCCGCCCAATACTCGGGCACACGATCCAGCACTTGCTCGAAATAAACATTGGCCTGCCGTAGCCCGTATTGCTGGTCCATCTCGCCGTGCGCACGCTCGAAAAAATTGAATCCTTTCTGGTAAAGCGTGAACGCCTCAACATCGCGAAGACCGGCCTGCCGCATCGCCTCACGTTTGCGTTCGTCGAGCACGATGTTGAGTGCAATGGCGATTTTCTCGGCGATGTTTTCCTGCACAGAAATTGTGTCGGCTGATGTGCTGTCATAGTTCTCCGACCAGAGATGAAAGCCGTCCTCGGCGCGAATCAACTGCGCGGTTACGCGCAGGCGATCACCGGATCGGCGAACCGAGCCTTCGACGATGTGCTTGACACCCAGAGTGGCGGCGATCTCCTGTATCGGTGGAAGATCCTGGCCTTTGAATGAAAACGCCGAAGTTCGGGCAGTGACGAGCAATTCGGGAAGCTGCGCCAGTGAATTGAGGATCTCCTCGGTCAGGCCGTCAGCAAAATACTCGTCATCGGGTCCACTGCTCATGGCAACAAACGGCAGAACAGCGACAGACTTATTGGATTGCGGCGGCCCCGCCGCGTTTTCTCCGACGGCCATGTCCGAAGCTGCGGCCGGTATCGGTTCAGGACCTGAAGAACTGTCAAACTTGTCCCATGTAAACCATGCAACGGCAACCAACAGCACGACTATGATCATGCGGTCGAGCTTGTGTCCCGTCTGCGGCGTAATCGACGCGCTGCGATCGACTTCCTTTTCCCGCTTGATGCCCTCGGGCGTAAGTTCATAGGCCCAGGCGAAGATCAACACCAGCGGCAAGCCGAGCAACAGCACGACAACGACGCTCTTCAGTACCCACTCGGGCGCGCCGAAGTTCTCGAACGCAAACTCGGCGATCTGGGCCAGGACCCAGGCAAGGACGGCATAGGCAACGGCAACGCGAATGACGTTGCGGCGTTTTAGTTCAGCGAAAAAGGACACTTGTTGTTTTTTTGGTCTCGCCGGAAAGCGCACAGTATAGCCGCATTCAGGTACAATCTCGCTCCCCGCGTGGCGGCACATAAGGCAAAAACAATGGTTCGCAAATTCTTCAAATGGGCTGGCATCCTGCTGCTGGTCGTTATTGTGGGCGGAGGCTCATTCGCCGCACACGAGTGGTATGCCGATAAACCATTCATGTTCCGGGCATATCTTGATCGCCAAATGATGAAAATCGCTTTCGAGGACCCGGAAATGCTGACATCGCTCGGCTTTCTGGAATCAATGGGTATCAAAGGCCACAACGCGCATCTTGATGACGCGCACCCGGACAGGACCGATGAGTTTTTCGCTGAAATGAAAGCGTTTGGTGAGGGCCTGCATCAATATGACGATGATGACCTCGATGCCGACCAGCGACTCACCAAGGAAATCGTACTGTATCTGACCAACATAATGATGGACGCAGAGCCATTTCGATATCACACGTACCCGGCCAACCAGATGTTCGGCATCCAGAGCTCCTTCCCGAGCTTCATGGACGCGCAGCACCAGGTCCACACGGTTGAGGACGCAGAGAATTACCTGTCAAGAATGGCCGAGCTCCCGCGCAAGTACGAGCAGCACCTGCTGGGCCTGAAAATCCGGGAGAGCAACGAAATAATCCCGCCTCGTTTCGTCATCGAACGTGTCCTCGAACAAATGCGCGACTTTGTCGCTACGCAGCCGAACGAGAATATTCTCTACACGTCGCTGGCCGACAAATTTACCGAAGCAGAAGACATCGACGAGGAACAGGCCGCGGACATTCTGCAGAGGGTCGAGGCCTCAATCACTGAGAACATCTATCCGGCTTATGATTCGTTCATCCATTACTTCAGTGAGCTGGAAGCCAAAGCCGGTGATGAGCATGGTTATTGGCACCTGCCCAACGGGGATGCCGCTTACAAACTTGCGCTGCGACTTTTCACAACCACCGACTACACGGCCCAGGAGATTCATGAAATAGGTCTTGCCGAAGTTGCGCGCATTCAGTCCGAGATGATGGAAATATTCGAGGCCGAGGGCGTTGACGTATCTCAAGGTTATAAACTGGCGATGGATGAGTATTCATCGCGCCCTGAGTTCTATTACGAGGATAGCGACGAAGGGCGACAGCAAATACTCGAGGACTACCAGACGATGCTCGACGAATTCGACACACAGCTTGATGCTGCTTTCAATATTCGCCCCAAGGCGGGCATGGAGGTTGTGCGCATTCCCGAGTTCAAGGAGAAGACCTCTCCTGGCGGCTACTACCAACAGCCCGCTCTCGACGGAAGCCGGCCCGGGCGCTTTTTCGCGAACCTCTACGACATCAAGGCGACGCCGAAATTTGGCATGCGCACACTGGCGGTACATGAGGGAATACCTGGACACCATTTCCAGATTGCGATCGCCATGGAGCTGGAGGGTGTGCCGCTAATTCGTCGATTCGCGCCCTTCACGGCTTATTCAGAAGGATGGGCGCTTTACGCTGAACAAGTCGCCTGGGAGCAGGGGCTGCTGCCGACTCCGGCAGACAATATCGGCCGCCTGGTTTCGGAGCTGTTCCGCGCTGTTCGCCTGGTCGTCGATACCGGTATTCATGACCAACGCTGGACTCGCGAAGAGGCCATTGACTATATGCTGGCGAATACCGGCATGGCCGAGACCGATGTTGTTTCAGAGATCGAACGCTACATCGTTATGCCCGGCCAGGCGACGTCGTACAAAGTAGGCATGATCAAGATCCTGGAGCTGCGGCAAAAGGCGATGGACACTCTCGGCGACCGGTTTGACCTTCGCGACTTTCACGATGTGGTCCTGAAGAACGGCGGTGTGCCGCTCGATATTCTCGAGCGCCTCGTCGATGAATACATAGAAGAGACGCAGGCGACGTAGCCTCTGGCATCATTCTTGTCGTCGGCTCATGAAGCCTGACCTGAGTATCAGGCGCCTGCTGCGCTTTTTGTTACCGTCGCTTGCCGGCGGTTTCTTTTTCCTGTTTCCGATCTGGCACGGGGGTGTATACACGATACCCATTGCGGTTCTCACGGACGTGACGAATGCCGCATTGGGCAAGGATCTCACCGTCGTAATCGCCATGATCGTCGTCACACTTTCTGCAGTGCTGACGAGTTACTTCTCGTGGATCTCGCGACCCGGCTCTGCCGATGGTATTCGCGGTATTTTCGTTGTCGGCCACGGCTGGGTCGTGCTGCGGATTCTCGGCATGATTATCGGCGCAATAATCTTCTGGCAGATTGGACCTGAAATCATCTGGGGCAAGGATACTGGGCAGATCGTTGTGTACGATCTACTGACGGCAATCCTGACAATTTTCGTTTTCGCCTCATTCTTGCTGCCGTTGTTGACTGACTTTGGACTGATGGAGCTCGTCGGCACTGCTTTCTCGCGTGTATTTCGAAAGCTGTTTCGATTGCCAGGCCGTTCATGCATTGATGCTCTGGCTTCGTGGATGGCAGCCGCCCCTGTCGGTGTACTGATCACGACGCAACAACTGGAGAAGGGCAACTATTCCGCGCGAGAGGCCGCAACTATCGCGACCAATTTTTCGATTGTCTCCTTGCCATTTTGTGTTGTTGTCGCAAAATTCTCCGGGCTGGAACATTTGTTTATCCAGTATTACCTGACGGTGTGTTTTGCCGGTCTCGTCGCCGCGATCGTCATGCCACGAATTCCACCGTTGTCGCGCATTCCGGATGACTACTCGGACGCGGGCCAACAGCTTTTCGAAGACCAACTCGACGATGGCCAAGGTTTGATCAAGGCCGGCTTCGATGCGGCGCTACGCAAAGCGGATGACGCGCCAGACGCGAAGCGATACTTGCGGACATCGATACACAACCTTTTCGACATCTGGTTCGGGCTGATGCCACCATTAATCGCAATTGGAACGATTGGTCTGGTGCTCGCCGAATACACGCCGCTGTTCGAGTACTTGTCATATCCGTTTGTTCCGTTGCTGGAGTTACTGCAGTTGCCGGAGGCTGGAAAGGCAGCACCGGCAATGCTTGTCGGTTTTGCCGAGATGTTCCTGCCAGCCGTAATTGCAACGTCAATTGATAGCGAAATAACTCGATTTGTCATCATTTCAGTTTCAATCACACAGCTGATTTACATGACCGAAGTCGGCGTGCTGATCATGAAGTCCAATATTCCGCTTGGCCTCGGCAAGCTCGTCATAATCTTCCTGCTACGCACTTTGATCGCGTTGCCAATTATCTCTGCCAGCGCCCATCTATTTGTCTTCTAGGCGCTACGGCACGAGTTTCGCGTCCGATTTATTTGTCGTTCTGATCCAGTAAGGTCGTACTGGTTTGCACTGTATGAATTGACGCGGCAGCATGGTTTTGCCGTAGAATAGCGGCCCCACAAAGCGCCCGTAGCTCAGCTGGATAGAGTACTGCCCTCCGAAGGCAGGGGTCACAGGTTCGAATCCTGTCGGGCGCGCCAGTAAACAAATTAGCCCCTCATCGAGGGGCTAATTTGTTTACAGCTGCCTCCAGGTTCGAACCTTAGGTTCGACAAAC
>Ga0255052_10000016_pt1 | contig 123132 bp, 95 predicted proteins | sample JV7_2_21_MG_FD_188632 | JGI IMG/M metagenome (GOLD analysis project Ga0255052, IMG submission 188632) | Seawater microbial communities from Jervis Inlet, British Columbia, Canada - JV7_2_21 | ecosystem: Environmental > Aquatic > Marine > Inlet | place: Canada: British Columbia | collected...
GAGTTCTGGAAGGAAGCCGAGCGATTGCGCGATCTTATGAAGTTCGAGTTCTTCTATTCGCCTTTGCCGCAGTTCCGGGATGAACTGAAAGTCGAGCTCAGCGAAATTGACGCGCAATGGGAGTCGGTTCTGGCGGAAGGCAGCACGGCGATCAGTCAGATGCTGGCAACGGTGCAACCATTTGTGGCTCATGCAACGCTGTTGCATTTCATGGAGGCTTACTCGGTCGTCGCAGACCTGCTCGCGGGTCTTGCTGCCGATGAGACATTCGATGAGCAGGATTGTGTAACGCGTGCGACCAAATACGCGCGGCAGCTGTATTTGCAGCGGCGGATCTCGAGCGAGGCGTCAATCAGTGCGCTGCTGTTCCGAAATGCCTATAAACTCATGGAAAATCAAGGTCTGATAGTGGCTGGAGACGATTCCTTGCCGTCCCGGCGTAACTCGATCGCACTCGAGTTGCGGGATTTGTTGGCAAGGCTTCATCGAGTCAGGGCGCTGGCGCTGATGGTACGCGGCCAGAAGCTCGAGACCGCAGAGAGCTACGTTGCGCCCGTCGCACGGGCGAGCAATCAATAGCGCATTGGTCATTCGGACGATTCGGAATTCAGTACAGGACAATCAGATGCAACAACTCAGCGCCCAGGATGCACAGTTTCTTTACATGGAGTCGGACGACAACCTGACGCATGTCACGGCTGTCTACATTTACGATCCGTCGACCGCTGCAGACGGCAAGGTTCGCTTCAAAGACATCATTCGTCATGTTGAGAGCCGCCTCGATGCCTCGCCGGTTTTCACGCGCCGGCTCGTTCACGTGCCATTTGACCTCGACTATCCATACTGGGCCGATGACGAGTTTTTCGATATCGAATTTCATATGCGCCATGGACGCCTGCCCGAGCCGGGCGACTGGCGGCAGTTTTGCATTCTAATGTCCCGCTACCATTCCCGGCCGATAGCGATGCGACGCCCACCGTGGGAGATGTATGTGGTGGAAGGGCTGGATAATATCGAAGGGTTGCCGCCCGGCAGTTATGCGATCGCGATCAAGGTTCACCACGCGGCTGTAGACGGTGCATCGGCCATGAAGTTTTTCGGCTCTCTCTGCGACATCGATGCTGACGGCACGCCGGCATTCGAAGCAGATGCAACGACATTCGAACGTGTCCCCAAACCCACTCTGGTCGAAATGCTCGGCCGGGCAATAATCAACAACGCAACGTCGCCGGTACGGATGTTCGATACGGTATTGCGGAACGCCCCGACGCTTTATCAGGCATATCAGAACAAAATTCGGCCGGATGACGACAGCGCCGGCGTGCCGCATACGCGATTCAACGTCACGGTGTCAGCGCACAAGATGTTCGACGCAACCGTATTCGACCTCGCTGACTTCAAGACGATAAGACAGGCCGTCGACGGCGCCACAATCAACGATGTCGTGCTCGCCGTCTGCAGTGGCGGGCTACGTCGATATCTGCTGTACCATGGCGAATTACCGGACAGGTCTCTGGTGGCCTGGGTGCCGATTAATGCCAGGCCGAGAACAGGCGCTTCAGCCGATCCCGGGAATGGCGGTAACCGGATTACGGCGATGACCACCCGGATTTTTACGGACATCGACGACCGGCTGGCGCGACTTCGCGAGATTGTGAAAACGACCAGGAGATCCAAAGAGGCCAAGGCGGGTTTATCAGCTCGCCTGATGACGGATCTCACGCAACACGTGCCTGCCGCTACGCAGGTCCTTGCCGGCCGGTTGGTGCTGCGGGCAGGAATGGCGCCGATGGTCTGCAACCTGTTCATATCGAATGTGCCCGGGCCACAAACCGCCCTTTATATGAACGGCGCGAAAATATTGCATGGTTACGCCATGGCCCCACTGGCTAATGGCATGGGCCTTTTCATCGCCACACCAAGTTACAACGGTCAGATTTCGTTCAGTGTCACATCGACGCGGGAAATCCTGCCCGACATCGACTTCTTCATGGACTGCCTGCGAGGTGCGTTGGACGACTTGCTTGAGTCTGCCAACGACGCCATTGATGCCGCCGATGTCCCGGCGCCGAAGGAAGTAGCGCCGCAATGAAGCACTACGAAGGGACGCTCAAGACCCCAGCGGGTGCTTCACTTTACTATCAGAGCTGGCAGCCTTTCGATCGACCGAGAGCGGTGTTGCTGATTGCTCACGGACTTGCGGAGCATTCCGGCCGCTACCAGAACTTTGCCCGATTTTTTGTCGACCGCGGCTACGCTGTCTATGCGCTGGACCATCCGGGGCACGGCAAATCTGACGGTGACCGCTGCCATATCCGGCGGTTTTCTCAATTTACGGACGGCGTCGGCTTTCTGCTCGAAAAAGTGCGCGAAGAAGTTCCGGATACACTCGTATTCCTGGTCGGTCACAGCATGGGTGGGCTGATCGCGACGCATTTTCTCATTGAGCACCAGTCCGAGTTTGCGGGCTGTGTTCTCTCAGGCGCCGCTGTGCAGCCGGCCGTCGAAGTCCCCGTGCTGCAGCGCCTGACCATTCGCCTTTTCAGCAAAGTTTTGCCAAAGCTCGGTCTTTTGCAACTCGATGCATCGGAGATCAGCCGTGACCCGGAAGTGGTCGATCGCTATCGTAACGATCCGCTGGTGTTCACGGGCAAGGTCTCCGCGCGCCTCCTGGAGCAGTTTTTCAGTGCGATGTCGGGGCTCGAAGAGAGATTTGGCGTCATCGAGTTGCCGATGCTGATCCTGCACGGGTCAGCCGATGGATTGGCATTACCGCAAGGTTCAAAAAAGCTGCATGAGATAATAAGCTCGCGTGACAAGAAGCTCATCATCTATGAAGGCCTGTATCACGAGATTTACAACGAGCCAGAGCAGGAAGACGTGATGACGGATGTCGCAGACTGGCTGGCGCCGCGCCTCGTGTCCCCGGCGCAGAGCTGATGCCTGGGATCAGACACTCATGAACTGGTTCATCTGGCTGCTAATAGCCACAGGCTTTGTGCTCTTCGGCCTGTATTTCTTCTTCCCGGGGCGGCTTGTCGACGTCGTTATCGGACTGGCGCGCAAATGGGGCCGCCTGTCCGCGAAATCTGTCATCGTGGACGGCGTCACCTGGCCCTACCTGGAGGGCGGCCCGGTGGATGGCGATACAGTTGTTTTGCTGCACGGCTTCGGCGGCGACAAGGACAACTGGACCTTGTATGCCCGTTACTTTACGAAGCGCTTTCGGGTCATTGCGCCCGACCTTCCCGGCTTCGGGGAAAACGTCCGCAATCCCGACTGGGACCACGGCGGCTTGGCCCAGACCGAGCGCCTGCATGCGTTCCTGGTCGAACTCGGTGTGGACAGTTTTCATCTCGCCGGCAATTCCATGGGCGGCTACATAGCACTGCACTATGCGCTAACTTATCCCAATCAACTTAAGACCCTGACGTTGATAGACAATGCGGGCGTTACCGGCAAGCACAAGAGCGAACTCGAACTGGCCGTCAAAGAAGGAACGAATCCGTTGGTTGCATCATCGTTTGATGACTTCGATCGCCTTTTGGATTTCGTTATGCACAAGCGCATTCCAACGCCCAGGTTCATGATGCAGGCAATGCTGGAAGTTCATATCCGGCATTTTGATTTTCTCAACGGGGTTTTCTGGGCGATCACTGATGAAGTGCTGGAGCATAACCTGACAGAGAGGTTGGGCGATGTAGCAATGCCGACATTGATCATCTGGGGGCGGCATGACAGGCTGATCGACGTCAGCTGCGCCGAAGTCATGGGCGCTGCGATTCCCGATAACGAAGTTGTCATACTCGAGGACGTGGGGCATGTGCCAATGGTCGAGAGTCCAAAGGTAACGGCTGGCCATCACATCGATCTGATTGCTGGAGTTAAATCTCATGCAGGCGGTGGCTAAGCAATGAATCTCAATGTCGGAATACTGGGAGGCGGCTCCTGGGGAACGACCGTCGCCGCCCTGGTCGCACGAAATACGTCCACGACGTTGTGGGCACGCGATCCGGCGACCGCCGACGAGGTCAACACACACCACACGAATAAGAAATACTTGCCCGATGCAAAACTTTCCAAAAAACTTGTCGCGACAGCGGACATCGAGGAGGCGGTCGCAGGAAAAGACGTCATCGTAATGGGTATTCCATCACAAGGGTTTCGCGGCGTGCTTGAACAGGTCAAAGATCACATACGTCCCTGGGTCCCGGTAGTCAGCCTCTCCAAGGGCCTCGAACTCGATACAGGAATGCGCATGACCGAGATAATCGAGGAGGTACTGCCCGGACATCCCGCCGGTGTCCTGACGGGGCCCAATCTGGCAAGGGAAATTATGGCCGGTTACGCCGCGGCGAGCGTGATCGCGATGGCAGACGTAATTATTGTCAAGGAGTTACAAAAGACGTTTAACAGCGGGCTGTTTCGCGTCTACACCAATCACGACGTTATCGGCTGCGAATTGGGCGGTGTGTTGAAGAACATCATCGCGATCGCGGCCGGCATGGGAGACGGCCAGGGCGCCGGGGAGAATACGCGGTCCGCAGTCATTACACGGGGGCTGGCCGAAATTACCCGGCTGGGCGTTGCCATGGGTGGGGAGCCGCAGACCTTTGCGGGCCTGACAGGCATGGGTGATCTCGTTGCGACTTGCACCAGCGCCCAAAGCCGAAATCGCACTGTCGGTTTCGAACTGGGCAAGGGCAGGGCGATAACCGAAATTATCGACGAGATGTACATGGTCGCCGAAGGCGTCAAGAGTGCACCGACTGTCATGGCGCTTGCAGACGAGTATGGAGTGGAGATGCCTATTGCGGCCGAAGTCTTCGAGGTCGTGCAGGAAAGGCGCGGTGCGAGGAAAGCGTTTCGCGGCCTGTTGAGGAGCTCAGCCGGAGCCGAGTCGGATCCCGGCTAGCAGACTGCGCGGTAGAAATATCGGTCGCGAAAGAGTGCCGCAGCGAGACCACTTGGCCGGATGATCGGCAAAACTACGGTAATGCGTAGGCGATCAGAAAGTCCCCGGTCGTTGAGCCAATCCTGCCATGACCACCAGCCGCGATGACGACGTACTGCTTGCCCGTTTTTTCGAGAGAGTAGGTCATCGGTGTCGCTTGTCCGCTGGCCGGCAATCTGCCTTCCCAGAGTTTTTCTCCACTATCGATATCGAAAGCACGCAGGTAGTTATCGATTGCAGCACCAATAAAAATCAGACCACTCGCCGTAATGATCGGACCACCGAGACCGGGTACCCCGAATTCGAAATTCGGCACGATCGCAGGGGCAACATCCTGAATCGTTCCCAGTGGTATCTGCCAGTTGATTCTGCCGCTTTCCATATCGACGGCGGAAAGTGTTCCCCAGGGCGGGGCAATGCAGGGCATGTCAATGGGCGAGAGCCGCGCAGTGCGGCGCATTCCGAACGGCGTGCCGGTCTGGCGCGCGAATTCCTGACCGGCGAACTCGCCTGACTCATACACGTTTTGCAGGTCGTTGCGCGGAATGAGCGCCACCGCCATCGGTACGTTCATCGCGAATGCAACGGCAAGCTGTTTGTCCGGATGGAACGCGAGTCCACCCCAGTTGATGCCGCCTGCGAATCCGGGCAAAAGAATCGTGCCTTCGATACTGGGTGGCGTAAAAATCCCCTCTGATCGCATGCCGGCAATTTTCTTTTTGCAGGACCTCTTATCGAAATAAAGTATGCCCCAGGCATCTTGTTCATCGACTACATCAGTTCGAACGAGCGATGGCGGGGCAACCGGGAACGGCTGCGTGGGTGACAAATGTTCGCCCGCGACAGCGCCTTGTGGCACAGGACGTTCTTCTACCTGAAATACGGGCTCGCCGGTTCTTCGGTCGAAACTGAAAATGAAGCCTGTTTTAGTACCTTGTAAAACCGCAGGAACGACTTCTCCCTCATGCCGCAAATCGACCAGCGTGGGTTGAGATGCCAGGTCATAGTCCCAGACATCGTGGTGAATGAGTTGTTGATACCAGGCGACGCTTCCGGTCTCGGCATGCAAGGCCACCAGTGAGTTTGCGTAGAGGTTGTCGCCCTCGCGCTCCCCACCGTAGAAATCGGGGCTGGCCGAGCCCGTCGGCACATACACCAGCCCGAGTTCGGTATCCGCCGCAAATGGCGCCCAGGCATTGGCGGATCCGTTGATGGCAGCCTCATCGGCTTTCCAGCTTGCATACGCCGGGTCATCCGCTGCTCTGGGTATCGGGTCCCAACGCCATTTCTCGGCACCGCTACGGGCATCGATGCCGCGCACGATGCCCAGCTCCGTTTGCACCGCCCGATTGTCACCGATTGCCGATCCGACGACGAGTGTGTCGCCGACAATGGCCGGTGGCGACGTAACAGTGTAATTAATCCATTCGTGGACTTCGGTGCCGACGTCCCGATCAAGAAATATCTGGCCATCCTCGCCGAAATCGGCGCAGGGCTTGCCGTCTTCTCCGTCGAGTGCGATCAGGCGCGCATCGAGCGTACCGACAAAAATACGATGCCGGCAGCTTGCACCTTCCTCGACCGTCTCATCAATCCATGAGGTGACGCCGCGGTTCGCGATCTCGGCATGGTGCAGTGTCCTGTCGATCTTCGCATCAAAACGCCAGATCTCTTTGCCGGTCTCCGGATCCAGCGCAAAAACGACAGCACTGCCGATCGGGAAATAAAGTCGCCCCTCGACGAGTATCGGGTTTGCTTCGAAGGCAAATGGTTCCCGATGCCCCTGGCCGAGTTCTCCGGTCCGGAATCGCCAAACTTCCTGAAGGCGCTCGACATTTTGCGGTGTGATCTGAGACAGGGAAGAAAACTGCAGGCCGTGCTGGCTGCCACCGTAATGTGTCCACTCATCGTGGGGTTCGGCGTGCACCGACCCGGATCCAATTGCAGAGGCCAGAATGATCAGGATTGGAACAGTACGGGTCATCAGGCAAGTATCAGGCAGCACTAATATGCCGGGGTTCTGGGCTGATTGTGCCACATAAACTCTACCGTCAGGGCGGGAACGCTATCGGCCCCCTGTTCTCGGGGCGGCAGGCGGTAAACGGCGCATAAAAATTATGCAAGTATTCCAAATCCTTGTCGGGGTCGCCGCTGGGTTTGTATACGCCGCCAATCCCCATCTTTTTGCTGCGGTAATCGATGAAACCGAGCACGATGGGAACATCCGCCTCAACTGCGATGCGATAAAAGCCGGTTTTCCAGTGCGGCATCCATTTCCGCGTGCCCTCCGGCGCCAATGCCAGACAGAAATGAGCGCTTTTGTTGAATGTCTCAACGAGCTGCGGGACCACTTCGGCACCGTGGCTGCGATCGATCGGGATGGCGCCGAACCAGCTCAAAAGAGCGCCCAAAGGCCACCAGAAAAGCGTGTGCTTGGCAAGAAAACGAGCCTCGAGACGGAGCGCTGTCTTTGCGACAAGCAACCAAAACCCGTCCCAGTTGGAAGTGTGTGGTGCGGCGATATAAACAGCCTTGTCCAGGGACGGCACTTCACCGATTATTTCCCAACCGGAATTTCTGACGATCGCTTTAGCAATTTTTTCTAGCATCACATCACAATCGTGCGCATATTGGATACGCAGGGCGGCAGGTTGTCGCCGAGCGTCTCCGGGAAGCTGATTCCTGCTCTTCGCTCAGGACTAAGCCCCAAATTTTCCCTGCAGATTAGCCTGAATATGGCGCCAGCACAAAGGCGCGGCTCGGCCAGCGTCGTTTTGAGTAGTCTTGATTCTGCTACAGTTAGTCGATCACGGAGCCAATACGGCAGCCCGGCCGGGGGAATAAGTGAACAAGCTGAATTTCGTCCTTGTAATCGCCTTTGTTACGTTGCTGCAAGCCTGTACGCCTAATACGGCACCGGAGTTGGGGCCCAAAGCCGACGATCCCGCTGATGGTCAGGTGCAAAATCGTGGCGCGGGGACCGGCAACTGGTGGGATAAGCTGCCGCGGCCGGAGTGGGGCGAATACGAGCGGGTCGCTGTCGACGATAATTGGTTCGAGGTGTACCGGATTATCGACGGGGTCTTCGCGATCTACGAGCCGGGTCAGTTTGAGGAAGTCATTTCTTTCCTGATAAGCGGCGAAGACAATGCACTCCTGTTTGATACCGGCCTTGGCATCGGAGACATGCGAAGCGTGGTCGATCAGCTCACCAACCTGGACGTCATCGTGCTGAATTCTCACACGCACTACGATCACATTGGCGGCAATTATCAGTTCAAAACCATTTACGCAATGGATACCGAGTTTACCCGCGGACGTGCACTTGGCCTTCCACACGAGCACATGGCCGAATTTGTTAGTGAGGGCTGGGTCTGGAAGCCGCTACCTGACGGTTTCATCAGTGATGAATATCACAGCCATCCGTTTGCGATCAGTCAGTTCGTCGCCGAAGGCCAGATAATTGACGTCGGCGGGCGGCAACTGGAAATCCTCGAAATGCCAGGCCACGCGCCGGACTCGATCTGTCTGCTCGACAGGGAAAACCGGATTCTTTTTACGGGTGATACATTTTACCTGGCACCGCTTTATACGCATGTCGATGGATCGGATTTTGAGGACTATGCCAACAGTGCGGCCCGTCTTGCCGGGCTCGCAGGCGAAATTGATATCGCCATTACGTCACACAATGTAGCCATCGTCGACGGCAGCTACATGATCGCGCTTGGCAGGGCATTTGAAGAAATCAAGGCGGGTACCGCCGAATATATGATGACCGACGGCAACCGGGAATACCAGTTCGACGGATTCTCGGTCATTGTGAAGGATGAACAGTAATGAATCGCCGTGAGTTTATCCGTGATGCCGGCGCCGTTGGCGCGGCTTTGTCATTGCCAAATGCGATTGTGGCTCATGCTGTTGAGACTGCCAGATTGCCGACACGGCCGATCCCGTCGTCGGGGGAACTGCTGCCGATCGTCGGACTGGGAAACTCTCAGTCATTCAGAGACGGTGATTACGAGAACTCACGTAAGTTGCTGGACATTTTGATCGGCAACGGCGGAAGTTTTGTCGATTCCTGGAGCAGCATTCAGGAAATTCTTGGCAGGTACATGCACGAGCATGATGCGAAGAGCAAACTCTTTCTCGCCAATAACGTAGGCGCCACAAGTGCACAGGACAGTAATGCTGCCATCCGGTATGCAAAAGAGGCGCAGGGAAAAGCCGTGCTCGATCTCCTGCAGCTACCCAATCCGGGCGATTTCGACAAGCAGTGGCGCTTGACGCGCGATGCCAAAGAAGAGGGACACGCACGTTACATCGGCATCGCCATCAGTAGAAGCAGCTATTACGATCTGGTGGCGTCGCTAATCAACAGTGGGACAGCGGACTTTATCCAGCTGAACTACTCGATGCTCGAGCCGGAATCTGGCGATAAGCTCCTGCCACTTGCACGGGACAATGGCGTCGCTGCCGTTGTCAACAGGCCTTTCATCAATGGGCAATATTTTGCCCTCGTAAGAGATAAAACCTTACCTTTGTGGGTGGCCGAATTTGATTGCCAGAGCTGGGCGCAATTCTCCTTGAAATATATCCTTGCAAACCCCGCGGTCAATTGCGTTCTTACCGAAACAAGCAAGATAAAGCACGCCATTGACAATTTGTCAGCCGGCTTCGGGCGCTTACCCGACGAGAAAACGAGGGTCCATATGCTTGAGCTCATACGGTCTTTCTGAAAGGCCGACAATGCCCCCGATTCAGCATAGGTGTTAGCCGATATTGCATTCCGGGAGGGTCCTGATAGCCTTCTATAGGGTTCCAATGGGCCAATGGTGCTTGTCGATTCATCAGACAAATGCCAAACTTGGAGCCAAAATAACGGTCTAAAATAATAAGACGCATTTCAAAAAAGAAAATCTCCGAGAGAGGTGTTGATCGTGGACATCGAAGTCAAACAACCGGTTTCAGAAAACCAGTTCGATCGCCTGGCCACCAACTGGATAATGACGCTTGTCGGTAATCCGCGGATTGCTGTCAGGCTGTGGAATGGTAATGAGTATTATTTCGCCGATGGCACGCCCGTCGGAGCGATGGAATTTCGCGACCGCAGCGCGTTGGTAGACCTGATCTTTTCACAGCGCGTCGGATTCGGTGAGGGCTACAGCAAGGGTAAGATTGAAATCCACGGGGATATCCTCGAGTTTTTGAACGAAGTTTCCCGGGCATTTACCAAGCGCGGTGATGGCAGTTACTACTTGGATAAGTTCCGCAGCCTGCTCAAGGCAGTCCGTGGCAATACCCTGGGGCGCTCGAGGGACAACGTTCATCACCACTATGACCTCGGCAACGACTTTTATGAGATGTGGCTCGATGAACGCATGGTCTATACCTGCGCTTACTACGAGCATCCCGACCTGACGCTGGCTGAAGCGCAGGTCGCCAAACTGGATCATGTTTGCCGCAAGCTGGAGCTGGAACCCGGGCAGGATGTCATCGAGGCCGGCTGCGGCTGGGGTGCGCTGGCGATGCATATGGCCGAACACTACGGCGTCAATGTCAGGGCCTATAACAACTCCCACGAGCAGGTGAGCTACGCCCGCGAACGGGCGGCGGCCAGGGGCTTAAGCGACCGCGTCGAGTTTGTTGAAGACGACTACCGGACGATTTCAGAACAGTGCGATGTATTTGTCTCGGTTGGCATGCTCGAGCACGTGGGGCTAAAGAACTATCATGAGCTAGGCAAGGTCATCGATCGCTGCCTCAAACCGAGCGGCCTTGGTCTGATTCATTCGATCGGCCGCAGCCACCCGAAGCCGACGGATCCCTGGATCACCAAGCGTATTTTCCCCGGCGGGCATGTCCCGAGCCTGGGAGAAATAACATCGATTTTCGAGCCACAGCAGTTTTCGATACTGGATGTTGAAAACCTGCGCCTCCACTACGCCAGAACCTGCCACGAATGGCTGAACAACTTTGAGAACGTCAGCGACAAGGTCGGGGAAATGTACAGCGACGAGTTTGTGCGGGCATGGCGTTTATATCTCGCAGGCTCATCTGCCGCTTTCCAGTCCGGCACACTGCAGCTCTATCAGGTCCTGTTCGCGCCTCGCGGTAATAACAAAGTGCCGTGGAGCAGGAAATACGTTTATTCGCCGGATTCCACAGGGGATTAGCGGCCCGTGCAGGACGTTGACGTAGTCATCGTTGGGGGTGGACCGGCGGGCTCGACCTGTGCCTGGAAACTCGGTCAAGCCGGCGTCGATGTTATCGTTCTCGATCGCGCCAGCTTTCCGAGAACCAAACTTTGTGCCGGGTGGATCACACCTGAGGCCGTCGACGATCTCGAACTGGATATCGATTCGTATCCGCACAGTTTCATGAGCTTTGACAAGCTGCACTTCCACTTCAAGAATTTTCATTTCGCCAAGAAAACCACGCAGCATTCGATCCGTCGCTACGAGTTCGACCATTTCCTGTTGAACCGCTCAGGTGCACCGGTGCATGAGCACAAAGTCAAAAAAATCGAAAAGAAAAATGGTTCATACATTATTGACGGTTTGTACCGCTGCAAGTACCTGATTGGTGCCGGCGGAACACGGTGCCCCGTATACCGCGAGTTCTTTCATGACGTAAATCCGCGTGCAAGATTACTGCAGATCGCAACGTACGAACGCGAGTTTCCCTATGATTGGGAAAACGACGAGTGTCATCTCTGGTTTTTCGGAGATGGTCTGCCTGGCTACGCCTGGTATGTGCCGAAAGCAAACGGGTACATCAATGTTGGTCTCGGCGGCAAGGCCGAAAAAATAAAGAAATGTGGAGGCCGCCTGCAGGACTATTGGAACGGCTTCACGAAAAAGCTGGTGGGCGATGCACTGGTCCACGATGCCGAGTACGAGCCAACCGGTTACAGCTACTACCTGCGTGGTAATGTCGATGTTGTTCGAAACGGAAATGCAATGATCGTGGGGGATGCAGTGGGGCTCGCGTCTATAGATATGGGTGAGGGCATCGGCCCCGCGGTTCGCAGTGCAATTCTTGCGGCAAACGCGATAACCGAAAACAGCGAGTACGAGCTGAAGAAGCTCGCCAGATTCAGCGCACCTGGCTTTTTCCGGATCCGTGGCGAGCAGGCGCGAGTGTCTGCAATCGCCGACACCAAGTCGGTACCGATGCGATAGAAAAGCCGATAATGATCGCAATGTAATCTCTTTTCTGAGTTAAGACCCAGGTCGTAACCCAAATCATTTCATTGTCAGGCCAGATATGTCATACAGGCAGGCGGACGCAAGCTTAAGGAATCCGTTATGAGAGCCGCCCTGGCCTTATTTGTCGCAGCATTCGGACTGCCGTCACTCACAGCGGCAGACGTCGTGGTCCCTGTCGATTCTGTCGAAAAATTCGTCAACATCCGTGCCGAGCCCAATGCCGATTCTGACGTTATTGGCAGGTTGTATAAGGGCGATAGTATGACGCTTGTACGGTCCGTCGATGGCTGGCACGAAATTAAGATCGAAGAAGATTTCAACGGTTATATCAGCGCGGACTGGACGAGTGTGTTCACTGATGCTGACGCGCAGGCCGCCGATGTCGTCGTGGAGCCAGAGCCGGAAGAGGAGTTTGCAGTACCCGAAGCGCGGTTAAACGAATGATTTGCGGGTTATTCGAGCAGCTCTTACAATGCTCCAACAATGCCGTTGTTAATTAACGCGGTTTCCAATTCCTCTACGCCCTGGACACAAACCGCATTGATGTTCTCTTTCTCTGCTGCCGCAACATTGACCGGATCGTCGTCAAAGAAGAGTATTTCCTCAGGCCGACAATCGTAGCCTGCGGACACTTGCAAAAAAGATTCCCGGTCGGGCTTTAGCAAACCAGACTCGTAGGACAGAAAATAGCGGTCGAACCTGTCCCCAAAATTCCCTGGTACGTCTATCCGTTCCCAATGTACTGCATTGGTATTCGACAATATGGCGCAGGCAAGATTTGAAGGAACGCAGTCAATCAGGTCGATTGCCCTCGGATAGATTTTCGCAGGCCAGCTGTCGAAGCGACGCAATAACTCCTGCCAGTCCATTGGCAGCTCCATTTCGTCAACGATTTGCTGAGCAAATTCTTTGCTATTGATCTGGCCGGATTCCAGGGCGCGCACCAAGGGCGACATGGTCCAGGTTCGAAGAAATTCCGATGCATCAATGTCCAGCCTGAATGTCGAAATCGGGTCGCGCAGTTCCAAAAGAACGCCGCCGAGATCGAAAAGAATGACTTTAAAGGTTTTCAGCTTGCCCATTTTTTGTGTTCAATCCCTGATCTTCGTGTTCCAGAGCGTTGCGGCCAGCAACATTGAGACGACTGACGTGCCAATCCAGAGGTAGATGGCCAGGTCGAAGTCATACACGCGAACGCCATCCACCATGGTCATTTCCCGGCTGATCAAGGCAGCGCTGACGTTTTCCTGGATTGCAGCTCCGAGATAGCTGAACACGCCGACAAAACCCATCGCGGCGCCGGTCGCGCCTCTCGGTGCGATATCCACGCCGAACAGGCCGCCGACAGAGGCGATGAGACCGCTGAGCGCGGCACCGTAAATTACGAACGCGAAGAACAACACAACGTCATTTTGCGGGCCGAAAAATATGGCGACGAGAGCAATAATCTCAACGATCGCGAATATCAGGTTTGCAGGCGGCCTCCGGGCGTCGAAGCACTTGTCCGACAGGTAGCCGTAGGCAATCGAGCCGACGATGCCGGCAACTGTGTTGATGGCGAGAAAGAATCCGGCATCGACTAATGAATAACCGCGAATCTCCTGAAGATAGAGTACGCCCCAGCTATTGATCGCGTAGCGCGTTACATACATGAGGGCGCTGGCAACGGCAACCACCCACATGGCTGTAATACCAAAAATGATTTTCTGGGTCTGCCATGTACTTCTTTCTTTTGGCGGATCCGGGTCTGCACCGAGCCATTCATTGACGGTCGGCAGTCCGATAGTCGGTGGCGCATTGCGCATGAATGAGAAGACCCACGCAGCAACCGCTATGCACATAATGCCAGGCGTAATGTAACCGAAGCGCCAGCCGTAAGCGGCGACAACTGCCGCCATAAAGTAGAAAGTTATGCCCTCACCAATTGCGTGGGACGCGCTCCATATGCCATATCGGCGGCCACGCTCATGCAGACCGAACCAGTTTGTAATGGTGATGACGGCGGACGGCGCCGCCATCCCCTGGAACCAGCCGTTAAGCGCCCAAAGCGCGACACTTACCCAGAGCAGTGTCGACGAGCCCATGGCAAGGTTGATCAAAGCTGACAGGAAGATGCTCGCGCTGAAAAATATTCTTGGTTTGATGTAATCGGCAAGAAAGCCGTTAAGAAACTTGCCTGCCGCATATCCGTAGAAGAGTGCTGCACCGATCATGCCCAGTTCTTCGACCGTGAATATGCCGCCGTCGATTAACGGCTTTTTCACGATCGAAAGGCCGAGCCGGCAGGTGTAGATGAAGCCGTATCCCAGCGTGATCGCCAGCATGATCCGCAGGCGGTGCCTCTGAAAAGTCCGTTTGACGTCCTGGCTTGCTACGGCCGCACTTGCTGGTTGCACAGATATTTCCTTGTCCGCTTGACTCGCAGCTTGCCAGAAAAAAGGGAACCGACCCTGATTATTGCTGATTTCGCGAGCGGCTTGCGTCGGGTGTGTTCCACGAGCGAGTTTAAAGCCCGAGCGAGGGGGATAGACGCGACGCAAGCCGTGAGCGGGTCCGATGACGAAAATGGGGCCTGTCCACCCCCTCTTTGTCATGCAATAAGCCTGCGCCGTTCCTGGCAATTTCACAATAATCCAAACTTGTTACGTGCGCGTTGTCAACCGTCGCCCATAAGATGCGTTGTGACTGTTAACGAGGGCCAAATCATATGGATACAAGGAGTACGGATATGAAAAACAGGAAAGTTTGGGACATGGCAGTCATCCCGTTGTTTCTGGTCGGAATCGTGCTTTTCAGTACGAGTGTTCTTGCCGATCAGGGAGATCGCATTGAGGATCGTCTGGACAGGCGAGGAGACCGCATCGAAGATCGTCTCGATAACAAAGGCGATCGCGTTAACGATCGCATGGACAAAAAAGGTGATCGAATTGATGCGAGGCTTGATCGCGCGTCGGACCGCGCCGCGGATGCCGACAAGGATCGACTCTCGGAGCGCCTGGACAGGAAGGGTGATCGAATCGATCGCCGTCTTGACCGCAAAGGTGACCACATAGACCGTCGCCTGGACAGGAAGGGCGATCGCATTGATCGCGGGCTGGACCGAAAAGGTCAGCGTATCGATCGACGGCACGATCGCCGCGGCAAACGTACCAATCGTCAGTCGTAGTTCGACGGGTGACGAAATCATTTCGCCCGGGCCCCTGGCTCGGGCGATTTCTATCATGAATGGCCCAGGTCGCCGGGCTACCCGGTTTCACGAGGCGGCACTTTTTATCAATAAGCCCTTCATCTAGCATTTACTCATCACGGTGCGCAATTTCACGTGAAAGCTTCTATATACTGGCGCGCACAGGCAGGCTCAAAACGATAACAATAGGAGTGCTCTGATGGCCAAACGTTCCTGGTCCCTCGATTCTCTGGTGTTGATCTTTTCGATCATTATCCTCGCGCAACTCCTTGTATACATAGTTCCCCAGGGCCAGTTCGAACGCGAGCCGTATCCTGACAACCCGAACCGGTCAATGGTTGTGGCCGAGACCTATGCGAAGGCGACCGAGGAACAGCAGGTCGATATTCAACCCTGGTATTTTCTGCTTGCGATACCCAAGGGACTCGAAGCAGCCCAGGATATTATTTTCCTGATCTTCCTCGTGGGCGGAGTAATCGCCATCCTCAGAAAGAGCGGCGCAATCGATGCCGTGCTGCACAAGGCAGTGGCGAAACTCGGCAAGAGCCCGTGGATACTGATTGCTGGTTGCCTCATCATGTTCAGCCTTGGTTCCTACACGATAGGCATGGGCGAAGAGTATGTGCCGCTGATACCCATTATCGTGACAATGAGCCTGGCGATGCGTATGGATGCCATCGTCGCAATGGGCATGGTCTGGATTCCCTACGGAATCGGTTGGGCCTGCGCTGGAACAAATCCTTTCGGCGTAATCATCGCGCAAAACATTGCGAATGTTCCAATCACCTCAGGATGGGCATTTCGCCTGGTGATGCTCGCAGCTTTCCTTGCCGTCGCTTTTCATCACCTTTACAGATATGCGATGAAAGTACAGCGCAATCCGGCAGCAAGTCTCGTCGCGCATATCGACTACAGTTCGGGTTTTGATCCGCCCGCGGATGTACGCCTGACGGGTCCGCGAATCGCCGTACTGCTCGTATTCGTGACCGGCATTGTCGGATTCGTAGCCGGCGTGGCGAAGTACGGCTGGTATATTGGCGAGCTGAACGCCGTGTTTCTCGGCATCGGTTTGCTCACCGCATTGATCGCACGGATTCCCGCCGGCGAAACGAGTCGCACATTCATCAAGGGTGCTGCAGAAATGACTGCGGCGGCTTTGATGGTCGGGTTTGCGCGAACGATCGAGGTCGTGCTCTCCGACGGTCGCGTCATCGATACCATCATCAATGCGCTCGCGGACCTTCTCAAGAATTTCGGAGCGGAAGTAGCTGCGCTGGGCATGCTCGTCGTTCAAACGATCTGCAACTTCTTTATTCCTTCCGGTAGCGGCCAGGCATTTGTGACGATGCCGATCATGTCCCCGCTCGCAACACTCACCGGCGTCCCGCAACAGACGGCCGTATTGGCCTACCAGTTTGGTGATGGTTTCACAAATATGATCGTCCCGACCAGTGCACTGGTCATGGGGGCCCTGGCGCTCGGCAGGATTCCCTACGGGGCGTGGGTCAGATTCACGGGACCGCTGTTGCTGAAGCTTTTTGCGATGGCGGCTGTCTTCCTGGTCCTGACGATCCATATTGGCGACGCCGTCGGCTTCAATCCGCAATAATATTGCGCGCAGCGCGGGCGATGTGCTCCCTACGGCACTCGAGCCCGCATCCGTGCCGCTGACTTGGGGGTTTGTGCCACTCGGAAATCCGGGCGCTACCCAGCTTGTACTACCGTTTTTCGATTGAAGAGCCCATTACCGAATAAGAGCTTCAGGATGCCGATCAGCAACGCGTAACAACGCTTGTGCCGGACCACGCGGCTCGCGCCGAGACTGCTCCCATTCTTGCAGGGTGCGCAAACTGACACCAAGCAAGGCCGAAAACTCTGACTGTGACAGATCAAGCTGCTTGCGAATTCGTTTGGCATCTGCGCCGGTCATAGGGTCAATCTGATGTGTGCGGAGGCGACGTTTGCCGGATTGATGCGCTTTCATATCACGTAGTCCCTGCAAAATCTCAGCACCAATGTTTCGCTTGTTTGCCTTATCCATAGTCAATGACCTCTCGCATCTTGCGCAACAGCTCACGCGGTAAATCTGCAGTTTCACTTTTGCCGTAAACCGTTAACAAGTAAATCGTCTCGTGCACATTTTCAACGTAGTAAATCACTCGGACCCCACCACGCTTACCATGGCCCGGCAAACGCCAACGTACCTTTCGAACACCGCCCGTGCCCGGAATTACCACGCCCATTTTCGGGCGCTGATATAGCGCGTAAGTTAATGCAGCAAACGCATCATCGTTGAAGTAAGTATCGCGTACTCGCTCGAACGGACGGGTCGCTACAATGACCATTGTGCACTATACTGCAATGACGTATATCCGTCAATGACGTAGTTAACAAATTCGCATGGCAAGATTAGCGCGGGCAAAAAATATCGAAGCAAATTCGGTAACAATGAAAATGCGTCGATGGATTTCGCAATTGTTAGCCGTCAATGACCTGCAAGATAGAATGCAAATTGGTCGATGTGAAAAGATTGACTACAGACACCCCGTCACGTTGCGTGAATCGGGTGCCTTCATGCATCTCGCCCTGCGGGCTAGCGCCAGCTTCGAGATGGTGGCCGGGCTGTAAGCGGGACCTAAACGTCCATCAGTCCCGAACACCGCGGGAACAAGAAGGCCGCGCTTGCTCAGGTCAGACTGGTGTAGAAGATCAGGCTGATGACCACCGGTGCGACATATCGAAGAATAAAACGCAGGTACCCAATAAGCACTTTGTTCTGCAAACCAAGCTCGTCCAGGAGCGCTTTTTTCGACATTATCCAGCCGGCAAAGACTGCGATGAGTAGCGCATTAAAAGGGAGCATCAGGTTAGATACGAGAAAGTCAAGCAGTTCGAAAATTCCTTTCCCCTCTAACAGCGGCACGAAGCTCAGTAATTTCAAGTCCGACCATACATTGAAAGACAGTAAAGCTGCGATACCCAGCACCCATCCGCAGCTTCCAGCGAGCATTGCCATTTTTGGGCGGGAAAATGCCTTATGCTCCTCCAGCCAGGACACTACCGGTTCCAGCATTCCGATCACGCTTGAGAATGCCGCAAAAAATAACAAGATAAAAAACAATATGCCCACGATATGCCCGCCCGGCATGTTGCCAAATGCCACCGGGAGCGTGACAAATATCAATCCCGGTCCACCGGCAGGATCAAGGCCATTCGAAAACACCAGTGGGAAAATAACGATGCCGGCTAACAGCGCTACAGCAGTGTCAGCCAGCGCAATCGTCAACGCCGCTTTTGGCAGGGATATCTGCTTAGGGACATAGGCTCCGTAAGTAATCATTACGCCCACACCTATTGCGACCGAAAAAAACGCTTGCCCCATAGCAAGAAACACGACTTTGGGTGTGATCTTGCTGACATCCGGACTGAACAGAAACTCCAGCCCGCGGCTGATGTCGGCGTTCATCACAGAATTGATTGCGAGGCCGATAAGTATCAAAAATAAACCCGGCATCATGTACTTGGCGATGAGTTCAATACCGTTGCCGATGCCGCGCGCGACGATAAAAACAGCAGTGGTAAGGAACAACGTATGGAAAAACAATAACCGTAACGGCGAAGCCAGCATTTCATTGAATGCATTTTCAGAGTCGGCGCCGCTGAACTGTGAGAAAGCATCAACCGAAGCTTGCACGATGTAGTCGATCGACCAGCCCGCCACGACACTGTAAAAGCTGAGGCCGATCAGCGGAACGGCGATGCTGAGCCAGCCAATAGCATGCCATGAAGAGTTGGCGCCTGCCTCGCTCGAAAGTTTGCGCATCGTCGAAATAGGACTGCCCTGGCCGCGTCGCCCAATCGCGAGCTCGGCGGCTATGATCGGTACACTCAGAAGTACGACGAATCCGATATAGATCAGGACAAACGCACCGCCACCATTTTGGCCGGCCATAAAGGGAAAACGCCACAGATTTCCCAGCCCGACAGCTGCACCAATGGTGGCAAGCACGAATGCAGTTCCCGATGACCATTTTTCATGCTTGAAATCAGTGTCGAGTGATTTGTCCATGGAGTTGTCCTCGGGAACGTGAACCAGGTGCATTCGAATAGAGCAATCTGCTTAATGTCAATCGGCAATCCGACACCAAACGGAATTCATTTTTCGAAATACGCTTGCAGCCGATTTCCGGTCGTCCTGCCGCCAGTCAACTTGATCTCTGCCTCGCACAGCAAGTAGATAATCTATTGAGTATTGAAGTGCCTTCGCCCCATCAGTCATACTCCATCGTCCAGGTGAAATTCTCCCTCGCTGCCTGGAGTCGATCTAGGGGATCAGGTGGCCAGAGCCGGACTAAGAAGATACATTAACTTCCACGATCAAAGCCAGCCGCACACGGCCGATGATCGAGTGCCGCAAGGTTACCGATACTACGCACTGCTGCCTCAAATGGCCACAGCATCAACCGTCGGATTATCACTGATAGAACTCGCTCATGGAACACGGAATTCTCGTCTGAAAAAAACGAAGCCGATTCTGTCTGATTAATTCAGGAGAAAAAAATGCGAACCAGATTGCTCGTTCTATCCCTATTAACCAGTCTTTCGCTTTTCAATGCCACAATTGTTCAGGCTTTGGAGGATAAGCAATCCCTGACCCTGGAGAGTATTTTTGCCAGCGGCGAATTTCGAAATAAATCGCTGCAGAATGTTCAATGGAACAGTGAGGGATCAAAATTCACCTTCATAAAGCAAAACCCGAGTACTGGCCTCCTGGATATTCACGAATACAACATTGCCACTGGTAGCAGTCGACTGCTTATTGCAGGAAATAACATCAACTACCGGGGAAGTCCTGTCCACATGAGTCGATATCAATGGACGGCAGGCCGTGATTTTCTTCTGATAACAGGACCGTTGACGATAACCTGGGACAACCAGGTTGAGGCCCCCCATTATATCTATGAGACTGCCACCAAAAAACTATGGCCCGTAGCGGATGATAATCCTGCTCTACGCAACGTTTATCTGTCACCGGACGGAAAACGGGTAGGTTACGTTCTAGACAACAATATCTATGTCGTGGAATTGAACAGCCGTTCGACTCGAGCAGTAACAACAGACGGTAGTACTGATATTTTTAACGGTTTTTTTGACTACGGCAGCACAGAATTTGGAAGTTATGATGCCTGGCATTGGTCGCCGGATGGGAAGAAGATCGGTTTCTGGCGACTCGATGTCACTGATATGAAGGTCTTCTACATCATTGATGAGCTTGACAGATATAACAAAGTCCACCATCTCAAGTATCCCAACACTGGTGAACGCCATGCAGTAAACCAGATCGGTGTCTTCGACGTGGAGAGTGGTCGAACGATTTGGATGGATATAGGCGACAATACGGACGACTATATTCCACGTATCAACTGGGCAAACTCTTCAGAGTCCCTCGCAATTCAATACCTGACTCGAAACCATAAAAAACTGGACCTGTTGCTCGGTGACGTCAATACAGGCAATACAAAGGTCATTATCACGGACACCGACCCTGCTTGGATCGATATCACGGATGACCTGATGTTTTACAAGGATCAGGATCGTTTCGTATGGACTTCCGAAAAAAGCGGCTACCGTCATGCCTACTTGTATGACGACGAGGGAAATGAAATTCAGTTAACCCGGGGAGACTGGGAAATCTCCTCACTGATCGATCTTGATGAGGCAACCGGGTGGCTGTATTTCTACGCCAAGAAAGATTCATTTATCGATCAACATGTGTACCGGGTGCGTCTGGATGGCTCAGATGTTCAAAAACTGTCCAAACAACCTGGTTGGTATAACTGGCAGTTTTCACCCGATCACAAGCATGTCATTGAGTCTTTTTCAGATGCCCGCACACCACCCAGCATTACCCTTCGACAACCCGACGGAAAAAAAGTGAGGGTGCTGGAAGAAAACAAGCTCGCCGCGATGGAAAAATATGCCATGCCGCACACCGAATTTCTCAAGATAAAGACGGCTGACGGGATACTGATCGACGCATACATGATCAAGCCTCTTGATTTCGACCCCGGTAAAAAATATCCCGTTATTGGCTATGGCTACGGCAATGCCGGCTCGCAGGTGGTTGTGAATAGTTGGGGGTCTCAACGAGGTGCGACACGGGCTCTATGGCACCGCTACATGGCCGAGCAGGGCTATATCATATTTGCGATGGACAATCGCACCACCGCAGGCAGAGGCAAGGCCGCCAAAAACCTGACATACGGACATTACGCCAAATATGCCATTCTTGATTATCTGGAGGGTGTCGAATATCTGAAGACCTTGCCCTACATTGACTCCTCAAGGCTCGGCTTCTGGGGCTGGAGTGGTGGTGGCTATCTGGCCGCTGCCCTGATGACCAAAGGTGCACCGCATTTCAAGACTGCTGTCAGTGGTGCTCCCGTGATTAATCTTGACAGATATCAGACCGTAGGCGTTGAACGTTGGATGGGATTCATTAAAGACAATGAGCAGGGATACAGAGAAACCAATCTGCTCAATTACGCGGACAAACTGGAGGGCAATCTCTTGCTCATTCATGGTACCGGTGATGAGAACGTCAAATTTGCCTTTACCCTGCAATTTGCCAATGCATTAATTGCCCACAACAAGCAATTTGACATGATGATCTACCCGAACCGGCATCATGGTGTTAGTGACGCGCAACTACATTTATTCACAAAGATAACAAACTATTTCCAGGAAAAACTTTAGGAGAGCAGATAGGCAGAGTTACTACTGCATTTCGACCGAGGAGTTCTGGCGATTGGACTCGATCAGCTCGATCACGGCTCGAACGAGAGGACCTTCCGCATCTCCCGCGGACAATGCGGTGGCGTCATGAGCCATCCCCTCGAGCACCAGGAGCTTTGCATCGCCACCTGCCGAATCTAGCGCTTCCACGAACGCTTGCGACGATTCGAGGTACGGTTTCTCGAGAGCACCTACCGCTACAATTGCCTTCGGCAAGATGTTCCGGATATTGAAAACCGGGCTGGCCTCAACGCGTTTGGTGTCATCAGAAAAATAGTTGTCGACGAAATCGCCCGTCTTGCGAAGATCATAGGGACCGCTGATGGGAACGAAGCCCTTGATGAGATCCCCGGGAAGAGACATGGACGATAGCCAGGTTTTGTTTACCGAGACGAAGGCCGAGAGAATGGCGCCGGCCGAGTGACCGCCAATGTAAATTTGTGACGCATCGCCACCATACTCCTCGATATTGCGATACACCCAGCCCAATACGGCTTGAACATCGTAAACCGGCTCGGGGTAGTGCGCAGGAGAAAGACGGTAGCTCATCACCACGGTCACGATCCCTTGGGCCGCGAGTGGCCGGGCCACGTAGCCGTAGTGCGCCCGGTCACCTTCGACGAATCCACCGCCGTGAATGAAGATAAAAACCGGGCCGGCGGCCTCAAGCTGAGGAAGGTACAGATCGAGCTTTTGTTTCGGATCCTCGCCATATGGAAGATCGAGGTGATGCTGGAGTTCTTTTCGCGTTGCAGCCGTCAGGGCGTCAATCCTGTCGTAGAAGGCTATCCAGTCGATTCCGGAACTCGACGAGTTCAAATGCGTAGGATATTTGCTTCGGTCTTGCGCCACAGCGGCCCTTGCTGTCCAAGCTACACAAAGGCAAGCGAGACCCATTGCGAGCAAAGTGCTTGTGCGCATTTTAGTCTCCGAGTATTCGAGAATGAAGCCTGATGCTTTGCGGAAGAAGCTATGCAGAGGCGCCTGTGAAGTCAAGCATTCGGTCTCAAATGGCAGTTGCTTTGACACAACCATAGACTAGAATCTCAAGAGAGGCGGTTACAGACCTCCCGTTTGATTTCTGCAGGGGAGACAAAATGAGAACAAAATTGCTCGTCCTAATCCTGATTGGCGGCTCATCGCTTTTCACCAGCGCATTCACTCAGGCTGCTGAGGACAAGCAACCCCTCACCCTGGAGAGCATTTTTGCCAGCGGTGAATTTCAAAATAAATCGCTGCAAAACGTTCAATGGGACAGTGGCGGATCGAATTTCACCTTCACGAAGCAAAACCCGGGTACTGGCCTCCTGGATATCCACGAATATGATATTGCCACTGGTAATAGGCGACTGCTCATTGCAGGAAACGACATCAGGTACGAGGGTAAGCCTGTCCGGATGAGTCGTTATCAGTCGACGCAAGATCGTGATTTTCTTCTGATAACGGGGCCTGTAACAATAACCTGGGACAGCGTACGTGAGGCTCCCTATTACATCTATGAGACTGCTACCGGGAAACTTTGGGCGGTAGCTGACAACAGTCCTTCCTTACGCAATGTTTATCTGTCCCCAGACGGAAAACGGGTGGGCTACGTTCTCGAAAACAATCTCTATATTACTGATTTAAAAGGCAAATCTACGCATGCAATAACCACAGACGGCAGTCCTGACATATTCAACGGTATTTTTGACTACGCCAGCGGATTCTTCAGGCGGGACGCCTGGCACTGGTCGCCAGATGGGAAAAAAATTGCGTTTTGGCGGCTCGACGCCACTGAAGTAAATGTCTTTTACATCATCGACGAGCTTGACAGATACAACAAGATCCACGCCCTCAAGTATGCCAACACCGGCGATCGTCATGCGGTCAATCAAATTGGCGTCTTCGATGTGGAGAGTGGCCAGACCTTATGGATGGATATTGGCCACGAGAACCAGGATTACATACCGCGCGTTGCCTGGATAAACTCCTCACAAAAACTCGCTATTCAACGTCTATATCGCAGTCACAAAAAGCTGGACCTGTTGCTCGGTGATGCCAACACTGGCGAAACCCGTGTCATTGTCACAGACTCGGATCCGGCATGGATCGATATATCTGATGACCTGATGTTTTACGGGAGCCAGAATCGTTTCGTTTGGACATCAGAAAAGAGCGGCTACCGCCATGCCTACCTGTATGACTACGAAGGCAATGAAATTCAACTGACCAGCGGAGACTGGGAAATAAGTTCACTGATCAATCTCGATGAGACGGCAGGGTGGCTGTACTTTTACGCCAAGAAAGATTCCTTTATCGATCAGCATGTCTACCGCGTGAGCCTGGACGGCTCGACACTGCAGAAACTGTCGGGGGACCCAGGCTGGTATAACTGGCAGTTTTCACCCGATCACCAACATGTCATCGCGACCTATTCCGATGCCCACACGCCACCCGGCATCACGCTTCGGCAACCGGATGGGCAAAAAGTAAGGGTGCTGGAGGAGAACAAGATCGAGGCGATGGAAAAATATGCCATGCCGCACACCGAATTCATCAAGGTGGAGCTGGCAGACGGGATTCTGATCGACGGATTCATGATCAAACCACTTGATTTCGATCCGGATAAAAAATATCCGGCCATTGGCTACGGCTACGGTAATGCCGGTTCGCAAGTAGTGGTGAATCGTTGGGGAACTCAACGAGGTCCAACGCAGGACTTATGGCACCGCTATATGGCCGAGCAGGGCTATATCATATTTGCGTTCGACAATCGGACCACTGCTGGCAGAGGAAAGGATGCCAAAAACCTGACATACGGACATTACGCCAAATATGCCATTCTCGATTATCTGGAGGGTGTCAACCATCTGAAATCATTACCCTTTATGGATGCCTCGAGATTCGGCTTCTGGGGCTGGAGTGGTGGTGGCTATCTGGCCGCCGCCCTGATGACCAAGGGTGCACCCCATATTCACACTGCTGTCAGTGTCGCTCCTGTGATTAATCTGGACAGGTATCAGGCCGTAGGTCTTCAGCGTTGGATGGGATCGTTGGAAGACAACGAGAAAGGCTACAGGGAAACCAATCTGCTCAACTATGCGGACAAGCTGGAGGGCAATCTTTTGCTCATTCATGGTACCGGGGACGAGAACGTCAAGTTTGCCTTTACCCTGCAATTTGCCAATGCATTGATTGCCCACAACAAACAATTCGACATCATGGTTTACCCGAACCGGCACCATGGCATCGACGATGCGCGATTACACGTGTTTACCAAAATAACAAATTACTTCCAGGACAAGCTGTAGACAGGACAAAGTACCCTGCTTAGTAGAGTTCGTATTGGTACTCGTCGGGATGATTGAGTATATCAAGCTCCTTTTTTGCCAGCTTGATAGTCAACGTATCTCCCAGATCTTCCGCATGTCTTAGCATGAGCTCCAGCTGCCGTTCCAGTTGCTTGCGATATTTAGCCTGATAATAGAGGTTAGTGGATTCGCCCGGATCGCTGACCATATCAAAAAAGGCGTTACTTCTCAGTCTGGGATCCGCCGTGAAATCGCGCAACACCAGTTTCCACTTTTCAGACCGCATCGCACGTTCATCAAACCAGGAGTTTTCGATAGCGGCTTCGGGTACATTCTGCATAAACACCGGGGTCGGCCAGTTATCTTTACCTGATTCGAGATCGGCAATCAGATCGCGGCCGTGAAAGGGCGAGCCGACACGACCGGTAATAATTTCCATTATCCGGCTTTTGGTATTGATATTCGCAGCTGCCAGGATGGTCGGGGCGAGATCTACCAGGCTTACGCCCGATTTCCAGATCACATTACCGGGCAAACCCCTGGGCCAATGCATGATCATGGGTATCCTGGCTGCTTCATCATAGGCAATACCCATGCCACGAAAGGACCCGGGTCGCTCCTGAAAGGATCCGCCGTGATCGGTAGAAACAATGATCAGCGTATCGTCCAGTATGTCTTGCTCCTTCAGTGCGTTGACAATTCGGCCCACGTTGTCGTCCAGGCTGCTCATGGACGCATAATAATTCTTGTGATCGATTGTCCTGTTCTGATACATATCCACATACTTCTGTGGTGGTTGATAGGGAGCGTGTGGTGTGTAGTAGGACTGATAAAGGAAAAAGGGCCGATCGGCGTTCTGCTGGATAAAACGGATGCCTTCATTCGTTTGAATGTCTTCCCGATAAGCAGACTGGTTGGGCTGTCCGACCCAGTGCGGCATCAGCGAATTATAGGATTTGAACAAATCAAAAGAACCCGGATTCCCGATGCCCAAATGCCACTTGCCGATATGGGCGGTAGCGAATCCCGAGTTGGTTACATATTTCGGAAAATTTGTGGCCAGATTGAAACGCTCATCATCAAACGGATTGGCGATTGGGTCGGGGTACATGGTCGGTAGCCCACCATTGATCCCTGCCGGGTACATGGTTTTGCGAAGTTGATGAGCGTGTGGGTAGACGCCGGTAATAATAGACGCACGGGCCGGGCTACAAAGCGTGGCAGGCGTATAGGCATTGTCAAATCTCACGCCCTCGTTGGCCAGGCTATCGATATTTGGCGTTGAAACGTCCTTGGCTGAGTAGACACCTATAGCATCGCGTCTCGCCCAGTCGAACAGTATCAACACTATGTTGGGTGGGCGTTCCCCCGCATTGCCATAAACGGGGAATAAATCGCCTGGATCCTGTGCAAATGATGTTGCTGACAGCAGCGAGAATATCGTACAGCTAAGAGCGCAAATTACCGATTGCACGGCTTTACCGGGATACAGCATAGGCTGACGGTCTCCTAAAAATGCCGAACTGCAGGTAACGCTATCGAATAAGCAGAACCTTCTGGTTTACCGGGTAAAGCCATTCGACACCTCGTTCGGTTACTACGGCGTCGTCCTCGAGCGGAATGCGTAGTTTCTTACCGCCCCATTCGGGGATCGCCGTGTAGGCAAACAATTCGATTGACAGCAGGTTGCTCGGATGGATCATGAATTTCAGTCGCTCCGGAGTGAACCAGGCGATTGAAGGACCAATCCCATGGCCGAGGTTCCCAACCGAATGACAGCCGATAATGACGTCGATAATATCCGGATCGCTTGTGGGTGAATTGAATTTTTCCATGATGCGAAAGCCGGCCTCATTGATCGTGGCGTTCAGGATTTCATAGGTCTCAGCCGCAGTTTTGCCCGCCTTGATATTGTCCTTCAGAATGTCGCGAACGGCCCGACCATTGTCGAACGCTTTTTGAATGCTTGCCGGCAGTTCGGTTTCGCCTTCCTTTAAGACATATGCTTGCCGCTTCATGTCAGTGTGAAAATTCAGATAGCCGACACCCCAGTCAATCGCGAGAAAGTCCCCACGTTGTATGACGTGATCGTTAGATAATGCGACAAAACCATCCGGGCCTGTGATGTAGACAGATGGCATGCCAAACGACGTGCCCAGGTTTTTTTCGAACTGTTGCTCGCGCATCCACCATGCCACTTCGGCAAGTGTCGTTTTGCCGGGCGTGATCACTTCATTAGAGAACGCTCTTTCGGCGATATTGCGTGACATCTCGCCGGCCGACGCGAACGCTGCGATCTCAGTTGCGACCCTGCGTGAACGAAAGTCGGATGCAAGCTTTTCCGCGGAAATAAAGCGTTGCGCATATTCTTCGCCAAGCGTCTCGGCCAGTTTGCGGTAACTTGTGTAACTCAGGCCGTCCGCGGCACCGATGCTTTCCGAGAAATTCAGCGCGATGGTTTTCGGGTCCCTGGCACTAACAAATTCTCTTAGGTCAAAATCACCTGTGACGATGTCATAAGCGCCGTTTTCTTCGAGCAGGTAGGTGCCGATACCCAACGCCGCACGTTCGATTCGATCACCGCCGCGGTCGCTGAAAATATAATACCCGTAGGAGAGGACATAGCCTTTCCCGAAATCCTCCGTGAACGGATCATCAAACCCTTCTCGATTGACCGTGATCCACATTTCTACGCCGTTCTCGCGCATCACGTCCGGCAAAATCAAGTCGAATTTCTCCTGACGTATTTGATTCATGAGTTCCCATCGCTGCTGGGCTTCGCCGCCTGCGTGCGCTACCCCCGTGACAAGCGCTAAGACCGAGAGCGATATGATTATTCTATTTGCACCCATAACCATGTCCTGTCTATTGCAACCGGGCAGAAACGCCTGTTGCCTTGCTTGCTGCCAGGGTCTTGACGAGCCAGGCTGTCATCTTGGGCTTGACAGTTGTTCAACTGACAGCCAGTTCAGCAGAGACTACGACTATCGTTATTCTTTTTTCCCGAGGAGATCCCGGTAGACTTCTCCGCCCTTCATGACGAGCAGAATTTTGTCAAGCGCTTTGATATCTGTAGTCGGGTCCTTCTCCAATGCCAGGATATCGGCAAATTTGCCCACCTCCAGTGAACCAATCTTGTCGTCCGCACCTAGCATCCTGGCGGGTTCTATAGTCGCCGCGCGCAGTGCCTGCAGCGGTGTCATGCCGGCTTCTACGTAGTATTGTGCCTCCCGGGCTGTCGCGGTCGTGCCGTCAGTGGGCGCCGAAGGTAACTGGTCCGAACCCAGGGCGATATTCACGCCTTCTTCAATCGCCATCTCGAGCGCCTTCCAGTGATGTTTACCCACTGAATCGCGACGCTTCAAATACCATTCCGGCGATCCGATTTCTTCAAAGAATGGCTGCAATGCGGGCTGACTCACCAATATGGTCGGTACCAGCCAGGTCCCGTTTTTTTTCATTTTTCTGAGTACTTTTCGGTCAAGAAAATAACCGTGTTCTATGCTGTCGATCCCGGCATCGATGGCGACGCTGGTTGCTGCTGAGGAACCGGAATGAGCGGCTACCTTTGCGCCGAATCGGTGTGCAGCATCAATAACCGCCGCAATTTCCTCGGGCGTCATCAAGGCTTCAGCAATGCCACCACCGTCAGTTGCTATTCCACCTGATATCAAAATCTTGACCCAACTTGCTCCGGCACTGATTTCCTTGCGCGCAGCCTTCATTAACTCGTACGGGCCATCATAATAAGTCCTGCCTTTTTCTGAGCCGTGACCTCCGGTGATTTCAAGCGCTTCACCGGAACTGAAAATGCGGGGGCCAATGGCCTGACCTTTCGCTATGGCCTTTTTGAGTGCCAAATCAGCATGTCGCTGTTCGCCGGTCAATCGAATCGTGGTGATACCGGCCCGCAGAACCTCACGTGCGGACGCCGCCATTCGTAAGGCCAACTCCGCCTCGGTCTCGTTAGCTAGCGCCGCCTCCAGTTTCCCCGGCAAAATTAGCCCCAGATGAACATGCATATTCATCATGCCGGGAATCAACCAGGTCCCTTTGGCATCAATTACTTCGGCTGTGGCTGGTACCTCGACCGTAGCTGCACTACCAACGGCGGTAATCTCCTCTCCCTGGATAAGGACGACGGCATTTCGGATCGGCTCACCGCCGTCCAGGTCCACGATCGTCGCGCCTACGATGGCTCTTACTCGATCTACTTCTGCCGTTTGAGCAAGTACACCGAACATTGAAGTGATAGCAAGAATCAGAATCACGCGGGGCATTTTCATTTTGGTTTTTCTCCTAATTCGAATGTAGCTCAGTCTTCGATTTTCTGAGCTTCGGCACTACTGCGCATCGCAAGGGGCAAGAGTGATTACACACCCTCGCGCACGAAACTGATGATTCCAGCGGCCAGTTTCCTGCCGAACCATCAAAACCACAGCATCAATTGGGATAAGTTGTACCGGTACATGATCAGCCAAACGCGTGACATATCAGGTGCCCCGGCAGGACTGTATCGAACAGTCTCAGGACCGTATTAACTGCAGCTGGCACGACCGTAGCAGACGTAGCACGTATGTCCACATACGTGCTACGTCACATGTTTCGTGTCGGATACTGCTTATAAAGAGACGTATCCCAGTCTAATTCTTATCAAAATTATAGGTCATGCGAACGCCATAATTCTGGAAAGACGGTTCTATGAACAATCCACCTGCAAAGGCTTTCTGATACGCATTGGTATAATAAACTTTGTCGAAGAGGTTTTCGACATACGCCACAATCGTATAATTCTGGTGTTCAAGGCCAACCCGCAAGTTGAAGACGTTATAACTTGGCACCTCCCACGGGAAACCCGATTGTATCAGTGCACTGTTGCTCGCCCTTATTTCGTCCCTATAACTCCATGTTAGCCGGACGTAGCCGTCGAAAGATGAACTGACGTTGAAACCATATTCGGCATCTGCGGACGCGGTCCATTTAGGTGAGTTCGGAATTGTGCGGCCATCCAATACGCGATTCTCGCCGTCTATGAACGCGACGAATCTGTCATACTTCGCATCGAGATAGCCTACGCCGAAATTGACTGTTAAATTCTCGCCCAGCAACGCCATCGCCGACACCTCTACGCCTTTGCTGGTCGCCTGTTCTGCATTGTCAATTCCGCCAAACAAAAAGAACTCGCCAGCCTCGTTGGTTCCGGCTTGTTGAAATCCCACCTGCAAGTCTTCCCAGTCCATATAAAACAGAGCTGTGTTTAACCTCAGTTTGTTATTGAGGAGGTCCGCTTTCAGGCCGATCTCATAGTTCCACAGTGTTTCCGGATCAAAGGACTCTGCGCCCGGGAAAGGAGCAATTTGGACTCCACCCGACTTGTAACCTTTTGAAGCAGTTCCGTAGACTGTAGTTTTCTCATCAAAAGCATATGTGACAGCGAAACGCGGCAAAAAGTCAGAAAACGTGTCTTTGACCGACAAAATAGTCACCAATGTGCCCGAAAAACCCTCAATGAATGACTCTATCGTCTCTTCGGTATATCGGCCACCAAAGGACACAGTTAATTTGTCCGTCAGGTCATAATCCGCCTGTCCAAAAACTGCCCAGCTTTCAGCTGTTTCTGCGGAGTCCTCTCCGTCGATAAGAAAGCCGTCAGGCAATCCGAAGCGCATTTCGGCACCGATGAAAGTGCGGTTTATAATATCGCCCTTGTCTTCAGCAACGATCACGCCGAGGCTCCATTGCAAACGGCTGTCATCAGTATTTTGCAGACGAAACTCCTGGCTGACACTCTGACGATCAATATTTCGAAATTCGTTAAAATAATCCTTGCTGCCGCCGTCAATATCACCGTTCAGGAAAAAATCGGAATCTATGTAGCCGGTGATACTCGTGAACAAGTGGTTGGTCATCTCGTAATCGATTTGAGCTACAAAATAATCGAATTCTGAACCGATATCTTGCGGATGATTAAAGTTCGTTAAATGCGTGTTAGTGGGGAAAAAACCGATACCGTCTATGTCGGGATCTGAGTTACCGTCGCCATCACGATCCGGGAATTCACCCGCGAAGAGCGTGCCGCCCGCAAAGGTCGAGAAGACCCCCGAAGGCACGCCTTCGCGCATACCCACGTGCTCAGATGCCGTAGTTCCTGTCAAATCGATGGTCAACTTGTCTGTTGGCGTGTAGCGTACAGCCAACTTGGCATACTTATATTCAGCGTCGTTACCGCCCGCTATGGGATGTATGTTCTCTATATTGCCATCGCTCTCATAATATTTTACGTTCGCTCGTACGGCCAGGACGTCATCTATCAACGGCAAATTCAAAACGCCTTCGACATCCAGGGTGTCATAGCGTGCAAAATCCAGCATCACTGAACCAGACAGTTCATCGTCCGGTCTGTTCGTCACCAAATTGATCCCGCCGCCCAGGGCATTTCTACCGAAATAAGTCGCCTGTGGGCCGCGCAATACTTCAATGCGTTCGGCATCCATGAGTGGCGGATTGATACTGCTGGCAGCCACATTGAATCCATCGACATAAAATGCCAGCGTGGAAGATCTGGCAGACAGGCCACTACCGCCCAGGCTTGTAACACCTCGAATACTGAGTTGCCGGCGTGATTTCGCCCCGGATGTGATAAAACTGGCATTGGGTGTCAGGGCAAGAAAATCGGTGACATCTGCGAACATGTTTTTGACAATCGCATCATTGGTGAACGCCGATATACTGATCGGCACTTCCTGCAGGTTCTGCTCTCTTCGCTGGGCGGTAACGATAATCTCTTCGATACCCTGAGATTCCTGAGAACTTGCAGTAAGCGGGACGCTCAGCAAGGGTGCAACCAAGCTGCAAAAGGTGAATATTCGAATAAGATAATTTATAGATAACGTATCAGGATGATTGGCGTTCATTTTGAATTCCCCCCCGCATTAACGTGCCCGACATCTTGCGTTGTCGGTGACCTTTCCTGATGCGGATCACATTCACAGGTCTGTTTTTTTGGTTTCCGCCCAAAAACTCTGAGCGCATTCACGCTTAAAATGCACATTTTGTTGTGCCTGAAAGCAATCAAGAGAATATGCTAAATCATATATTTATGCAACCGACGCCGATGTTTTTTTTCTTTGATAAATCATTTACTTACTTACATCAGACAGTGGGTATTTATTGGCGACGGAGGCCACCATCTTTTTTGGCTGCAACGATTACGACATAATCAACTTACCGCTCCGACTTGTTCAATCACGTCGTTGTGATCACAATGCACTCTTGCACCAGGGGTGAATCGATGGGAAGTGTCATGCGCATTTTTAGTGTGTTCGTAGTAAGTCTGCTTATTGGGGTGATCGGATGCCAACCCGCCGCTGAAAAACAGGTAGTCGAAGCAAACGGACCGACGGCGTCGGTAGCGCTGGAGTCGCTGATCCGGGAGTACGTCGATGTGGAGCGGGCAAAGCGCAAACCCGGCGAGCTTCGAGACGTTTCGGCGGAAGCCTTCCTGCAAGAGATCGATATGCAACGGCAATTGCTCGAGAATATTCGTGCGATTGCGACGGACGACCTGTCGCTGGAGCAGCTTATCGATCGCCGCTTGCTGATCGGCCGGCTGGAGACCTCGGTGCTGAGCGCGGAGAACCGACGTAGCTGGGAGAACGATCCAAGTCTGTATGTGCCGTCGCGCCGTATTGGCATGTCGCTCGAGCCGCAGGCGCCTGGCACGGCGGAGGAGCGGGCTGGGAAAGTGACGGCCTTGCTCGACAAAATGCCCGCTCGCATCGACCATGCGCGGCGCAACCTGGGTCGCCCACCGCAGAGAGTCACCGAAGCGGCGATCTTCCAAACCAGGGGCACCATCGCCAGCGTGCGCGACGGTGTACCGCCGCTGACGGAGCAGGCCGGTGCCGCCGGCGAGGTTTTGATCACATCCTCAGAGGCCGCGCTGCATTCGCTGGAAGGCTACCTGCAGTTTCTGGAGGAGGAATTGCTGCCGCGTTCGGACGGCGAATGGGCGATCGGCAAGGAGGAATACGACTACATTCTGAAGCATCGCTGGTTCCTGGATGCCGACGCAGATGCGATTCTAGACCGCGGCTTACAGGCTTTCGAAGAGACCGAGGCGCTGGCGCAGGCCGTCGCCGGGCGCATCGAGCCTGGCAAGCACTGGGCCGAAGTATACGAACGTCTCAAGGATGATCATCCGGCTGCCGGGGACATCAAGCAGGCCTATCAGGAACAGATGGATGCAGCGCAGGCCTTTGTGCGCGACAAGCAAATCGTGACACTGCCCGAGGGCGAACATGTCATTACTGTGGACACGCCACCGGCGATGCGGCGCTCCTCGCCGTTCGGCACTTTCCAGGGTGTCGATCAATTCGACGACGGTCTGGAGGGAAGACTGGTGCTGACTCCGATCGACGAGTCGATGACACCGGAGCAAAGCGCCGAGCGTCTGCGGTCGCACCACCGAGCCTGGGTGCCCATCATCGCCGTACATGAGGCCTATCCCGGACACCACGTGCACGCGCTCAAGATCCGGGAGAATCCGCGCATGCTGCGCCGGGTCGTGCGTGAGTCCATCCACTCGGAAGGTTGGGGCCTTTTTACCGAGGAGCTGATGTTTGAACTCGGATTCCTCAAGGGCGATGACGTGCGCCTGACCCAGCTGCGCAACCGGCTGTGGCGGGCCGCGCGGGTGATTCTCGATGTCAGCCTGCACACCGGCCGCATGAGCGTTGAAGAGGCCGTGGATTTTCTGGCCGAGAAGGTGCGCTTCGAGCGCTATGCTGCGGAACTCGAAGTAGGCATGTATACGCGTAACCCGACATACGTCCTGGGTTATCTGATTGGCATGCAGGAAATTGCCGCGATACGCGCAGAGTACATCGAACGATTCGGCGAGCCGTCGCCGCCGAGTGAATTCTACGACCGGCTGCTGCGGGTCGGATCGATCCCGCCGGCGCTGATCCGGATGGATCTTTTCGGAGCGACACCCGGCGAAACACGGTCAGACTGACGCAGGACCAGCGGTGTTCGCCGCATAACCAGGAGGAACAAGAACATGAAAAAACTCTGGATCGCTTTGATTCTCGTTGTTGCGCCCTGGGCCGCAACCCAGACACAGGAAACAGCGCCGGCCAGGATGTCGGCCATCGTTGGTGCAACGGTCGTAAACCTGGAGGGCGGTGCGCCGCTTCGTGACGCCGTCGTGCTCGTGGACGGCGAACGGATCGCCGCCATCGGTTCGGCCGACGACATTGTGGTTCCCGCCGGCGCCGAGGTTATCGACGCTGACGGAACCTGGCTAATTCCGGGCCTCATGAACATGCACGTGCACCTGGGTCTGAAGTTGCCCGGCAAGATGGCGGCGGAGCTCGCGAACGAGACCGAGGGGGAGCTGGCCCTGCGGGTGGCCGCGAATGCTCGCGGCGTACTCCAGGCAGGCGTGACGACGATTCGTCTGACTGGCCAGAGAGGACACACGGATCTGGCGCTGAAAAAGGCGATTGCGAAGGGTCAGGCGATCGGTCCACATATCCATAGTGCCGGTGAAGGACTTGGAATCACCGGGGGTCACGGATCAAGAAAAGGCAGGACTTTTTATGATGGCCCGTACGAGCTAATGAAGGCTGCCCGCAGGGAAATCAGCGCCGGGGCGAGCTGGGTAAAAATCGCCATCTCCGGCGGCATCGCCACCCAGGGTGGCGGTATTGGCGAAGCCTTGATGACGCCGGAAGAAATCGAGGCCGTGATAGATGCTGCGCATCGGTTCGGGGCCAGGGTGGCGGCGCACTCCGGATCGACGGCAGCCACCAACACGGCGATCGATGCCGGAATCGACAGCATCGAGCACGGCTATATCCTCGACCGCAAGGTCCTGGCCAGGATGAAAAAGAACGGCACCTGGCTGGTGCCTACGATCCTGGTGAGCCAGCCGGCGACACAGCCGTTCTTCGAACGGATCGGCTCTCCCGAGTGGTACCTGAAACGCCGCGACTCGGTCGGCAAGCAGCACTGGAGGTCGCTCCAGATGGCTATCGAGGAGGGCGTCAACATCGCGCTCGGGACCGACCAACTGCCGCAGGAACCAAATGACGGAACAACCGCGACCGCGCGTGAAGCGAGGTATTACGTCGAGGCGGGCATGACGCCGCTGCAAGCACTGCGATCGGCCACCATCGCGCCAGCCACGATGCTGGGTGTCGACAATGAAACAGGCTCTCTCGAGCCCGGAAAATTAGCCGACATCGTGGCGGTGACCCGGGATCCGGTGAAGGACATTTCGGCGCTCGACGAGATTCTCCTGGTCATGAAAGCTGGCGAGATTTACCGCAACGATCTACCGAACCAGGGGCGGCCCGGTTCGAACTAGCGCGGCGTCACTCAGACCAGATTCACGAGAAAGACCAGGGCTATGATCAACGGTACGAAATAACGCACCAGCTTTTTCCACACCAGGAATGTGCGTTCGGTGTCGAATCCGGTTCTCGCGCGGGTGACTGCTGCCGGCAGCACCCAGGCCGCGAGGATACAGACGACAATGCCACCCAGGGGCATCAACAGGTTGGAGGCCAGGTAGTCCAGCAAGTCGAACACGGTCTTGTCGGCAAAAGCCGAAAACATGCCCAGGAGCCTGACGTCAGACCAGATGTTGAAGGAGAAGACCGTGGCCAGGCCGGCGATCCACAACGCCAGCCCCGCCAGCCAGGCAAGCCTGACGCGTGACCAGTTCGTGTATTCCTCGAGCCAGACGACGATTACTTCGAAGATAACGATCGACGAGGTCAGGGCGGCGAGCGTCATCAGCACAAAAAACAGCGGGCCCAGAACCTCACCGCCGGGCATCTGGCCAAAGGCGACAGGCAGAGTCAGGAATATCAGTGCCGGGCCTTCTCCCGGCGTCAGTCCATAGGTGAACACGATCGGGAAGATGGACAAACCAGCAAGGATCGCGACGCCGCAGTCCGCCGCACCGATGATGATCGCTGCCTTGGCGATGGAAACACTCGTGTTCGTATATGCCCCGACGGTCATCATGACACCCAGGCCGACACCGAGTGAGAAAAATGCCTGACCCATCGCCATGAGCAGTACGGTTACATTGAAGGAGCTGAAATCCGGCTTCAGCAGGAACTCCACACCCCTGGCGAAATCTGCATAGAACATCGCGTATACGAGCATCACGAGGATGAGCACAAACAATGTCGGTGTCAGCGTGCCGAGGATGCGCTCCACGCCCTTGTTCAGGCCGATGGCGACGGTCCCTACGGTGAACAGTAGGAATAGCGCCTGAAATAATGCCATCCTCGCCGGATCGGCCTGCAGGCGATCGAACAGCGCCGCTGTCCCTGCCGAGTCGATGTTCGCGAATGCACCACGCAGACTGATGATGAAATAATCGATGGTCCAGCCGGCGATCACTGCGTAGAAGCTCAATACGATGAATACGCCGAGCATGGCGAACAGGCCGTATAACTCCCAATGCTTGCTGATGCCGTCGCGCTGCCGGAGCACGCGCATGGTACCGATGACGCTACGTCCGCCACGTTGCCCAATCATCATCTCCGCGATCAGCGCGGGTACCGCAACGAATGCCATGGAAAGTACGTACAGGAGCACGAACATGCCGCCGCCGTTTGCACCGGCGACATAGGTGAACTTCCAGATGTTGGCGAGACCGATCGCGGTGCCGATCGAGGCAGCCAGAAAGGTGTAATAGGAGGACCAGCGATGGGCGGAGGTTTGTTGTTCCATCGCCATCAATGCTGCTTGAGTGTCATGCGCCGCGCTTCCAGTGCGTCAATCAGTACTCGAATCAAGGCGCCGGCTCTTCGTCCGGCTTGACGTAACTCAGGAATTTCACAAGCGCGATCTTGCCATCCTCGATGACGGCATAGCCCATTACGTGCGAGAGTCTGTCTGTGCCATTCTCACTCGCCCGGATCAGGTGATACGTGAAAATCTTGTTGCCTTCGTGAAATCCCTCCTCGAATGGCAGGACGATCTCCACGGATTCCGTGTTTTCCTGGATGCTCTGGAAGTGCGGCACCATGTTTTCGACACCGCGGACGACCTCTCTGTTGTTGACAATGATTGCCGCGTCTTCGGTAAAAAAGCGGGCAAAGCCCTCCTCGGTGAAGCCACCCGGAACCTTAATCGTTGCGTTCCACCAGGCAAACATATCGACCAGCACATTTTCCGATTCGTCGCCGGCGAGCGCGGTGCCTGCCGAAAAAAATGCCGCAACCAGTACAAGTGCCATTGCAACGCGTCTGACCATCATCATTCTCCCATTGAATCTTCAGGACCGGGGCCTGACCCGTGCCACACCGCGGACATGAACAATGTCCCTTCAATTGTCTGCAATGGTGTTCTCGCGGGCCAGTCGCGTCAGTCGCTTTCTTCTTCTACGCGGCAGCTGCTTATCGGATCTCATCCACAGGCTTGGCCCATTTCGGTTTCTATAACACGGTTCCTGCGACATCACAACAAAGTGATTGTGGCGAATCCATAACCGGTAAGCGGGCGCGCGGATTGTGGGAGTTCTAGATTTTCGCAGCTGCGACACGGCGTGCGCGAACGGTGAGCAGCCGTTCTGCCAGACCCGGTCCGCGGCCGGGCTTCGACCACGGGCACACCTCGAGGCAAATGGCACAGCCATATGTATCGCTGAAGTACGGCACGCAACGATCAAAGTCGACATACCATTTGTTCGTGCCGCGGACCATCTGCTTTTCGTCGGAGATCGCATTGGGTGGGCAGGCATCGGTACAGACCCGGCATTGTGCGCACAGGTCCTCGACACCGATGTCGACGGGCTCGTCGACACTCATCGGCAAGTCCGTGACCACGGTCGTGAGACGAAAATTGGATCCGTACTCGCGCGATATCAGGGAGCCGTGCTTGCCCAGCTCACCCAGTCCCGCGGCGATTGCAATGGGGATATGCAGATACTCGCCACTGCTGTTGACCGGTAGTCCCTCGGCCGGCCAGCCGAGAGAGCGAATATGGCGGGCGAGATCGACCGTCAATCGCGAGCACTGGTAGTAGACCCCGATCACTTCGCGCCCCGCCTTGATGGAAGTCGCGTATAACATCTTTTCCTGGTCCATCGGCAATCCGAGCGAAATCGCGTAGCGATAAGGAGAGCTGGCGCCCTCGATCAGAAAATCCGGCCGCATCTCGCAGATGCCGACGATCGCCGCACCCAGAGCGCGTGCCTTGTCCTTTATCTCGGCGGTCATGGCGGCCGGGCTGTCAACTTCCCGCCGTTGCTGCGCGATTTTGCCCTGCGGGCGGAAGCCGGCCCACATGTTCCGAATCAGCGCCGGCAGCATCGAGGCCGGATACGAGTGACGAAAGTAAGTCTGCATGCGGTCCCAGGGAAGCGGTCCGGTCTTCGCATTGGAATGGAATACATACGATGCGCCGCGCGGTTCTGTCTCGCCGAGACCATTGATCACATTGCCCGAGACCGGCGGCTCGCGGTAAACGAAGACCGACTCCTCTGGCACCTTGTGTTTTAGTTTCACCGCATCGGCCGTTGGTCAGATGTAGTACTTGCGCCCGCGCCATTTCAGATAGGCGCGGCGACACCGAATCGCGGTGCCGACGGTGAGGTGTCGTATTGCATAGAGTAGTGTCGGAATGATGAACTGCCGAAGGAGCCGCCGATCCGCGTCACTTTCTTCGCCAGGTGTAATGGGCTGATGTGTACCTTTTGTCGTCATGACTGCGCTGCGATTTGCTCGAGACCCCGCCTTACCAACACGTCGACCATCCGGCGCCGATAGTCGGCGCTGGCACGAAAGTCGTCGATCGGGCTCACTTCTGCCGCCGCCGCGGCGGCCGAAGTCGTGATAGTGGCTTCGCATAACACAGCGCCCAGCAATGCAGCTTCGGCCTTGTGCGCCCGCATGGCGACCGGTGCGACGGCGCCGAGCCCGATGCGCACATGCTTCACTTTCTCCGACTCGCGCCGCAACACGATCGCAACGCTGACAATCGATATCGCATCTGCCTTGCGCTTGCCCAACTTGTAATAGAACGCCTGGTCGGCTACATCGGGCCGCGGCAGTTCAATCGTTGTCAGCAGTTCGTCCGGCCTGAGCGCGGTGCTGCGAACGCCGTGAAAAAATTCCTCCAGCGGCAGTTGCCGCGACGCGCCGCCTGCGCTCTCCAGGTTCACGCGCGCATCCAGGGCGAGCAGGGGCGGGGATACGTCTGCCGCAGGCGAGGCATCGCAGAGATTGCCACCTACTGTCGCGAGGTTGCGGATCGAAGGGCCTGCGAATGCGGCGGCCATTGGTCGCATGAGTGCCTCGAGACTGCCGCCGGGGCGCCACGCCAGGAGTTGCGCAAACGTGACCATGGCGCCCAGCTGTACCATGTGATTATCTTCGTTGATCGACTTGAGCGACTGGATCCCGGTGAGGTCGACAATCCGATCGGCCTGCAGCGGAGCGCGCTTCAGATTCACCATGAGGTTCGTGCCGCCGGCCAGCGGCACGACGACCGCCGGCTCCGCCAGCCGCTCGAGCGCTTCCGCTTGGTCCTGCGCCTGAGTGAAATCGAATTCGTTCATCCGGACGTACGGGCGCGGATGAGAGAAGAAACCTCTTCCGGGTGGAGCGGGAACCGCGTTACCTCAACGTCCAGCAGATCGGTCAGCGCATTCGCGATGGCCCCGGTGGGCGGCGCAATCGGGGGTTCCCCAACGCCTTTGGCACCATAAGGTCCTTCGACGGCCGGTTTCTCGATCAGGATCGTCTGCGTGGGTGGCATGTCCTCGGCGGTCAGTAGCAGATAGTCTGCGAAGTTCGGATTCAGGACTTTGCCATTCTCCTCGCGCAACTCTTCCATCAACGCGAGACCGAGCCCCATCGCCACGCCGCCCTCAATCTGCCCCTCGCAAGCTGCCGGATTGATGGCCTTGCCGACGTCATGCGCTGCGGCGTATCGTTTCACCGTAACCTCGCCCGTCTGTTCGTCCACGGTCAGTTCGACCGCGTGCGCGCAGAAGCTCGGCGCCGGAAAAGCGGGATAGGGGTGAAAACGGTTTTGCTCTTTCGGCGTGGGCTGAGGTTCGATCAGCAGGGTGGATCGGCCGATCATCGGTCCGCCGTGTTTCTTGTGCCGTGCGTAGCAAACGCGGGCCAACGGGACCGATCGCTCAGGATCCTCGCGAACGAAGATGCAATCATCCTTGAGTTCCAGCTCCGCCACCGGCGAGTCAAGGTGTGCGGCAGCTTCCCCCAGCAGCTGCTGTTTCAGGTCGAGCGCTGCGTTGTAGGCCGAAAGCCCCACCGTAAATACGATTCGACTGCCGCCATGGCCGTGGTCCCAGGGAAGTGTATCGGTATCGCCCCGCACCAGCTGGATGGTGTCGGGAGAAACACCGAGACCTTCCGCGGCCATCTGCAACACGCTGGTGCCGATGCCGCCGGTGCCCATATCGACTGCGCCGGACAGCAGCCGGAATGTTCCATCGAGGTTGGTCTCTATTAGCGTGCCCGTCCCCCAGGTTCCGGAGACCCACCAGTTGCAGGCCAGGCCGCGCCCGATGCCCGGGGCGCGTGGTTTGTCCCAGTCGACGGCGCGGGCCGCCGCCCGCAGACATTCCTTGACGCCTACTGCAGTGAGCTTCTGCCCGGTGGGAGACGTATCGCCGTCCTCCCAGGCATTCCTTAGGCGAAACTCCAGGCTGTCCATGTTCACGGCGCGAGCCAGCTTCTCCATATGCGTCTCGACAGCAAACGCCAACTGCGGGCCCGAGGGACACCGCACGGAACCGCACGGCACATTGTTCGTGTACGCGGTCAGACCGGTGACATCGACGTGCTCGAAACGGTACGGACCTGTGGCCATGAGTGAGGCCAGGGCCGTCGTTGTCGGGCCGTCGCCGGAGTACGCGCCGGTATCGAACAGCATCGTTGCCTGGTGGGCAACGAGCGTGCCGTCACGCTTCACTCCGGTCTTGAGTCGAATTTGCGCGGAGTGGCGCAGGGTCGTCGTAGCCATCTCCTCGTCGCGGGTCAGAGTTATCTGTACCGGCACGCCGGCGTGCTCGGTCAGCACCACGGCGTAGGGTTCCAGGCACAGCACCAGCTTGCCGCCAAAGCCTCCGCCGATCTGCGTTGGCACGACCTTGAAAGCGCCCACAGGACGCTTGAACGCTTGCGCCAGATAGCTGCCCACGGCGAAGGGCTTCTGGGTCGTCGTCCAGACGGTGATCCGGCCCGACGGATCGACAGCGGCGGTCGAGCTGTGCGGCTCGATAGAGCCCGGATGAGCAACCGGCGCCCGGTAGCTGCCTTCAATTACAACATCGGATTCGGCGAAGCCTTTCTCGACATCGCCGCGCCCGGCCCAGGTCTGGTAGCAAAGGTTGCCCTTCCGTTCCGAATCCCAATTGTGCTCGTAGGCATTGACGTCGTCGTGAACCAGCGGTGCATCGGCGGCAAGTGCCTGTTCACCGTCGAACACGGCCGCAAGCTCCTCGTACTCCACGTGCACCCGGCCCGCCGCCTCGCGCGCCATGTCGGGCGTGCGCGCCGCTACCGCCGCGACGGGTTCGCCGATGAAGCGAACCTTGTCGAGCGCAAACATCTGCTGGTCCTGCAGATCGATTCCGTAACAGCCCATCTCCAGGTCCCGGCCGGTCACCACCGCCCGGACGCCAGGCATTTTCTCGGCTTCGGAGATATCGATGGACTTGATGCGTGCATGCGGATAGGGACTGCGCACGACCACGCCATAGATCATGCGGGGAAGCTGAATGTCCTCCGCGTACAAGGCACGGCCCGTCACCTTCTCCTCGGCATCGACTCTGACATAGCTGGTTCCGACGGCTCCCGCGGCCGTTTCTGCTTTGCCGTTGCCCGCTCCACTGACGACACTTTGTGCGGCCTCGAGAATCTTGCTGTAGCCAGTGCAGCGGCAGAGATTGCTGGAGATGGCGGCCCGGACTTCCTCCTCCGTCGGCTGGGGTTTGTCTGAGAACAGGCTCTTCAGAGACATCACCATGCCGGGCGTGCAGAAACCGCACTGTATGCCGCCGCATTGCACCATCGCCTCCTGAATCGGGTCGAGGTGTCCGACCTGGCCGAGGCCCTCGATCGTGGTGACTTCACGGCCTTCCGCCTGCAGGGCCATCACCATGCAGGCGTTCACCGGCAGACCGTCGAGCAGCACCGTGCAACTTCCGCAGTCACCGGTGCCGCAGCCTTCCTTGGTGCCAGTCAATCCCAATCCAAGCCGCAAGGCGTCCAGTAATCGGGTTCTCGGCGCAACATCAAGTTCTTCGCTATGACCGTTGACAGTGAAACTCAAAGTTTTCTTTTTCATGGCCGAATTATAACCCCGGTTCGATCGCCATCGATGTTCGCTGCGCAAAATGAAAAGCGTCATCGGCGATGCCCGACGTAGCTCCGTTAAACCGTACAGAATTCAGGCAAACAAGTTTGTTCAATGGGAACGCCGCCGCCGATCTGTATGGCATGCTAGCATTTATGGCACGAATTAAATGAAATATCATATGATATTACAATACGGCCTCGAAGAGACCGATACGGGATAGTTGATATTAACCTTGTCACCAACGATCCGGAGGGCGGCACGCAAACTTGAAGCGGCTGACACTTCAGTACCATACTCTTTGCGCCCGTGGCGCAATCAACACCATATGATCAACAGTAACTCAAGACTAGTCAGCACGAATGGGCCGCCTGCGCCTGTATTGGATATCGAATCAACGCCAATAATCATGGTTTTGCTACTTGTGAGTCACCGTTAAAGTGATCTCGCTTAAGCCAAGCAGCCGGGAAGAAATTCTCGCTGCCGCGGAACGTGTGAAGCCGTATGTAGTGCGCACACCGTTAGTACGATTGAACGTCGATGTGGCGCAATCTGAGATCTACCTCAAGATGGAGAACCTGCAGCCGATCGGTGCATTCAAAGTGCGTCCCGCTGCGAATACCATCCTGAATGCGGCACCTGAATTGACGACAGAAGGCGTCTACACGGCCAGTTCAGGCAACATGGCTCAGGGCGTTGCCTACATAGCCAGGATGCTCGGTCTTGCCGCAACCGTATTGCTGCCGGAGGATGCGGCCGCGACGAAAGTAAGGTCACTGGAACGTCTGGGAGCGCGGATTCGCTTCCTGGCGGGCGAAAAATGGTGGCAGGTTCTGGCCGATTACGGAGACCCGGGCATCAAGGGCTTGTTCATTCATCCGGTGGCTAATCCGGATGTCATTTGCGGAAATGCCACGGTCGGTTTGGAAATTCATCAAGATTTGCCCGATGTTGATACTGTGCTGGTGCCCTTTGGCGGTGGTGGCTTGTCGACCGGGATCGCCTCGGCACTGCGGGCAGCAGGATCCAATGCGCGTGTTCTCGGTGCGGAGTCTGATCATTGCGCACCACTGGCAGCAGCACTGGAGGCTGGCGAACCGGTGGCGCTTCCGATCGAAGCGAGTTTCATAACCGGAATAGGTGTCGGCCGCGTTCTCGATGAAATGTGGCCGCTGATTCGACAATTGATCGACGGTGCCGCAGTGGCGAGCACGGAAGAAATAGTCGCAGCGATCCGTCTGCTTTGTGAGCGACATCGAATTATCGCAGAAGGTGCCGGCGCGGCCCCGGTCGCAGCGGCCTTGGCGGGGAGGGCAGGCAAGGGGAAAATCGTGTGCGTGATCTCGGGCGGCAATCTGGATGACAATTACCTGATCGATATTATGCGGGGCAAGATTCCGAATCCACGACCGGCAGCTTAGACCGTCGCTCGTGCCTGATCGCCGATAATCCTCAATTACCGAAAATGTTGGCAGCGAAAATTGCCAGGATGGCGAAAGGCGCAACAAAGCGCACCAACGACCGCCAGAGCAAGAACGCGATCGCCTTATCAAGACCGAGTTCGGCACGAATTGACTCCCGTGTCATCATCCATCCCGCAAACAAAGCAATTAACAGACCACCAGTGGGAATGAGGACATTAGCTGTAGCAAAATCCATCAGATCGAAAATACGCTTGCCTTCGAAAAGTGGAAAGTGATCCAGTGGCGTAAATCCCGCCAGGATATTAAAGGAGAACAAAGCCGCAAGACCAAAAAGCCAGATGCAAATGCCCGTGACGATGGTGGCCGGCACGCGCCTGAAGCCCTTGAACTCTTCCAGCCGAGAAACAGCCGGTTCCAGCATCCCGATACTTGACGTTAGTGCTGCAATTGCCATCAACAGAAAGAACAGAGCTCCGAATACGATGCCCAGCGGCATCTGACCAAAAACGATCGGCAGCGTAACAAATACCAGACCAGGCCCCTCTCCCGCTTGCAGTCCGTAGCTGAACACAAGCGGAAATATGATCAGGCCCATCATCAGGGCAACGCCGGTATCCGCGAACGCGATGATTCCGGCAACTTTAGGAATCGAAACTTGCCTGGGAATATACGCGCCGTAGGTGATCAGCGCCCCCACGGCCACATTGACGGAGAAGAAGGCCTGGCCGACGGCCATCAAGATTGTTGATGAGGTGACTTTGCTGAAGTCCGGCTCAAACATAAATCGCAGCGCGCGTGCGAAATCGGCGGTCACGGCGGCATAGACGAGGAGTACGACAAGGATCAATGCCAGTCCCGGCATCAGATACGTGACCGCCTTCTCCAGACCCTTACGAACACCGCCGGCGACGATAACAATCGTCAACGCGATAAATGTTCCTTGCCAGAACATCATGCGAACGGGGTTACCCGCCATGGCAGCGAAACCTTCGCCGGATCGCCGGGCATCGTATCCGGAAAATGTGCCGGTCATCGCGCTCACCGCATAATCGAGCGTCCACCCTGCAACGACGCTGTAGTACATCAAGCCCACAGTCGGTGTAATGACCGATAACCAGCCCAGGCTGTGCCAGAATCTGCTGCGATCATTCTCTGCCGTGAGTTTTTGCATGCTGCGGATCGGGCTTTGCCCGCCACGCCGACCAATGGCGATTTCCGCCATCAGCAGTGGAATGGCGATGGCGACGATGCAGGCGCAATAGATAATGACGAATGCGCCACCGCCATTTACTCCGGTGATGTACGGAAATCGCCAGACATTCCCGAGTCCGACGGCACTGCCTATGGCCGCCAGGAGAAAAGCGCGCCGCGAAGACCAGGTTTCATGTGCAAACTCGGGATCGAGGGACTTTGCCATAGAATTTTTCCCGGAAAGTCTAACCAGGTAGTTTAGAGCAGGGAAACTTACCTAAATTTCATCCGCAGCCTGACGCCAACAAGAACTCATTTTTCGAAATATTCCTGCAGCCGATCCATGGCCTGCTCTAATCTTTCGTAAGGCTCGGCACCAAAACAGATTCGCAGATGCCCCTCACCGGTGGCCCCATAAAATGTGCCTTCCTCCGTTACGACATAAGTCTCAGCCAATATCTCCTCCGCTATCTGCAACGACGGCTTGCCAATCGCACTGACATCGGGAAATGCATAAATGGTTCCCTGTGGCGACGGACATACGATTCCTTTTATTTCGTTCAGGCGCCGGCAGACCAGCTCTCTGCGGCGGGCATCCTCTTGCAGCATTTCGGCGAGACAGTCTTGTGGACCGGTAATTGCGGCGTAAGCACCTTCCTGAATGAACACGTTGACATGAGCGACATCGTTTACCGTGATCTTCAGCAACGCCGGCATGAATTCCTTCTTGCAAGCTACGTAACCCAATCTCCATCCGTCCATCGCAAACGCTTTGGTGTAAGCAAAACAACTGAATGTCCGCTCCCACATTCCGGGTAACGAAGCAATGCTGATATGTTGATGACCGTCGTAAGTAATCTGCTCATAAACCTCATCACTTATCACCAGCAAATCATGCTCTATGGCCAGATCGGCAATGATTTTGAGTTCGGCAAGACTGAAAACCCTGCCGGTTGGATTGGCCGGGTTAACCATACAGATCATTCGTGTCTTGTCAGTAATTCGCGATTCGATCGCAGTTCGATCTACCTGAAAACCGTTCTCCCTGTCCAGGGGTGCCGTGATAATTTTGCCGCCAGACAGCTCTATCTTATTGATATGCTGCGGATAATAGGGCTCAAACAGAATAACCTCATCACCCTCATCCAGTGCCGCCATGAACACTGCATAGGCAGCATGAGTAAGACCATTGGTGACCAGAACCTCGTCGGGCGATACGTCGAGCTTGTTAAGCGACTTGAGTTTGCCCGAGATCGCTTCACGAAGTTTGGAGTCTCCGGGAAACTCTCCGTAATGCACAATACCGTCATCGAGTGCCTTCTTGGCAGCCTCCTTGATATGCAATGGCGTATCGAAATTCGGCCTGCCGACCTCGAGATGAATAACATCCTTGCCCTGAGCCATATATTCCATGGCTTTTTCATACATTCCGAAGCTCTTTGGTGAGCTTTGTGAGATTCTATCTGCTGGCCATTTCATAAGAACTCCATGAGGTGATCCGGGTTTTCAAAACCCCCGGTTTGCTGAGCAGGTTTAGCTAGGATTCGAACATGATCGACGCCACTCCCAAAATCCCGACCCTGCAGGAAATTCGTGCCGCCGCAACGAGGCTGGCTCCACATATCATCCGAACGCCGCTGTTGCGCCTCAATCATTACGAGGGAGAGAGCGAGATTTTCCTCAAGCTCGAAAACCTGCAACCCATTGGTGTCTTCAAGGTTCGATCGATGGGTAATGCGATGTTGACCGCGGGTGCAAGTGACCTGAGTCACGGCGCATACACGGCCAGCTCCGGCAATGCCGGCCTGGGACTGGCGTGGGTGGCAGATAAACTTGGTATACCCGCCACGATTTACGCACCCGAATCGGCGCCGACGACCAAGCTCGAAGCAGCACGTGGTTTTGGCGCCCGGATTCATCGCGTGGCCGATGATCGTTGGTGGCAAATCATTGAGAACAGCGGTCATCCGAAAGATCCTGGCTTCTTCGTTGATGCGGTAAGGAACCCGGCGGCTATAGCCGGAAACGGGACTATTGGTCTGGAAATCATCGAGCAGCTTCCTGATGTCGACACCGTTATCGTCCCCTTCGGTGGTGGCGGTGTCGCCTGTGGCATTGCATCGGCGATTCGCGTGCTCAAGCCTGATGTGCGTGTCGTTGTGGCCGAGAGCGATACCGCAGCGCCGCTTACAGCCGCATTCAAAGCAGGGCGCCCCGTCCCGGTTGATGTAAAACCTTCTTTCATATCGGGGGCCGGTGCACCCTCGGTGTTGAAGGAAATGTGGCCTCTCGTCAGTGAACTTATTGATGACACCGTGGTATCACCTGTGACAGAAGTCGCCGATGCGGTCAGGGCCCTGTTCGACCACAATCGTGTTGTCGCAGAAGGTGCGGGGGCTATTCCCCTGGCTGGTGCCCTGTCCGGCAACGCGTCCTCCGGCAAGACGGTTTGCGTGGTAACGGGCGGTAACATCGACGTTGAAATCATGACGAAGATTCTTCAGCATCAGGCGCTTTGACTGCAGCTGCGCTTCCGCCATTTCGCCTGTAAATCACGCCGTCACGCATGACGAAGTGGATACGCATGAGTGCCGAGATGTCGTCCAGCGGGCTGCCGGCTGTTGCAATAATATCCGCCTTTTTCCCCGGCTCGATTGAGCCCAGCTGGTCCTCGAGTCCGAGCATGCGGGCTGCGTTTAGTGTGGCGGTCAGGATCGCATCGCTTTGAGACATGCCCCTTCGTACGAACTCCACGAAATCGCCTGCGTTGTACCCCCAGGTATAGACGCCCGCATCGGAGGCGTAGGCAAGGTTTCGGATCCCGTATTCGTACGCCTTGATCATTGCAAAGGGCCGTAGCCTGATCGCCTGAAACCGCTCGAGTATCGAATCAGGCAACCAACCCCACAGACCGTCATGAAGTGTTTCAGGCGTGTCACCGACTGCCGTGACAAAACCATAAATGTGAGATTGAAAAAACACATCGTCGCCCAGCAGAGCAAACGTGTCGTCATCGTAGAGATGTGCTGAGTCAATAATGTCGGCACCCGCTCGTACTGCCGCTGCAATACCGGGCGCGTGATGCCCGTCTGCAATAACTTTACGTCCGAGAGAGTGCGCAGTCTCGACGATGGCCCGCATTTCTTCATCGGTCATCGTCCGTGCGACAGGATTAGAGGACAGCAGGCTGCCAGTATTGAAAAAGACAATGATGTCGGAGCCGCGTTTCACCTGATGCCGTACTGCCCGCCGGCAGTCGTCCGGGCCGTCGCAAACCGAGCGCATGTCGATAGTTTTCATGATCTCGTCGCGATACGCAGTGGCTCGCTCCATACCGGTTGCGGCGATCGGTGTGCCTGCTGCGAGGACGCGTGGACCGGCGAGCCTGCCTTTGCGAACCGCATCGCGCACTGCAAATATCGCGTTTTCATGGCCTGGAGTTCCGACCGAGCCTAGATCAACGACCGTCGTAAAACCGGCCTGCAATGTAATTTGAGCGTGCTGGCTTGCAGTAAGCGCCAAGTCGGCTTCAGTTTTCAACAGCGCTTTGCCAATACTGTCACGCCCTGGAGCCGATGCCAGGTGCACGTGTGCATCTATAAGTCCCGGTAAAACAAAGGCTTGTGACAGGTCCACGATACGGGCGGATGAGCCATTACCACCCAGCTCGGACCGGCTGACAAACCCATCGCTAACCTGAGTAATCCGGTCATTCTCGATAATGATGCTTTGCCGCTCGACAGGCGTCGTGCCTGGAACGGCGAGTAACCACCCAGCGTGTATCACCGTAATTTCACCGGCACCGACTTCCTGTATTACGCAGAACGCCGCCAGGATCATGCAGAGAAAATTTTTCATTCGCATAGGTCGAGCACCCTTAAGGTCGCGCTTGCTCGGCCGGCAACAGTTTGCCGGGATTCAGGATATCGTGAGGGTCCATGGCAGACTTTATTGTCCGCATCAGCGCAACCGCCTCTTCTCCGAATTCCAGCTGCAGGAATTTCCGCTTGCCCAGCCCGATACCATGCTCGCCGGTACAGGTGCCACCCATGCGAATCGCCCGCTGCACCATTCGCTCACTCAGTTGTTGTACCAGTTCATATTCCGATGGATCATCAGGATCGATAAGGAAGACATAGTGAAAGTTTCCGTCGCCGATATGTCCAAGCAGAAACGATGTTATTTCGGCGCTTCTCGCGATGTCGTCTTGCGTCTCGCGAATACATTCGGCCAGACGCGAAATCGGCACACAGACATCGGTTGCATAAAAATTTGCGGTGGGCCTGACCGCCATGGCGGCATAAGCTGCTGAATGCCGAGCGCTCCACATCTCAGTCCGTTCTTCTTCATATGCCGTCCATTCGAAGTCGGAGCCACCGAAATCTGTGCAGATTTCACCAACGGTTTCGGCTTGCTCTTTTACTGAAGCGTTGCTGCCGTGAAACTCGAGAAAGAGCGTTACTTTTTCCGGATAGCTGGTTGCGGAGTACTGATTGATTGCCGCCATCTGGGCTGCATCGATCAGTTCCACGCGTGCGATGGGAACGCCGTACTGTATGGTTTGAATCGCTGTGTTGACAGCGCTGTCAACATCGTCGAAATAAACCCTGGCGGAGGAAATTGCCTCGGGCTTGCCATGCAGGCGCAAGGTCAGTTCAACAATGATTCCCAGTGTTCCTTCTGACCCGATAAATAGATGAGTGAGGTCGTAACCCGCTGCGGATTTTCTTGCGCGCCGCCCCGTTGTAACGATGCTGCCGTCCGCCATCACAACTTTCAGAGATAAGACGTTCTCCCGCATGGTGCCGTAACGAACGGCGTTGGTACCCGATGCACGCGTCGCCGCCATTCCGCCAAGAGACGCGTCTGCGCCGGGGTCAATCGGGAAAAACAAACCGCTATCGTGCAGATAGCTGTCTAATTGCTTGCGGGTGACGCCGGCCTCGACTATGCAATCCATATCTTCTGTGTTTACCTGAAGAATAGAATTCATTTTCGAAGTATCGATACAGATTCCACCCTTGTGGGCAATGATGCCGCCTTCCAGCCCGGTGCCGGTACCAAAGGCGATGACAGGTATTCTGTGCTTGCTACATATGGCAATTGTCCTGGAAACCTCGTCAGCGCTGTTCAAAAAACAAACGGCGTCGGGAGGCTGTGCTGCATGCCACGATTCGTCGTGTGAGTGGTGATCGCGAATTGCTTCGCTGATGCATAATTTGGCGCCCAGGAGTTCGTTCAACTCATCGAGTGCAATCTCAAGGTTCTTAGCTGGTACGTTCACTGGATGTCGGCTTCGTTGTAGATGTGGTCATAGCTCTTTGTTACCGTAAGCGTTCAGTTGAGGCTGCACTCTGGAAAATCGCATCGTGACGAGTGAACACGGCGGCATATTGAAAGCGATAGGGCCGGGCGTCTTGTACGCGGCGGCCGCGGTAGGTGCATCGCACCTGGTGCAGTCGACACGTGCTGGTGCCAGTTACGGCCTCGCGCTGGTCCTGCTGATCCTGCTCACCTACGTTGCAAAATACCCGGCGTTCCGATTCGGCGCCCAATACGCGAGCGCCACTGGCAATTCGCTTTTGCACGGATACAGGAACCAGGGGCAGTGGGCGGTTGCGATTTATGTCGTCATTGCGCTGGGTACGATGTTTGCCGCTCTTCCCGCTGTTACGCTTATCACTGCCGGTCTCGCGAAGGTTGCGTTCGGATTGCAGATGGGCACGTTCGGTATTTCGGTCATCATCCTGGCCGGTTGTACGCTGATTCTGATACTTGGCGGTTATCACCTGCTGGATCGACTGGTGAAAGTGCTGATGGTGATACTTGCCATCGCTACGCTGGTGGCCACCGTTCTGATTATTCCTAAAATAGACTGGGCCGTATCCGGAATGATTGTACCGAGGATTGTTGTCAGTACCGATGTGTTCTTCATCGTTGCGTTGCTTGGCATGATGCCATCTTCGGTCGATATATCCGTTTGGCACTCTTTGTGGTCCGTGGCCAAGGCCCGGGACAGTGGTCACCGACCGACGTTGCGTGAGTCTCTGGCTGATTTTCATATCGGCTACGTCGGTGCCTTTGTACTGGCTATGTGTTTCGTGCTGCTAGGCGCCGGCGTCATGCACAATTCAGGAATCCAGTTCGAAGCTGGAGCGGCCGGTTTCGCAGCACAGTTGATCGACCTGTACAAACAATCTCTTGGTGACTGGAGTGGACCGCTGATCGCGATTGTCGCGGTTGCGGTGATGTTCTCCACAGTATTGGCGGGTCTGGATGGATATCCGCGCGCCGCGGTAACTCTGGTCAGAATATATTCCGGGCAGGTATCGACGGCAGACGAATCGCGTACGGTGTCGATAGACAAAAAAGTGTACACGTCTACGGTGATTGTGCTGGTGTTGGGCTCGTTACTCATTTTATACTTGTTTGTGACGTCACTGAAACTGGTCGTCGACGTTGCATCTACAATTTTGTTTCTGTTCGCTCCGGTTATTGCCTGGTTGAATCATCGCGTCATGACAAGCCCGCAATTTCCGTCGAATGCACGACCAGGTCGGGGCTTACTGGCATTGAGCGCCGTCGGCGTGATCTGGATGACTGCTTTTTCTGTTTATTTTCTATACCTGAGGTTTTTCGTTTGAATCACTCGTTGATCGGCAAATTCAGTTTGGACCGATCGATCAATTGTCCTCCCTTGATGACCTGAACGATTTGCTTGGCATTGTTGATGTCCGTCGTAGGATCTGCTGCCAGTAACACCAGGTCCGCGATCTTCCCCTCTTCAATTGAGCCGAGTTCTCTTTCTTTGCCGAGAAAAATTGCACCATTAAGGGTTGCTATGCGAATGATGTCGGACGGGGGAATTCCGGCGCTAGCCATCAACTCGAGTTCACGGTGCAAAGCCGGACCCGTTGTCTGATCGGTGCCCGCGACCAGAATTCCACCGGCTTCGTTTATCTTGCGTAAATTTTCCTGAGCGATCGTGGTCATGATCTTCATCCACCAGGTCCATTTTCGCTCCTGGTATTCCTTGCGTTTCTCGGTCTTGAGGATCTCGATTTCTTCGGCCGTCAGCGTTGCCTGATACAGCGCCTCATCCAGATATTCCGGATGCTCGGCCAGGCGGCTGTAGTTTTCACCGATTGCTATTGTCGTCACCATCGGGATTTTCTTGGCACCCATCAGCCTTGCGAAATCGTCGGTGACGGGCCCCTGGATAATCGGGTGAGCCAGTGTGTCTATGCCGGCGAAAATCGCCTGTCGTGCCCGGTATTCGCTCGAGGTGTGAACGGTCGTACGGATACCGCGATCGTTGTAGTAATGGATGATCCGCTGCATCAGGTCCACAGGCAGAATCGGGATCATCGGGCGCGCACCCCAACCGCGTTCCTCGAAGGTGAGCTTCAACAGGTCTGGTCGGCGCGCGATGTGTGCATCCAGAGCGGGAATGGCCTCCGGCCAGCTATCGACTTGTGTGCCAAATTCGTTGCTGCCGTGGCTGCCCGGATAGGTCACGATTGCACCGGTTGCGAAAATCCGCGGACTCACCAGTTTTCCGCTGCGTTCGTCGTCTCTCAGCCCCAATATGTAATCCGGCACGTTGCCGGCATCGAAGATCGACGTGACGCCGGAATACAGGTAGCTATGCAACGCGCGAACGCCCTTGCTCCTGTCATTGCTAATCGTCATCAGGCCTTCCGGAGTGACCTCGATACTGCCCTGCAAATGTATGTGCAGGTCCATCAGGCCAGGTATCAGGTATTTGCCCGTGCCATCAATGCGACGCGTTTTCTCCGGTGCACTGATCGAGCCGCGGGAAATCAATTGGATCCGGTCTTCTTCGATCAGTACGGAGGCCCCGGCCACCGGCGGGCGCCCGGTGCCGTCGATCAAAGTCACGTTCTCGATCAGCAGGGTGTCGGCGGATGCAGCAAAGGCACCAGCAAGTGCGGCAGCCGCAATGATGGCTCTGAGAATTCGGGTGAGGGTTTCAGCCTTCATATGCAATTATTCCTTCTTAGTCTTGCTGCCTGAATACAACGCCGTCCCGCATGATGAATTTCACGTGGAGTACCGCGTTTATGTCGTCGAGCGGGCTCTCCGCCATCGCGACGATATCGGCCGCTTTACCTGGCTCGAGTGACCCCACCCGATCAGCGACACCACCGGCTTCTGCCGCGTTGACTGTGCCGGCCATCAGCGCCTCCATCTCTGTCATGCCGACATTCACGTATTCGACAAATTCGTTGGCGTTCTCGCCATGGGGCGATACGCCTGAATCGGTGCCCAACGCAATCTTGACGCCCATGCTATGGGCAAGCCGGCTCATATCCTTGGGTTGCCTGCCGAGTCGCAACAGTTTCTCCATGATCGGTGGGGGCATATCCTTGAACGGCCCTTGCTTCATTTTTTCGGGCGTATCACCGACGGCGGTGATCGGATAGACCGTTGGAATCATCCACGCCCCGGTCTCCTTGAAGAGCTTCATCGTGCCTTTGTCGGCCCACATGGCATGTTCAATAGAATCGAAACCGGCGCGCAATGCTGCTTCAATACCGGCTTTTTCATGGGCATGGGCGGTTACTTTGCGGCCCAGCGCATGCGCCGTGTCGGCAATCGCGCGTAACTCCACATCCGTAAATTGCTGGCCCGTGCCGGTTGCCGTCTCACTCAATACGCCACCGGTAGCCGTTACCTTGATAACGTCGGCGCCGCGCTTCACCTGACGGCGCACCGCGGCCCGGCAGCCATCGGCACCGTCACAAACGCCGCTCGAGGGCATAACATCGAGAACTTTCTGGCGAAATCCGTGCACGTCCCCGTGTCCACCGGTCGGTGTGATTGCCTCACCCGCGACGATGATCTTCGGCCCTTCAATCTTGCCGGCTTTGATGGCATCCCGGAGCGCAAACAGCGCCGTTCCCCGGGAGCCCAGATCACGAACCGTAGTAAAACCCGCAAGTAAGGTCCGCCGCGCGTACATCTGTGCGGTCAAAGCGGCATCCGCGTCGGTCATGGTGACTGCGTCCAGCTTGCGGTTGCTACCCGCCTGACTCAAAAGGTGTACGTGCAGATCAATGAAACCGGGCATGACGAACTGGTCGGACAGGTCGACGATTCGAACCTCACCATCGGATTGAATATCCGCCGTAGCAAAGCCGTCCCGAATTTCTACAACCCGGCCATTTCGGATCACGATGCTTTGCTCGGAGGCAGGGGCCTCACCGGGAACGGCCAGCAAGGTGCCCGCGTGAATGATGGTCGTGCCCTGGGGCACAGAAAATTCAGGGGGCTTTTTGTAGTCCGACGCAATTGCAGTGAGATTGGTCAGACACGCAAGTAGCATGGTGACGAGAATCACTAATCGAATTTGAGCCTGGCGCTCGGGTTGACGCATGCTGTTACCCCTTTCTAATTGTTTTATCGGGCCTGCTTTTCCTGATCTCCCTGAAGGCAGTCCCGCAGCGGCCATACAGCGAAGCCGTATCGAAATGTCAGCTCCGGTATTTTCGCGAGACCTTCGATGAAAAGAGGACAATCACCGGCTGACGGTAACTGCCCTCTATCAGATCAACCTCGTACACCGAACCAGGTCGGTATGCCGGGCCTGTCGCTAGTTGCGTCCGAAACCCTTGGTGACCCGGACACCGACAGTGCGTGGGCGATTGGTAACTTTACTGGTCGGTTGTGAACCTGCACCGCCCCCGATAAATACATCGCCGTCCTCATCGAACATGTTCTCAATAAAGAGCGCCAGATCCAGATCCATTTGGTCATTTCGAAAGGTGGCCCGCGCGTTAAAGATTGAGTAGGAATCCTGGAATCGGTTTTCCTCCGAGGTGGGACGAAATTGGGTGAACGACTCGTCGGTGAAGCTTCCCTCAACACGAAAAGCGCCGTCCCAACCCGCTATCGGCAATTGGTAGCTGTATTGAGCCGTAAATCCTGCGGTTATTTCCGGAATGCGCGGGATATCATCGCCCTTCAAACCAGGCGCTATGATTTGGGGCGATACCTGATCCTCGGTCAACTCCTTTTTATCAAGATAAGTGATCTGCCCGGTGACATAAAAATTATCACCAAGCGCGGTAGCGAGTTCCACTTCAAGACCCTGCACTTCGGCTTTGCCGGCATTGCCGATGAAACCAAAGGCGCCGGTGAGATCCCGGCCCGCGACCTGCAGGTTATCCCACTCCATGAAAAAAACCGATGCGTTCAAGAGAGTCCGATTGGCTCCCAACTGCGTTTTGACACCGAACTCGAAGTTGGTCAGCTCGTCGCCCTCGAAATTTTCGGGAATGACAATATTGCCAATACCGCGGTTATTGGTGCCACCCAAACGGTAGCCAACCGATGCGGAACCGAATAGGGTGACATCGTCGTTGGCATGCCAGGCTAGCGCGACCTTCCACGGTACTTCGCTATCGCTTAGATTGTTGAAGCTGGGCGGCGTCTGCCCGGTCGGCGTGGTTGGGTCCGGCGGGTTGCTTCCAAAAGCCGCAAACTGGAAATTGGTGAAACCCTCCTCTGTTTGATCGACGTCAAACCAGCGCACACCGACGTTCAGATCGAGCGCATCGGTGATCAACCAGCTGACCTCACCAAAGAATGCGGTTTCTTCAATGTCCTTGTTGTCCGTTCGCGCGAATACGCAGGGATGACAGCCCGGAATGCCCGAGCCGATCTCATTGGGGGGTGGCAGTACGGGTGCCTGGGGCGGGCTGAACGTCACACCCTCGGCGTTGACCACCGGCACAAAGCTGTGGAAGTCACTCTCGCGCTTGCGGTAGAAGGCGCCGACCACCCATTTAATTCGCGAGCCCGAGTCCTTCGAGTTCAACCGAATCTCGAATGCATCCTGCGCCACAGACTGCCGCTGGTCGGTCAGCGCGTACACCAAATCTGCCCGAACACAGGCAGGCACGGTCTGGCCAGCCACGTCACAGGCTGGCAGTCCCGCCAATAAGCCGGGCGACAGCAAGTCGATAACCTGCCAGGTGGAATCGAACTTGAATTGGTAGTCGCGGTCATAACGTGACACCGTTGCAGACACATCGGCGAAAGGCAGTCCGAATTCGCCCGTCAGGCTGTATATGAATTGCTCATCGGGCTTGGGCGTCAGAGCATAGTCGCCGCTCCTGAATTTGCCCTCCTCAAAAAAGGTGAAGCCCAGTACGTTGGAGCCTGTAGGACTTGAATCAGAGTTACCTGCGTACACAGGGTCCGTCGGGTTCAGGTTGTAGGCATCGAAAGGGTGATAGCGTGAATCGCCGCCGGTCTGGCGATCCTGCCACCAGAATTGCCCCTTGAACCTGGTTGTGTCGCTCACCTCCCAAAGCAGGTTCGTACGGAATCCTGTCGTGTCGGCCCAGTTGTAGTCCTGCTGGTTCAGGCAGGTAAGCGCAGTGTCCGCGTCGCGCGGATCTTCGGCCGGATTCGTGGCCCGGCATCTGTTGTTGTCGATGTAGCCGGCGTCTTCGCCGTCATAGACGAGCACACGGGCAGCAAAGTTATCGCTCAGGGGCAGATTAACCACGGCCTGGATGTTCGAATTGTTGTCGGCGGAGCCATTTGTCCGGGACAGTTCGGCGCTGACATAGGACTCGAACTCCCCGAGAACAGGCTGCACCGTGATGAAGCGCACCGTACCACCCTGGGAATTGGCGCCAAACACCGTACCCTGCGGGCCGCGCAGCACCTCAACCCGCTCCATGTCGTAGAGCTTCAGGTCGGTGGTCTGGGAGCCACTGTCAGAAGTGGAATCCTGCACGCCCGGCAACGGCACTTCATCGTAATAGACGGCCACGTTCTGCTGGCCGGCGGACTGAATGCCGCGAACAACATATTTTCGTTCGCCGGGGCTGGTATCGAGGAAGGTTAGTCCGGGCATCTGGCGGGCAAAATCCTCGAAATCAACGACCATCATTTCTTTGAGAGCTTGGCTATCGAGAGCACTGATCGCGGCAGGAATCTTCTGCAGGTTTTCCGCGCCCATTTTTCGAGAAGTTACAATAATTTCTTCAATGGTTCCGTCGTCAGCTCCGGCGTCTTGCGCGACCGTCGGACCCGCCGCGGTCAGGAACAACGCCGCCAACGATACTTGCACGAACACAGCGATTTTGTAGTGTCTCATGATCTCCCCTCCGAAATGATTCGTGGATGTGTTGCGCACGGGCAACAGCTTCTTATTACCTGATCAAGAATATGCTGAATCATATATTAATTCAAGCAACATCTGCGTTGGACAAATGACCCTGCAACATGACTCAATATTGTATTGTTGTAAGTGCTTAACAGGTCTGGAACGAGTTTTGCTTAAGGCTTGAAAGGCAACGCTTTTTCGACAAAAGGTGGCCGCCAGTCGGGAAATCTGTCACTGAAAATATCGTCACGCCCGTAGTGTTCCTCCAACAAGCGTCCTTTGGCCGTGCCGCCATGCCAGAGATCATATTTGGGATCGGCGTGCTCATCGAAATAGGCGGTCAGGCGCTTGTCAAGGGCGGCAACAATTTCCGCATGAGTGGGGGAGTCGATGAGATTGACGGTTTCACCCGCATCCGCCTCCAGATCATAGAGTTCTCGCGGATCGGTCGGCGGGAAGCGTCTGACGTATTTCCATTTTGAAGTCTCGATGGCCCGCACTGTGGCGAACTCGAAAAAGACAGTGTTATTCCACTCGGTTTTCTCTCCATGCAAGGATGCGGCGAAACTCTTTCCGGGACTATTGGCGATTTCGAGGTCATTCAGGCCGATGTAGTCGAAGAGGGTCGGCAGGAAGTCGACCTGGCTGACCATGATGTCTATCTCGACACCCCCGGGAATATGCTCCGGGTGCCTGAAAATCAGCGGCACCTGCATATTGATGTTGTAGGCGGCAAAAGGAAAAGACCATGAGGTATTGCCCCAGAGCCCATGATGGCCATACGAGGCTCCCTGGTCGGATGTGTACACGACCAGCGTGTCGCCCCCCAGCTTCTGAGTTTTCAAAGCATCCAGGACCCTGCCGACGCCTTCATCGACCATTGCCGTTTCCGACGCAGTATTCACGATCGCCGTTTTGTTGTTAAGCGCCTCGATCGCGGTCCAGGCGGTGGTTCCTTCACGAACCATCAGCCCGCTGGGGCCGCGTCCGGTGGCCCAGGTCTTCAGAAACGGATGCACCGGCTCTTGGGGAAACGATGGCGGATGCTGCTGGTAATAGGCGGCGTAGCGATTGTTCGGCTCCATCGTTACGGTAGGCGGCAGCATGTAAGGCCCGTTATAGGTGAGTAAAAGAAAGAATGGTTGAGCGGCAGATTGTTGCGAGATGAAGTCCACGGCTCGCCGCGTCCAAAAGTCCGTCAGATGTTCCGGGCTGCGATAGGTTTTTCCGTTATCGATGACGGTTTCGTTATAAAACGTCGTCGTGTGCCCACCTGGAAATGTCACCCAGAAATCGAACCCGAGCTGCGGTTCCTCATGGGCCCCAAGGTGATACTTGCCGACCAGGGCGGTGCGGTAGCCGGCATCTTTCAGAGTTTGGGGCAGGTTGCGGAATTCCTCGATTGCCGACCAGTGGTCAACATCAACATGGGTTGGCAATGCAACGTGAACGCCGGTTTGCGACGGCAGCAGGCCGGTCAACAATGTGGCTCTCGTTGGCGAGCAGACCCCGCTTACCGAGAATGCCTGCTTGTATTTTATGCCCTCTGCGGCAAGTCGATCGATATTCGGCGTGAGAATCTCACTATTGCCGTAGGTGCCGAGCAGTGTCTGGCTTTGATTATCCGAGACAATTAATACGATGTTCGGGAGACTCGTAGCAACACTGACGTCGGCAAAAAGAAATAAGGTAAGCAACGCGATGCGCGCGCTCACTCCTCGACCTCAACGTTTTCATGTATGCGGCGCAGAAAGCTTTTCAATGTACTGATTTCCTTCCGGGAGAACCCGTTTAGCGCTATCTTCTGATGCTTGTCAGCGGTCGGATATATTTCCTGAAAGGCTTTCTCACCGGCCCGTGTCAGGCTGACGTGGACGAAGCGGGAATCGTCGGTTGACACTTTACGCTTGGCAAGGCCTTCACGCTCGAGTTGTGCCACGATTCGGCTGACCGAAGGTTGCTCCATCACAGTTAGCTCAACGATTCGCCCCAGAGACAACTCGCCGTGCGCTCGCAGCACGGCGAGTACACGCCACCGCGCGATATTGATGCCCGATTTGCGCAGCCGGCCGCGAATTCTCCGGGTGAGCTGATTCGTGATCCGATACATCAGATATGGCACAAAGTTGTGTAGCCATTTGTCACCGTGCCCGGAAATCGGCATGTCACAGCCCTTAGCGAATCAGTAGATTTTGAGAATATATCTGATTTCATGTATTTTCGCCATGCAGCCAAGTTGCCGATAATTTGATTTCATACCCATGAGCACCAGACTGGACATCAAACCAAGCACCGCAGAACCGGATTGGGCAGCCATTCGATCGCGCTTTCCGGTGCTCGACAAGAAAACCTATCTAAACAGTTGTGCTTACGGCGCCCTTGCGACGGATGTCATGGCGGCACTCCAGAAGTACATGAACGATCGCCTCGAAAAAGGAACGGACTGGGATTACTGGGTGGCCCGCAATGAAAGCGTGCGTACCGCGGTTGCAGATTTTCTCGGGGCGAATACGGATGAAGTGGCCGTGACCACGTCTGCCTCTGCCGGAATCAACTCTGTCGCAAGTGCACTGAATTTCGAGCAGGCACGCAACAAGGTGGTCATCAGTGATTTCGAATTTCCGACCAATGCACAAATATGGTATGCGCAGGAATTGCGCGGCGCCAGAGTTGTGCGAGTCCCGGAGGAGGATGGTTACATTCCGGTCGAGCATTTCGAGACGGCAATCGATGAAGACACACTGATCGTTGCCGTTACCCAGGTGTGTTTCAAAAATGGTGCGCGACTCGATATTCCAGCGATTGTTGAGATCGCAAGGCGCAAGGGGGCGCTGGTGCTCGTGGACGGATATCAGGGGCTGGGCACGCTCGACTTTGATGTGCAAAAGGTCGGTCCCGACTTCGTTGTCGGCGGCATGGTGAAATACCTGCTCGGAACAGCCGGAATCGGTTTTCTTTATGTTCGCCGGGCGTTGATCGAATCGCTTGTGCCGACAGTAACCGGCTGGTTTGCACAGTCAGACATTTTTGCGATGGACACGACGCGCTACGATCCAGCGCCAGACGCACGCCGGTTCGAGATGGGAACACCTCCCGTGCCGAATTGTTACGCGGCGGAAGCGGGCCTGCAAATCCTGGCGGAGATTGGCCTGCCGGCAATCGAAAACCGCATCGTCGAGCTGACTGCGGCTATCACTTCCGAAGCCAATGCCGCCGAATATTCGCTGGCGGTGCCGGATGATGCCGAACGACACGGCGCCCTGATTACCCTCCGCACACACGATGAGAATGCGCTGGTAGCAAGCCTTGAGGATGAGGGAATCGTGACATCCTGCCGGTTCGGAAACTTGAGGATTTCGCCACATTTCTATAATAATCATGACGACATCGAAACGCTTTTTCGTGCACTGAAGAGACAAAAACATCTGTTGATTTGACAGACACTAGCCTTTGGGAAGACATGCAATGAGCGCAGCAACAATCGCACGGCTCAAGCCCTATCTCGTTCAGGTTGAGAAGGGCAAGAGTTACTTCTGGTGTGCCTGTGGGCTTAGCAAGAAACAACCGTTTTGCGACGGATCGCATAAGGTGACGGAATTCCTTCCACTAAAGTGGGTTGCGGAGCAAACGGGCGAAAAGCTTCTCTGCGCTTGCAAACATACCAAGGCGCAACCATTTTGTGATGGATCCCACAACAGTCTTTCCGACACCTATGCGGAAGCCGATGAGGCCGATGGCGCCGGCGCGGAACTTGTCGATTACGTAGCGGGCGAGGGTGGGGCATTAAAAGCAAAGCTGGATAATGGCTGCTACGTCATTCGGGTGCCCGAGTCAGCATTGGCGGCGGTTGGCACGATGAAGATCTACCCGGTAATCGGCGAGGTAGATGGCGCGAAAAACCTGTCTCAATATCAGGCGGTCGTAGTAACCGGCCAGTCACCCGTTCTGAGTTATCCTGGCAGCGATGTCGTGCTTTTCATCGTCTCGGGGCAGGGCACCGTCAATATCGGCGGTCGCGCGTTTCCTGTCTCGGCCGAGACCGGTGTCTGCATTAAACCGGGAGAGGGTTTTCAGATCACCAACAATGACGCGGAACCCATCGCCATGAACATATCGGTTTGCCCACCGTGTGCAACACCCGAGTACCGGGAGCAGATGCCGCAGGTTTTCGATACCTCAATTCCGGATCGCGTGCAGGGAGTGGATGAAAGCAAACAGGAAGCGATGGCGGACCGATTCTTCCAGGTATTGATCGGCGACAAGAGTCACGGCACGCCGGTCTCCCAGTTCATCGGTGAAATTCCACAGTCGCGTGCAGCGCATCACCGGCATTTGTATGAAGAGACCATCACGATACTCTCAGGTGAAGGTTTTATGTGGACTGACGGGACCAAAACGCCCGTCAAACCGGGAGACACTATTTTTCTGCCACTGAAACAGGCGCATTCTCTGGAGTGCACAACGCCGGGTGGCATGCGCCTGATCGGCTTGTTTTATCCATCGATGTCACCGGCCATAAACTACTAGCTGTGAATTCTGTGAAGGTCGTTCGAGGCACTCCGGCCGCAGTACAATTACCTATAGTTGATTGCGAAAGAGCCCTGTAGCGTGGCCGGGATTATGAACGACAACTATATTGACAACAATATCGACGCGATCAGAAGCGAATTCAAGCTTCTGGATCACTGGATATATCTCAACGCCGGCGATCAGATGATTCCCGGGAATTACTGGCTGTCGGCCGCCCGGGATTTTTACAGTTTTCAGGAATATGGCCGCATGGAGGATATTCCGACAGCGGATATCGCCACGCACCCATTCCTGATGGCTTTGGCGGACGAGTGCATCGAACGAGCAGCACGCCTGATCAACGCTGACAAGGATGAGGTCACCAATTGCTATCGACCCTGCATCACGGCGAACCTGATTTTCTACAACATGTTCGAGTGGCGCTCTGGCGACAATGTCGTTTTTACAGATCTTTCCTACCCGTCCATTCCGTACATCCTGCAGGACCTCAGACGACGGTATGGCATCGAGCTGCGAGTCATCAAGAATGTGGATGGTGTGACTCGCCTGGAAGATCTTGAAGCAGCAGTCGATGAACAGACCCGAATGGTAGTGATTGATCGGACTGCTGCATTCTCGGGATTCACGTTCGATGTGAAAGAGGTATGCCGGATCGCACATGCCAAGGGCGCATTGGTGCTCGATGACGCAATGCAATCGCTGGGCGCCATCAATGTTGACGTCAAGGATGACGATGTCGATATGCTCGTCAGTGGCGTCTATAAGTGGTTGTGCGGGCCGGAAGGCGCCGGGCTGTTCTATATCAAAAAAGAGTTGATCGAGAGTATCGATCCGACATTCAGAAATTATATCTGGGCAGATCTTGGCGGCGACATTCCATTTGCCGACCCTGACCATGACAATATCGAGAGCTGGAAATGCCCGCCGGTCAATACGGCGAACAAGTTCTCCCAGGACGTCGTGATAGGCCCCGCCCTGTTTGGCTGGAACGCAACGCTAAAGTTTTTCGAAAAAATAGGCATGGAAAATGTTGAAGAGCGGGTGCGGCGTCTTGGAACGTACGCCGTTGGGCGGCTGCAGGAGATCGGCTGCGAGGTGACTACGCCGCTTGATGCCCGGCAGCGGCACGGCCTGATTACCTATACGACCGGGGATTACGAAAAGGATGCGGCGTTTTTCCAGCGCTGTGCGGCACCCGGCCGATGTCAAAAACCAATCAAGATTTCCATGCGCACATTAGGCGGCATCGGCAACCTCCGGGTCTGCACACATTTTTTCAACACCGAGGAAGACATCGACTATCTCGTAGACCTGCAGAAAAGCATGCTCTGACAGTCAGCACTGCAAAGGTGCTGCGCCGGCACAATCGTCGCTCCGTGAACAGTGTCCGGTCAAAAGACAGGACTTGAAATGCCGGCGCGCGAGGCGCAGATAGTCATCAGCCGTTTTTCCGATATGTCAGGCGTTTTGGGGACAAGACCTCCCGTGTCACACCGTCGCTTGCCAGGTCGTCAGGCACAGGTTTATTCATGACGAGTGCTGCGGCCAGTCTGGCCAATGCCGGAGAAGTTTGGATTCCGTCGCCGCCCTGGCCGGCCAGCCAGAAAAAGTCCCGCGCATTCTTGTCATAGCCGACGACCGGCATTCTGTCTTCGACAAATGAACGCAGCCCCGCCCACTGCCGCGCGATCTTTTGCCTTACGCGGATAGTGGTGGCCGCCTCTAGACACGCTACGGCCCTGGCGATTTCCAGTTCATCGACATAGACGTCGCAGGGTTCCATCGGCGTCTCTTCAGACGGAGAGAGCAAAAGTTTGCCGGCATCGGGTTTGAAATAAAATTCTTCATCCACATCGCCGACCATCGGCCACCCTGAAATGTCATGCCGAGCTGCAGGAATGATGCACGCCGAACGTCGTTTCGGTACCAGGCCGATTTCTTGCGCACCAGCCAATTTTCCGACTTCGTCGGCCCAGGCGCCGGCCGCATTAACGACCACCCTGGCATGGTAGGTGGTCTTGTCAGTCTTTGCGGTCCAGTGATTGCGGCCATGGCCAAGCGCCATCACCCGTTCGCCGCTTCGGAGCTCTCCGCCGGATTGACGAAATGCTCGAAGAAAACCATGCAGCAAAGCATGTACATCGATGTCCATAGCGTCCGGATTCCACAGGCAGGCCGCTACGGACTCAGGCCGCAGAGCCGGGTGCTTGCTCACGGCCAGCCGATGGTCACCCCTGACGACTTGCGCCGATTCCTGGTAGTTTTGGTCGATTATTCGCGCAAGCGAATCAAGTTGGTCCGATCTTGCGATGAAAAGCACGCCGCGTTTGCTAAGAATCGGTTGCGCGGCGAATCCATCCGGAGGAGATTCAAGGAAAGGGCGACTGCGCCGAACCAAAGCACGCATATGCGTATTGCCATGAAACTCCAGGTACATACTCGCCGACCTGCCCGTCGTGTGATAGCCAGGGTGGTCTTCGGCTTCCAGAAGTAAGACTGAGCCGTGTCGGATCAGCTCCGACGCGACAGAAGCGCCGGCAATACCCCCGCCAATAACAAGAAAATCGACCTTCGTCACATTCCAGATCCTACCTTAATCGTCCGTGATTCGGTTCCAACTCTGCCAATGCAAATCCTTAGCACCACCATATATTGTCCTCGGCATCAAACGCAGATGGAAACTCTGGTGATGGTAGTCTGTGACAGTCGGCTGATAAAACCGGGCCCAATCATCAACGGATGATCCGTCATGGAGAACTCGAAGTATCACGAAACCTGGTCGTCGCGGACGGCGTTTTTGCTGGCGGCCATTGGAGCCGCGGTCGGCCTCGGTAATATCTGGCGCTTCCCGTATCTTGCTGGCGAGAATGGCGGCTCGGCCTTTGTCCTGGTCTACATAGCATGCATCGCGGTAGTTGGTATTCCGATCCTGATCGCGGAACTGATGATGGGGCGGCGCGGAAGAATGAGCCCGATCGGCACGATGACCGTGCTTGCCAAAGAGGCGGGGGCAAGCCGGCATTGGCGCAAGGCCGGATGGCTTGCGGTAGCCACGATTTTCCTGGCCGGCACGTTTTATTACGTCGTTGCCAGTTGGGTTCTGGCCTACGTGTTGCTGGCGATCGACGGCGCGTTCGCAGGAATTGATAGCAACGGCACGCACGACCTGTTCACGGCTCTGATGGATGATCCGCTACGGCTGGTACTCTGGTTTGCGATCTTCATGGCCATGACCATCTTTGTGGTTGCCAGCGGTATTCGCGATGGACTGGAGCGAGCCGTCAAGTTTCTGATGCCGTCGCTGTTCGTGTTGCTGCTGATCATGGTCGCTTATGCTGCCTATGCCGGTGATTTTGTGCGCGGCTGGAATTTTCTGTTCCGATTTGACGCTGCCAAAATCACGCCTGCCGTTGTGCTGGCGGCCATCGGCCAGGCATTTTTCACTCTGGGTATCGCTCAGGCAGTGATGATCACCTATGCCGCCTATATGCCCAGGCACGTCAAGCTGCCGCAGGCTGCCTTGGTGATCGCCGTTGCGGATCTGCTGGTCGCCATTCTGGCCGCATTGATGATTTTCCCGATTGTTTTCGCTAACGGACTGGAGCCTGATTCCGGCCCCGGCCTGATTTTTGAAACCTTGCCGATTGCATTCGGGCAGATGCCTGGTGGCCGGATTTTCGCGTCATTGTTTTTCGTGCTGGTGGGTATCGCGGCGCTTACCTCGACGATTTCCGGGGTTGAGCCTATTGTTTCGTGGGCTGAGGAGCATCACGGCTGGCGGCGGAAGCCGGTTGCGATTCTCGTCGGTCTGGCTATCTGGCTGGTGGGTCTGGCTTCGGTCTTCTCATTCAATATCTGGAGGGGATTCACTCCGCTGGACATGTTCCCTGCGTTTCAGGAAAAGACCATGTTCGATATTTTCGAATACCTGACAGTAAATATCATGATGCCCCTGAACGGCCTATTGATCGCACTGTTCGCTGGCTGGCTGATGTCGAAGACGTCCATCCTCGATGAGCTGGCTATCAAGGATGGCAAAATGTTTCTTGGTCTTCGTATTTTGTTGCGCTTCGTTGTACCTGTCGCAATCGTTGCAATATTTTTGTTCAACCTTACGAATTGAAACGAGACGGCGCCCTAGAGGTGGCAAGTCTACTGTTCGGTGCCCGACAGGTCAGCGTGAACAATTGTTAACAACAGGGGGGCCTTGATCAGATTATCTCCCCATTCGGGGTCGAGATCAGCGAGTGGTTCGGCTGCTATCAGCTCTTCGAGAGACTGTCCCTGTACGATTGCCTCGGCTACACGGTCACGCACCGTTTTCAACATAGTTTGATATCTCTGCACATCATCGCGAGCTGCTACCGGGCCGTGGCCGGGAATGATCCGGGTATTCGGGCCGGACAGGGCAATCAGCTGATCATAGAACGCGATCATGCCGTCTATCGAGCCGCCACGTGCTACATCGATGAAAGGATAGAAGCCGTTGAAGTAGGCATCGCCTGTATGAATGACATCGGCCTCGCGAAAGTGCACGACTGCATCTCCGTCCGTATGCGCCGAATCAATGTGAAACACATGGATAGTTTCACCATTCAGATGAAAAGTTACCGTGTTGTCGAACGAAATCACCGGCAACGATTCTGGTGGTGGAGCTACCTTCTTCTGCAACGCTTCATCCATGCGCGCCAGGACGAGAACGGCTCTGGCGTTATCGTGCGCCACGATCAGCGCACCCAGTTTTCCCAGGTTCTCATTCCCGCCGGTATGGTCATCGTGCCAATGTGTGTTGATCACGAATCGAATCGGCTGGTCGCTCAGCTCTTTTATTGCAGCGATAATCTTCGGCGTCAGGGGGGCGTATTGATCGTCGATGAGAAAAACACCGTCCTCGCCGACAGACACGCCGATATTCCCGCCGAATCCTTCCAGCATATAGATGCCGTTACCCAAATCGAACGTGGTGATATCGACGGTGTCCCAATCCGGCAACTGGACCAGCTGCGCCTCCGCAGTGCCGATCGCAGCTACCGAAGCGACCAGCGCTACCCATATTCTCTGCATTGTTTTGTTGCCCTGTTTCAGGTCAGAATTGATAGCGCATGTTGAGACCGATAGTCCGCGGCCAGTTGGGTACGATTGCGCGCGGCGTGAGGTTACTGGCTTGCTCAATGATATTCACTTCTGCCAGTTCATCGAACACGTTATCGATAAATATTTGCGCCGTCCAGCGATCACCACGTATGCCAATCTTTGCGTCGACGAGCGTGTAGTCATCCTTAACGTTGTAGATCGGGCTGGTCGGATTGAACTGGGTGCCAGTGCCGTCAACATAGGCAATATCACCACTCACAAAGGCATCAAGATTATTGTTGATCGGCCACGTATAACGGGACGCGAGGCTCGCTTGCCATTCGGGCACATTCGGGAACGCGTCGCCATCCCTTCCACCGAAACCGAAGTTTGCCGTTGGCTGATCCTCGGTCAGCTCCGAGTTCGTGTAGGCCAATGTTGCCTGCAAATCAAGTCGGACCGTTGGCCGTGCAACTACCTCCAGTTCAAAACCAATCGACGTTGCTTCGCCAGCATTGCCGATGAATGAGAATGAATTCGCATCGTCAGTAAAATCCGAAACCTGAATATCGTCCCAAAGTATCACGTAAACGCCGCCATTAACCTGAAGACGATCGTCCATCCAACGTGTTTTGGCGCCGACTTCAAAATTCCAAAGCGAGTCTGAGTCATATTGTTGATTCTCGGGTGGCAAGGGGAAAATGGGATTCTGGTTACCGCCGCCCACGCGAAATCCCTGCGCTGCTGTCGCGAAGATCATTGCATCATCTGAAACCTGATACGACAGCTGAAATTTCGGTGTTACCGTATCCTCAGATGTACTAACAGTTGGTTCAATGGACGGCGGAGCGAAGCCGCCGAAAGGGAAAGTGTTGACCCGATCGTCTTTCTGGTCCGCTGTGAACCAACGCAAACCGACCAATCCGGTCCATTTGTCGTTGAATTGATAGGATACTTCACCGAATACGGCCAGCTTCTCCGTTTCGTTAGCAAGAAACTCACCGAATATCCCCAATACCGGTATGAATCGTGTGCCGTCATCCATCGTCGACACGACCAGCGTATCGAAGGTCGTTTCGAGTTCCTGATAAAAGACTCCCGCCACGAATTCAATCCGTCCTCCCAGATTGGATGCATAGCGAATCTCGGTAGTCCACGCCTCCGTGGTATCGGTCTGATTGGTTACGCCGTTGATCGTCGGTAATCCCAGGATATTCAGAAACAGGAACTCACCGAATTGAAGGTTAAAGGGTGTGGAGTCAAAATCATCCGACACCTCCCGGTCGAAAAAGGAAGTTGAGGCAGTCAGGGTTCCCGAATTGAATTCCTGGACGAGAGTGAGGTTGTAAAGATCTATCTCATCATCCAGTCCGTCGATAACGTATTGGTCGGTATTGAAGTCCCCAAGGGTGCCGTCGGCAGTCGTAAAGATGAAGCGGCCATCGAGTTCAGTATCCTGGTGCATGGCAGTGGCAGTTACTCGGGTAGTATCCGAGGGCGCATAAAGCAACGAAATACGATAACCCTCGGTTTCCTCCCAATTGACGTTCTGGTTGCCAAGACGTACGTTGTCTATGAAGCCGCCCATGTCACGAATGTATGCGACTGCACGCAAGGCGAGCCGGTCTTCGACGAGTGGTACGTTGATCATTGCGTTGCCTTCGTAATTTTCCTCGCCATGACTCGTCGTCGATATCGCACCATCGACGACGGCAGAAAATCCGGACGGGTCCGGTTGGTTGGTGATTATTCGAATGGTGCCCGTGAGGGAGCCGTCACCGTACAAGGTTCCCTGCGGCCCCCGCAGGACCTCTACGCGCTGAATATCGAAAAGCTTGAAATCAGGCTGGCGCAGGTCGCCACTGACCAACATTTCGTCGATATACATGCCGACCGTCGCAACACCGGTGCCGGTCGAATTGGCGCCGCGGATAATGTATGTCTTGTCGCCGGGTCCCGCGTCCTGAAAGGACAATCCAGGGACAAACAGTGCGTAATCAAAAAAGTTATCTACGCGCTTATCCTTCAGAAATTGTTCGGAAAATGCAGTGATACTGATAGGTACGTTTTGCGCAGACTCCAGTCCACGTTTCGTGGCAGTAACGATGATTTCCTCGATTACGACACCCTCATCCGCATCAGAGACTTCTTGTGCCATCGTGATTTCATCGGCGAAGAAACCTGTAGCGACAACGACTGTCAGACTGACTGATAGCCAATGGGTAAAACTGGTCGAAGACCAGGTGCGCCGGGATTCCAGGACAATAGATTTTTTGTTGTTCATTTTGACCACCGGTTAAGCAAAAAAACTCATGCGAAAGCAGGAAACTGGACTATAATCATAATCGTATCTATTTTCATATTTTTATAATTGTAATAATACGAGTTGCAGCGCGAAATGCGCCTGAAGACTCGGCAATATGAACCATGAGCGCGCCGGTCTGCATTGGTCATGATTTCGGGATACGACGGCTGGTGCAGCCAGTCACGATAGCGGGGAGCTGTTGGCATGACTGCCGGTAAGCAACGCAATGCCGGACATTCTGATCGGTACGATCGTCGCCGATTCATCAATACACTTGTAACGACCGGTGTGTCTGCTGGCCTTGCATTGCACTTGCCCGGCGAACGACTGTTCGCCGAACCAGTTGATGCCGAAACGTTGCTAACCAAGGGCGTTCGTGGCTTGGCTTCGGGACTGCGGTTTCCGGAAGGTCCGGTCGCTCTCAAGGGCGGCGCTGTGTTGGTTTGCGAAAGTGCTGCCGGGAGATTGACACGCGTGCGACCCGGAGGCGAGAAGGAATTGGTCGCTGATCTGGGCGGTGGACCAACCGGTGCGGCATTCGGGCCCGACGGTGCGGTCTACGTCTGTAATCCAGGCGCCGGGGAGTGGCAGGTCATCGACGGTTTATTGTATCCGCTTGGCCCGGCGCCCGATAATTCGGGTGGCAGCATCCAGCGGGTCAATATCGAAACCGGCGAGGCCGAGGTGCTATACAGTGAGGTCGATGGTTACCGTCTTGGCGCGCCCAACGACATTGTCTTCGATCGGTCGGGTGGATTCTGGTTCACCGACACCGGAAAATCACACGAGCGCTGCCGCAACTACGGCGGCATCTATTATGCGCGCAGCGATGGTTCCCGGATCAGCCAGGCTGCCTTTCCGATGATATCGCCAAACGGCATCGGGCTGTCCCCGGACGGTAAGCAACTCTATGTTGCCGATCTGATGGAGGGCGCCCTGTTGTCTTTTGATGTGGTGGAAGAGGGGCAACTGGCTCCGACGCCCGGGCCGATGCCGGGCAAGCTGGTTGCAAGGCTCGATGGGCGGCTGTTCGTCGACGGGCTGGCGGTCGAAGAAAGCGGTGCAATCTGCGTCGCGACACCGATCAAAGGCGGAATAAGCTGCTGGTCGCCGGACGGGCGACTCCTGGACAGAGTGGAGTTGCCAAACACGCTGGCGACGAACATCTGCTTTGGTGGACCTGAAATGAAGACGGCCTACATCACGTTGGGCGGAATTGGTCGGCTGATTGCGATGGATTGGCCGAGACCCGGACTGCCAGTTGCGTGGCCGCAAGAACAGAATTTATCGATTTCTCAGGAGCAGTCCAGACCACTCAAGGATGTGATGCATTCTTGATGCTAAGAGAGGGCAAACAATGAAAAACATATTCACGAAAATGGCGCAGCAAATGGACGTCCTAAGTAGACATTTGCCGGAGACATTCTTGATCAGTGTTTTCCTGATGCTGGCAGGCCTCGCACCTATTGCCTCTAATGCACAAACAACAGATGAGGCTACTGACGAGGCCATCGAAGAGATTATCGTGACGGCGACGAAGCGCGGTGCTCAGGTGTTGCAGGATGTACCTCTTGCGATTCAGGCGTTCACCAGCGAGCAACTGGACGAGATGCGTGTCCGGGAATTTGCGGACTTCGCAGCGTTTGTGTCCAGTCTTTCCTACCAGGATCTGGGTCCGGGAGACAAGGAATACATCATACGTGGTATCAACTCCACAGGTGCATCGACAGTCGGTGTGTATTGGGACGAAGCTGAGATTACGGCGACCAATCCGAACGACGGCGGTGGCCGCAATGCCGATATCAAGCTTTTTGACATGGAGCGAATCGAGGTTCTGAAAGGCCCTCAGGGGACACTTTATGGCGCAAGCTCCATGAGCGGAACGATAAGGTACATAACCAACAAGCCGGATCCGACCGGGTTCGACGCGAAAATTGAAGGTGAGTGGTCGAATACCGAATCCGGGGGCAACAATTTCCTCGTCAACGGGATGCTTAATATTCCTCTCGTTGACGATGAACTGGCCCTGCGCCTGGTCGGTTGGACGGTTCAAAACGACGGCTTTCTCGATCAATTTGGTGTCGGAATTGATCCCGGCAGCCTGGTGCCGAGGAGCAACATCAACGAGGAAGACAACATCGGGGGCCGCCTGAGCCTGCGTTATACGCCGAATGACAAATTGACTATTTCAGCCGCCGCAGTCGCACAAGATCTGGAGATGAAAGGCACGTCACGTTACACGCCGCCGGGATTCGAGTCGTATTCACATCCGCTGTTCCCGCCGAGACAGGGCGGCGATCTCCTGAACACCGACTTGACGGTCAGTCCGTGGAACGATGATCTGCGAATTTACAGTGCCACGGCGGAGTTCGACTTCGACATGGGTAATCTGCTCGTGACGACAAATTACTACGATCGCGAAATCGAGTTTACTTTCGATCAGACATCGCTGCTGTTCTTGTTTGATCAGCTATTTGCACCAGATCCTTTCAGTGGCGTGCCCGATGGAATCGGCGGCGTCTCGCCTTTTCTCCGGGATCTCGTGCAAACCACCACCCAGCCGCAGGACCGTCAGGTCTGGTCCACTGAGATGCGCTTTGCATCCGATCTCGATGGGCGGATGCAGTACGTCGTTGGCGCACTGATTCAACGAGAAGACCGGAATTTTGCGATTAAAGTCACAACGGCAAATGAGTTCGGCCGACCTGAAGAACCGTTCGACGAGAGTACGGATTTTATCTTTGGTGCCGATGGTGTGCCATTCAATGGCGATGAGGGTTCACGTGTATTCGGTCTCGACCGCACGACCGAAATCGATCAGGAGGCGTTGTTTGGCGAAGTGACATTTGAGGTGACGGACCAGGTAACCGCACTTTTCGGCGCACGCTATTTCCAGTCCGAGCAGCAATCGGTCGAGGTGGAGACGCAGGTATTTGGTGCTTTTCCGGGAATTCCCGTACCGCCGCCCGAAGACCTCAACAGCGATGACGACAAAGTGACGCTGAAGTTCAACCTGTCCTGGCAGACGACCGATGACGCAATGCTTTACTGGACATCTGCTGAGGGATTTCGCGTAGGTGGCTTGAATAATGGCACCATCACTTCGGTTATTCCTATCCCAACGTCGTACGGTCCGGATTCCCTCTGGAACCATGAGATCGGTGCAAAGACGAGCTGGGCAAACAACAGGTTAAACGTGAACGCGGCCGCCTATTTCATCATCTGGGATGACATACAGGTCGAGGCAGCGGATCCTCTCGGTGCAATTACATTCATTGACAACGCCGGGGAGGCGGAGATCAAGGGCCTGGAACTCGAGGTCTTTGCCCGGCCAACTGCGAGCCTCGATCTCCAGTTTGTTATGTCCTGGCAGGACGCGGAGCTGACCGAGGCTCAGCCGAAAAGTGATCCGACGGACCCCGGTTTTGATCCTAACGCTGGTGTGGAAGGATCCAAGATACCGAACATCCCCGAGTGGCAAGGCGCAGCTTCGGCCGCTTACAGCTGGTCCGTTTTCGACAACTGGATGGCGAGGTTGCGGGGCGATGTCGTATTCCGTGGCTCGACCTGGACACAAGCCAACCAGCAAAGCCCGTTCGCGAACAAACTCGATTCCTACTCTTTGGTCAATGTCAATTTTGTCCTCGCCAGAGACGACTGGAGCATCAGCGTTTTTGGCCGCAACGTGTTTGACGAGCGGGCTGAGATCGATGCTTTGTCAACCGCTGAAGATCCATTATCGTTTTTCACGGTGCGTCCGCGGACTTTAGGTGTTGGCGTTATCAAGCGATTTTAGATCGGGGAAAGCTATGAGTACGAAACTGTTCAGACTGGCTGTAAGTTGTCTTGCCACGGTGTTTGTTGTCATCGTGGCCCCGATCAACGGCATGGCGCAGAGTAGTGACGATTACGACGTCGATCCGGCCCTTTACCAGGCCCTCGAATGGCGCAACATCGGGCCATTTCGGGGCGGTCGCGTTACGGCCGTGGCAGGTCACGCCGATCAGCCGTTTGTTTACTACATGGGTGCCACCGGCGGCGGCGTATGGAAGACGATTAATGGTGGGGTGAGTTGGTCGAACGTTTCGGACGGTTTTTTCAATACCGGCACCATCGGTGCCATCACGGTCGCCGAATCGGATCCGAATGTCATCTATGTCGGCACCGGTGAGTCGCCCATCCGGGGCGTGTCAACGTCGCATGGTGATGGCGTGTACAAGTCCAGCGACGCGGGCGAGACCTGGGAGCACATTGGCCTGACGAAAACACGCCAGATCTCGAAGATCACGGTGCATCCAACAAATCCCGATATCGTATACGTGGGTGCGCAAGGGAGTCCCTGGGCCGCCACCGAGGACCGCGGTGTCTATCGCTCAACCGATGGTGGTGCCAGCTGGGAGCGAGTGCTGTTTGTAAATACGGATACCGGCGTCAGTTTTCTGAGTATGGATGCAACGAATCCCCGCGTCGTTTATGCGGCCATGTGGGACCACCGCCGCGAGCCCTGGAATGTACGAAGCGGCGGTCCTGGCAGCGGTCTGTACAAGACCACCAACGGTGGCGACAGCTGGGAGAAACTGGAGAAAGGTCTTCCGCAGCTGATGGGGAATACCGGTATCAGCGTCTCCCGCGCCAATCCCGACCGGGTGTGGGCGATGATCGAGGCAGTCGACGGCGGTATCTTCCGTTCCGACGACGCGGGAAAGACCTGGAAGCATGTTAATGACGATCCGGGCATACGCGATCGCGGCTGGTACTACACCCACATTTTTGCCGACCCGCAGAATGAGAATACTGTTTATGTCCTGGCGGCTTCCATGGTGAAATCGATCGACGGGGGCGTGACTTTCGAGGCTGTCAAAACACCCCATGGCGACAATCACGATCTCTGGATCAGCCCCGAAAACAATCGATGGATGGTGCAAGGTAACGACGGTGGCGCAAATGTGTCTTTCGATCAGGGACAAAGCTGGTCGACGCAATCGAATCAACCCACCGCCCAGTTCTATCGCGTCATCGTCGATAATGGTTTCCCCTATCGGCTGTATGGCGGGCAGCAGGACAACTCTACTGTTCGCATTCCAAGTCGCACCCTGGTAAACGGCATCAGCACACGGCACTTCCAGGCGGTCGCTGGTGGTGAGAGCGCCCATATTGCGTTCGACGCGGACAACCCCGTGCTGATATACGGCACCAGCATTTTGGGTTCCATCTCGGAGCTCAACACCGAAACCGAAGAAATGCGCAATCTCGAACCCTATCCCTATTTCGCAGGATTTCGTCCCGGTAAGGAACTGAAGTATCGATTCAACTGGAATGCACCAGTGCTGGTCTCGAGCCATGATCCCGAGGTGATTTACCACGGCGCCCAGCTGGTACTGAAATCGACGAACCGCGGACAGAACTGGACGGCGATCAGCCCCGATCTCACCCGCAATGAAGAAGCGAGGCAGGGAACGATCGGTGGTCCGATCATGATTGAGGGTGCCGGTGGAGAGCACTACGGCACCATCATGTATATCGTCGAGTCACCCCATGACGCCGGCACGATCTGGACAGGGTCCGACGACGGTCGCGTGTTCCTCACGCAGGATGGTGGCGGCAACTGGCAAGACGTCACGCCACGACGAATGCCCGAAGCCCAGGTCAACGCGATCGAGGTATCGCCGCATGATCCGGCGACTGCATACATCGCCGTCACGCGCTACAAATTTAATGACTTCACACCGATGATCTACAAGACCAATGATTATGGTCGCAGCTGGACATCGATCGTGAAGGGCATCGGCGACGAAGCCTTTGTCCGTGTTGTCCGTGAGGATCCGGAGCGACGGGGCTTGCTCTATGCGGGTACCGAATCGGGTGTGTACGTGTCGTTCGATGATGGTCGGCAGTGGCAGCCGCTGCAGCTTAATCTTCCCAGGGTTCCGATCACTGATTTGCGCGTACATGACAATGACCTGATAGCAGCGACCCAGGGACGGTCGTTCTGGATCCTGGATGACATCACAGCTTTGCATCAGATCAACGACGAAATCGCATCGCAGGCCGTGTACCTCTTCAAGCCCAGGGATGCCTATCGCCTGGACGGCAGCTCCTGGCGTCCCCAGCAGGCGAAGAACCCGCCCGATGGTGCGGTCATCTACTATGCGCTCAACGAAGCGATCGACGATGCGGCAGGCGCAGTAACCCTAGAAATCCTGAGCGCCGATGGAAAAGTCATACGCCGTTTCAGCAATAGTAAGGCAGAGAAGGAGCAAGGCGGCTTCGTGAAAGGCGTCATCGCCGAACCACCGCCCCCACCGCTCAAAACCAGGCGCGGCATGAACCGCTATGTCTGGAACCTTCGCCACGAACGTTACGTACCGGTCTCGGACACAATCCGCTATGTGAGTATGCGGCCTTATCGCGTGGCGCCGGGTACTTACCAGGCGCGTCTGAGCTTCAATGATCAAAGCATGACTGAGCCCTTTTTGGTCGTGCCGGATCCGCGTCGCGAGCCGATATCCACCGCAGCCTGGGCGCATCAACAAAAACGTCTTGGTGAGATGGCCGGGCTGGTCAATGATATTCACAGCGCCACGACCCGGTTGCGGGCTGTCGCAGCGCAAACGCAACGGGTCATGGAACTGACCGAATCGAATCCGCAAAGCGCCGCGATTATGGCTCGAGGCCAGGCGCTCATCGACAAAATTGCGGGGTGGGAAGTTCATGTACCGCAACCGGCACTTCCTGACGATGTCCAGGATCGCATCGCGTTCCCGAGCCGCCTGCTTAGCACTCAGGTTTTGCATTTGATGGGCGCAATCGATCAGGATCCTCCCGTCAGCGGCGGCAGTGAACTGCGAGCGCAGGAACTAAAAGATCAGTGGGCTCAGATCAAAGCGGGTATGCAGGAAATTCTCGATAAGGATCTGCGTGAATTGAATAGCTTGCTGAGCGATGCTCGTGTGCCGCATATTGCCGCGCCATAGCAGCGGGTGAACAAAGACTAAAAGAAAGCACAGCGGACCGCGCGCTATCCTGGTGTAACATACGGGCTGGCCGGTCAAGACAGATTCTTGAATAAACAACGGGGTTCGCGGCAGACTAAGGCAGAATTGCCACAGTTTCTTTTTTGTTGCCAGAGCGAAACGCCATGAGCAAGACCTGGGCGATATTGCCGGTCAAGGCATTTGATCGGGCCAAAACACGTCTGTCATCCGTGCTTGCGAGCACTCAGCGCGAAAACGTCGCCCGGCTGATGGCGACCGATGTATTGAGGGCGTTGAGCAGTACGCCGGAAATCGATCGCATACTGCTACTTGGGCAGGGCCCTGAACAGGAAGAACTCGCGAGACGATTCAACTGTGCATATGAGAATGACGACCCAGCGCTCGACGTGTCCGCTAACGTGACCCGGATTGCACGGATGCCTGAAATTCAGTCGGCGAAAACATTCCTGCTGGTCGCCTCGGACCTGCCGTCCCTTTGCAGTAAAGATTTCGCCCGTATCCTGCGCGGTCACGAAGAGGGAGTCACCATCTGTCGTGCGGTTCGGGACGGAGGCACCAACGCGTTCATTGCGACGATGCCACAGCAAGTGAAGTTCTCATTCGGCGCGGGCAGCGCAAAGAGGCATGCGTTGGCGGCTCAGGCCGCAGGGCAGAAGGTGAGCGTGCTTGATGACACTGCATTTCAGCGTGATATCGACACTCCCGAGGATCTGCAATGCTTATGTCGCCAGAACGAATCCTGTGACACGGCAAAGTTCCTGCGAGGATCCGGTGTTTTGACTCAGCTGAATGACAGGGTCGCTGTCGCCGAAATTGCGTAGTTCCGAATGGTGAATTCTACAGATCGTCATGAATTTCTGCGCATAGGGGATGAATGTTCCCTGCAACACCTGATGCGTGCAGCGGCCAGGATTCGCGATGCCGGTAGCGGCAAGGTCGTGACTTACTCGCCCAAAGTATTTATTCCGTTGACAGAATTGTGCAGGGATGTCTGTCACTACTGCACCTATGCCAAGACGCCGCGGCGGGTGGCGCAACCCTATCTCGATCGCGATAAGGTCCTGGCGATTGCCCGGGAGGGCAGACAAGCCGGTTGCCGCGAAGCGTTGTTTACGCTGGGCGACAAGCCGGAACTCCGCTATGAGACCGCCCGGACTGCCCTGAAGGCAATGGGGCACGATACCACTCTGGATTACCTGGCTGAGATGGCCGAACTCGTGCGCCGGGAAACCGGACTGTTGCCGCACCTCAACGCCGGCATCATGTCCCTGTCCGACTATCGGCGTTTTCGCACGATTGCTCCGTCGATGGGAATGATGCTCGAAACTGCCTCGTCGCGTCTTTCCCTGCGGGGCGGACCGCATTACGGTTCGCCGGACAAGCAGCCGTCGGTTCGGCTGGATTCCATCCGGGCGGCCGGCGAAGCTCGGGTACCTTTTACGAGCGGTATTTTGATCGGCATAGGGGAAACCCGCAGCGAACGGATTGACAGCCTCCTGGCTTTGCATGCGTTGCACGAGCAATACGGGCACATTCAGGAAATTATTATTCAGAATTTTGTGCCGAAGTCGGGCACGAAAATGGCAGGTTTTGCGCCGCCGACGAGAGAAGATTTACTCTGGACGGTGTCGATCGCGCGTCACGTATTCGGGCCCGACATGAGCATTCAGGTGCCGCCGAATCTGAATGCGGAGGATCCGGTGGCCCTCATCCACGCGGGGATCAGTGACTGGGGCGGCGTGTCGCCCGTGACACCCGATCATGTCAATCCGGAGTCGCCCTGGCCGCATCTGCAGGACTTGGCCGAAATTACGGCGGCAGCGAAAAAAAGTCTGGTGCCGCGCCTGACAGTTTATCCGTCATATATTGAGGATCGTGATCAGTGGATAGACGCCGGACTGACCGGCGCGGTACTGCGGCATTCGGATAGCGATGGATATGCCCGCGATGACAGTCGTGCGCAGGAATGGGCGGTCGGTGCAGACGTAACTCCGCCCTGGCGGTTGCAGCGCGCTGGCGCCAACAATCATGAAGTGTTCGATTCACGCCTGAATCGTATTCTCGGACGCTGCCGCTCCGGCAAGCGCCTGACGCAAGCGGATGTCGAGTCGTTGTTTCGCGTTCGGGGCACGGGTGTTGCAGCCGTTTGTCATGCGGCGGATCAATTGCGTCGTGAAGTGACCGGCGACGTTGTCACGTACGTTGTCAATCGGAACATCAACTATACGAATATTTGCCTTTACAAGTGCTCGTTCTGTGCTTTTTCGAAGGGTAAGACGAGTGAGAATCTGCGCGGCACGCCATACGTCGTCGATCTCGAGGAGATAGAGCGCCGGACGGCGGAAGCCTGGGGCCGCGGTGCGACAGAAGTATGTTTACAAGGTGGCATTCACCCGGCGTTTACCGGTCAGACCTATATCGACATATGCCGCGCAGCGAAACGGGCTGCACCCGACATACATGTGCATGCGTTTTCACCACTCGAAATTACTCACGGAGCCAGGACGCTTGGGGTTTCTGTTGAGCATTTCCTGGCACAGCTGCAGGACACCGGGCTAGGCACTTTGCCCGGCACCGCAGCGGAGATACTCGACGATGATATTCGCCGGATTATTTGCCCGGACAAGATCATGACGGGTGAGTGGCTGTCCACCATCGCTGCTGCACACGGGCTGGGTCTGCGCACAACTTCAACCATCATGTTCGGTCACCTGGAAAAAATTCAGCACTGGGCGCGGCATCTTCTGGCGATTCGCGATTTGCAGGAACGCAGCGGCGGCATAACAGAATTTGTCCCGTTGCCTTACGTACATATGGAAGCGCCGATGCACCGCAGGGGCTTGTCAAGGCCGGGGCCAACCTATCGGGAAACGCTATTGATGCATGCCGTAGCTCGGCTGGTGCTGCATCCTTTGGTCCCGAACATCCAGGTCTCGTGGGTCAAGCTCGGCGAGGGCGGAGCTGCCGATTGCCTGAATGCCGGTGCGAACGACCTCGGTGGCACGTTGATGAATGAGTCCATATCGCGTGCTGCCGGCGCGACTCACGGTCAGGAGATGGCGCCTGAATCGATGAACCAATTAATAAGGAGTATTGGACGTAGTCCGCGGCAGCGAAACACGCTGTACGGCGATGCGCCGGCCGAGCAGGCAAGCGCTTCGTTCGCTGCGCCGCCTCCGGTTGCGGTTCAAAACCGCAGCGCACGCGGCTTCCGTCAGATCGACTCGCGTCTCCAGGCGTCGTGAATTGAAACTGGAATCGGCGCGAAGCGCGCACGTCTTACTAACTCTGACAGCGCTGTGTCTGGCCGGCAATTACGTCATTGCCAGGAGCGTGCATGGCGAGATTCCTCCGCTGGGACTTTCTTTTTGGCGTTGGACGATTGGTGCGCTGTTTCTGGCGCCCTTTGTATTACCAAGAATTCGCGAGCTGGGAGCGGCCTACCGGGCGAACCTGTCTGTATTGATGCTGCTGGGCTGCATGGTTGTCGGCAGTACATCAGTTCTGTTTGTCGCGCTCAATTTCACCACCGCACTAAATGTTTCCCTGATTAACGCTGTTCAGCCAGTTCTGACAGTGCTGTTGGCCGTAGTATTTCTGAAAGACCGCATCACAAAAGTCAGGGTTCTCGGCATTTTCTCCGCCATGCTTGGTGTTGTGATCATGCTTTCAATGGGAGACTGGGCTGTACTGGCAAGTTTACAATTCAATGTTGGCGATCTGATTGCGCTGGGGGCCGTTCTTGGCCTTGCCTCTTATGCTCTGAATCTACGAAAACTGCCGAAAGAGTTATCTGTCGTGGAATCTCTTTTCGGCATCATAGTGGCGGGCAGTCTGATGCTGTTGCCTTTTTACATTCTGGAATCGATGTTTTATGCAACGGTTCCTGTTCGTGCCTCGACGGTCCTTGTTTTGTTTGAACTTGCGCTGTTGGTGTCGGTATTTGGTAATCTGATGTGGAATCTCGGCAATCAGATTATCGGCCCCAGTCGTGCGGCGATATTCATCAATCTGATTCCCTTGTTCGGAGCGATCCTGGCCATCGTTTTTCTCGGTGAGAAAATTTTTATCTATCACCTGGCTGGCGGGGTGATGATCTGCCTGGGTGTCTGGCTGGTCATGGGACGCCGGCTGCGATCTGAGATATAAAGGTCACTGAAGCCCATCTGGACATTCAGGTTTCCGGATTGCCCCCGGGCCTGCCCGGCATGTGCAAGAGCTGCGCTTAGGCAATGCCCGGCCCTCCGCGGAGCACAGGCCAGAAAGACGATCCGAGCGCCTCTTTCACGACCTGCCTGGCCCGCGCCGATGACGGCGATCTTCCTCGCCGCATATTTGCTGATTATTCGCCGAAGCGGTACATCAGGCTCAGGCCCCACTGGCGCGGCCGGGCGACGTTCGCGGTAATCCGGCCCTGGGTTAAGCCGTTGGCAAATCCGGACGTGATGAATTCCTCGTCCGTCAGGTTGGTTGCAAACAAAGCCGCTTCCCAATTACGCTGCGGTGCGACGTAGGTCAGATAGGCCGCGACCAGGCTGTAGGCCCCCTGCCTGAGTTCCGGGTAATTCAAGGCGTCCTTGAATACCTCTGATGTATAGGCCCAGTCCACGCGCGGGATCAGTTGCCCACCGCCACCAAGAGTAGCGGTGTACTGGACGCCCACATTGCTCGTCCACTCCGGCGCATTGACCAGTTTGGATGCCAGGGTGATCGCGCGCAGATCGGTGGTGAAATTCTGGCTGGGGTCCAGCCGCGTATATTCCGCATCGAGATACCCGATACCGGCCTGAATCAACCAGTTCGCGCCGGGTACCGCCGTCAACTCGAGTTCAAAACCGGTTATCTCCGCCTCCGCAGCATTTCGGGTAACGGGCGCGATCCCGTCATTGACTTCGATCTGCAGGTCTTCGTAATCGGTGAAGAACACTGCGCCGTTGAGCCGGAGCCGTTCGTCGGCCCCCAGCCATTTGAAGCCGAGTTCGTATACCTTGGCACTCTCGGGCTCGAACGACGGGACTTCGGTCTTGGGTGGAAAGACCCGCTGCACGAACCCGCCGGATTTGAAGCCTTCCGAATAAGACAGATAGGTCAGCAGGTCGTCAGTCCACTTGTAGGCCAGATTGACATGGGGACTCCAGTCATCGAATGATCTTTCCGCCGTCCCGCCCGGCATGAGCGGGAAGCCGTTGCCATTGACGGGAGCCTGCGGCAAGCCGGTGGTCGGCGAAACATCCAGACCCGGAATAAACCCGCCGACCGGTATGCCGGCTGCATTGGAAATCGGCAGGCAGCAGTCCCGATTCGGGTCGCCCCCGACGATAAGATTAATCCACGGCAAGAATCCGGAAGACGGGTCATTTGCAACAGTACCGTTCAGGAACTTCGGATCAATGACGCTTTGCAGCCGGGCGCAAGTAATTGTGACGTCCGTCCCCGTGGTCGGATCATACACCGTGGTTGCCGGTCCCTTTGGTAGCGCGAAACAGTCATTTGGTATGATGAATTTCTTCGTCTCTTCCGTATACCGGACGCCGGCGGTCAGCGACAACTTGTCCGTGAAGTTGAAGGTCAGCTGACCGAAGCCGGCTGTGCTTTCGTTGTCGATTTGAGCCCCCGATAGAAATCGCGCGGGCGTGAATTCCACATCGTCCAGGTTAGTCCCTTCTTCGGTGAAATAGTAAAAACCGACCAGCCAGTTCAAGCGGTCATTGACCGCGACGCCCGACAGCTGAAACTCATGGGTGAACTGCTCGGTATCAAAATCGTCCACCAGGTCGCCGATCACGACATCGACGGCGTCAATATCGATCGCGGTGAACGCCTCCATCTCACGATAGCTGGTGATTGATTTGAACGTAGCCCCATTGAAATCATAGGCCAGCGTCAGGTTCACGCCCCAGACGTCACTCTCCGAAGCCAGGCCCAGCGTGCTGGTATTGATCCAGGGGTCGTTCTGAATATTGATAATATCGCTTCGACCGGGCGAACAAATGCCGGGCGGATTGAGGCCACTGCCGCCGCAAATGTCGGACTGTAAAAATCGCGGGTTTGGCACCACCGTCGGCGAACAGAACGGTGGGGGCCCCGCAAACGGTGGCAAGCAACCCTGTTCACCGAATGGAGCAGTCGCAAGCAGATTGTGGAGATCGACAAAACTTAACGGCGACAAAGCATCGGTCGGTACAGTACCGATCGGCGGAACAGGTAAAGCAAAGGTGACCCCGTCGAACACGCCGACCAGCACATTCGGTACGCCGTTTTCCCGCTGCCGGGACCAGTCCACGTTGAAATCGAGCCTGAATTTCTCGTTCGGCTCCCAGCCCAGGGCGAGGCGGGCGACGTCCTGGTCGATGTCGCCGAGTTCCTCACCACTCGGCGTGTTCGGTGCAGCGACGTAACCGTCCCGGTTAAATGTGGCGGCGGACAAACGGACAGCCAGGTTGTCCGTAATCGGAAAATTCACTCCGGCGCGCACGTCGAAGCGACTGTCCTCACCGCCCGTGACTTTGATGTCAGCCTGCAGTTCGTTGGCCGGCCTCGTGGACATCACATTGATTGCTCCACCAATGGTATTGCGCCCGAACAGCGTACCCTGGGGCCCACGCAACACTTCGATACGCTCGATATCGACCAGGTCCAGCACGCCGCCGATCGTCTGTGACATGTAAACGCCATCGAGGTATATGCCCACGCCGGGCTCGGTGGTCAGCGTGAAGTCAACCTGCCCGATACCGCGAATAAAGACCGAAGCCGACGAGTTTGCACCCGAAAATGTCGCGCCGGTGTCGAACATCAGATTCGGTGTAAGCGAGCCGATCCCACTCAGGCGATTGATCTGGCGCTGGTCCAGCGATGCGCCGGTGAACGCGGTAATCGAGATCGGCGTGTCCTGCAGACTTTCTTCCCGTCTCCGGGCGGTCACGACGATTTCCTCCAGGACCGCTGAGGCCGTGGCGCCCGCTTCCTGGGCGTGAGCACTGGTTCCAACAAGACCGATGGCGGCGATCCCGGCAGCGATGATGGAATTCGACGAAATTCGAAACAGAAATGACATATCTTCCCCCTGTCGGAATAGCCAGGCTGCTGGCCTTCTTCCGATAAAGCGCTTCCGCCGAACTTTGTAGCTTTCTTCGCTTTATTGAGCTACCGGCCGGATCCGGAGGCGCCGACGCAAACCCAGCATAGGGGAAATCAGGTTGAACAACAATGGACTGTGGGGCGTGGACGCGGCAGATCCGAAGGCGTCCTTGCGCCGTGCTCGATCAGAGCATTTCTCGGCTTAACCTCAGCTCAATCATCAATCGGGTTCGTCCACTTTTTCCAGATACCTCTTTCCTGCATAAGGCTGACCTGTTTCTTGATCACCTTTTCCTTGAACTCGGCATGCTTCATCGGTTCGCGATCCAGATACAGGTTCTTCGGATAGATCTCCTTTGCATAGACCTGCTGATACATTTCGGTCTTCAGGTCTTTCATCCAATTGGTCCACTGCGATTTGGCGCGATGGTGGCGCAAGGCCGCAATATCGATAGGTCCTGATACCCAGGTGGAGACACCGCTATAGGCCTGTTTGCCGACAATCTGACCGCGGTAATTCACGATCATGGATGCACCGCCAAACGTGTCGATGGGTGTTTCTGAATCCTTGTCGAGATAGTAGGTGCCCATGTTCGGGGCGATCACAAACAAATTGTTATCCAGCGCCCGTGCCCGATTCTGAATCTCAAAATAGTCATTTGCTGCAGCAGGGTGGGGGATGGCGGCACGGTACGCCACCTCACAACCATTCATGGCCAGTGCCCGTGCATTTTCAGGGTAGGATCCTTCGTTGGCCATCATGATCCCCAGGCGACCCAGCGGAGTGTCCGCCACCGGCCAGAAGGCATCCAGATTGTATCCATACTCTTCCACCCACCAGTCGAAGACGTCATGCGGTGTCATGGAATGCTCAACGGGTAGCAGCGTGACTGTTTTGTAATGCTGCAGAATGATGTCGCCTTCATCATTCAGGATAAATCCGATATTAAAAAACCGGTCCTTGAATTTCGGGTGACGGGCCTTGGCCTGCGCGATGATATAAACACCATACTGTTTCGCCAGTTCGCCCACTGCATCGGTTTCCGGACCCGGGATATCGATCGCACAGGTATTGGCATAATCCGCATGATCAACATCCATGACTTCATCGTTAAACCCCTGCAAGGCACCTTCCGGTATGGCAACCAGCTTGACTGGGAAATCGATGTCCGATAGCCAGCAGGCTGCTTTCAGCATGTGTTTGTGATGTTCGATGTTCTTGAAGATATCCTCGCGTTTGCGTATACCCCACATGGTGGGGACCAGTCCGACTGCGTTATACGGCTCGATCATTGTGTTCTCCTCCTGCGCATCCGAATAGCCGATACGGGCCCGACTCAGCGATCCGGCGGCTTTTATCGTTTTTGTAAGTCGTCGATACCAGAGTGTAGTTGATCGTCCTGGTTCACGTCGTGATGATCTTTTTCGGTGTCTGGCTGGTGTTGGGAAGTCGGCTGAGATCTGAGATATGAAGTACACTAAATCTCCTCTGAACATTTTGGAGCTGCGCCGTGCCTGATGAAGAACAACAGCAAGCGGGCCAGGAACATTGCGGAATTTTCACAATACCCGGATCGCAGGGCATTCAGGGGGCATGGCGCGACATTACCTATATCCCTGTCCGGGATAACATCTGGTCGGTTAGCGAAGGTATTTACCGGACGATATTCGTCGAGGGTGACAGGGGAGTGGTCGCCTTTGACACACTCGGCACGCCAGGCGGAGCCCGTGCTTACGGGGGCGCCATTGCGCGCGTATTCCCGAAAAAGCCCGTGCATACCATTGTTTACTCGCACGAGCATCTTGATCACGCTGGATATGCAACCGACTTGGCGCCTGACGCCGATATTGTCGCCCATGAACTCTGCAATCAGGTCATTCTGGGACGGAAGTCCGACGGTCAGCCTCCAGGCACCGAAATCTGGTCTGGCGAACGCAAGCAGTACAAAATAGACGGCGTCGAATTCGAACTGATATATCCGGGTCCGACACACGGCGATGGCAACGTTGCCGCCTATTTCCCGCAATCCAAATTGTTGTTCATGGTAGATACCGTGATACCGGGCGTCGGCTATACGTTTTTCCCGGACTGGCATTTGAGTCCTTACGTACCGGTGATGCGTCGCTTCCTGAGTCTGGACTGGGACACCTTCGTGCCCGGCCATTTCTGGATTACGGACCGCAAGGGCTTCGAGGATAATCTCGAATACTACGACCAGATGGCGGAGATCGCCCAGGAGGCCATCGGCGCGGGCCTGGACGTTGACGATTTCGCGGAGGTGACGAAATACACGTATGAACATCTCCAGCCAAAGTTTGGCAATTTTTTCCGATTCGACGAGTACTGTGCCATGAACTTGTCCCGTTACATGTCGCATTACCTGACGGGTGGATGGGGTATCGAGGGCAATATGACGGCCGACACCTCGCCGCTGTAAATTGGGGATATTGAAATGAGTGAGAACCAGGGAATATTCACCAGTGCCGCGGTTAAGGCTTATCTTTCAGCCGACGCGACCATCAGCAGTGAACAGTTATCAGACCGGCTTTGGACCGTCAGCGACGGCAAATACCGCAGTATTTTTGTCGAAGCGGAAAGCTCTGTGGTCGCGTTCGATACATTCGGCACGCCGGCACGCGCCCGCGCGTATGCTGCGGAAATCAGTCGCCGCATTCCGGACAAGCCCGTCTCTACGGTTATCTACACGCACGATCATCTCGATCACGCGGGTTTTGCCGCAGATTTTGCGCCCGATGCAAAAATAGTGGCGGATGAAATGACCGCGAAGGTCGTAGCGCTGCGAAACGCAGGTGGCCAGCTTGCGGTGAGCGATACACTCAGCGGTCAGGAGCACAAGGTTAATTTTGACGGCGCGGAATTCGTACTGCTCAATCGCGGTCCGGTGCATGGCACAGGACATCTGTCCGCATATTTCGACGACGAGAAATTGTTTTTTTCGAGCGATACCATTTTGCCGAACGCGCGTTACGGTCTGATGCCGGATTATCACATTGCCAATTTCGTCAAAATAATGCGCAGTTTTCTGGATCTGGATTTTGAGCGCTTCGTGCCGGGACGCTACGAAGTCACTATTCGCAAGCGCTTCGAAGAAGGCTGTGATTATATCGAGGCCATGCAAACCGCCTGCCAGCAGGCGTTCATCAGTTTCACGCCTATCTGGGTGCACGATGCTATGGCCGCCTATGTGCAAAACGAGCTCGGTGAGCGCTTCGGCCATCTCGATGGTTTCAAGGAGCATTCCGGGCAGACTGCAATTCGCATCGTGCATCACTACCTGATGGGAGGCTGGGGACTCGAGGACACGCCGGATCCTGCGATACTGCTTGCCAGTGAGTTCTAGGAAGTGCACAAGCGATACCCAAAACTGACGTTCTGGCTGGCGATGCTGATCGCCCAGGCCGGTGCCTTTCTGATTTTCAAGGACCTGGCGGATATCAGCCAGTGGGTCGTACAGTCGAGTCGCGAGTTCACGATGATGGTCTGGTACAACCGCCATCTTGTCACCAGCGTTTCAATCGGCGCCCTGATCATGGCCCTGCTGGTCTGGCGCACTCGGAAACACATGTGTCCCAAGCCGCTGCTGGGCGTTCTGCTGTTTTTCTTTGTGCTGAATATCTACTCGGGAATGATCAATCCGAAGTGGATGTTCCGCGCACAACAACACGAGGCGACGTTTGTGACTGTGGACGAGGCTGCCGATTACATGCAACGCAGCTTGAACACGGCGCATTTCGGGCCCGACCCCTACGCTTCGGTCGATGACATTAACGTCGTCGTGCTCGAGACCGACAACGGTGCTTACGCGTACTCCGACTACTACCTGCTGCAGCCGCACGTCGTGAAAGGCGACACGATCGACGGCGAGGAGGTCATCATGACTTACTGCGGACTGACCAACCTCGCTATCGCCTACAGCCCGGTGATCGACGACCAGGAACTCGACCTGACCGTCATGACCCAACTTAAGAACAACCTGGTGTTGTTCGACAAGAACAGCGGTGAGCCGATTCAGCAGCTCTGGGGTACGCGTGAGCGCGACCCGGAAACGCTGAAGATGAAAGAATGGCCGACTATTCGTATGCCTTTCTCGTCGTTCCGGGAGATCTACCCGGAAGGTAAGGTGTTCATCAACGAGATTTCGAGTTTTTCCGAGAATCCCGTACTTGCACTGTGGGATCGGCTCGTGCGCCACAAGATGATGGTGCCGGGCGTTGGCCTGAACTGGATTGATAACGAGAAGCCGGCCTTCCCGACGATCGAGTACAAGGACAAACGACTGCCGATGAAAGAGTTTGTCTACACGATTTCTGTCGGTGCAGACCACGTCGCTTATACGAAGGGATTCGTCAAACAACAGGGCAACACAGTTAATGTCGAGATCGGCGGTAGACCCGTCGTCGTCGATTACGACCCCGAGTTTGACGTCCTGACCGCGTTCTTTAATACGGACGGTGCGCCGCCGGTCAGCGATGTCGACATCTTCGGCAAAACGGACGACGAACGGCAGCTCAAACGCGTAAACACGCTCAAGAGCAAGATGTTCTGGTTTATCTTCGCCGAGTTTTATCCGGAGACTGACGTCAACCGCGTTTGAGAATTCGGCTGCCAGCTCGGCAGCTAATTACAGGTCGCGACGGTCGTAATGCCGCCTTGTCTTTCGCTACGCAACTCATGCCACTTCGATCTTGCCTCGCCCAAAGCCTTTATGCCTGGCGTGGCATGTGCATCTCCGCTGTCTTTGATTCTTTCCCACATGCCGCGAACGCCATTGACTCTGAGTTCAATCAGCTCGCCTTCTTTCATTGCGCGAATTCGCTCTTGCAGCGATTCGTTGCCATGAATATCTTTAACCCACAAGGCGTGGTCGCGGATCTCGACAAAACTCATGATGAATACTCGAGAGTCTGTCGGATTCCTGACTAGCGGGATTCAACGCTTACCACTTTCTTCCGGTTGGGTGCATTGATGCGTTCGAACACCCGCGGTGCTGAATGATGCGACTCATTGACGATGATGCCTTCACTATGCAGGGCATCCTGTATCGCTGCCGATACGGTATGTAACGGCGCGCCGCCTCCTTCGCCCATGCCTTTCGCGCCGTTGTAGCTGAACGGGGATGGCGACTCGATGTGGCCGTACTGAATATCAGGAATATTCATCGATGTAATCGGGCAATAGTCGCTGAATGTTGCGGTCAGCAGATTGCCAGTCTCGTCGTAGTTAAACGTCTCCATCAACGCAGCCCCGATGCCGTGGGCAGTAGCGCCATGAACCTGCCCGGCCGCAATCTGTGGATTGATTACGTTGCCGCAATCATCCACTGCAGCGTATGCGAGGATGTTTGGCTTGCAGGTATTCTTGTCAACCTCGATTACGGCGATGTGCAGCTGCGCGGCATAGGTCAGCGTAAGATTGCCGAATTTCTTTTCGGTGTCGGGCACCTCGAACGGTGGCCGGTACACGTGACGTACATTCAAGGTGACATCCGCAAGGTTCCCACAGAGTAGTGCGTTATTGCTGTTGACCACGTTACTCATGAACCAGTAGTTGATCGCTTTGTCCGTGCCTTTGACCGCGAGCTGCGGTCCCTCATCGCCAACACCGAATTCCAGGTCGTCCTCATCGGCTTCCAACATGAACGAGGCGAGTTGCCGCATTTCAACTTTCAGTTTCTCGCAGGCACCGTGCACCGCTGAAAGGCCGGTTACGGCAAACTGGCTAGCGTACGTGCCGGAATGACCGGAAAATGTGTTCCAAGCCGAATCGAATCCCGTGCGTACGGTAACCATCGAAGGATCTATGTTGAGTTCGTCGGCAACCACCTGGGACGCAGCGGTTTCATGGCCCTGGCCGGACGGCCCCGTGCCCAGGGTGACGATGACCGATCCGTCGAAGTCGAGACGAATGACGCAGACCTCTGAATTGCCCGAGAACGGCAGGTACGGATTCATTATCTGGGCCTGACCAAAATTATTGGTTCCCGAATCGAGCGTTGTACCTATGCCGATGCCGAGCCAGCGGCCTTCTTTCCGCGCCTCAGCCTGCTTTTTCTTCCATTCATCCCAATCGACAAGTTCCTTGGCCTTTTCGAGCATCATCGGGTAATTTCCCGAGTCATAGACACAGCCATTGGGCGTCTCGTAGGGGAATTCGCGCACATAGTTTTTCAGACGCATCTCATCGGCCGGTATGCCCAACTCATGTGCGCAGATATCGACGACGCGTTCCATAAACCACAGATGCTGCATACGCGAATAACCGCGGTTCGGCACGACAGGACACTTGTTGGTTACTGTCTGTGTAAAGTCGATACGGAAGTTTCGCACGCCGTAGGTTGCCGGCAGCACTTGTGCCCAGATAACACAGCCCAATGGTTCGTAACGTGTATACGCGCCGCAATCATCAATGTGTCGTGACCTGATTCCGGTAATGACGCCGTCCTTGTCCAGCGCAACTTCGGTATCCAGGAAAGTTCGTTCGTTGCCGTGACCTGATGCCAGCAAGTGTTCAGTACGTGTCTCCGACCACTTCACTTTTTGACCGCCACTTTTTCTGGAGGCAAGCGCTGCCAGCGCCATGTACACATAGTTCCAGATTTTGATACCAAAGCTGCCGCCGACGTCGTAAGTACGGGACCTGATTTTCTCCATGGGCAGGCGCAAGCCCGGCGCAAGTAATTGCACGGCAAAACCAATAAACGAGTTATTGCACAGAAAGTCTACATCTCCCTGACGCGTCCACTCCGCTACGCACGCGTTGTTTTCCAGGGGCGCGCTGGCGAAGCGGTGGAAATGCATGCGGTCGATCTTCACGACGTGGGCCGCATCCTTGAAAGCCTTATCCACATCGCCGAATTCGTAGACGCCATGCCAGACGCGATTCGTGCCGGCTGCTTCGTGCAAGACAATTTTGTCTTCGAGCGCTTGTTCGGGATCAACGACCGCATCCAGCATCTCGTAGTCCACTTCGATGAGCTGACCCGCATCCATGGCAATAGCGGCAGTTTCCGCGGCAATGGCTGCCACGGGTTCACCCTGAAATACGGCTTTATCCGTGGCGAGGGGCAAGTCGATGATCTTGTCGCAGGGCTCCGGCCCGAGCTGCATGTACGGATCGCATTGTTCTTTGATGTCGGCGCCGGTCAGGACGCAGGCAACCCCGGCCAGCGACTCCGCGGCAGCGGTATCGATTCCACGAATCCGCGCGTGTGCATAGGGGGAGCGCAAGATATACAAATGCAGCATACCCTCGACTTGTTCGTCGTCAGCGAACAAACCGTTGCCGCGCACCAAACGATCGTCTTCTTTGCGTCGCAGAGACTTTCCAACCCAACTCATTTTTGTTTCCTCACCAATCCACGAACGAGAGATACCAGTTTCTTCCATAGTGCCAGGAGCTTCGCCACTGGAGATACACGAGGCTCGGGTACTGCCACTACCCCGGCTTCGCCCGAAAGAGCTGCCTGAATAGCCTCGATCATACGGCCGATGTCCCTCTTGGCAATCGGCTTTATCATTCCGCCCGCCATAGACACCAGCTTGCCGAACATTACCAGCTCACCCTGCCATTTGACGTGCGTCTCGCCTTGCCCGGCATCCTCCAACTCGAATGTCGCAACGAGGTTGAAGACGCCGCCCATTACCGAACCCTTACCCGCATACCTCGCACTTATCGGCGCCTCGCTTTCTTCAAGCTTCAGATTCACCTTCGCCGTCCCGCGAATCTTGCCGACACCCACTTTTATCTTGACGACGGCCGATCCATCTTCCTTTAACTCATGCGACTGATAGCTGGGCAGCAGAGGCGCAAACTTTTGCGTCTCAGACAATACCGCGTACGCATCTTCACGCGGTGTCGCAACCGTAAACTCGCCATCGAATTTTATGGCCACCTACGACCCTTTTTGCATCTTCTCCGCTGCGTCGGAAACGGCCTCAAAAATATTTTTATAGCCGGTGCAGCGGCACAGGTTGCCCTGGATACCCTTACGAATTTCAGCGTTGCTGGGATCCGGGTTCTGCTCGAGCAAATAATACGTCGACATCAACATGCCCGGTGTGCAGTAGCCGCATTGCAGTCCGTGGTGTTCGGAGAAGGCTTCCTGCAACGGGTGCAGTTTCCCGTCCTTTTCAAGACCTTCCACAGTCAGAACCTCGCCGCCGTCAGCCTGCACGGCAAGCATGGTGCAAGACTTGACCGGTTCACCGTCCAGCAAAATGGTACAGGCGCCGCAGTAGCTTGTATCGCAGCCTATGTGTGTGCCGGTCAGACGCAGTTCTTCGCGAATCAATTGCACCAGCAATAATCGCGGTTCCACTTCCCGCTCGTAACGGGTGCCATTGACAGTAACAGTTATGCCGATACGCTCGCTCATTTCAGTAGTACTCGTGACTGTTGTATACCTGTTCTCCGGCAGCACGCCGTTCCGCAATACCAATAGCTCGTCTGGTCAGATGAGCAATCAGCTGGCGTTTGAACTCGGCCGATCCACGTTGATCATCAACGGGATCTGAAGCTGCAACAGCCGCATCTGCGGCCTTGCCGATTTGGTCCGCGCCCAGACTCTGACCCTCGAGTTCCGCTTCTGCCTGCTGCGCACGTATGGGAGTCAGGCCGGATGATCCCAGGGCGACCCGGGCCGATACGACCTGGCCGTCGGCAATTGTCAATTGCACCCCGACTGATGTCGTCGGATAGGCCGGCGCACAACGCTTGAACGCGCAGTACGCTCCGCCGCTGCCGGCGCCCGGCTTCATGAAACCGATGCCGGTAACGATCTCGCCAGGTTTCAGTACGGTCTGATAGAGGTCCTCGACGAAGCCGTTAATGTCCAGCGTTCGGGTGCCATTCGGGCCCTGGCATTGAATCTCGGCGTCCAGCGTGTGCAACAAAGCCGGCCAGTCGCAACTCGGGTCACCGGAGGCAACCGAGCCGCCAATGGTCCCGCGGCTGCGCACCTGGTTGTCGGCAATGCCGTTTGCACAGTCCAGGAGGACGGGTACGGAGCCAGCAAGCGCTGAAGCGGCGATGCATCTGTGAGTCGTGAGGGCTCCGATTCTCACTCCATTGCCATTCTCTTCAATTTGACCCAGGTCGGGAATACGGCCGATGTCAACGATGTCCGTCGGCTCGTCAAAGCGCATTTTCAGGATAGGGAGGAGTGACTGGCCGCCCGCCAATACCCGGGCGCCCTCGCCAAAATCGGACAGCATGCCAATTGCCTCGTCTATTGATTTTGCGCGATGGTAATTGAACGGTGCCGGGTACATGACTTCTCCCCTCTTATTATGAGCATCGTAAAATAGCACATAACTATACTGTCAAAATAGTGGATAATAACTACGCGGAAATAACGCATCGTTCCCGGTGCGTGAAACCAAAAAACAGTGACCGTCAAAGCGGCCGAAATTCTGCATGGCAGTCCATAATGCCAAAGCGTCTGCTCGATACGACGAGTCGTCGGCCGATGACTGAGTTAGCATTTCCTGTATGGCTGGATCGAATCTAAGTAGCAGAATGGAGGATCACGCCCTCGAGCGTGTGCCCGATGGTGAACGCGAGACCTGGCTGAAGATTACCTGGAACACGGTCGGCCTCGTTACGACGCTGGTCATCATGTTCTTCGGAGCCGTCGTTTGCTTTGTTGCCGGCGTCAAGATTGCACTGTTGGCAGGCATCATTTCGTTCTCCATTGGCAGCGCACTCGGCTGGGCTCTGGCAAGAATAACCGTCGAGACCGGCTTATCGAATACGCTGATCACACGCAAATACGGGCTGGGCATTCGCGGCTCGGCTCTCGCGTCACTCATATTCGGGTTTTTGATCGTCGGTTTCCTGGCCGTTGAAAATGGCCTCTTGTATCGCGGTTTCCTTTTTTTCTTCGAGATGGATGACGGCTGGAGCGTGCGAATTCTGATTTACGGCTCAATGACGCTTGCCTGGATCCTGCTCACGGCATTTGGTTTCAGCGTGGTTACGCGAGCCTCCTCGCTGATGATTATCGGCTTCCTGCTCGTGCTGGTCTGGATGATGTTTATTGTTCTGACCGGAGGCGGTGGAAGTTTTTCGGACGGATTTCTGTTCGAAAGCCAAATCGATGCTGGCACGCTGGTCAATATGGGCATTCGGTCCAGCACCGATAAATTCATATTTGCATTGAACTTGCTGGTCGGGCCGGCATGCGCCCTGGCGCTGAATACCGCAGATTTTGGTCGCTTCGGAAAATCGACGGGCCACGTCGCGACAGCCGCAATGATTGCTATTTTTGTCCAGTCACTGCTGATGATGATTATCGGCGGGATCATCATGAAATCGGCGGCGCCTTCCATGGCCGCTTATTTTGCCGACATGGCAGGCGTGCCGGCAGAAGCTGCGCGACAGCAGGTGTTGAAAAGCCCGGACAGCATTGCCGCGACTTTCATGGTATTCGGTGGCGCCATCGGATTCCTGCTCATGATACTGGCCCAGGCGAAAGCCCAGGTCCTGAACAACTACAGCTCATCACTTTGTCTTGCGAATCTGTTTGATGCGTTGTTTCGCTGGCGACCCGGGCGTCTCACATTCGTGATTCTCGCCAATGTCATCGCGTTGGCATTGTTGTACGGAGAAATTCTGCATTTTGTCGAAGGGTGGATCAAGCTGATGGGCGTTCTTCTCAGCGCGCTGGCCGCCACCATCATTTCGGATTACTACTTTGTCGGACGACGGCTCGGGCCCACAGTCGATGAGCCCGACGCGGTCAACTGGGCGGGAGTCATCGCGATCCTCTTCGCTGTTTTGTGCGCTCATTGGCTGCTGGGACCTTATCAACCCATTGAAGTTTTCACCTCGGTGGTCTGCGTTGCCATTGTCTATCCGGCGCTGCGCCTGACGGTGTTCCGGCCCGTCGCGGCGGTTTCCCGATCGTGAAGCCGATCAAGTCAGTGTGTGTGGTTGGCGCTGGCGCGATCGGCAGTCTGTTTGCAGGCCACCTGGGATCGCAGGTCGACGCAAGGGTGCTGGTCCGGCGTCAGGAGCACGAAGATCGGCTGAATCGCGAAGGTTTGAAGGTGAGCGGCAAGTCCGATTTACAAACACCGATTCGGGCCAGCATGGATCCGGCGCAGCTCGGGGATGTTGAGCTAATCATTATCGCGACCAAAGCAACGGCCGTTGAAGCGGCCGCGAAACGCCTGTCGGGACACTTTCCGGCTGCTACCGTAATGACCGTGCAGAATGGCCTGGGCTGTGAGGATGTCGTCGCACAATACGGCGACTGGCCGATCATTTCGTCGATCACGTTTATGAGCGGCGTGCGTCACTCCGATGTTCATGTTGAGTATGAGCTAGATACAGAAACCTGGCTGGGACCCTGGGCCGTGCATGGCGCAAGTAATGAGATGACGCAACAGGTAGCGGAGCTCATCAACCGCTCCGGACTCAAGGCGAAGGCTTTCGACGACGTGCGCCCGGCGCAATGGTCGAAGCTGATATTCAACTCGGTCGTCAACAGCATCGGTGCCGCTACGAACCTGCCTCATATCAAGGATTTTGCGAAACGAAAGAGACCCGCAGACCTGGGTCGGCTGGTATTTGACATGATGGATGAGGGCAAACGGGTAGCGGTGGCTCAGGGTATCGAACTTTATGAGGACCCGTGGGAAATGAACGTCAAAGCGGTGAGTCATGGGCAGACCGGCGAGGATGATTATGCCCATGTGTTTTCCATGCTGGAGGACGTCCGGTCGAAGCGGCCGACGGAGGTAGACTGGTTGACGGGTGCAATCGTTCGGGAAGCCAACAAGTTCGGCATACCGGCACCGATTCATGAGGCTCTTTACGGACTCATTAAAGGAATCGAACATAGCTGGCAACAAGAAGATAAGGGGAAAAGACCATGAAAGTCTGTGTCGTCGGTTGCGGCGCAATCGGCAGTTTATTTGCGGCCCATTTGGCGAAACTCGAAGATGTTGAGGTCTGGGCCTTCGATCTGGATCAGGATCACATAGACGCGATCAATGCGAACGGGCTGCGGCTGTCCGGTGAAAGCCATGTGCATTCTTATCCACAAGCGACATCGAATCCCGAGGACATACCGCCGTGCCAGTTCGGCATTGTCGCAACAAAGTCCCTGCATACCCGTGCGGCGATCGAGAGCACGGCGAGCGTTTTTCACGATGCCGCCGTGTGCACCGTGCAAAATGGTGTCGGCAACGAGGAAATCATCGCCGAATTCGTACCGCGCGTGATTCGCGGCACGACCTTTCCGGCCGGCCACGTTGTCGAACCCGGACACGTCGAGCAGGATACCGGTGGAAAAACGTGGCTGGGGCCATTCGAACCCAAGCCTGCCACCATGGCGGAAATCGAATTGCTGGCCAAACGCCTGACTGAATCGGGCATTGATACACTGGCAATGGAGGACGCTCGCGGCGCCCAGTGGACCAAGCTGATATTCAATGCCGCAACCAATCCTATCGGCGCACTGACTGGTCTGCCTCACGGTGTAGCCTGTGATCAGCCGGCCCTGAGAAAAGTGATTTCAGGTCTTGTGGCCGAAGGCGTGGCGGTAGCGGATGCAATGGGCATTACCCTGGACAGCGACCCCGATAAACTCGTCGATCATGCCCGCGAGGTCGCCTACCATCACAAAGCAAGCATGCTGCAGGACGCACTCGCGCGGCGTCCCACGGAAGTAATCGCGCTAAATGGTGGCATCGTGAAATTCGGCGAGGAATCCGGTGTTCCGACGCCATTGAATCAGGCGATTTGGGCCCTGATCGAGGGTCTGGAACATTCATGGACGCGCGACGATTAACAAGGAGGGTAGGGCAATTACATCCATAGAACAGTTTCAACCCAGCCAGCAGGAAATCGACCGGCGTTATCGCAACACGCGAGAAGCAATGGCAAAAGCAGGCCTCGATGCACTTATTATAAGTGGTAGTGAGTACACGGGATTTGAAGGCGCAGTTCGATACATGTGCGGCTTCCACATTTTGCATCGCTATGCCTACGTGCTGGTGCCGATGGACGGTGAAGCAACCGCCGTTTACCCGAAGGAGGCGACCTGGGTGGGAGATCACACCCGGACGTTTATCGAGAAGCAAATAAAGACCGTGAGCTGCGGTGAATGGATGGCCGATGAATGCAAGAATCGCGGCTATAAACGGGTCGGCGTCTACGGCCTGAATTTCATCATGCCCGTCCGCGACTATCAGGCACTGGTCAACGCTGATCTCGATATCATCGACTTTGACGAAGCATTCGATTACTCAAGGGCTCAGAAAAGTGAGGAAGAAATCGCCTCGGTGCGTCACTCCATGGATGTAAACAAGGCGGGCGTACTGGCGGTTGTCCAGGCATACAAAGCCGGCAAAACGGAATCGGAGCTCATGGGCGTTGCGGAACATGTCTTTGCAAGCCTGGGAACGGCCCGCAATACGATGGATATGATTCTGGTTGGGCCGGACGGCTCGCTGCTGCCGCAGATGGTGTTTCCGGACGCGAATCGAAAGGTTCAGGATTCGGATGGCTTGTTATATGGTCTTGAAGTTACCGGCCTTGGTGGTCATTGGGTGGAATTTTCACGAATGATCGCGCCAAGCGGTATCAGCGCAGAAACGCAGCGACTCATGGATGCCTATGAAGAGTTTCATGCCATCGTGAAGGAAAACCTGAAAGCCGGCTCCAGCGCCCACGACGTGCACAGGAAATGCATCACGCCGTTCGAAGGGAAAGGCTGGCGTTTGGGCCATGTGTCTGGCCATTCGATTGGCATGACGATGATCGAGTTTCCGAGAATCGGGGAGGGCACGGAGTTTGAGCTGCCTGAGAACATGGTGTGCTCTATGCATCCACATGTGATGACGGAAGATCGCCAGGCCTGTTTGTATTTTCAGGAGACATTCCGTGTCGGCAAAGACGGCGGAGAGTCATTGTCAGGCGTGCCGGTAACTTACTACCGCGGCGGTGAAGCCAGTCTGTAGAACGGCACAATTAATTGAACAAGATTTAGCAGGAGAAAAATAAATGAGCGGAACACCAGCAAATGTGGGCGTCATTTTCAAATCCTACGAACCCATCTCCGCCATTCAGGCCTATGCCAGACAAACCGAGGAATCGGGCTGCAGCGGCGGATTCTGGATTGCGGAGGCCTATCACTGGTTTCGCAAGTACGGTCATGAGTCGCGCGGTTGTTTTACGACGCTGGCCGCGGCCGCAATGGCCACCAGCAAAATTCCGATCGGCCTGGGGATTACGTCGCCATACATGCGGCACCCGACGATTGAAGCATCGGAATCGAACGCAATGGACGAACTGTCCGGCGGGCGCTTTATCATGGGTCTCGGTGCGGGCAAGGTTGGCACCGAATACCTCGACCTTGATATGAAAAAGTTTACGCCGGTGAAAACCCACCGCGAGACGGTAGACATTATCCGGGGCATCGCAAGCGGAGAGGCGTTTGCGTACGACGGCGAGTTATTCAAATGTGACATGCCAGCTATCGATCGCAAAGGCCGGGGGCTGCGCACGGAAATTCCGATTTACATCGGGGCGACTGGACCTTTCATGCAGAAGATGGCCGGCAAGATCTCCGATGGACTACTGCTGCCTGGACTGACCTCACCCGGATTCACCCGTTATGCCAGGGAAAACTGCTGGGCGGGAGCGGCCGCCGTTGGGCGCGAATTACCGTCTGACTTCCCGGTCGGCGGCGTCATTCTCACGGCGTGCTCGAAAGACGGGGCCAAGGCTAAAGATGCGACACGCAGCTACGTTGGCACTTACGTCATCAACAAGCTGCGCAATATCAAGAATGATGTCATTCTAAGCACGTCAGGCCTGCCCGACGAGGGTTGGGAGCCGTTTCGTGAGGCGATTGCGGCCGGCACCGAGGACAATGTTACTCATCTTGTCAGCGACGAAATGCAACGAGCGTTCACGGTAATTTCGGGCACGCCAGAGGAATGCCTGGAAATCACCCAGGAATTAGTGGACGCAGGCCTGAATACACCGTTGCTCGAAGTTGCCGGCGCCAGCGAGGAAGACAACCTCGAAACGATTCGCTTGTTCGGCGAGGAAGTCCTGCCGAAACTGAAGCCGGGAGCCTGAGTCATGCGGCTTGCAACTTTCAGGATAAATGATGGCGCCAGGTCTACTATCGGTGCTTTCGCAGAAGACCACTACGTGGATTTGCACGCGCTTGGCAATGGCACTCTGCCCGATAACATGCTGGCGTTTCTGGATATGGGCGAAGCTGGTTTCGCGAAAGCAAAGGCGCTGTTAGACGAACTCGGCGAGGGTGTCGCAGGGAAGTCGCATGTCTATGCAGCCGATAGCATCGAGCTTGACGCACCTGTGCCTCGTCCCGGCAAGATCATCCACACAGCTTGCAATTTCGACAGTCATCTCGCGGAATTGACGGACTGGCAGCAGCCGGAATGGCAGTCCCACAACTGGGGTGATTTTCATTTCGAACATCCGACCGGGTTTCTGGAGGCGCCATCCTCCGTCACAGCGTCAGGATCCAGTGTGGCGATTCCGCGTTTCACCAAGCAACTGGATTACGAAATCGAGATTGGCATTATCATCGGCAAGAAAGCATTTCATGTGTCTCCGAGTGATGCCATGGACTATGTGGCGGGCTACACGATATTCAATGACTTGTCAGCCCGTGACATACAGGCCCGTGAGCACTCCAACAAGGTGATTCTGCTGGGCAAGAGCTTTGACGGATCATGCCCGTTCGGCCCGCATCTCGTTACCACCGACGAGTTGTCGGACCCGCATAACCTGGATATGAAACTTCGGGTTAATGATGAGCTGCGCCAGGATGCGAACACTGGCGATATGCATTACAAGACGGCCGAGCTGGTTTCCTGGTGGTCCAACACGACGCTTGAACCCGGCGATATCATTACCAGCGGCAGCCCGCCGGGTGTCGCGGCCGGAATGAAGACGCCGGTCTGGCTCAAGGCCGGTGACCGGGTCGACGCCACCGTGGCAGAGCTTGGCACGCTGACCGTTCATATCGTCGCCGGTGAATAAGCCACAATCCAAGGTAACGCCAAAATGGCAAATAATGTAGATCAAGCACTCGTAACAAAAGCCGTTGACAAGATCGATCGCAGTCGTCTCGTAGATCTTGTCGTTCAACTCGTAAATGTCCCCAGTCCGACCGGATTCGAGGGCGACATGGCACGCGAATTCCACGCAGTGCTGCAAGGCGCCGGCTTTCGCTCGAGGTTACAGCCAATCGGAGACGAGCGTTATAACGCCATCGGACTTTGGGAAGGCGCCGGTGGTGGCAAGACGCTGATGTTTAACGGACATCTCGATACATCGTTTGGCCCGGAGCAGGCTCACCGTGGGCTGGGCTATCGTTGTGAGGGAAATGTCGTCGACGACGAGTGGATTTACGGCATGGGTACTTTCAATATGAAAAGTGCGCTTGCCACCTACACCCTCGCCTGCGAATCGATCAGGGCCGCCGGCATCGCGATCGCCGGTAACGTCGTGATCGCCGGCGTTGCCGGTGAAATCGAAAAGGCACCGGTCAATGAGTTCGAGGGCAGGATGTACCAGGGCTACGGCCCCGGCACCAAGTACGCCATTACGCACGGTGCGGTCGCCGACTACTGCATACTCGGCGAGCCGACCAACATGATGGTGATCCCGCGGCACTGCGGCACCACCTGGTTCAAAATCACGGTACCCGGCATGCTTATTCATACGGCCTGGTCCGAGTATCAGAAAAACTCGGTCAGCAATTCGAGCCTGATACTGAACGCGCTCAACGACTGGATTCCCGGCTACATGGAGCGCAACGAATTCGGTGGCACACTGCCGAAGGTGAACATCGCCGCGATAGAGGGCGGATGGCCCTGGCGTGGCGCAAGGACTCCGGATACCTGCAGCATCTACATGGATGTGCGTACGCCGCCCGATGTACTGCCGATTCAGGTATATCGGGAGGTGCGGGAACTGATTCGCGGTCTGGAAAAAGAACACGCCGCGCTCGAGGGCACAACGGTGGATATTTACGTCTCCGGACCAGGTACATCAATCCCTGACGACCACGAGTTGATTCAGACGATCGTGGCCGCGCACACTGAACAATTGGGCAAGCCGCCGGAGTTCGGCAATGAAATCTGGTACAGCGATGCGGCACATATGAATCGTTACGGCATTGCTACGGTAAACTATGGCTCCGCTGGACGTATTCGCAGCGGTGGCGGCGGCTTCGATACCCATCAGGGTGAAGCTGTGCATATCGGCGATATGCTGAACATCATTAAAGTGTATATCGAGTGCATTCTCACTGTCTGCGGAGTTGCGGAAAAATAGCGAGGTTGTCTATGGGCCAGAAAGCACTACATGATCTGATTGCAGACGCCCGTGTATACGATCTTGGCCAGTGCTACTGGAACGGTATGCCGGTTCATCCCTTTGATCCGCCGTATCAGTATTTTCTGTTCGATTATCACGAGCATGTGCTCAAAGACCTCGGAAAAATCGAGCCGGGCTTTTCGCATGCCATAGGGATGCTGATTACCTCGATGCATGCCGGCACCCATTTCGATGCGCCGGTTCACATGTCGCAGGATCTGAAAGTGCAGGGCATCGATATAACGCCGTATCAGCGCGGTACCGGATTTGTTGATCTTCCCGAACCCTTGCACAGCATGGAAGATGTGCCACCGCTCGTCTTGCGTGCGGTCATGTTTGATGTAGCGGCCCTCAAGGGCCTGGATGTATTGCCGGAAAAATATTCCATCACGGTTGAAGATCTCGAGGCTGCGGCCGACAAGCAGGGTATCGAATTGAAGCAGGGCGACTGTGCCATCGTTCGTACCGGCTTCGGCAGTTTCTTCGAAACTGATGGTGACACCTACCTGCACAAATGGGCGGGCCTTTCGCCTGAAGCGGTACGCTGGCTCGCGGCAAAAAAACCAAAGCTTGTGGGCACTGATAATTTATCGCTCGGCGTGCCCGATCTTTTTGATGCCCACCGCGTGCTGTTGATCGAGAATGGCATATATGTGATGAAAAGCCTGAACCTGGAACCTCTGGCAGCCGATCAGCAATACGCTTTCACGGTGATCGTATTGCCGCTGAAAATTAAGGGTGGTGAGGCATCGTTGATTCGACCCATCGCCATTGCATGAACTGACACATTGGAAGGCAAAACAGTGCAGAAAAACATCTGGACCAGCAAACTGAACGAACTCGAGGAAGTGAGGACAGGCTTCGATCATAACAAGCCCGTGAAGTTCTATGACACGACCTTGCGAGACGGTGAGCAGGCTGTGGGTGTCGTATTCAATCCGGAAGAGAAATTCAATATTGCGTGCGGCCTTGCGGACCTCGGCGTCGGCAGGATAGAGGCGGGATTCCCGCGCGTGTCGGAAGCGGACTCCCAGGCAGTCAAGCGCATCGTTGAGGCCGGGCTGGACTCCGAAATATGGGGGTTTTCCCGTGCCGTAAAAGGCGACCTTGATGCGCTGGTCGAGCTCGGCATCAAGCGAACGCTGATTGAAATCTCCACGAGCGAAGTGAAGATGAAAGCGTACGGCTTTGATCGCGAAATCGTACTGCAGCGTGTAACGGAGGCGATCAAGCATGCGGTTGACAATGATATGCGAGTCCTCTTTTTCCCTGTCGACAGCACGCGCAGTGACCTGAGCTACTTGCAGGAAGTTTATGGACGCGCCATAGAGTCCGGTGCATCGGAAGTAGCCGTGGTCGACACCATCGGTGCCTGCGCGCCGGAAGCCGTTGAGAAACTTATGCAAGTCGTGCGTCGATGGATCGGCCGGGGCATACCGCTGCACTTCCATGGCCACAATGATTTCGGTCTCGGTACCGCGCTGGCCATTGCGGCGGTGCGCGGTGGTGCCGATTGGATACAGGGAACGATCAATGGCATCGGTGAACGAGCCGGCAACTCGGACATATGTGAGGTGGCGCTTGCCTTATCGTGCTTGTACGACGTACCTGTCGAACTCGACCTGTCAAAGGCACGAAAAGTTTCTGCACTTGTGCAAGAGGCTGGGAGTTATCGCGTCGATGGCTGGCGTCCGGTGGTCGGCGAAAATCTGTTTACGCGGGAAAGCGGCGCCGTTGCGAACCAGTTCCACATTCCCGAAGCAATCGAACCTTACTCCGCCGATATCGTTTCGGCGCTGCGTCGTATCGTGCTTGGCAAGAAAAGCGGTTTATCCAGCATCAAGCTCAAGCTCGATGAGCTGGGTCTCGAGGTTCCCGAGGACATGTATGGAGAGCTTCTCGCTCAGGTCAAAGAGCAGGCGACCGCCGCGGGGCGCCTGATGACAGACGAGGAGTTTCGGCAGCTTGTAAATGCGAGCCGCGCAGCCTGATTCCGTGACTAGCAACAAACCGGACATTGCCGTCGAATCATCAGTACATCCCCTGAGTTACTATTATCGATTAGGTGGCTAGCATCACATTCTGGGCGATACAATGAATCCGATAGCCTCTTTGCACGTTGCAGATCATGTGTTATCGGTGTTGCGGAACCAGGGTGAAAGCACGAAGACACTTTGGTTGGATAGTAAACACGTTTTCGGACGGCTCGGGGCGTCGACTATCGTTGCTGTAAGAGCGGGTGTAAAAAAGAACCATGAGCATTGTTGATACCGTTAACAAGGTCAAAGAGCATTATCATAATTTGCTTGAAAGCGCCGAGGATGAGCACGAATGGGCCTACGCCTGGCGCTGCGAATTGAACAACGGCGGGTTTCGGGCCAATGATTTCCTGATGGGGGAAATCGTTGATACTGGTAAATGCATCGGTTGCGCGTCCTGTGTTTCGATTTGTCCAACCAGTGTCTTCGATTACGACAACGAGTTACCCGTAAACGCACGCCCGGATGCGTGTGTGCAATGTGTTCTCTGTGCGGATGTATGTCCGGTCCTTCGTCCACTGGACAAGGATCTGCCGAAATTTCTGGGATACCGTGATAACGCCAAGGATGAAGGCTTCGGGCCATACAGTTACATCCTCTATACCCGGGCAACCGACCCGGAAATCCTGGCGGCCGGGCAGGACGGCGGCATGGTCACTGCCCTGCTGCTTCACCATTTCGAGACCGGGCGACTGAAAGCGGCTGTGGTGGGCGATGTTCTGCCAGAAAACAACCAGATCGGCACTCACAAACTGGCGACTACGCGTGAGGATCTGCTGTCCTGCGCGGCTTCACGCTATACCTATTCACCCAACACGCTGGCTTTGCAGGAAGCCATGGAGCAGGGTGCCACACCTCTGGCGGTGATCGGTGTGCCCTGCCAGATCAATGGCGTTCGACTGCAGCAGTTTTCGAGCATCAAGGCTGAAATGGCAAACTGGTACCGCAAGAATATCAAGCTCACCATTGCGCTGGCCTGTTCCGAGGCGTTTACGCATGAAAGCCTGGAAAAACTGGGCGAGATGCTTGATATCGACTCGAAGCGGATCGATAACATCAACATCAAGGGCAAGGTTGTGGTCCGCCTGGACGATCCCACTGGCGAAGTGCTCACCGTCCCATTGAAGAAATACCGGGAATTCGCACGGCCTGCCTGCCTTTATTGCGTGGACTACAGCGGAGAAACTGCCGATATCGGTGTAGGTGGCATCGGCATCGATGGGTGGACATGCACCTGGGTTCGAACAGACGCCGGACATGAGGCGCTGCAGGCCGCAATCGACGATGGCTGGCTGGAAACGCGCCCCATCGAAGATGAGCCCAAGGGTTACACGCTGATGCAAAAACTTTCAATTGGCAAGCGGAAAAACAGGCCGCATCCTGCCTTGATGCCGACTTATGCAGAGCGCGAAGCGTTGGGTTACCTGGATCCAAAGACCTATTACACGAAAGGGCCGGGTGCGCCACAGTCTGTCGAGCAGGCGAATGAGCCCACAGCATGACTGATTCAGCGCTGGCCCCGTCCCATATTGTGGATGATTCAATTTCCGACATCAACGTCATGGTTGCCGGCCGTGGTGGCGATGGCTCTCTGACTATAATCACTCTGTTGAGTCGGTTGCTGGGTCAGCGCGGTTTTCACATGTTCTCCAGCAGGAACGTGGCTTCCCGCATCAAAGGTGGCCACGCGGCAGCTATGCTTCGCGGTTCGCTTCAACCACGCTGGTGTATGAATGACCACCTCGACATTGCCATAGGTTTTGACGAAGAAACCCTCGATCATGCCGGGCCCCTGCTGAAAGACGGCGGTGTATTCATTTGCGACTCATCGCTCGGAGAGCCGGATGCCGGGAAAATCCCGGAAGGGATTCAGCTGATTGCCATACCGTTCGGTCGAATGGCGGTACGCGATCTGCGGCGGGAGCTTTTCAAGAACAGTTTCAGCTTTGGCTTGCTCACACGTTGTCTGAGAGTCGATGACAGTGAAGCGATCGCCATACTCTCGGCGCACGTTCAGCGGTTTTCCGCAGGCATCGCTCGGGCCAATGTCGAAGCATTGGAAAAAGGCTTTGGCTTCGCCGATGAACTGGGCCTGCACGAAGGCACGGGTCCCCTGCCGCTTGCAAAATCGGTACATCAAAAGCGACTCCTGATGTCCGGGAACCAGGCCACGGCATTTGGTTTTCTGGTGGCCGGAGGTCGCTTCTATGCAGGCTACCCGATAACGCCAGCGACCGACATCATGGACTGGTTGCAGCCCCGCTTGCCGGAATTTGGTGGGGTGCTCGTCCAGGCTGAAGATGAACTTGCAGCCATCAATCTGGCCACCGGTGCATCCTTGGGTGGCGCCCGAGCAATGACCGCCACATCCGGCCCGGGATTGAGTTTGATGTTGGAAGGTGTGGGCAACCTGGGTGCAACAGAGATACCGCTGGTCATCGTTGATACACAACGTTCGGGCCCATCGACCGGTATGCCGACCAAACCCGAGCAAAGCGATATCGAAATGATGGTTTTTGGCGGTCACGGTGAATCTCCACGTATCGTACTGGCGCCGTGTGACCAGGAAGACTGCTTCGAAATATCATTCCGGGCCACGAATCTGTCCCAGCACTTGCAGTGCCCGGTTTTCCTGGCGCTTGATCAGGGTATCGGCCAGAATTCGGTGACTATGGATCCGTTCGAACTGGAACAACTGGAAATTGATACGGGCAAACGCCTGAAGGCTGAAGAGCTTGCCGGGATGGCAGAATACCGGCGCTACGAGATCACCGATGACGGTGTTTCACCTTGGGCCTTGCCCGGCACTCCCGGAGGAATGAACCTGGTGACCGGCAACGAGCACGATGCATGGGGGTTGGTCACTACAGAGCCTGGAATGCGTGAGCAGATGATGGACAAAAGGGCGCGCAAGATCGAAATGGCGCGCGATCTCCTTCCGAGGGCTCGCCGCGGCGGCGTTGAAGGGGCCAGAATCGGAATCATCTCGGTTGGCATGGTATGCGGTGCGGTGAGGGAAGCTGTTGAGCGCCTGCAGGCGCGGGGACTCGATATCGAAATCCTGGAACCCAGGACTATCTGGCCCGTGCCGGATGAAACGCTAGAGTTTGTGAATTCCCATGATCGGACCTACGTGGTTGAATTGAACCACGAGGGCCAACTGGCCAGGATTATCACCGGCGAGGGAGTGCCGTCAGCGAAAATTCTTAGCGTGAGGCAATGCGACGGCACGCCGTTCAGGCCGGGTGGCCTGGTCACCGAAATAGAGCAGCGGGAGAAAGCACATGACAGTGACGTATAAGCCCGGGAGCCCTATCTGGTGTTCTGGTTGCGGCCATTTCGGTGTCGAATCTGCCCTGAAGCAGTCGCTCAATAACCTCTCAATCGAGCCAAATGAAGCGATGGTGCTTGCAGGTATCGGATGTTCGGGCACCATACAGAATTACATTGGTTGTTACGGATACCATGCGCTGCACGGCCGCGTATTGCCGACCGCAACGGGTGTCGCGGCTGCCAATCCGGCTCTGACCGTGATCGCTGCGGGTGGAGACGGTGATGGTTACGCGATCGGGTGTGGACACCTGATTCACACTATCAGGCGCAATCCCAGCCTGTTGTATATTGTCATGAACAATGGCACCTACGGCCTGACCAAGGGTCAGCCTTCGCCTACCGCGGTGGACAGGGCGGACCAGGAACATGCGGTGGATGCTATACAGCTGGGTTTGACGATTCCAGGATCGAGTTTCCTCGCGCGCGGTTATGTAGGACATACGAGACAGCTGGTGAGTCTGGTTGATGCGGCCCTTACGCATGTACGCGACAAGCGCGGGTTCGCTTTCCTTGAAGTCATCTCGCCCTGTGTCACCTACAATGACAACTATCCGTCCTGGCGGGAACTGCTGGTCAATCTTGACAGTGACGAATCGTACGACTGCGGAGACAGAACGGCGGTTATTGCCAACTATGCCGGGTTGACTGCTGAAGGGCGCCTTCCTAGCGGACTGATCTACCAGGGAAGCGCGCATACCTTCGAGGATGCAATTGGTGTGACAGTCGAAAACTCGCCGACCTTTCAGGACTTGTCGGTATCACGTCACATCGACCGCTATCGGAAACAAATGGACATGTACACCATATAGGGTTGTAGAACTCAAAAAATCAGTCGGCGTTCCTGGGCAGCCAATGGACAGAAATGATGCAAGCTGTCGATGACACGTAGCAATCAGCACATAAAGGCCTGGTTCCTCCCTTGTTTTCAATACGTTGGCTTGCGCCACTATTGTAACGCGAGTGCTCGAATCAGGCCTTTTTTCTTTATGCTAAGCGGGACAGCAGTGGACAAGATTGTTTATTTTTTGGTAAGTTGAATGGTCAAGCGACCATAAATTAACGCTGAAAGTTGATTTCTTGATCAGGGGGAGAATCATGCAGAGTAATTTTGTAGGCATCGTCAATTTCGTTCATAAAGCTATTTTGGTATTTACAGGCATACTGGTTTGTATACCGGTCTGTATACCTACATCAGCTTCAGCCCAGGAGGCTTTGGAAGAAATAGTTGTTACCGCGCGGCAAAGAGAAGAGCGTTTACAAGATACGCCTGTCGCCATTTCCGCGTTTAGTGAACAGCAGATAGAACAAAAGTTCATACAGGATCTGCGTGATTTGGGACGCTATGCCCCCAACGTCGCGATAGGAATTATTCCCGGGTTCAGATCAGCATCGATAGCAATCCGTGGTGTCTCCATCGGAGACATCCCATCGTCGTTCGATCCTGCGGTGACGGTGGTTGTCGATGACTTCTTCATGGGTGAATATGAGACAGCGCTGCTCAATCACTTTGACCTGCAGCAAGTGGAAATCCTACGCGGCCCCCAGGGCACCTTGTTTGGTAAAAACACCATCGGCGGTGTGGTTAAAGTGACCACTAAACGGCCGGGAGACGAGTTCGGCGTAGAGGGTAGGATTCAAGTAGGCGATTATGGCCGCACTGACGTTTCCTTGGCTCTTGATGCGCCGTTGAGTCCCGGTAAAGTAACTTCTCGAATTGCCGTTTTCTCACAACAGAGTGATGGATATGCGACCAATACAGTGGATGGCTCAGATTTTGGTGGCGATGATGTACTGGCGGCCCGTGCTCGTATTTTGTTTACTCCCTCCGAAGACTTCGATGCCCTGTTTACGTTTGAATACGTTAAGGATCGAAGCGATACACCACCTTTGATTCACACCTCGACGTGTGACGATGAACAAGGTTTTTATGGTGGTGATGGTTTTTGCGGTTTAGGTCGAGGCGCTGTCGGCGGTGTACCTTTGGGTGATCCCTTTCAAGTAGGGCTGGTCGATATTAGCGAGCATGCCGGTGTCTCTTTGGACCACGGCACACCTCACGCCTTAAATGGCTTGAGTGATACCGAAGGCGGGCACGCAGCCGATATATATGGTCTTTATCTCAACATGAATTGGGCTGTCGGACCCGGTGTTATCACGTCTATTACTGGTTTCAGGAGTGTTGAGACTGATCAATATAACGATTACTTTGGCGAACCCTTTGCTCTCTATTCCACCATTCGCTCAGTGCATCGGGAGACGGCGAGCCAGGAGCTGCGCTTTGCCTCAAATCCCTCCGATTCTTTCGATTACGTTGTCGGCGCGTATTACCAGACTAACGACCTCCTATACCGCAACTCCACGGATTTAAGCCCTGCTTTTCTTGGTGACCCCGACCCCACTGCTTTTCTGCTGCTGGACGGTGACGGTTTTCAGGATTCCACCACCTTAGGCGTATTCGCCGAAGCCACCTTCCATATTAGCGAAAAGACCGGTCTCACGGCCGGTGCACGTTACTCCGACGAAGAGAAAGATTTCAACCTTCGTCCCATAGGCTTATTTAACGAAGCAGACCGGGTTAACGTCAGTAATTCATGGGAAAACGTCACCTACCGGCTCGTTGTCGATCATCGATTCAGCGATGAGCTTATGGCCTACGGATCCTTCGCCACCGGTTTCAAGAGCGGAGGATTTAATGAGCAAGCCACACAGGCGATAACCGCTGTCCTCTCATTCGATGAGGAAGAGGCGGATTCATTTGAAATCGGCCTCAAAACGGTTTTGCAGGATGGTCGCCTGCGTCTTAACCTGGCGGCATTCACTGTGGAATATGAAGGCCTTCAACTCGACGCTGTGATCCCGGTGGCGGGCTCCCCGATCGGCCAGGAATCAACCATTACCAATGCAGGTAAAGCCACCGTAAACGGTTTCGAGGCGGAGCTGCAATGGCTGGCTACCGAGGCACTGATGTTCGAAGCAACACTGGGTCTTCTCGATGCAGAGTACGACAAGTTCGATTGTAACCTCGATGGTGATGTTTCTAACGGTAACGAAGATTGTACGGTCCTGTCTATGAAGCGAATTCCCGACGTGACTGCCAGTGGAGGGGTGACCTTTACCCACGATGCGTGGAGTGGCGGCACGGGTGCGTTGAATATCAACTTCACGTACACGGATCAGTTCTATAACGATATATTTAACACCCAGGGAAGCAGACATGAAGAGGTCACTTTGTTGAATGCCAGTTGGACATTCCGTACTGCGAGTGAGAAATATAGATTTTCGATCTTTGGTCGTAACCTGACAGATGAGATATATCAGGATTCCGGTCTGGGGGTGGCTAATATATGGAGTTTCTCGACCTATGGTGCTCCTCTTACCTATGGTGTTGAATTTGGGTTTGACCTTTAGCGTCTGCCGGTAAGTAGCCCCCGGCAAAGCCGGGGGCATTGATTTGTGAGCCGCTCAAAGCGGCGTGACGGGATCGCTTCGCGATCCCTTGCGCCCCCCAAAGGGGCCAAAACCTACATCAGATTCAGCTGCTCGACTCATCGATCCTCATCTTTCTGGTATTGAATATATTCCCGTATCACAGAAGTGGGCCCTATTGATTGGACAGCTGAACCCGATTCTACAAGTGGATTCCAAGCCTGTCGTTTAAGCAGCCAGGGTTAGCGGCTGCTGACCATTACTGCCATTGCTGTGAGCTGTCGGCTGCTTCGCCAGGGCTGATAACAAGAGCGGAATCTGACCGTAGCTCCTTAGTCTCTGCCTCTCGACCGTTTGCTCGTAAGACGTGGGCGATGGTCGCCGATTGGGCACAGGCGATAACCCCGAGTACCGTTAGACTGGCGCCACGGAAAAGTTGATTCCAGCGCATAACAGTAATCCCCTATTGACAATAGTGGTTTTTTTGGTATGTGTTAACTGCATATATGGGGCACCATTACAGTACCAATGAGAAGTCCTGATAATTGGACCTAATTCCGAGCCAGCGATCGATGCGAAGTAGCAATCAGAACATACGCGTCCAGTCATGGTGTTTGGCCACATGTCTGAGCGGATGGGTTGCCCCGTTCTGGAAATCCGGGGCGGGGCCGGCATGAGCAAGCTACTCACGAGTGATTTGCTGGCGAACATCGGTCGATCGGCGCCGCCGAGGCAAGAGGTGGTCACTCGTCGTGATATTCGGAAGTACTCGGTAGCGACAGGTCAACGCCTGGAAAAATACCTCGCGGGCGACGAAGCACCGCCGATGTATCATCTCGCGCTATTCTGGGATGTCGTAGAACTCGACGAACTAACGCCGGATGGTGTTTCGATCGATTCTCTGGTGCCGAAGTTTCCTCTGGAGCGGGCGATGGCCGGTGGACTGAAAATCGAATACCACAAAGCCATTTATCCGGGCGATGTGTTGGTCTCTAAGCGGGTATTGACCGACATATATGAGAAGCAGGGATCCAAAGGCCCGCTGATCTTCTACGAGATCACAATGGAAGTTGAGAATGAATCAGGTGAACCGGTACTGACCGAGAAAACAACGCGGATACTGCGTTGAACGATATGTCGAGATTTAAATCAATCAAGCCTGGCGACCTGCTCCCAGAACGTCAATTCAAACCCGATAATGTTCAATTATTTATGTACAACTCGGCGCTCTGGAACGCCCATCGCATTCACTATGACCATCCATATGCCACCGAAGTCGAGGGTTATCCGGGTCTGGTCATCGCCGGGCCACTTCTCGGTGACTGGCTCACCCAAAGCGTCATCGAATGGCTGGGCGACGATGGCAAGCTGGTGTCTATCGAGTACTCGAATCGAAAGGCGTCGTATATCGGCGAGACCCTGCGCTCCGGTGGCAAAGTCGTCTCATCAGAGCAGGATTCCGGTACGGTCGAGCTCGAAATGTATATAAAGAATGAGGCAGACGAGGTCATAACACCGGGGGTGGCAGTCGTGCGTTTTTCGGTGGCGTAAGCAGGCGTGAAAATGGATTCACTGCGTGGAAAAGTGGCCATCGTGGGCGCAGCCGACACTGAGGTTGGCAAAGTTCCACAATACGGTGCTACAGCACTTTGTGTTGAGGCGGCGCGGCGTGCGCTTGAGGATGCCGGGATCACGAAGGATCAGATTGACGGCCTGGTAACCTGCAATTCGATGGCTGAGCCCTATATGTACCACTCTGAGGCGATCGCCGAGTATCTGCAGATCTTTCCTCGCTATTGCATCAGTGTCGCTGCGGGTGGCGGAACCACATTCTCGATCCTTCATCACGCCGCATCGGCAATCGCAACCGGAATGTGCGAAACGGTATTGATTAGTATGGCTGACAGCCTGCGCACCGGATTGTCACGTGAGCAGGCGATGACCCTGCAATCCTCTACCGGCCATCCGCAGTTCGAAATCCCGTACGGCGCCACCGTGCCGGCTTATTACGCGCTGATAGCACATGCGTATATGGACGCTTACGGAACGACTCCGGAACAGCTCGCGGCGGTTGCAGTCAGCACTCGTCAGCATGCGGCGCTCAACCCCAATGCGCAGATGCAAGAGATCATTTCGGTCGAAGACGTGCTCAGCTCCCGGATGATCGCCGATCCGTTGCACCTGTTGGATTGTTCCCTCGTTTCGGATGGCGGTGCTGCTGTTATCGTGACGTCTGCCGAGCGCGCGAATGATTTCCCGCACCATCCGGTCCATGTGCTCGGCGTTGGCGAAGGGCATGGTTACGAACATATCAGCCAGGCCCAGAGTCTTACGGCCTCAGCTGCCGTGGAGTCAGGGCGTCGGGCCTTCGAGATGGCCGGTTTGGGCCCCGCTGACATTGACGTCGCTGAAATCTATGACTGTTTTACGCCCGTGGTCCTGATCGAGCTCGAGGATCTCGGCTTTTGCAAGAAAGGTGAAGCCGGGGCCTTCGTCGAGGACGGAGAAACCGCACTCGACGGATCGCTTCCGATGAACACACACGGGGGATTGCTGTCCCACTGCCATCCAGGAAACCCCGGCTCAATGTTCGCGCTGACTGAGGCCGTAACACAACTCCGACATAGTGCGGGTGCCCGTCAAGTGAAGAACGCGGAGGTCGCGCTTGTGCATGCCCAGGGCGGCATCATGTCCAGCCATGCAACCCTCATCCTCGGGCGGGAGAGAAACGGATGACGGATGCGCCTGTCAAGCACTTTCCGCGTCCGACTCCGGAAACGGAAGCCTATTGGGAAGGATGCCGTAAACACGAATTGCTGCTTCAGCGCTGCACGCAATGCAGCGAGTTCCAATTCTACCCGCGGATCATTTGTACTAGCTGCGCGAGTGAGAATCTGGAATGGGTCAAAGCCAGCGGGCGTGGCCAGGTACTTACTTTTACTATCGTTCGCCGCGCTGTTTCCGAGGCATATGCCGCCGATGTTCCTTACGTTGTCGCGTTGATACAGCTTGACGAAGGCCCAAAGATGATGAGCAACGTGGTTCAGTGCGATCCCGAGACCCTGGAAGTTGGCAGCCCGGTTCAGGTCGTGTTTGAGGACTGGTCCGAAGAGATATCGGTCCCGCAATTCCGCCCAACGTAGGCTGATCTTTAGCTTTTAAACGGGCGGGGATTAATGTCGCGCAAAACTCGCAAGCACAGCCTCGGACGGTTCGGTGGGATAGTCGACATCCTCGAGCGGCACGAGAGATTGAGGATCGATCTCTTGAAACGACACCACCGGCAGCGATATCGACGGTGCGCCCTCAATAAAGTCTATGTGCCGTCCCCTGGGCCAGGCTGCAACCGCCAGGTCGTAAAGACTTTGCAGGGATTCATCGATATTTTCGGTTTCAAACTCATAGACAGCCAGATATTTTGCTTTGGCATCCGGTTCAAGATTGACATACAGCCGCGCCGAGACCAGCCCTTTGGCGGAACTCAAATCGGGTACATGAATGTGCGTATACCAGCGGTTGAATTCTTCTTCTCTGGCTGGATCTGTGCAATTCGAAAACACCAAAAAATTGTATCTGGCCATAATCTTCTCCGTAATAAATATCTACCGCCGGACTGGGATCGTAGCAGGCCAGCATCTAACAAGGCTTGGAAATCATAGGAATTCTCTCCAAAATTGGAATTCGCACCCGACACGACAGCACAATGAAATTCTCAAAGAACCAGTGTGTACTTATGTGCCAGGTCACTAACGAAGTACAGCGACTCCTAAGGAGAAGCATACATGACTGATGGAATTTACCCGGTTACTATGCCCAAGTGGGGCATAGAAATGCGAGAAGGAACTGTCGTCGGCTGGCACGTAGAGGAAGGAAAAGACATCGACAAGGGCGATGAGTTGATCGATATTGAGACTGACAAGATCGTCAACACCATGGAAGCACCGGCCAGCGGTGTTTTACGCCGGCATCTTGTGGGGGAAGGTGAGACCCTGAATGTTGGGGCCCTGCTCGGAGTGGTTGCCCCGGCAAAGGTTGATGACACGGCTATCGATGCGTTCATTGCAGCTTTCAAACCCGCCGAAACTTCGTTGAGTCTTGAAGACCGCAGCGCAACATTCGGGTCGCAATCAGCGGAGCTTGCACAACAACAACCCGAGCCTGCGATTGCTTCCGGGGATCCGGCACAAAAGAGAGTCAGGGTCAGTCCGGCTGCGGCACAGCGTGCCAGGGAACTCGGCGTAGATATCGGCAAGGTCCAGAGCCGCGGACGCCGTATTTCACCGGAAGATGTGGAACGCCATGCGCAACAATACCGGGATTCCGGAAGCAGTGATGTGGAAAATGCTGCATACGAGGCAAGACCATTGAGCGCTACGCGCAAATCGATTGCCCGCAGGTTGGTGGAGGCCAAACAACAGATCCCTCACTTCTATTTATCGATCGATATCGTTATGGATGCCGCACTTGCCTGTCGTGAAGAGATCAACCGTCAAAGCGCGCAGAAAGTATCGGTCAATGACGTTGTCCTGCGCGCAGTTGTCCTTGCCTTGCAAGCGGTTCCCGATGTGAATATTCACCTGGTACAGGATGAAATTCGCCGCTTCAGGCATATCAACCTTGCCATTGTGGTGGCTACCGAGAGAGGCCTCATGATACCGGTCATACAACAGGCAGAAACATTGACCATGACTGAGCTCGCTAAAGAGGCAACGGCATTGGGCGAACGCGCGCGCAATTCTGCCCTGACGAGGATGGAAGTTGAAAATGGCACATTCACGGTCTCCAACCTCGGGATGTATGGCATCAGTGGATTCCAGGCGATTATCAACCCGCCACAGGGTGCCATACTGGCCGTGGGAGCCTGTGATAAGCGCGTCATCTCAGGGGCGGATGACATCCACAGCGCCCAGGTGATGAGCGCCACGCTGTCGTGTGATCATCGCGCGATCGACGGCGCACTCGGTGCGCAATTCCTGTCGAAATTAAAAGCCATTTTGGAGAAACCCGCGGATCTGTGATGGCGCACGATATGGAGAAGGGCTTCTGGCGTTTTTTTACCGCGTTCAGGCGATTGCAAATGAGCTGCCAGCGTGAGGGACCTGAGGGCCGGAGCGGCGAGAATATCGGCGCCTGGACCGGCTTTCCCATTGAACTTGGGCCTCGTAAAGAGCAGCATCGAGCCATTGCCGGATAAGGAGAAATATTGTGAATACACTGCAAGACTTGTTAGACGTCGAGGAAATCAAGAACCTGCGGATTTTATATTCCCACTACTTCGACGGACAGGAGATCGACAAGCTGATGGGTCTTCTCACCGAGGACGTGGTCTGCGAGTTCGGTCCCGAATACGGCGGCGACTGGGTGGGACATGAGACGATCCGGAAGAATTTCCTGGGCTACATGGAGAATGAAGGACAGCCCTGGTCCGTGATGCACGCCATCACCAACCACATCATAGAGCTGACTGGCCCAGACACGGCCAAGGGTCGTTGCTATCTCGTCGACCTGAACCTGGCGGACGCTGACGCGAATCCACTGTTTCTCGTCGGAGTCTACGACGACCTGTACTGCAAGGCTGACGGTCGCTGGCTGATCGACCGCACGCGGATCGATTTCCTGTGGCCCGACCGGCATATCATGGAGAGCCGCTAGCCGCCTGCATATTGCATGAAAGCGGACAGCGAGCGATAAAAGAGGGAGTTGAGTGACGGGGAAAGTAATTGTCGCCGGCGTTGATATGGTGAAGTTTGTCAAGCCGGGTGAGCAGGAACCATACAGGGTAATGGCAGCCAGGGCCATTCGGGGCGCCCTGAATGATGCGGACATTGACGCCGCGCTCATTGAACAGGCCTACGCTGCATACATATACGGCGATACCACTTGCGGCCAGCATGCCCTGTACGATGTTTTTCAAACCGGCATTCCGGTCATCAACGTCAATAATGCCTGCGCCAGTGGGTCCACCGCTTTGCTTTTGGCCCGCCAGGCCGTGCAGTCCGGTGCCATAGACTGTGCGCTCGCATTTGGCTTCGAAGAGATGCAGCGCGGTGCGCTGGGGGCTGTCTATCAGGACCGGGAGTGTCCTGTCCAGCGCTTTTCGACCGTACTTGATGAACTCGACTACCCTCCTGCACCTGTAGCAATTCGCTGTTTCGGCGCGGCAGGTGACTATTACCTCAAGAAATACGATGCGAAAGCGGAGATATTCGCCAAGGTATCGGTCAAGACGCGAAGCCACGCGGTGCACAATCCCTACTCACTGTTCACCGAGACGCTCACCGAAGATGAAGTGATGAACTCCCCTGAGCTCTACGGTGGTTACCTCACCCGCCTGATGTCTTGCCCTCCCACCTGCGGTGCCGGAGCAGCGGTTATCTGTAGCGAAGCTGTCGCAAGCAGGCAAGGCATCAGCAACAGGGCCGAAATAATCGGCCAGGCGATGACGACCGACACCCCGGAGACCTGGACAGATCCGATTGAATTGATCGGCGCGGATATGACCCGCCGAGCTGCTCAAAAGGCCTATGAAGAAGCCGGCCTGGGACCGGAATCAGTGCAGGTCGTGGAGTTGCACGACTGTTTTACGCCCAACGAAGTCATGACCTACGAGGCCCTGGGCCTCTGTAATGAAGGTGAAGCGACCCGGTTCATCGAAGACGGCGAAAACACCTACGGCGGCAGGTTTGTGGTCAACCCCTCCGGTGGCCTGATGTCGAAAGGGCACCCTATCGGTGCAACCGGTCTGGCCCAGTGTTTCGAATTGAATATGCAGCTACGCGGCCAGACGGGTGCACGCCAGGTGGAAGGCGCCAGAATCGGTTTGCAGCACAACCTGGGTCTTGGCGGCGCGGCGGTGGTCACCATGTACCGCGCAGCCTGACTCTAGTATTAATCGGACTCAGAAGCCTTCAATCTGGAGCCGGTGTCCAGGTCAGGGCTCTGGCTTCTTTTACCAGGTCCTGCTGCCATCATCCCCCGCTGCCGCAGAGGCAATTTCGACCAGTGCCGGGGGGATGGCCAGCTCCAGTTCATCGGCAAGACGCCTCAGGGCACTGCAAATATGCCCGTCAAGCTCGAGTCCGCCCTGCTCTGCACGCATCTTCCGCTGCTGAGCGCCCTCACCGGGCATTCTTCCATCTCCTTCGTGCAGGTAGGCCGCCAGATTTCGCACTCGCAACCTGATTTCCTTGCGGGACAGGAACTTCAGGGGATCGACAAACAGGAAAAGCGCTGAGTTGCTGAACCATTCAGGGTCATGCTCACCGGCCATCATGCCTCCGGCAATTCCACCGAGAATCTCCGCTATCACAGCCAGTGCGTAACCTTTGTGACCCGTTTCACGCCCGCCCAACGGCAGAAGGGCGCCGTCGCCCCGCATGAAAGCCCGGGCATCGGTCAGGGGCCTGCCATCCGCTGTCGTGGCCCAATCCGGCCTCAGCGGTCTTCCGGCAAGGAAGCATTCCCGTATCGCGGATCCCGACACCTGACTGGTGGCAAAATCCGCAATGATGTCAAACGGCAAGGCGCCGAATGCAGGCACGCCAAATGCGATCGGGTTGGTAGACAACCTGCGGTCATGACCGCCGGCGGGGGCAACGTTTCTGGCGCCGCCGCCACTGTTGCAAAACGCCAGGAAAAGCATCCCGGAAGAAGCCGCTATTTGGGCCCAGTCACCGAGACGTCCCAGGTGTCCGCCGTTGCGAATACCTACAGCCACGACACCGTGTTCACGCGCCTTTTCGATCCCGGTCCTGACGGCCAAGTCGCCAGTGAGTTGCCCAAAGGCATTGTGTCCGTTTACCCTGATCGTGGATCCTGCAGACCTATCCAGCCCGGGTCTGGCGAGCGGGTCCAGCGAGCCGGCGGCGATCATTTCCGCGTACAGCGGAAGCAATCCGACACCGTGGGTGTTGCTGCCGGACTTGTCGGCATTGACCAGGAATTCAGCCACGCATGCCGCCGTATCCGCGGGCGCTCCGAGCGCGCGCAGCACATCATCGGCAAAAGCAAGAGTCAACCCAGCATCCACGTGCATGACAAGTTATCCTAGTCCGGTCAGCAGACGCAACATGACGATGGAGAATGAATGACTCATGACCATGACAAGCAAACAGCTGCAAACGCTTTTACAGCAAAACTACTTTGATGCCATCGACCAGCAAAATGCCGACCGTGCCGTGCAGGCCTTTACCGAAGATGTCGAGTGGTCCCACTACCAGGTTTGGGAACACCATGGTCACGCGCGTAACCGCGCAGATGTTTTTCACGACCGTTCCGGGGTGCGGGATTTCCTGGCTGGACGCATAGCCGAGATGCAGGAAGAAGGCATCCGCCACCTGGTGACGCACGTCATCCCAGAAGGTAACGAAGGTGCTTTCCGTGCCGAGGTGCAGGGGACCACGGACGAGAGCATGCATTTTTTCGGCTGGGTGGAGCTCGCTGAAGGCAGGATCAGCAAATACATCGTCGGCCCGGAACCATGAGTGGCGGGCGTCCCAAAGTTGTTTTTTCCTGCTTGCCGACGGCAAGCGGTTGATCATCGGAGCGACAAGCGCATAACCGGGCGCGTCGGTGAGCGCCGTGCGACCTCGCGAAATCCCGCTTGCTCAAATGCCTTCGGAATCCCAGTCCACGCAAAGGCGGGCGGAATATGTCCCTGCTTCGGTTCCACCGGGTAGCCCTCGAGGATTTCAGCGCCTTGCCTTTTTGCGTGTTCGGCTGCTGCTTCCAGCATTCTTGTCGCAACGCCTTGCTTCCGGGACCGGCGATGCACAAACAGGCAGGAAACTGACCACACCGGCAGATCATCCACCGGCTGCATGACCCGGGAACGCGCCAGGGCCGGGTAGTGATCGCGCGGGGCCAATGCGCACCAGCCGACCGGTTTGTTTCCGTCAAAGGCCAGGATGCCAGGTACCGTGCCCGATTCCACAATCTTCTGCATCGCCAGACGGTTGCCTTCCCCTTTTTGTTGCTCAAACTGCTTTGGCACGAGCCGCCACAACATACACCAGCAACCGCCGCATGCACCGCGTTCGCCAAACAGTTCCTGGAAGTCATCCCAGGTCTTTTCGGTCAGTGTTTTAAAGCTCAGTTTCAACGGAGCCATTCAAACTCCATGATCCAGTTGGTCTCCCGGCTTCCGCTTATGGCCGAGGCTGTGTAAAAACACAAAACGATCAGAGCGGGTGGTAAATTGCATCGGCTTTCGCGATTTTCGGATACTGACATAGGAAATCAGAACCTCATCTGAGACGCCTTTCCAGCCAATGTGGGGCGCTGTCCCATCGGCCACGAAATTCGGCGAGTTTTTACACAGCCTCGGCCGGGAGAGTGGCCCTGGGTTGAACAGATGATATGGGTCGGATGCGGTCATCCGACACACAGCCGCCATTGGACTGAAAGACTTCTTTTCTAAACCCGGACCAGCCAGGCGGGTTTTTCAATCAGGACCTTCAGGCACACAGGACCTTGCTAACGAGTTCAGTATCGCAGTATTCGACGAAGCGGATGATTTTGCCGTTGCGCGCCTGCCAGACAAGGCAGTAGCTGTTGTCATAATCCTGGCCCTTGTTGGTCACGCCGTGGCCGAGTGCCTCGGTGAAGACCCACTCGCCGGCAACAACCACATTAGTGACGTCCAGCACAACCATCTGGTCCAGATAGCCCGCTACCTGTTCAACATATTCGATGAAGGCCGGCAGGCCCTGGCGATGACCTGAAATCGGCGTTGTGCCTGGAAACCAGAAGTCCAGGTCATCGGCAAAACAGGCAAAAAAATCATCGCCCAGGCCGTTGCGTGCTGCGTCGATCGCGGACATGACAAGATCGCGGCTTGAATTTGAAACGGTATCCATCTTCAGGTCCTTGTTTGTTCGCCAGGGCTTTCTTCCGCTGCCGCGGTGCCGGGCCATTCCCCGTACAGGGTCAGCGCATCCGCGGGCGGGTGCAACTTTGACCACTCCCTGACAAATGCCTTGTAGGGTTTCGCCTCGGCCAGGCGTTGCTTGCGCTCCGCTGTCCGCCGCTCCAGGGTGGCTTCGTGATTGACACGTTGTTCATCATCCAGAACAACACAGTAGACATTTTCCGCGGTCCATTGCGTGATGATTCCCCTGGAAACATCTGCCGCCACGGCTACCGGGTCCCGTTCCAGGACATCACCGTAGCCGGCCCCGCCGGGCCCCACTACTCCGACGAAATCACCTTCATGAAAAACAGCACCCAGGGTTGAAGCAGGCGTCAACTCTACGTCCATATTCTCTGCCTTGGCCATGCTCAACACATCAAATTCATTACGCGGCGCCATCGTGTGTCCTTCTTCGGCCACATGCTCGCCGTTCCCACCGGTGACCCGTATGCCGGGCCGGACGTTGGCCGCGTAACCGCCGAACAGACCCGAGTTGGTGGGAAACCGGCTGACCAGGCCGAAGGTCTGGATGTAGAAGCCCGGGGTGTTGCGTACCCGGATGCCGTAACTCATCCCGGCTCCTCCCTGGTACATTCCCGGCCCCGCGTTATCCGGCGCGAAGTTCGAATACTCAACGAGATACGGGTTGAGGGCTTCCTCGTGCTCTGCGTCAACTGCATTGCCCCTTCCTACCCACCAGAAGGATCCGGCATTCACGGCGTCCTTGTCGGGGCGCGCACCCAGGCCCGCCGTGTTGCTGGGCCGCAGGCTCACCCCGGCGACTTCCTTGCCGTACTGGTTGATGCCGCCAAAGAAGAATGACCTCGCGCAGGCGCCCGGTGGCAGAGCAACATTGGCCAGCGCGTCCGGATCCCCGGAGGCGAACATCGCCTTGACCAGGTTCATCATGAAGACATTGCCCGCGATCGGGGCCATCGCCGTACCGCTCGACACCGCCGCTTGCGCGTCCGCGTTCAGAAAAGTCCCTTTTTCACACCTGACCTCAAACGGCACCAGCGTGCCGGCGCTGCCCGGCAGGTCGGAGAAAAAATACTGGAACAGCATGCACACCAGGTGTGCGTATACCACGTGCTCGAAAGCATTGAACGGGCCCTGAAACTGCGGTGACGCTCCGGCAAAGTCCACAATCAGTTTCCTGCCTTCCTTGATCAGCGTGCACGGCACCCGCATCAACGCCTCGGCCGGACCGTATGTGTCCAGGAAGCCGACGCAGCGGTAGCGGCCGTCCGGTAATTTTGCGACCCGTTCATTGGCTGCAATGGCGCTGTCCTCAATCACTTTGCGTAATATTCCCACCACGAATTCCGACCCCCGCCGTTCTGCGATCTCCAGCAAACGGGCCCGCAACCGTAAACAGGCAGCCAGCTTTACCGCCGTGTCCGTTGCGATCATTTCCGGGTAACGCACCATGTTCTGGAAAAACTCCATCATGTCCCGGCGCAGCTTGAAATTTTCGCCGATCCTCACCGGAGGCACTTTTAACCCCTCGGCATACCGGTCGCGGGCATCCGCTGGCTGACCACCCGGTTCCGTTGCACCCGTCTCCGGCTCATGCCCCGCCGATGATACCCAGCTAATCAGTTCACCCTTCCAGAACACCGGCATATAGACGATCTGGTCCGGGTTGTGCAGCCCCCCATAAATGGCCTCGTTGCAGAAAAAGATGTCCCCATCCTTTAGCCCTACCGTTGGTTCATCCTTGTAGTGCTCCAGTACGAACTTGATAGGCACCGCTCCCGTGATCGCATGCAAAAATGTTCCCAGTTCCGCCAGGGACAAGTCCCCATTGGCCGTGTAATAAGCGTGACAGACATCCCCCGATTGGAGAGGTTCGGATACACCAAGTCGAATCAGCATTTCCTTCCCTTCCTCACAGGCGCTGGCAAGCCGCTGTGTGTAAATGCTGTAATCCTCGTGTGAAACGGCGCTCAGGCAGTTTGCCTCGAGTTCACTCATCGGCTCCGGGCGATAACGCCTGTTTTCAATAAAACTAATGTCGAGCGGCAAGAGTGTTCTCCTCTTTCTGTATCAAGCTGAAACGTTTTGTTTTCAATAAAATCTAATAATTTCAATCAGCCGGTGGATACGTGGCTTCCGGCGCCGGCATCTCAAAATCCGGCGTCAACTTGAACATCTCGACAATGACACCCAGGTCCTTTTCCGTATCCACGTAGCCGAAAGTTGCGCCATGCCAGGACCCTCCCATCAACATGTTGATGCCTTGATCCTGCAGTGAAGCGATCGCCCCATCATAGTCGTCAACGCCGAAAGACACGTGGTGCACGCCTTCGCCATGTTCATCCAGGAACTCCCTGTAGATGCTCGGCCCTGTCAGCGGCTGGATCAGTTCCCATTGAACCTCCCCCATGAAAGCCAGCGCAATTCGCATACTGTATGGCTCAGGCTTGCCATGGATCGTAGGGTCGCTTAACTCAGGTGGCTCGAATGTGTAAATCTGCCACGGTCCGACACCAAAAAGATTCCAGTAGCGCTCTACCGCCGCCTGGACATCTTTGACCACAACACTGACCTGGTGCATTTGCCTTGCAACTACCTTTTGTTCGCTCATCATTTCCAATCTCTCTGTCAGTTTATTGGAACCGGATCGCCTGCCCGCGAAACGTACGCTCGCTGCAAGCCTCCAGTCAATTTGTGCGCTTCTGTAACCATCCTCATATTTCAGCCGTGAAAATGTGGTAACACCGTCTCGCCAAACATCCGGATGCAGCGTTTCGTGGCCTCCGCCGATGGCCCCAGGGGTATCCTGAATCGCATGACCACGTAATCAACGCGATACTCATCCCGATAACGTTCCAGCGCTGCGATACAGTCGTCCGGGGAACCGATCACCAGGGACTGGCGCAACTTGTCGATGGTCACATCATCGCGTGACTGGATAGTCGGGTCGTGGTGAGTCAGGATTCCCAGGTCAAAGTAGTAATGCATTTCTGCCACAAAGGCTTCGCCATAAATCGCCTCGGCTTCCTCCCGCGTGTCGGCGACGAAGCCGTCTCGCATCAGGATGATCTTCGGGTCCTCCACGCCATGTGCCCGGGCTTCTTCACGGAACAGGTCGGTTTGGCGGTTCCAGGTATCCATGTGCAGCGGGAACGGGTCTCCACACCAGCCGGAGGCGTAGGTCCCGGCTCGCTTGATCGCAGCTTCGACTTGCCCGCCACCCCAGAGGGCAGGGTGGGGGTCCTGCTGATACGGTTTGGTGGTCAGCATAACGTTATCGAACTGGAATCGTTTGCCCTCGAAACTGAAGGGTTCCCGGGCTGTCCAGGCTTTTTTGATGACTTCAACGGCTTCGGTGAACATCGAAAGGCGATGTGCACCGTTCACGCCGAACATTCGCCAGGAGTCCTCGAGGACTCCCATGGCAACAACAAGGGTCAGTCGGCCACCGGAGATCTGGTCGATCAGCGCCGTGGATTCCGCCAGGTGCATCGGGTTCCAGCCATAGGTCGGGATCAGGGCAT
>Ga0255052_10000017_pt1 | contig 121040 bp, 110 predicted proteins | sample JV7_2_21_MG_FD_188632 | JGI IMG/M metagenome (GOLD analysis project Ga0255052, IMG submission 188632) | Seawater microbial communities from Jervis Inlet, British Columbia, Canada - JV7_2_21 | ecosystem: Environmental > Aquatic > Marine > Inlet | place: Canada: British Columbia | collected...
CGGCTCCGGCTCAGGCTCCGGCTCCGGCTCCGGCTCCGGCTCAAGCTCAGGCTCAGGCTCCGGCTCCGGCTCCGGCTCCGGCTCAAGCTCAGGCTCCGGCTCCGGCTCAAGCTCAGGCTCCGGCTCAGGCTCCGGCTCAAGCTCAAGCTCTATCTCCTGCTCGGGCCCTGTCCCCGGCTCCGCATCTCCCTCTGCCTCCAACCGCGGCCCCAGCTCGTCGATTATGGGCGACTCGACCGGGGGTGATTCGACAATAACCATGCTCACCGTTTCTTCCGGCTCGATCGTAAATTCGGCAAGCGGTGTTTTTTGCATGCTCGAATCATCGAGCTCAACCTCGACGACGGCATCATCCACCGGCGCGATACCCGCATTCGTCTGTTGTATACGCAGCTCAAGATCAGCAGCCGCTCTTACGGGTTTTCCGGCGATGACCATGTCGCGCATGCGATGCAGCTCATCGATGCTGCGCTGCATCAGGTCTTCGACCGCCAGCGTCGCTTTTACGCGCCCGTCGTCGATAGAAATCAACAGGGCTTCTATCTCGTGACTCAAATTACCCATGGCCGTAATTCCGGCCATGCGCGCGCCACCTTTTAGTGTATGCAAGTGACGCTTGAGCTCGCCCATCGGCTGCGCCGAGCGTTCCTTGATCCAGTCGATGAGTGCCTGGTCAGCGGATTCGAGTAGCTCCGCGGATTCCTCAGTAAATATCGATGCAATTTCGGCATCGTATTCAGGTTCGGTACTGACTATTTCTATAACCGGCGCAGGTCGTGCAACTGCAGGCGGCACAGCCTCGACTTCTTGCTCTGCAATTTCTCCCGGTCGAATGGCGTCCGCGAGTTCGGCAATGTGATCAATCAACTCACCATAGTCCGCGCGATCTCGATCAGCACTGTTAATGTCGCCAACTATCGTCTCAATGGCCCTCGCGGCCGCTCGCAGGGCATCAAGTCCGGACTGTCGGAAACCCACCTTGTTGTCATAGACACGTCGCACGAAACGGTTCAACGCGGCCGCGACTGCGACGCCGCGTTTCACGTTGGCCATGTTCGCGCTGCCATGCAGCGTATGGCATGCGCGATGGAGTTTGTCGGTCACGTCGAACGGTGGTTCGTAGCCTTCGCACGCCACCAGATAGTCCGTAATGACCTTGAGGTGCCCGGTCGTCTCTTTCGCGAAGATGTCGTGCAGAACCGGGTCCATTTCGAGAGCAGCTTCGGCTTTGGCCGGCACATCCTGCAGAGGCCGCTGCAAGGTCAGCACAGCAGCATTCGGATCAGCGTCAGCAAAGGCATTGGCCCTTGCAATCAAAAGGCTGATATCCGCTTCCGGTTCGGTCGCAACCTCCAGTTGTTCCACCAGTTCGGGCACGGCCGCCGCCGCCTGCATGATGAATTCCACCATCGGTGGGGTTCGCACCAGCGTTCGATTGATCAGTCGATTAAGCAGGTTCTCCACTGCCCAACAATATTCTCCGATACGTTCCGCGCCCACCATGCGGCCGCTGCCTTTCAGCGTGTGGAACGAGCGACGTACCGTTATGAGCGTTTCCATGTCATCGGGCGAGCCTGCCCATGCGGGCAGGTGTCGATTGATCGACGCAATCTCTTCCTTCGCCTCTTCGATGAAAAGCTCGAGTAGCTCCGGGTCCATGTGCCCGGCGCTGGGTGTGACGACAGGCAGCGGTATGACATCGGTAACGTACATTTCCTGAGCGTCCGCCTGTTCCGCTGCCTCGGCCTGTGCATGAATTTCTGCGACAGACAGTCTCGTCGTCTTCTCCAGCGCTTCGCCGACTTCGCTCGCCGCCTGTTTAAGACGAACTTCAACGTCTCGCAGCACAGCCAGGCATGCCTCGGCGTTATCGAGCATGTACCAAGGCTCGCTACGACCAGCCTTGACCGTTTCCATGTAGTACTCGATGCTCACGATGGCGTCAGCCAGGCGATCGGTTTCCCGCTGTGTGAGCTGCGCCGGCCCGCCGCCATTCAATATCGCCGTCACCAGGCTGCCAATACGTTCCACTACCTCCATTGCGCGCGGCTTGCCCAGCATCAGTAGCCCGGCCTTAATTCCCCGGATAAGCGGCGGAATATTGTCCAGGCCCTGCGAAGGCGCTTGCGCAGTAATGCTCTGGCTGATCGTCTCCTTGATCCGTGCGAGATTGATAATGCACTCCCTCATCACGGACTCGGCGACTTGCCTGAATTCTTCGTCGTTCTCGCGCTCGCCGGCAGTCTCCGTTCCACCGTCCGCGTCCATCGGCATCGTCAGGCGAACCAGCTGTTGGTCGAGCCGGTCTTCAACGCGCAATAAGGTCGATGCGATGTCCAGGATAACTTGTTCGTTCGCGACACCACCACGTTCGACGACGGACTTCAATCTGTCGATCTCTCCGTCGATATTTCCGCGTAGCTCGCCGAGCCCTAGCACACCGAGTGTGTCGCTAATCTTCTTCAAGAGTTCAAGTTGCGGCACAAGTTCGGATGATTTGTTCATCCCGGTTCGTACAAATATGTCGAGAACGTCTTTAACGCGGCCAAGATCCTCCCGAATAGCCGCACCGACCGTTTCCATGAGTTTGGCGCTGGGTGCCGACAGCGCCTCACGTGCATTCTCGACCTGCTCATCGCCGGGCAACAACTCGGCCAGGTTAAAAGCAGCACGAATTTCGCTTATTCTTTCGCCAGCGTTGCTGGATCGCGCAACGTAATAGAGCAGGTTATTGAGCAGGTCATCGACCGGGTGCCTGTCGAACGCGAGCAGACCTTCGTCGATTACGTACTTCAATTGCCGGTCGGCCTGACCCAGGAGGCGCTTGATTGCAATGGACGTTTCGAGGCCGCCGTTTCGCAATGATTCGAGCACGCCACCCAGGACCCACCAGAGCTGATGCATGTCGTCGCGAGTGGCCGAATGTTCAAGCGCGGCGGCAACCTGGCCCAGGGTTTCAAGATGGCGCTGATTGTCGCCGCCCTGGATCCAGCCCAGTAGCGCGAGCTGGAATTTCGGCCGTACTCGTTGTGAGACGACGACCGGGTCCTCACCCGTACCTTCGCGATCGACGACCTTCTTGCTGGAGCGGCTAGGCGACAGGTTTAAGAGGAGTAACGTCCCTTCCGACAACAGCGGCTGGCCACGCGAGGCGCGCAGATCATTGAGCATTGGCAACAGCACCAGCGCGATGTCGCGACCACCGCCCAGCAGTCGTTCGATATAAATCGGCAGCTGCACCATCGCGCGCGTTAGCGCATCAAGACCATCTTCGCGCCCTTTACCCGCGCGCAGACTGGTGAGGTACTTGCACGCCAGTTCCATTTCCTCGACGAGCAGAGCAGCGCCATAGGTCTCGGTCATCTGCAATGCGCCTCGCGCCTGATGCAGTAATTCGCCGGCGCGTGTCAGCGCCGCGGTACCACCACGACCATCGACACAATCCTCGAGTGCGAGATGCGCGTTGCGAATAGTCTCCAGGAGCTCGTTACTGACGATATCGAGCGCGCGAACAGAGCCATGGCCGTTGTCCTCGCCGATTATCTGCTCATGAATGCCCGTTTCGCCCATCATTTACTCGTCCGTGTCACTCGCGAGCGTCCGCAGTCGCTTCGCTCTATCCTGTTTTTGCTTGAGGATTGGCCACTGCTGCGGGCGGAGGTGCTGCGTTGGACGTTGTCCTGGCCAGCGCACTGGCCTGCATCATTTCCGCTGGCAGCGCGAAACCCTCCACGGTTTTCCTTAGCTGCGTTGCAAGTTCAGAAAGTTTCGAAATCGACGCTGCTGTTGCCGACGTCGCCTGACCAGTCTGGTCGCCTATCTCTCTCAGCCGCGTTGTGCGCCGTGTCACATCCGCTGCAGAACCCGCCTGCTGTCGCGCGGAACTCGATATATTTTGCACAAGACTCGCGATCTGATTGGATACTTGTTCGATCTCATCAAGTGCCGCACCGGCGTTTTCCGCCAGCAACGCCCCACCGACAACGTCCGTCGTGCTGCGCTCCATCGAAACGACCGCCTCGTTAGTATCCGACTGAATGGTTCTTACCAGCACTTCGATCTGTTTGGTCGCGTTCGTCGAACGTTCAGCAAGCCGCTGCACTTCGTCGGCAACGACTGCAAAACCCCGACCGGCTTCGCCAGCCATTGATGCCTGGATAGATGCGTTCAGGGCAAGAATGTTGGTTTGCTCTGCGATGTCGTTGATAAGCTCAACGATATTGCCTATTTCCTGCGAGCTTTCACCAAGCCGCTTGATGCGTTTCGATGTTTCCTGAATGGTCTCACGAATCGCGTTCATGCCGTCGATCGTGCGACGTACCGCCTCACCACCCTTGTGTGCCACTTCAACTGAGTGACGCGCAACGTCCGATGAACGTTCAGCATTGCCCGATACTTCCTCGATGGACGCCGCCATGGAAACGATGGACTCTGTCGCCGCGTTTATTTCCTTTGCCTGGTTATCGGCCGCTTTCGCAAGATGAGCCGCTGTATTCTCAGTCTGCTTGGTCGCGTTGTCGACCATGAGCGCTGTGTCATTCACAGTGGCCACGAGTTTTCTAAGCTCTTCGATAGCGAAATTGAAGGAATCCGCAATTGTCCCGGTGATGTCCTCGGTAACCGTCGCTTCAACCGTCAAATCACCGTCCGCGAGACTACCCATCTCGTCGAGCAAGCGAAGGATCGCTTGTTGATTGCGCTCATTCTGCGCGGTCTGTTCTTTTGCCGCTTTTTCGAATACCGAGGTCTTCGCGTGTAACGCCAATAAACCGCCGATCAGTAGCAGGGCGAGTCCCAGAGCGCCTATCGGTGACCAAGTGCTACCAAGGAATCCCGGCAGCGAGCTGCCGGCGCCGGACGAATCGAAAGCAGACTCGAGCAGCGAAGCCGCACTGGCAGCCAGCGCAGCTTGCGATGCGCCAAGCTCACCAAGCGCGTCCAAATTAGGGCCGAGCGTAGCGGACTGCTGCTCCAGGCTCGCAACGTAGCCGACGAGTGGCACGAGCGCCACCTCGCGTCCTTCGTTATTCAAGGGACGAACATCGAGTTCGGTCTCCTCGCCCGCCAACGCGTTCGCAACTGTACGCAGATACACAATGTCGTCAGCGATGATATTGGCGGCGCCGTTGGGCAGCGTTGCCGCCGTCAAGCGAACGCGGTCGGCGCGCTGTTGAAATTCCTGAATGATCGCCGTCGATCCCGATCGATCAAGCAGTTCGTTCGATAACTCGAGAACTGCAGACGCGTCCACACCGATTTGTTTGGCCACCGTCTGAACGGCGTCGACTTCGCCGCGCCTGGCGAGTATCTCCGAGCCGCGCAATTCCAGCTGCTGCCAGTCGGAAGAACGACCTGGTGCTCCATCGCGCAAAGACGCCACTTGCTTGACGCTACTGTCGAGTTGCTCGAATGCCGCCGCATCGCCCTGGATTGCACGCGCGGCCTGGTCAGGAATCGCCTGTGACAAGGCCGCAATTTTTGCCGAGGATGAACCGCCTCCCCCCGCTTGCAAATAAACAAGCGCGGCTGCTACCACCAGGCACAATGCGGTGACTGCAGAGAACGTTCTAAATGCAGACGAATTGTCAGTTGTAATGGCCATAGTTTCCGGAACCCTTATTCCGCAGCTGCCTGCAGAAACATTTTACTTTCGACTAAATCAGATAGATTAAAAACCGGCCAGGGCTCATCGCCCCGTTGATATGTTCCGCCCAGGAAGGTGTCACAACGCACGATTGTCTTGGGCGCCGTATTGCTGAACTCGTGATCCATGAAACGACGAAATCCGAGCACCTCATCGACAACGAGACCGGCGGGTACTTCACGATGATTCACCGAAATCACGCGAGTCGTGCGCCTCAGCGTTGTTCGACCGCTTCCCAACAAGAGTTTTACATCGATAAGCGGCAACAAATGACCGCGCAGGTTGGCGATACCGAGCAACCAGCGTTGGGAGCCAGGAACGCGGGTAATGGAGTCAGGCAACATCAGCACTTCACGTACCTGCTCACGACTGGCGACAAACTGTTCCTCGCCGATACGAAAGCCAACGCCGACCCACTCCGCTGGTAGCGCACCGGCGCCGTGGCCCGCATGCGCTGCTCGACTGCGATGCTCCATTTCCTGCAACAACGCGAAAGGCTGCTCTACGAGCGCCGCGAGATCTGCGGAGTTAGTCATTCAATCCGCCATCACCGAGCTAATCATCGAAACCAGTTCTTTGCCCGCTATCGGCTTGACCACGTACTCAACCGCGCCCTGTCTCATACCCCAGATTTTGTCGGTTTCCTGATCTTTCGACGTGATCATAATAATCGGGATATCCGATGTCTTGGGGTCCCTGGTCAACTGCCGGGTTGCCTGAAAACCATTCATGCCTGGCATGACAATGTCCATGAGTATGCAATCAGGACGCGACGTCCTGGCGGCCTTGAGACCCTCTTCGCCACTGTCGGCGACAAGCGTCTCAAAACCTGCTTTTTCGAGCATGTTCTGAAACAGATGCAGCTCAGTTGGCGAATCATCAATAATAAGAACGACTGCCATCCTGGAATCCCTCAATTAATCTGGTTGGAAATTGCGCCAAGCAGTTCGTCCTTGGTGAACGGCTTGGTAAGGTATTGCTCGGAACCTACAATACGACCGCGCGCGCGATCGAACAGACCGTCCTTGCTCGACAACATGATCACGGGCGTTTCCTTAAATACCTTGTTGTGTTTGATCAGTGAGCAGGTCTCGTAGCCATCCAGGCGCGGCATCATGATGTCGACGAAAATCAGGTCGGGCTGATGATCTGCGATCTTGGACAACGCATCGAAACCATCAATGGCCGTGAACACCTGGCAGCCCTCTTTCGTCAGCAGGGTCTCAGCCGTTCGACGGATGGTCTTGCTGTCGTCCACGACAAGAATTTTGAGTCCGCTCATAGAGCGGGATACGTTACTTGACACCGAATTTCCCCACGATCGAAAACGACTTTTACCATATTGACATAAGTCCCGCTACGACGCTCGCCACGATACGCAAAATCGTCCGAAATCGGGCGCTTACGCGGGTTTTCGCTGTATAGTTGGGCGCGTCGCGCTCAAGGCTCGGATGTTCAGGAAAAGATGGCTGCAGACCTACTCAAACTCGGAATCGTGATGGACCCGATCGGCTCCATTATGCCAAAGAAGGACAGTTCGTTTGCCATGCTGCTCGAGGCCCAGCGCCGCCACGCCGAAATTCATTATTTCGAACAAAACGATCTCTGCATGCTTTCGGGCAAGGCGATTGGCCGGTCGAGGCGCCTCAACGTTGAAGACAGGTCGACAGACTGGTTCGAGCTGGGCGTGGTCAGCGAGATCGAACTGGCGGAACTCGACGCCATTCTTATGCGCAAAGACCCGCCGTTCGACATGGAATACGTCTACACAACCTACATACTGGATCGTGCGAAAGACGCTGGTGCCCTGATCGTTAATGACCCGCAGGCACTAAGGGACATGAATGAGAAGGCCTATACCGCCTGGTTCCCCGAGTGCACGCCGCTAACCCTGATTACGCGTTCAATGGCCGACATGAAGGCGTTTCTCGCCGACCATGGTCGCGTGGTCGTAAAACCGCTCGACGGCATGGGCGGTCGCTCAATATTCGTCGTGCAAAAAGGCGACAACAACGCGAATGTGATTTTCGAGACCTTGACCGACTACGGCCGGCGTTTCGCAATGGCGCAGGTTTACATTCCTGAGATCAGTCTCGGCGATAAACGCATTCTCCTGATTGATGGTGCAGCCGTGCCTCACGCGCTGGCGCGTGTTCCCTCAGGCGATGACAACCGCGGCAACATAGTCGCTGGCGCCGTGGCCAAGGGTCAGGACCTGTCCGCCAATGACCGCCTTATCTGCGATCAGGTCGGCCCGGTGTTGCGGGACGCCGGCGTGTTGTTTGCCGGAATTGATGTGATTGGTGATTACCTGACTGAGGTAAATGTCACCAGTCCAACCGGTATTCGCGAGCTCGACCGGCAATTCGAACTCAACATTGCCGGCCTTATGTTCGACGCCATCGAAAGGAAACTCGCTTGAGGCGGCGTGTGAGCCGGCGATCTGTCGAGCGGTGACCTGGGTCTCATTCCTGTGTCCGACAAGCGTTTACACTGGTCATAAGCGACCGGTTGCTTGTTTAAGTAAACGAAAAAGCGGAACATTCTTGTGCGTATGGCCAATACTGCCCTGAACCCGAATCCCCTTGACGAGCTGTTGCTCGTTGCACCGGCAGCGCCTGATCGGCTGCCGGCCATGCTGTTCCTTGCGGCGCTTATTCACGGCATTCTGATCATCGGCGTTACTTTCAATGCCTCGCTAGTCAACCCGTTCGCCGACGCCATCTCTCTTGAAGTCACGATTGTCGCCGACCCGGATCAACAGATTGATCAGCCCGATGAGGCTTCGTATCTTGCGCAGGCCAGCCAAAAAGGCGGCGGTAATACGACCGAGCAGGTACGACCGTCAGCGCCTTTACAAAGCGCCATGCCTGTAGACAATCCGGGGCAGGAGGACGGCACTGGCCTGATCGACGCAACTGCCCATGAAAAATCGGCCGACGATGTCCTGGCATCGCAAAGCAACAGTGATCGTGCAGTCGTAATCGATCCACGTACCGACCCGCAACCCGAGGATAGCACTGCGATTGCGATGGAAGCGGGCAACGCAGTGACATTGCCATTGCCCCAGGAAGACAGCGCCTCAATGTTGATTCGCGACGACGAACCGCGGCAACTGATCGTGAGTGCCGACACACGAGAGTCAATCGTCGCCGCTTATCTGGATACGTGGAAGCGACGCATTGAAGCCGTGGGCGCGTCCTATTTGCCCGAACTCGGCGATATTGGCAGCATTTCCGGTAGCCCGACGCTAATGGTCAGTATCGACGCATCGGGTGACCTCGGTGATGCCATCATTCGCAAGTCGAGTGGTTCGACAATTCTCGATCTTGCAGCGCTGGATATTTTACAACGCGCATCACCATTCAATCCGTTTCCGCCCGAAATTGCAGCCGAATACGACACCGTGCGCTTCGAATACAAATGGCTATTCGCTGAACAATTGATTTCGACAGCCGCAATCGCCGATTAGCTCGCCGGCAATCGCTTGTACACTACGGCGCTTGCATTGATACTGTCTGTATGGGAAACGACAGTTCACTCATAAATCAATTACTTATCGCCATGCCGGGGATGGCGGACCCAAATTTCATCACCACGGTGACGCTTGTTTGTGAACATAATGACGACGGCGCGTTGGGAATAATCATCAATCGCCCGTTAACGCTGAAGTTATCCGGCCTGTTTGAACAACTGAGCGTCGATGATCCAGACCCGAGTGCCGCCGGCGAACCGGTAGTGGCAGGTGGCCCCGTCGGAACCGAACGCGGTTTTGTATTGCACGGCCCGGAACACAGCTACGAAAACACGCTGCCCGTCTCCAATGATATTCAGTTAACGCTGTCGCGCGACGTCATCGATGCGATGGCAAGCGGTGAGGGCCCCGACAAGTCGCTGGTCGCACTGGGCTACGCCGGTTGGGAAGCCGGACAGCTTGAAGACGAGATGCTCGCCAACTCCTGGCTGAGCGTGCCCGCAACACCGGAACTGGTATTTGATACACCGTTCGCCGATCGCTGGGCCTCTGCGGCCCGGACGCTCGGTATCAACATCGCGCAGATGTCCTCGGATGCCGGCCACGCCTGATTTGTCAGAGCCCCGGACGATACTCTCTTTTGATTTCGGTCTGCGTCGCATCGGCGTTGCGGTCGGTCAGGACGTTACGGGCTCCGCAAGTCCGCTCGGCATTATCGCAAACCGTGATCAGGGCCTGGATCACGATCGCCTCGCCGCATTAATAAAGGAGTGGCATCCGACCCAGTTGGTCGTCGGCATGCCAGTTCACGCTGACGGCTCAATGAGCGAGATGCAGGTTCCTGTCGACGCGTTCATCGAAGAGCTCGGGCGCTACAACTTGCCGATCGACACCGTTGACGAACGCTACACCTCCGTTGAGGCAGCGCGCGTGCTCAAAGAAGCACGAGCGGCGGGTACGCGGGGCCGGATTTCAAAAGACATGATCGACTCGGCCGCAGCCGTATTGATCGCTGAACGATACCTCGCAAACTCTTAAGCCCATACGACTGTCGCAGCATCGAAAACGGGCCCGTCAACGCAAACGCGTTTCATCGCCGGTCCCGCAACCGTTTCGATTCTCACCGCGCATCCTGCGCAACCGCCGACCGCGCATGCCATGAATTCTTCGAGTGACACCTGGCACGGAAGATCGTAACGTGCCGCGAGCGCCGCCACTGCTTTCAGCATCGGCGTCGGGCCGCAGGTAAACACTTCCGTCTCTGCCAGTTCCTCAGCCGATAGCGTTGCAAGCCATTGCTCTGCCAGATCGGTAACGTAGCCATCAAAGCAGCCATCGAATCCAGCGAGCGTTGCCAGTCGGCTGGGTATACCCCAGCTCTCGAGGAGCGGCATTGTGCTGTTGGTTGCAGCATCCAACCATGGCGTTTCCAGTTTTGACGATACGAGATCGAAAGGAAACGGAATCTCCGAGCCGAGAATTGCAAGCGGATTCCAGCGGCCGCCTTGCTCGCGAAGGAAATCCGCAACGAAGACCATCGGCGGAATTCCAACGCCGCCGCCGATTAACAGCGTGTTTGGACGCTCGGGCGACGGTGCAAATGATTGACCGATAGGCCCGAGCACGTTGACAGAGTCACCGGGGACTTTATGCGACAACATTCGCAAGCCATCGCCGACGATTTTGTAGAGTATCTCAATCCAGTCGTCCTGTGCACGCATGATGGACATCGGGCGCCGCATCGGTCGAGAATCATCGCAACTGATGTGCACGAAATTTCCGGGTTTAGCGGTGGCTGCGCAATCGGGCGCGCGGACCCGCATAACGAACTGTTCGCCTGGAAACGTACTCACCGAGATCAGTTCGCCGTCCTCGACGAAGATGGTGTTGCGGTTTTGTTGTGCAGCTTTTTGCGCAGCTGTCGTCATCGCGTCGCCATAGTCCGGCCAACGCGATCGAGCACGGCCATGCGGACCGCAACACCGTTCGTAACCTGCTGCGTGATGACTGACCTTGGGCCGTCCGCCACGACGCTTTCGATCTCGATACCGCGGTTCATTGGTCCAGGGTGCATAACGATGGCGTCGGTAGCCGCGACCTTCAGCCGCTCTTCGCTGATGCCGTAGTTGGCGAAATATTCGTCGATGCCGGGAATGCCATCGAGATTCCCGATGCGCTCGCGTTGAATGCGCAGGGCCATGACGACATCGGCACCTGCCAGTCCTTCATCCAGATTGTCGATGATCTTCGCGCCCGGTACGGACTCCGGATCTGGCGCCAGCGCAGGCGGCGAGATCAACCGAAGCTCACCGACGCCGAGCGTAGTAAGCCCATGCGAATTCGACATCGCGACGCGCGAATGCCGAATGTCGCCGACGATCGCAACTGTCAGGTTCTCGAAGCCACCTTTGTGCTGGCGGATCGTCAGGACATCGAGCAGCCCTTGCGTCGGATGGGATGCGTCCGCTTCACCTGCATTCAAAATGCTGACGTGATCAAGTACGTTACGCGCTATATAGGCCGGTACTCCGGCGCTGGCATCACGCACGACCATCACGTCGACTTGCATGGCCTCGAGCGTGTAGATCGTATCGAGGATGCTCTCCCCCTTCTTGCGCGACGAGGTATTTACGTCGAGATTGAGAACATCGGCGCCCAGGCGTTTACCTGCCAGATCAAATGATGCCCGCGTGCGCGTGCTGGGTTCGAAAAACAGATTGGCCACGCTGCGCCCGACCAGCGACTGGCTTCTTGCCGGCAGACTGCCTGATGCAGTCAGGTAACGCTCGGCATCGTCAAGAATGTCCGTGAGCAGCGACTTGTCGAGCCCTTTCAGGGTAAGCAGATGGCGTAAATTGCCGTTTGCATCGAGTTGCAGGGTCGCCTCGTCTTCGAGCTCATGTTTTTCGTATCTGGCGATCATCGCGGGGCAATTCTACGGACATTACCGTCAACCCACCACCCACCACCAAACAAAGCCACCAGGCCCGCGGCCGACATGTTTACCGGCGGACTGTCTCGCTCCCGTCAAGCGGGACCCTTAGCCTTCAAAGATGGGTGGTTGGGCTAGCCGCCGAAATTAACTTTGGCTTCGAGGTTGGCACGCGAATCGGCGTGTGACATCGCCTCTTCCATTGTAATCGTGCCGTCCTTGTACAACTGCAATAGCGCATCATCGAAGGTCTTCATGCCAGCCTCGCCGCTGTCTTTGTGCGCCTCTTTCACAGCCGAGATATCACCTTTCAGGATCAGGTCCTTGATGTGTGGTGTGTTAAGAAGGAGTTCGACGGCCGCGACGCGTTTGCCGTTGCGGGCACGCACCAATCGCTGCGACAAGATCGCCCGCAAGTAGTGCGCAAGATCCATGAACACTTGCGCATGTTGCTCCTGAGGAAACAGGTTGATAATTCGGTCCAACGTCTCCGCTGAGTTATTCGAGTGAACCGTCGCCAACACGAGGTGGCCGGTACCGGCCATGTCCAGTGCGGCGCGCATTGATTCAGTGTCACGAATCTCGCCGATTTGAATCACATCAGGTGCGGCGCGCACGGCGCTTTTGAGTGCACGACTATAGGATTTGGTATCCAATCCTATTTCTCGCTGATTAACAATCGACTGCTTGTTCGGATGCAAAAACTCGATCGGGTCCTCAATAGTAATAATGTGCGACGATGTTTTTTCATTGCGGTGATTAATCATCGCCGCAAGCGTAGTCGACTTACCAGCGCCGGTAGAACCGCACATCAGAACCAGGCCGCGCCGCAACATGACCAGCTCCTTGAGCTCCTTGGGCATGCCGAGTTCGTCGAGCGTGGGCATCTCTGACGTGATATAGCGCAACACCATGGAGACACTGCCGCGCTGATGAAAAACATTTACGCGAAAACGACCGAGTCCTTGCTCCGATAACGCGAAGTCAATCTCCAGTTCCTTGTTGAACTGCTCCATCTGGTCTTCGGTCATCAGCTCGAGCGCTGCCTGCTTCACCATCTTGGGCGTCATTTCGAGTTTGTTGACCGGCATGATCTTACCTTCGATCTTTATCTTGGCCGGTGTAAACGGTGCAAAGAAAAGGTCCGACGCCTTTTTCTCAACCATCAGCTTAAATAGGGGTTTGACGTTCATCTATGAGTCATTCCTGTACGGCTCAGAATGTCTGAGCGGTATCATCTTCCATGATCCTCAAGCTTTCAGACTGCCGATCAGCAATCGATGAGTCGCGCTTGCTCTCCAGCTTGATACGTAACCTGAGTTCGTTCTTCGAGTCGGCGTTGCGCATGGCTTCTTCGTAAGAAACGGCGCTTTCTTCGTAAAGAGCGAAGAGTGCCTGGTCGAAAGTCTGCATGCCGAGTCTCGTCGACTTGGACATGATCTCCTTGATCTGCCCAACCTCACCCTTGAAGATCAAATCCTGAACCAACGGCGTGTTAAGCATAATTTCCATGGCCGCAATACGGCCGATGCCGCCCTCACGCGGTATCAGGCGCTGCGCGATAAATGCCTTGGTATTAAGGGACAGGTCCATCAATAACTGCTGGCGCCGTTCCTCTGGGAAAAAGTTGATTATGCGGTCCATAGCCTGGTTGGCGCTGTTAGCGTGCAGCGTTGCGAGGCAGAGGTGGCCTGTCTCTGCGAACTGGATACCGTACTCCATTGTCTCCCTGTCACGAATCTCGCCAATGAGGATGACATCAGGTGCCTGCCGCAGTGTGTTCTTCAATGCGGCGTGCCAGGTTTCGGTATCGACCCCGACTTCACGCTGCGTAATGACGCAGCCCTTATGTGGGTGAACGTACTCGACCGGATCCTCAATGGAAATGATATGTCCGCGTGAGTTCTCGTTGCGATGCCCAATCATTGCGGCAAGCGTGGTTGACTTACCAGACCCTGTTCCACCAACGACGATACATAGACCGCGTTTGTTCATGACAATGTCTTTCAGGATGGGCGGCAACTCGAGGTCTTCGAGCGTAGGAATTTCGGTCGTAATGGTTCGCAAAACGGCGCCAACCAGACCCTGTTGAATGAAAGCACTCACGCGGAAACGGCCAATGCCCTGCGGCGCGATCGCGAAGTTACATTCCTTGGTCGCGTCAAATTCCTTGATTTGCTTATCGTTCATGATCGAACGAACCATCATCGCGGATTGCTCGGGCGATAACGGAGTGTCCGTCGCTTTGTGCACGGCGCCGTCGACTTTGATCGCCGGCGGAAAAGCCGCCGTTAGAAAGAGGTCGGAGCCATCTCGCTCGACCATTTTGCGCAGCAAATTCTGTGTCAGTCTTACGGCTTGTTCGCGTTCCATTCTTATCGTCTCCTTCTCAGACAGGCTCTAACAAGCCAGATCTAGAAATTCTCCTTGTTGACCGCCCGGAAACGTGCCTCTTCCTTGTTGATGAGCCCTTTGTGCATGAGTTCAGTCAGGTTTTGATCGAGCGTATGCATGCCAGATCCCTGCCCGGTTTGAATCGCGGAATACATCTGAGCGATCTTGCCTTCGCGAATCAGGTTTCGAATTGCCGGCGTGCCGATCATTATTTCATGTGCCGCGATACGGCCGCCCCCCACCCTCTTCAGTAGCGTCTGCGAGATTACGGCGCGCAGCGATTCGGAAAGCATGGCGCGAACCATTTCCTTCTCAGCCGCCGGAAATACGTCAACAACGCGGTCGATCGTTTTGGCTGCTGAGCTCGTATGCAGAGTGCCGAAAACCAGGTGACCCGTTTCCGCCGCGGTCAGCGCCAGTCGAATGGTTTCCAGATCACGGAGCTCACCGACAAGTACGATATCGGGGTCTTCGCGTAACGCAGAACGCAGCGCCTCGTTGAAGCCGAGTGTGTCGCGATGAACCTCACGTTGGTTGATCAGCGATTTCTTCGACTCATGCACGAATTCGATCGGATCCTCGATCGTGAGAATGTGATCCGGCTTGTTGTCATTTATGTAGTCGACCATCGCCGCGAGCGTCGTCGATTTACCGGAGCCCGTCGGACCCGTAACAAGAACGATGCCGCGCGGATGCATGGAGACATCCTTGAAAATCGTAGGCGCACCCAGATCGTCAAGTGTCAGAATTTCGGAGGGAATCGTTCGAAACACGGCAGCCGAGCCGCGATTCTGGTTAAAAGCGTTAACACGAAATCGTGCGAGCTTCGGGATTTCGAAGGAAAAGTCGGTCTCCAGAAACTCCTCGTAATCCTTGCGCTGCTTGTCATTCATGATGTCGTACACCATGCTATTGACGTCTTTGTGGGTGAGCGCCGGCATATTGACGCGTTTGATGTCGCCATCAACGCGAATCATGGGCGGCACACCGGCCGACAAATGCAGGTCAGAGGCGTTGTTCTTAACAGCGAACGACAACAGCTGGGCAACGTCGACGGCCATATTTCTCCCTCATGGGTGGGGTTCCGGACTTACCATAACCCGGAACGATTTGAGCCTAGTATAGCGAAGCACTGGGACTAAAACGTGATTAGAGTCACGGAAAACTTAGCGTTAATCAGCGATTTGCTGACGATATCAGCCAAAGAGGCCGAACGTGACCCGGATACCATCAAATTGCTCGCCGTGAGCAAGAAACAGCCCCTCGACAAGATTCTCGCGGCGGCCTCCCTGGGCCAGCGGGACTTCGGCGAAAATACGGTTCAGGAAGGGCTGGACAAAATCCGCGCCACCGCCGACTCGGAGCTGATCTGGCACCTCATCGGACACCTGCAGAGCAATAAAACACGTGCTGTAGCCGAAAACTTTGACTGGGTGCACACAATCGACAAACTGAAACTCGCCAAACGGCTCAGTCAACAGCGCCCGGCCGAACTGCAGCCGCTGAATGTCTGCGTGCAGGTCAACATCGACAATGAGCCAGGAAAGTCGGGAATTGATGTTGACGCGTTACCGGAGCTTGCGGCAGCCTGCACTGAGTTGCCCAATTTGCGTTTGCGCGGACTGATGTGCCTGCCCGCGATCCGCGAAGGATTTGAGGCACAGCGAGCGCCGTTCGCGCGGCTCCGCCAACTTCTGGAAGACTTGCAGCAGGGCGGCTTTACATTGGACACACTTTCTATGGGCATGAGCGGTGATTACCGAGCCGCGATATTCGAAGGTGCAACTATCGTACGTATCGGTACCGCCTTATTTGGCGAAAGAACTTGAGGACCTAGCGAAGCAATGGACTACGGCAAAGTCGCCTTTGTTGGCGGCGGCAACATGACACGCGCGCTGGCTGGCGGCATGCTCGCCGCAGGATACGAACCGGGCTATATACTGATTTCCGAGCCGCTAGTCGAGCATCGCGACCGCCTCGCGGTCGAACTGCCGGGCGCAATTATTCGTGAACACAACGACGACGTGGTTGGTGAGGCCGTCTGCGTCTTGTTGGCAGTGAAACCGCAGATACTCGCCGCCGTCTGCAAACCATTGGCCACAACTGTGCAACACGCGAAACCACTGATTATTTCGATTGCGGCCGGCGTGCGCAGCGGCGACATCGACGCCTGGCTTGGGGGCGGACTCTCGGTCGTGCGCGTTATGCCGAACCAGGCCGCGTTACTGCGCCTGGGCATTTCAGGCATCTACGCCAACGAACGAACGACGGCGGAGCAACTGGAAATTGCGAGCAACATTATCGGAACGACAGGACCCGTCATTCCGGTGCGCACAGAGCAAGATATCGATACTGTTACCGCGGTCTCGGGCACCGGACCGGCCTATTTCTACCTGCTGGTCGATATGCTCGTCAAAGCGGCCGAACAAATGGGGCTGGACCACGATGCAGCGCTCGCGTTGTCGCTGGAGACGGCGCGCGGCGCCGGCGAGCTGGCCGAGCAATCCGGAGAATCCATGGACACGCTCATCGCCCGCGTGCGTTCGCCCGGAGGAACTACAGCGGCGGCCTTCGACGTGTTCGAGACCCAGGGCTTTCGTGATATCTTCAGCGCTGCTGTTATCGCCGCTCGCGATCGCGCTGTCGAACTCGCCGACCAGGCGCATGAAGCAAGCCAGGACTAAGCAATGCCCCCCAACATTACTTCGGCAATCGTGTTCATTATTAACGCCATTACGAGCCTCTATTTGCTGGTGCTGCTGCTGCGTTTCTGGATGCCATGGCTGCGCGCCGACTTTCGCAATCCGCTTGCACAAGGCATCTTAAGATTCACATCTCCAGTTGTCATACCCGTTCGACGTATCGTGCCTTCGTTTGGCCGTCTTGACACCGCGACAGTGCTGGTCGCTTTCATTATTCAATACGTGACTGTGTTGTTGCTGCTCCTGATCATCGGACAAACGGCGGGTGTTGCGGCAATCGCCTTAACCGCGGCCGTCAAACTGGCAGTGTTATCGATAAACCTGTTCGTCTACGCGATTTTTATCCGCATCATCCTTAGCTGGGTTTCGCAGGGTCAATACAATCCAGCAACCGCGATTATTACAACACTGACCGAACCGGTGTTGCGTCCCTTCCGGCGATTGATACCGACCGTCGGGGGCTTCGATATTTCACCTATCTTCGCGATTATCCTCCTGCTCGCAGCGACGATAGTGGTCAACGGATTCAAGCCCTTAGGCGTCTGAGAGTGCGCTGCGGGGCACGAATGGTTTATAGTAAAGAGAATAGGGGGCATGTTTCATGACGATTACCCGAACGCTGATCTCTTTGTCATTGCTCGCACTGGCTTCGGCCTGCGGCGGCCCTGGCGGTTCCGTCGATGTCCCCAAGGCACAACCGGCCGGTTCGACGTCCGCAGATATTGGAACGCATGTTATTCACTTTAGCGCACAATCTACCGACCAACTGCCTCCCGAAATAGCGAGTGCCTACAACATCCTCCGCAGCAAGAATCGCGCGATGCTAAATGTCTCCGTTCTGCGCAAGCCCGACAACGTGCCGGTAACTGCTGTTGTCACAGTCAAGACGGTAAACCTGACGGGTCAACTCAAGAGCGTCACGATGCGTCAGATTGACGAACAGGACGCTATCTACTATATCGGTGAGACAGCCGTCGCCAATCGCGAGACACTGATCTTCGATATCAGAGTATTACCTGAAGGTGAAGAACAATCATCGGACGTTCGATTCAAGAGGCAGTTCTATACCGACTGACCCATTTAGACATGCCGCCAAATGCGTCGTCTGACTATCCACTGAAACGGGCATGACTGAAATGGGCACGGCGGTGTCCGTTCTTATTTCCACTCATCGCTTCGAAAAAACCTTAAAAAAAAGGCTTTTTTTGTCTTACGCGCCCGCAAAACATGTGTTATCGTCGCGCTGCTTTTGACGCGGGTCCAACCCGTTTTGCCACGAGCGTCAGCTCGTTTCTCTCTTATTAGGAGTCAGTTTTTCATGGCCACAAACACCAACAAGCCACCCACCAAGTCTGAAATCTACGCAAAGATCGTTGACGACACAGGTCTTTCGCGCAAAGACGTCGCCGCAGTTTTCGATTCGCTCAACGGTCAGATCAAGAAGAACCTTGGCGGTCGTGGCGGCCCGGGTCTGTTCACGGTTCCTGGTCTCTTGAAGATGCGGGTCGTTAAGAAACCGGCTCGCGCGGCTCGCAAGGGCACCAACCCGTTCACGGGCGAAGAGATGATGTTCAAGGCAAAGCCTGCTACGAAAGTAGTCAAGGTCTCTGCCCTCAAAGGCCTTAAAGACATGGTCTGATATTCAGAAATACTCTGAATGGAAAAAGCCGGGACGTGTCCCGGCTTTTTTTTGGCCTTTTTGTGATCGATACTCAGGCACGCGTGCTGCTGACAAATTCTGTCACCGCGTGACGTAAGTCGATCAAGCGTCCGTGAAAGAAATGCTCGGCGCCGGGCAGAATCAATAATTCGGGCCCCGGCAACAGGCTGTTAACCCATTCAATCGTCTCATCGACGCCGACCAGCTCGTCTTCGTCACCTTGAACGATAAGCCACAGGCACGACGGCTGCGTCTGCAGACCCGAAGCGAATCGTGACACGGCCGGCGCAACACTGATCAGTCCGTCAACGCTTTCCTCGACAGCAGCGCGCACCGCGATGGCAGCGCCGAACGAAAAACCCGCGAGCCACAACGGCACTCGTGGTTGCCTGGTACGCATCCACGCGATTGCGGCCAGTGCGTCATCCAGTTCACCGACGCCGTCGTCAAATCGACCGTCACTGTTTTCGGTACCACGGAAGTTAAACCGCAGCGTCGCAAAGCCCATACGCACGAAAGTGCGGGCGAGAGTGTGCGCTACCTTGTTGTGCATTGTGCCGCCGTGTTGCGGATGTGGGTGACAAACCACCGCTGCACCCGCGAGCTTCAAATCCGAAGGTGTCTCGAACACGGCCTCGAGCTGGCCGACGGGACCGTCCAGGAACAAGCCTTCCGATTTGGGTGCTTTTGCCATCAAGTTCTCCGTGGTTGCTCGTAGACGAGTAGCCCGATCCGTGCTTTTTGCTGTAAAATTATGGCTTTAGACACTAATGGTCATTATTGAAATGGCCGGAAGCATACAACTGGTGATTTTATGACTTCGAGTATGGACCTTGAAGCAAGATATTGTGCGCACAACTACCATCCGTTGCCGGTAGTTCTTGCTCGTGGCGAGGGTGTGTTCGTCTGGGACGACGCCGGCAAAAAATACCTCGACATGATGAGCGCTTATTCGGCGGTCAGTCATGGGCATGCCAATCCACGCCTGGTCAAACTGGTGCAGGAGCAAGTTGCGCGCCTCACGATCGTATCTCGTGCATTCTATTCGGAGACGCTAGGACCGTTTCTGGCACGTGCCTGTGAGCTAACCGGGCAGGACATGGCGTTACCCATGAACACGGGCGCCGAGGCGGTCGAAACGGCAATCAAAGCCGCCCGCAAATGGGCCTATACCGTCAAGGGTGTGGCGACCGACAAGGCCGAGATAATCGGCTGCGACGGCAACTTCCACGGCCGCACAATCGCCGCCGTCGCGATGTCCGACGAGCCGCAATACCAAGCTGGATTCGGGCCGTTTCCAGCAGGCTTCCGTAACGTCGACTACGGCGACATCGATGCATTACGGACGGCAATCGACGAAAACACAGCGGCGTTTATTGTCGAACCCATACAGGGCGAAGGCGGTATCATTATTCCGCCAGCAGGGTACCTCAAGTCCGCGTCCGAACTTTGTCGCGACAACAACGTGCTTCTTATTGTCGACGAAATTCAAACCGGCCTTGGGCGCACCGGAAAATTTCTGGCTTGTGAGCACGACGACATAAAACCGGACGCCCTGATTCTCGGCAAGGCATTGGGCGGCGGCATATTGCCAGTATCAATGTTCCTCGCACGCCGCGACGTCATGGAGGTCTTCACGCCGGGCGATCACGGCAGCACATTCGGCGGCAACCCGCTTGGCGCCGCGGTCGGGCTGGAGGCGCTGAACATCATCGTCGAGGAAGATCTTGCGGCCAACAGTGCCGCGATGGGCGAGTACCTCCTTGAACAACTACGCACCATCGATTGCCCGCTGATTGCTGACATACGCGGCAAAGGCCTGTTCATAGGGCTCGAAATAGATCCGGCTTACGCCAGCGCGCGTGCTGTTTGCGAGGCACTCATGGAAGGCGGGCTGCTGAGCAAGGAAACACATCAGACCGTTGTTCGACTTGCGCCGCCGCTCGTCATCGGTAAAGCTGAGATAGATTGGGCAGTAACGCTGATTCGCGACGTGCTCAAGGAAATGGAGAAACTGCGACTCGCGTCGTAAGGCCCACAGAGGAAAGCTTGCATGCCTGAATTCACGGTCATACACATAGCATTGCTGGCACTGAGTGCCGTGATCGGCCTGGTCATCGGATGGGTCATTCGGGGTAATCGATCGGCCCAGGAGAAGACGGCCGTCAACGCGGGCTGGAACGAACGGATCAATGCCCAGGAAACGGAACATCATCGACTCGTCATCCAGAACCGCAACCTGATGGACCAGATTAGCGAATTTCAGGAATCGAATCGCGATGCAAAGAACCGAGCCAAAGAACTGTCGGTGGCCGCGCAGGAAGCCAATGAGCGGCGCGATGTTCTGCAACGCGAAATCAAGGAAATTCGCAGTAACCTCGAGGTCGCGGTAGCGCAACGAGAGCAGCTTCAGGTCCACATCGCGGCCCGCAGCGAAAGCGAGATTGCGACACAGGAAAAAGACGACAAAATATTCCAGCTCAGCCGTGAACTCGAAAACTGGACCCAGCGTCTGCCGCCATTGATCGAGCGCTACAAGGTTCGCAACGAAGAAGCCGAACAACTTGAGGCTGAACTTGCCGAGGCCCGCTCACGAATCGAACAATTGGAAAGCGCGGCATCTCATGCGACAGGTATCGAACCGGTACAAAACCCCGATGAGCTGACCGACGGCCGCAACGCCTCCAACGACGCTACGGACAGTCAAATAAATCGCAAGCCTCAGTCGTTCGAAACAGCCAACGATGACGACCACGCGACGCCTCGGGACGACCTGAAGCAAATAAAAGGCGTCGGACCCTCCATTGAAAAAACACTCAACGAGATTGGTATTTTCAACTATCCACAAATCGCGGATATGAGCGAGTACGATATCGATCGAGTCGCCCAGCGACTCAGGGGATTTCATAGCCGTATTTACCGTGAGGACTGGATCGGGCAGGCGCGCGAACTGATCGACGGCAACAGAAGCGATTAAATCGCTTGTTGCGCTATTCTCGAATCGCGATCGCGTCTTCGGCACTGTTAGGTGGCATCTTATTTCCGTTTCTATTCGATAGTAGTTTTGCCGCGAGCGTCGCGCCCGTTACACGACAGTCCGATAATGAGTCGGCGCATTTTCAAATCTCGTTCCATCGTGGAATCTTGACGCTCAACGGCCACACCGTCTCTGCCGAGCATGAACAGCGATTGCTACACGTGGCCGCGCACTTTTTTTCCGGCGTCGAAACGAATAGCCGATTCACACGACTCGACGCCGTCCCTGATCGATGGGCTGTTACGACGCAAATTCTATTGGAAGCGCTCTCGGCGACGCAGTCCGCCGAGGCGATCCTCAACAGTCGTGCCCTCAGGATTCGCGGAGTAGCCACGAGCGAATGGCGTGAGCAACTGAAACGCTTGCGTGCAACAGTGTCGAACCAAACCGAACTCGACGTCGATGTGATCGTCCCAGACTCGCGGATTCGCGCTACGAATCTGTGCAGCCGCGCCGTGGGGTCTCAGAAAGCAGGCATGGTTTATTTTGAGGAATCATCGACGACGTTTCGTAGTTCGGCTTATGGGGCTCTTGAAAAAACGATCTCGCTTGCCGATGCGTGTCGCACCGCAACGATAGTCATTACGGGCCATACGGATTCGTCCGGCTACGAACCGTCGAATCAGCGACTTAGCGTCGCGCGCGCAGAATTGGTCGCCGATTACTTCGTAAAGCATGGTATTACGCGCGAACGGCTCATGGTTATCGGCGCCGGTTCATCGCAGCCCGTGGCGGATAACGCCAAGCGCATTGGTCGCAGCCTGAACCGGCGCATTACGATCGAATTGCGCCATGACGGTGCAAGCGAAGTGAATTAAGGACTCCTATCCCTTCGCTGGTTCGCCAGAGTCCGTCAGCTTCACGAGTTCAATCTTAAACAGCAAGGTCGCATTAGGCGGCACCGGTGGCTTGCCGCGCGCCCCATAGCCGAGCTCTGGTGCAATTTTCAGTTCGCGAGTCTCGCCAACGAGCATGCAGGCGACACCAAGATCCCAGCCCTTGATCACCTGCCCGGCGTCGAGTTGGAACTGAAACGGTTCCTGACCGCCCGAAGACCAGATTTCCGTGCCGCGTCCACCACCCGCATTGTCGTCGTAGAGCCATAGCGTCGTATGCACGTCCGCATAATCGCCTGCGACGGCAGCGCGGCCATAGCCTTTGGCCGTGACTCTCGCGGTCAATCCAGGCGCTATCGTGACATTGCCGTTGTCATCGGCGACCGGACAGGGAACAGAGGCCACGCTTGGTGCGCCCCCCCCATCTTCCAACTGCGTTGATTTTTCGCAACCGGCCAGGGTCGTTGCGGCAAGACCGATCAACATCAAAGAGACTGATTTCATTCGCCTGAATCCTCGAAGTCCAATGACGCCGAATTTATGCAGTATCGCAAACCCGACGGTTCCGGGCCATCTTCGAACACGTGTCCCAAATGCGCATCACAATTGGCACATGCAACCTCCGTACGAACCATGCCATGCGTCGTATCTTTGATGCTCCGCACCGCCTCGCCCGCGAGCGGCAACCAGAAACTGGGCCAGCCGGAACCGGAGTCGTACTTGGTACCCGAGCTGAATAATGGGGCATCGCAACAAACGCAATGGTATTTACCGTCGCCCTTGTGATCCACGTACTTGCCCGTAAAAGCGCGTTCCGTCGCCGCTTTCTGCGTCACCTGGTATTGCTCATCGCTGAGCCTGTCTCGAAGCTTGCCGTCGTTTGTACCGCTACTCATTGGTGGCTCCCGTATTGATGTCCAGTAACAGTTTGTTCATTCGCTGCACGTATTCCGCAGGATTATCCAGCTGCGAGCCTTCAGCCAGCAACGCATGATCCAGCACAATATGCGAGAGATCATCGAATCGCGAAACATCAGGCTCTGCCGACAAGCGGCTGACCAGCGGATGTTGCACATTAATCTCAAGTATTGGTTTGGTTTCCGGAATCGCCTGGCCACTTGCCTCGAGCATTCGCCGCAGCTGTGGATTCAGGTCATCGGCGGCAGCCACAACACACGCCGGGGAATCGACCAGACGCCGACTGACGTTGACGGCTTCAACCCGATCCGTCAGCACGTTTTTGATCTTTTCCAGAAGCGACTTGTGCTCCTTGTTCATCTCGTCCTGGTCCGCTGCGTCTTCCGCATCCGGCAGGTCCAGCGTCGACCGCGCAACATCGACAAGCGCCTTACCGTCGAACTCGCGCAGACCATCGGCAAACCAGGGATCAATGCGATCAGTTAACAGCAGGACCTCGATTCTGCGCTCACGGAGCTGTTCCAGGTGCGGACTGGCAACAGCCGTCGCGTAATTCTCGGCAAGGATGTAATAGATCTTGTCCTGGTCCGCGCCCGCGCGTGCAACGTAGTCTTGCAACGATTGATCCTGTGTGTCGTTGCCGCTGTGAGTCGTCGCGAAGCGCATTAGCTTGGCTAGCTTCTCTTTGTTGGCATGGTCTTCAACCAGGCCTTCCTTAAGCACCTGTCCGAACTCGCGCCAGAGCGTCTGGTAGTCATCCGAATCGCTGCCAGCCATTTTCTCCAGCATGCCGAGCACGCGACGCGTCAGTGCGCTGCGCATTGAGATGAGTTCGGGGTTTTGCTGCAGTAACTCGCGTGAAACGTTGAGGGGCAGGTCCGATGAGTCGACAACGCCTTTGACGAAACGCAGGTATAGCGGCAGGAATTGCTCAGCTTCGTCCATAATGAAAACACGTTGCACATAGAGCTTCAGCCCTCTGGGTGCTTCGCGATTCCAGAGATCGAATGGCGCTGCCGCCGGAATATACAGAAGGCTTGTATAGTCTTTCTTGCCCTCGACCCGGTTGTGACTCCATGCAAGCGGATCGGCGAAATCATGCGACAGGTACTGGTAGAATTCCTTGTACTCGTCCTCGCTGACATCGCCGCGTGAGCGCGTCCATAGTGCCGTCGCGGAGTTGACGATCTTCGGCTCTTCCTCGTCGTCGCCGGCTGTGAGCAGCGAGACCGGAAAGCCGATGTGATCGGAGTACTTGCGAATCAGTGATTCAATGCGCAACGGCTCGGCGAATTCAGTCTGTTCGTCCTTGAGGTGCAGTGTTACGCGTGTACCACGCTCGGCCCGGTCGATTTTCTCGATGGAGAATTCGCCCTTTCCGTCCGATTCCCACCGTACTGCGTCTGTCGCAGCCATGCCGGCGCGTCGAGTCTCAACGGTCACCTTGTCGGCAACGATAAAACTCGAGTAGAAGCCGACGCCGAACTGGCCGATTAGCTGGGCATCGTGTTGTTTGTCGCCGGTCATCTGTTCCAGGAATTCAACCGTACCGGACCTGGCGATCGTGCCCAGATTGTCGACGAGCTCGTCGCGTGACATGCCGATGCCGTTGTCAATAATCGATAGCTGCTGTTTGTCCTTGTCGACCTCGATGCGAATAGCAAGGTCGGTATCTGCGTCCAACAAATCCGGGCTTGCCAGCGATTCGAAGCGCAATTTGTCGGCCGCATCCGACGCATTGGAAATCAATTCTCGAAGAAAGATCTCCTTATTACTGTACAGAGAATGGATCATCAGCTGCAGGAGCTGACGCACCTCCGTCTGAAAGCCTAGTGTCTCCCGCTCGGTCTTGTCCGCCACGCCAAAAATCTCCTGACCAAAGTCAGACACGATAAGGACTATTCTGCTGAATTCAAGCCCGCGAGGCAGGCCATTTGCTACGGTGTCAGATTGACGGCAGCTGTTCGCGCGAAGGCGACGTGATCGAGCGGTACAACAACGTTACGAAGAGCAGGATACAGGTCGCCAGTGCGATGGGCGGATGTGCCAGGGCGAGTACGACGCCCGACGCAACGGCGGCGAGGCCTATGGCCAGGACCGCGAGCGCCAGGGCCAATCTGCGCAGACCCTCATAAAGCAGCCCGAACGCGCCGACCAGGTCATCGACATCGTCCAGGTACTGAAGCATGCATTCCATGGTCGTGTGCCTAGCGGATAACCGACAACAGCGGTTCGACGCCGTCAGTATCGCCGCTCTGAGCGTCGCTATCGACCAGCGAGGCATGGTTGGATTCTTTGGCGTATGCGATTGCGCGGTGGAACATTTGCCAGCGCTGACGCGCCGCGTCGCTTGTTAATGAGTCGAGGGAAGACTCGGGCTTTTTGTTGTTGTCTGACATACTCTGCAAGAACGTTGGTCAAGGTGTAGCGTTGACTATAGTGCGGCCGAATCGATGCAGCCGTGAGACAGATCACAGCTTGCTGCAGTACTTTCTTTTCGATGGAGAATTAGTTCGAAAATAAGACACACGTCCCCTTTTCGCGGAGACGGCGATCACAGCTAAAGACTTTTCGAACCTGGTCTCAACCGAAACGCAAAACGCCGGCACAAGGCCGGCGTTTTGCATATGTTAAGTTGACAAACCTAGTCGTTATTGGAGTCTCTTATCCAGTTCCGCTTAACCTGGTCCGACCACGCACGGTAACCTTTCCACGTATACAGCGCGGGATCGATTCCGGCTCTTCGGCCACGAGGTGCCGGCGCTTTGGAAATCCAGCGGCGATATTGTTGCCACCCGTCTGCATCGTTTGCGGCAGCCTCTGCCTTATCCAACGTCGCGTCGTCTACTTTGGAATCGGGCTCAGCATCCGTGCTGAAGCTATCGACCCATCTCATGTTTTTGCTGTCTGGCATTGAGGTTGCTCGGTCAATCCTTTGAGCAAATGTTAAGTGCGAAACGGCAAAAATCACAGGAACTGCATCACAATGCGAAATCCTTTTTCGCTTTATTTTTCATATATTTACTTGGTGGTTTTACTTAATCACGTAGCAGGGATGGTACTCACCGCTGGAAATCTTCATACGTTGCTTGGCAACGAATCCGGTCAGTAGCTTGTCGAGCAGGTCCATAATGCGCTGCGAACCGTTGATCTCAAACGGACCGTCGCGCTCAATGAGTTCCGCCGTGTCCTCACGAACATTACCCGACACGATACCTGAAAACACGCGCCGCAAATTTGCGGCAAGGACGTGCCTTGGCAGGTCCTCACTGATCTCGAGATCGCACATCGAAGCGTGGGTTGCTACGAACGGTCGCTGGAACTCCTGGTCGATGAGCAGACGCCAATTAAAATAGTACGCGTCGCCGTGCTTTTTCCTGAAATTGAGCACCGCCGCGAGGCGTTCGTTCATTTGACGCGCGACCTCTTGAGGATTGTCGATGATGATCTGGTAGCAACTTCGTGCTTCATCGCCAAGCGTCGCGCCGACAAACTCATCAATCTGTCGAAAGTACGGTTCAGCGGATGCGGGCCCCGTCATGATCAGTGGCAATGGCTGCCCCTTGTTGCCCGGATGCAGCAATACACCTAACAAGTACAGAATCTCTTCCCCTGTACCGACGCCACCGGGGAACACGATAATGCCATGACCGACCCTCACGAACGCTTCGAGGCGCTTCTCCATATCGGGCATGATGACGAGTGAATTGACGATCGGGTTGGGTGATTCCGCGGCAATAATGCCGGGCTCGGTAATGCCGATATAGCGCCCGCCGCTGATTCGTTGCTTGGCATGCGAAATCGTCGCGCCCTTCATCGGACCCTTCATGGCGCCCGGACCACAGCCGGTGCAGACATTCAGTCCGCGCAGACCCAACTCATAGCCGACCTTTTTCGAATAGTCGTACTCCTTTCGACTAATCGCATGTCCGCCCCAGCACACCACCAGATTCACTTCCGCCGGCAGCTCGAGGATTCGCGCATTGCGAACGATGTGAAACACGGCGTTCGTGATGCCATCGGTCGTATCGAGATCGAATTGACCGCTCTCGATAATGTCATTTCGCGTAAAGACGATGTCGCGAAGCGTGGCAAACAACAGTTCGCGCGTACCCCGAATCATTTTGCCGTCCACAAACGCTTTCGCCGGAGCGCTCTTCAGGGAAACCTTGAGACCTCGATCCTGCTGGATAAACCCGACCTCGAAATTCTTGTAGGTTTCAAGCAATTCGCGTGCGTCGTCAGTGTGGCTGTCTGAATTCAGAATCGCGAGCATGCAACGACGCAGCAACGGATACAGACCGCCGGCGCCACTGCTCTTCAGCTGGTCAACCTCGAATCGCGACAGGACCTCGAGGCTACCCTCCGGCCATACCTCGGCGTCGACGAATTCAGCAACCGTATTCATGTCCGGATCTCGGCTTCGTTACGGACGAATTTCGATGGGCGTGTTCTCACTCGTCATGAGCCAGATATCGATCATGTCGGAGTTCGAGACAGCTATGCAGCCATTGGTCCAGTCCTGCGTGCGGTAGTACGTCTCGGACCGCGTTGGCTCGTTGGGTTGGCCGTGAATCATGATTGCGCCACCCGGATTGACGCCCAGTTGATTCGCTTCTCGTCGATCTTCCAAATTGGGATACGAAACGTGGATGGCCAGGAAATAGTCACTGTTCTGGTTGCGGGTGTCGAGTACGTAGTCGCCCTCGGGCGTTTTGAAGTCGCCCTCTCGGTCCTTGTCACCAATCGGCCTGATGCCAAGGGCTATCTCGAAAGATCGAAATGGTTCGCCGTCTTGAAGCAGATGCAATTTGCGAGCCGATTTCTCTATGACCACCTTGTCGGCGACAGGAAATTCACCAGTATGCGCTACAGTAGGCACCGTCGCGACGAGTAGCATCAGGCCTATCTTGCGGCAAAGGAAACGTGTGGCGTGGCGCAGGCTCATAGATTCGGTCTTCGGTGAAGTCAGCAGCTAGCCTAACAAACCTTGCACGTCTGGAAAACGTTTCGTATCACACTACACGTTGCGACCCACGATCCATCCGATTGCAAAGCCTATTCCTCCGGCGACCAGCGTATATAACGGAAGGAAACGAAATACTCGGCCCGGGTATTGCGCGTCGGCAAACATGTCATTCAGGTTAACGGCATACGCGTAATGCAGATACAGCGAGAGGCCCAATGCCGGAATAGCAAAACCGAGCGTGCCCAGCGGCATACGCATGCCAGCTCCCGACCATTTGCCGCTGCCGTGATGCAAGGTGAGCAACGCCAGCAGAAAAAGCACCGACAACGGCACCAAATTGCGCAACAAATACGGGCCGCTGTCCTCAATCTCGGCGAACCAGAACCCCGCCGCCAGTACGACGAACAGCACCGGCAGTATCCTTATTACCAGGAATTGGCGTTCGGTATCCACTAGCCGGGCGCGACCTCGGTAAGCACAGGAAACTGCACCTTGATACCGGGCCGGACCTTGTGCAGATCAAGGCCGGGGTTGTACTGCCGGAACAACCATACCGGCACTCCGTATTTGCGCAGCGCGAGGACCCAGATGGAGTCGCCGGCACGGATCGTGTACTCGGTGACACCGCTAATGACGTGGCTTCGAAAGAAACTGTCTTGTTTCAGGCGATGATAGGCAATGCGCTCTTCTTCGAACACCTTGGCGTCAACGGTATTGAGATCCAGTTTAATGCGCCGCCCCACTTCCACGCTTTCTCGAAACGCGAGCCCGTTAATATCCCTCAAGCGCTGTGTCTTGATATCAAGCCAGTCGCCGTAGTGACCCAGAGTTTCCAGCGACTGAACCACAATGTGGCCATCCGCGGCAACGCTGTAATCGCTCGGGTCCGAAAGTAACGCCGTCTGAATTGGCTCGGGCGTTGTTGCTACAGCCTCGTCTGCCATCGCTGCAGGGGTCATTTCCGAAACCTCTGCCTGCGGCTCGGTCGGCCCAATCTCGATCGTCGCAATACTGGCGACGGCCGTCTCCTCCACTATCGATGGCGGTGTGGTGGCCGCTTGCGTCGGTGCCGGGCCTGCGGCGGGAAGCCGCAGGTTTTGACCAATTCGAATGCGGTGGCTGCTGTTCAATGTGTTCAGGGCAACCAGCGTTGACACTCGGGTGTTGTAGGTCTGTGCAATCTGGGACAGCGTGTCTCCACGCGACACTTTGTGAAACAGGTCCGGCAATTGCTTGTCGTAAACACTGTCCGATGGCAGTCCGGCAAGGACTGTTTCAAGCGAATGGTTCAGATCGGCAGATGGCATGCGAATTTCGTAACCTTTTGGCAAATACTTGCTGCCTTGCCAGACCGTCGCCTGCAACGCGGGGTTATGCGCGGCAAGCGTGGCCGGCGTTGCCCCGAGCGCTTTCGTGAGACCCGGCACGGAAACGTACGCCGGCAGACGGGCAAGCGAATAATCGGTTGGCGATTCAAGATTCAATCAGGAAAAATACTTTTCGGCGTTTTGATCGACCTCTTTTGCGGCAAGAAACGCGACATAGAAATTTCGCGAAGCGAAACCGAATGTGCGGCCTTTGTAGTTACGCAAAATCTCGACATAAGCCGTGTCACCGAACTGCTTCATTGCGCGGCGCACGCCGGCGAGGCCGTGGTTATAGGCCGTAATGGCCATCGGCCAGTTACCTGTAATCGAATAGTTGTAGGCCAGCAGCCGGCCGGCCGCGCGCGTGGCCGAAAACGGGTCATTGCGTTCATCGACCACATGATCGACCCGCATGTAGCGCCGTCCGGTACTGCGCGTGAATTGCCAGATTCCGGATGCGCCAACGTGCGATCGTGCGCCGGGGTTGTATGACGACTCGACGTGAGGCAAGGCGACGATCTCAACAGGGACACCCAATGCCGTGAATTGCTCATTGACGTAATTTCGCCAACGGCCTGACCGTTCGAGGCCTTCACGAAAACGTTCCCTTAGACCTTGCTGATATCGAATGCGTGATGCCGCATCCTTGAGCGTCTTGTTGTCGACGTCGTCGGGCCAAAGTGCCAGGACCCGGGCCTGCTCGTCGCTCAGCTTTTCGCGCTTGCCGGATGCCAATGATCTCAAGACGGCCGTTAGCTCCTTGCGGCGTGCCGCGACACGTCGCTGACGCTCTCGCCGCGACAATGTCGACGGCATGGCGAGGCGATCGTAAATGATCGCGAGATTGCGATTGTCGTGCAGCACGCCTTCTTCCGCGGAATAGGTCGTGAAGATCGATACCCAGAAATCGACGTCCGGCTTGAGTTCAGGCGGTGCTGGGAACGTCTCATCGGCCCCCGCAGCGCCATATATGAGAAAAATAAGAGGGCATAAAAACCGCAGGACACTTGTCTTTTGACTTATTTCAGGTTTCAATCGTAATCTCTTGATTAGTTCACAGAAAAACACGGTACCTTACCGTATCGTCGACAATAATAATGAGCCTATCAAAACGACAATCTGACACCCGCCCGGGCATTTGCCAATACCTGGCTTGCCTGGCGTTGCTGCTGCCCTCAGCCTCGACCTTCGCGGGCGAGGCCGCAATCGAACCCACAGATAGCGGTACCGACGTTCTTCAGGATACGACCATCGACAGCGATTCGCGTTCCAGCGAAACATCCGCGGCCGCGGAACAACTTGTCGAGGCGGTGCCGGCCCATGAGCATGTAGTACCGCTGGCTGACGCCGTAACGACTGCGGAGGGCCAGGCCGCGCCTTTGCTGCTGCTGGAGACTGAGATCCTGCCGGGAACGGCGCATCGCCTGTCCTGGTCCGCGACGGAGCTGTTCGAGGGTGTGCCGGTCTCTACACCCGTACTGGTCGTCAATGGTGCGTTGCCCGGACCGATACTGTGTCTCACTGCTGCGGTTCACGGCGACGAACTCAACGGCATTGAAATGGTGCGACGCGTGTTGCACGAGATTCCGCCCAGCAAACTATCCGGCGCGGTGATCGGCGTGCCCATTGTCAACGTGCAGGGCTTTCGCCGTGGCTCGCGCTATTTGCCCGACCGGCGCGACCTGAACCGGTACTTTCCAGGCAATCCCAACGGCAGTGCCGCCGCGAGAATCGCGCACGCCTTGTTCACCGATATCATCGCTCATTGTGATGCGCTCGTGGATTTGCACACGGGATCTTTCGAGCGCGCCAACCTGCCGCAAATTCGAGCCGATCTGCGCAACCCCGATGTCGTTACGTTGACAGAGGGTTTTGGTTCCATGGTCGTATTGCATAGCCAACCCGGCGCCGGCACTTTGCGTCATGCCGCGACGCTCGCCGGGATTCCGGCTGTGACTGTCGAGGCGGGTGGTCCTTCGCAACTCGAACTCGCCGAGGTCAAACACGGCGTCAAAGGCGTCGAGACGCTGTTGACGACACTCGGCATGCTCAGGAAAAAGCGCTTCTGGGGCGACCCCGAGCCGGTTTACTACAAGTCATCCTGGGTTCGCGCCGACAACGGCGGCATTCTGCTCGCGGACGTCACACTCGGCAGCACTGTTCGCAAGGGTGATTTGCTCGGCACGATCACCGACCCGATGAGTAATCAAAGCACAGAACTCTATTCGCCTTATGCCGGGCGCATCATCGGACTGGCGCGCAACCAGGTTGTGATGCCCGGTTTCGCCGCATTTCATGTCGGCATCGAGGCGGACGCTGTCATCGCGGAGGAAGCCGCGATCGAGCTCGCGGAAAAACCAATTACCGGTGGTTACGTGGACGGCATGTCCGAGTAAACTGCGTTGCCTATGGCAGGTGAGCGCAAACCCCTAAGCAGTTACTGGAGTCCACGCTACTGGCCTGTTTGGGTCGGTATGGGGCTGTTACGACTGATTTGTCTGTTGCCGCACCGCGCGGCACTGGCGATTGGCCGTGTCTTCGGCCGAGTCGCACACCGGATCACAGGAACTCGCCGTGCAATCGTTCGGCGCAATATTGAACTTTGCTTTCCTGAACTGACATCTGACGAACGCGACGCACTCGCGCTTGAGCATTTTAAGGCGTTGGGCATGATGCTTATTGAGATGGGCCTCGGACGCTGGGCCAGCGACCGACACCTGTTGTCGATCACGAAACTTAACGGTATCGAGCACGTGCAGAACGCGCTGGACTCAGGCAGAGGCGTGATCCTGCTTTGCGCACATTTTACGACCCTCGAGTTGATGGGCCTCGAACTGTCGCAAAAGATACCGCCGTTCGATGCCGTATTCCGGCGCAACCGCAGCGAGTTCATGACAGAGCTTTCGCGCTCTGGCCGCGAGCGCTTTGCAGGCTCGACCATCGAAAAACGTGACGTTAAGAAGGTGGTTCGCACGCTGAGAGACAAGCGTGCGATTTGGTACGCGCCGGATCAAAGTTATAACCGCAAAGGCTCCGAGGTCATTCCGTTCTTCGGTATACCGTCCATGCACACGACAGCCACGTCAACGCTGGCGCGCCTGGGCAAAGCGGCTGTCGTGCCATTTTTTTCCCGCAGACTTGCGGATTTTACGTACGAACTCACCTTGTTGCCGGCGCTTGACAACTTTCCAAGCGATGACCCGGTTGCTGACACGCGACGCTATGTCGAACTGCTCGAGCAGCATATACGATCCTGTCCAGAGCAGTACTTCTGGATTCACCGCAAATTCAAGGACCTTCCTGAAGGCTACCCCGATTACTACGCGGATCTCGACGCAGCGAAATAGCCCTCGAGCAACTGTTCCCAATTCACGGCGCGAAAATGAAGCTGCGGGTCCAGACTGACGATCTTGCGCAACGAGCGATGCAGACGGCCCAGGGTCGCCTGCTGCCAGGGTCCGGGCGGCCGTAGGCATCCCTTGTCGAAATCGAGCATCCACAGCAAGCCGGCACTATCGATTTGCAGGTTATAAGCATTCATGTCGGCGTGATAGACGCCCGCCGCGTGAAAATCGTAAATGGTTGATCCGACGGAATGCCAAAACGCTTCGTCGGGATTGTTCTCGGCGATGTACGTTGACAATGAAACGACTTCGGGAATGCGGACCGTAATGATGTCCGCCGTGTAGAAAGTACCCCGTTGACGATAACGCGCTGCCGCCGGACGTGGCACGCGTAATTGCTTCGCCGACAATTTGTCCAACAGGCGCCATTCGAGAAACGAACGGGTCTTGTCCGCCCCCGAGAACGCGTAGGTGTCGCGAATGAGCTTGCCGATCAAGCCACCGCGCACATAATGCCGCAACACGAACTGTCGCGGCACATTGCCAACGTACAGCGTGTTGCCCCGACCACCGGAACGCAAAGACCCGGTGAGCTTCTCAACGTGCGGCCAACCTCCTGGCGTAAAGCGCTCATCGGAAATCTGGTTGATAATGGCCTTATCGTATAGGATGGCGCCGGTCGCGGTTTTCTCGACGGTCTCGGTCAAACTTCCCGTCCCTTATTTCGAATTGTCTTATTTGATGATGCCTGAATTAGCCGTGCAATCGAAGCCAGAGACACTCTGCATAGTCCGCCTGTCGGCGATCGGCGATACCTGCCACGCCCTCGCCGTGATTCGTCGCCTGCAAGATAACTGGCCCGGCGTCAAGATTACCTGGATTATCGGCAAGGTCGAGGCCTCGCTCATGTCCGATATTCCGGGAGTCGAGTTTATCATCCTGGATAAATCGGAAGGCCGGCGCGCATTCAAAGAGGTTCGAAATCAACTACAGGGCAGGCGCTTTGATATCGCTTTGTGCATGCACGCATCCCTGCGCGCCAACCTGCTCTGTCGCTCGATACCGGCCGAGATACGTTTAGGGTTTGACAGGGCGCGCGCGCGTGACTTTCAGTGGCTGTTTACGAACGAGCGAATTCCCGCTGCCAGTCATGAGCATGCGCTCGACGCCATGATGGCGTTCGCTACCTCAATCGGCGCCGCGCCACGCGAGTTGCGCTGGGATATCCCGCTACCCGATGCGGCCCGACAATTCGCCAATCAGTACATTGACGAACGTCGACCGCTCGTTGTTATCAGTCCCTGCAGCAGCCAACGCAGCCGTAATTATCGCAACTGGAGTATCGAGAACTACGCAGCGGTTATTGAACACCTGCAACAGGTTCATGGTTGCACCGTCGTGCTGACGGGAGGCGCCTCCGAGCTCGAGCTGGAGTACGGTAACGCGTTATCGAACGGGCCGTCGGAGCGACTCAAGAATCTGGTCGGAAAAACAATCTTGAAGGAGCTTCTTGCGCTTATCCAAGTTGCCGACCTTGTGATCTGCCCTGACTCTGGCCCCGCGCACATGGCGACCAGCGTAGGGACGGCCGTTATCGGTCTTTATGCCACCTCGAATCCCGACCGCACCGGCCCATACCTGTCACGAGAGCTAACCGTCAATCGCTACCCTGACGCGGCCAGACAATTCCTCGGACGCGAGGCCGATCACCTCCGCTGGGGCCAGCGCGTACGTCATGCCGCCGCGATGAACCTGATCACGATCGACGACGTTGCCGCCAAAATCGATCTTTTTTTTGCTAGATAACGGCTTTTCACGCAACTTTGCCAATTGGCCTCTTTCAGGCGCTTGCCCGTTCGACGGCCGTAAGCACGGCCTCGGGCGGCAGGTCTTTAAGGCATTTCAGATGGCCAAGAGGACATTCCCTTTTGAAACAGGGGCTGCACTCGACTCTCAAATAATGCACGTCACACGTGTCGGTGAGCGGTGGTGTGAAATCGGGTGTGGACGAGCCGTAGACGCCGTGCACATGTGTGCCGACCGCGGCCGCAATGTGCATCAAGCCGGAGTCGTTACTCACCGCCTGTTGCGCGGCGCCAAGCAAATCGATGACGTCGGCGAGTGAGGTCCTGCCGCATAGATTTGCAGCTGCGCTTTTTTCGGCAATAAATTGCCCGGCATCAACGTCTTTGTCTGAGCCCATCACCCAGACGGCATATCCGGCCGCATCCAGTATCCTCGCGAGCTCCGCGAAGTAGTCCAGCGGCCAGCATTTCGCAGGACCGTACTCCGCACCAGGCATCATCGCGACAACCGGTCGACGAGTATCCAATGCCAGCGAGTCCATTAGCTGCCGTTGACGACCGCGGTCGACCGTTAGCTTTGGGAACATCAACGTTGGCAGTGGCTGGCCGTCGTCAATACCAAGTGCGACGAAACGCTTGACGGTCTGATCGAGGACTGTCTTATCGAAGTTTCTTACCTCAGTGATGAGCCCGAACCTGGACTCGCCTCGAAATCCTGTTCGTTGAGGTATTCGTGCGAACCACGGAATCAGCGCCGACTTGAATGAACGCGGCAAAACGATGGCGCGTGAATAGCGCTCGGCCCGTAGCGATTTGCCTATCCGGCGTCGCGTCGCGAGATCGAGTTTTCGGTGTTCGGTCTCTGAAGCGACACCTCTTCGAATTTCCGGCATGCGTGCGACGATCGGCAACGACCAGGCGGGCGCAAGCACATCGATCGACTGGTCCGGTTGCTGCTTCTTGAGAAGTCTGAACAAGGACTGCGCCATGACCATGTCACCGACCCAGGAAGGCCCTACGATCAGCGTTGCCCCGTTCAGTGTTGCTGTCGATCGCAAAGTTGGTCCAGGTAATCCTTCACGCCGTTTTGGACAGGCCGAAAATCAACATCGCAACCCGATGCGCGCAGTTGCCTCAGATCCGCCTGTGTATGGCTTTGATAGGCGCCCTTCAAATGCGGCGGGAACGGTATGTAGCGAATCTTCCCCTTACCGTGCCACTCGATGACCGCGTTCGCGACGTCGTTGAAGCTCTGCGCCCGGCCGGTGCCCGTATTAAATATGCCAGACACCTCGGGATTGTCGAGAAACCACAAGTTGACGTCGCAAACATCGTCAACATAAACGAAGTCCCGCAACTGCTCGCCGTCGTCGTAACCGCCGCTGCCGGCGAACAAGCGCGCTTCGCCATCTTCCAAAATCTGGTTGTTGAAATGAAAGGCAACACTTGCCATTGACCCCTTATGCTGTTCTCTCGGGCCGTAGACATTGAAGTAGCGCAGTCCCACAACCTGACTGTCGGGTTTAACAGCCACACGGCGCACGTAGCGATCGAATTGCAATTTCGAGTAACCGTATACGTTCAACGGGTTTTCGAGCAGCGGGTCTTCGATAAAGTCTTTCGAGCCACCATAGACGGCGGCCGACGACGCGTAAATATAGGGCGTACGATGCGCCAGGCAATGATGCAACAGGCTTTGCGAGTAGCCGTAGTTGTTCTTCATCATGTAACGACCGTTCCACTCGGTTGTTTCGGAGCACGCCCCTTGATGAAAGATAGCTGAAATTTCCGCTGCGAAGGCTTTGTCCGACGACAATCGCTGAAGAAAATCGTCTTTATCCAGGTAATCGGCGATCGGCAAATCCGAGATGTTTACGAACTTGTGGCCATCCTCAAGATCGTCAACGACGATAACGTCGTCCTGACCGCGATCGGTCAGCGCGCGTACCAGGTTGCTACCTATGAAGCCGGCACCGCCGGTAACGATATGCATGCTGCTGATTCCCCGAGCGGCGCGACGGCAGCGCGCCTAATCGTCGCCATCCGATAACGTGTATTGCGCACCACAATACGGGCACTTCGCCTCGCCCGTTGACTCTATTGGCAGATAAACCTTGGGATGTGAGTTCCAAAGGTACATACCGGGCATCGGACAACGAAGCGGCAACTCCCTGGAACGAACCCCATACTTGTGTTGTGCGTTAGCCGGGATCAGATCCTGGTCGACGGTTCCTGCTTTAGCTGCCACGGGCATGCTCATCCTGAATAGCTAGATAAGCGACGAATTATAGGGCCTGCGCCCTGCCGCGGCCATTCTCAGTCCAGCCATTGATCCCAGATAATGGTTACAAACTCGCGTTCCTCTCTGAATTCTGCGCTATCTGCGAGCGGCGGCCTTTCATCAAGGACCAGGTGATGCTGTCGCAGGCGGTAACTGCGGTAGCAATCCTGCAGCTTGCTGCTCACTGCCAGCTCCAGGCAGCCCGCCGCGGCGAGCGCGTCGAGTTGCCGAATATTGTCCGAATAGAAAATGACGCCGGGATGCGCCTTGGCCTCGCTGAGAACGAGGTACTGAACCAGGAACTCGATGTCGCCAATACCGCCTGCGCCGTTCTTGAGATCGAATTGCCCGGCGTCGCTGCGATCGAGCTCTTTTCTCATCCTCTGGCGCATTGCGATCACGTCACTGCGCAGAGAAACCCGCTTGACTCGCTCGATGAGCGTGTCTTTCCTGATGCGCTCAAACTCCTTCGCGACCGACGAACTCCCCGCAACGGCGCGTGCGCGCAGCAGTGCCTGGTGCTCCCAGGTCCACGCGTTGTCTTCCTGGTAACGCTCAAAAGCATCAGTGCTGGTAACGAGCAAGCCCGATCGGCCGTCTGGACGCAGTCGCGTGTCGATTTCGTAGAGCTCCCCGGACCCCGTCTGAGTCGTCAGGAAAAGCACCAGCCGTCTTACGAGCCGAGCGAAAAACATCGTATTGTCGAGTGGTTTCTCACCGTCCGTGACACATTCATCGCCGTGTGAGTTATGCAGGAAAACAATGTCGAGGTCGGAGCCGTAGGACAATTCGAGCCCACCGAGCTTGCCGTAGCCAACAATTCCGAAACCCGCTTCGTGCTTGGCACCGTCGATGCGGTAACACGGTACGCCATGGCGCGCAGTCAGGTCGCGCCAGGCCACGCGCAACGCCGCATCGAGCACAGTCTCAGCGAGCCACGTGAGCCCATCGCTCACCTTCATGATAGGCAGACTGCCGTGAAAGTCGGCCACGGCAATGCGGAACCTGGTTGCGCTTTGATACTGGACGATCGAGTTCATCTGCGCTTCCATGTCACTCGTCGAAACCGCAGCGAGTCGCTGTTGCAGCTCCGCTGACAAGTCTGCCTTTGTGACAGCGGCGGAATATATGCGCGGATCCAGCAATTCGTCGAGCAGTACCGGGTATTGCGCGATCTGCTCGGCAATGTATCGGCTTCGCCCACAAAGGCTGACCAACCGCTTCATTGCGGAGCGGTTCTCATTAAGCAGTGCCAGGTAGGCACTGCGTCGCACTATTCGCTCAACGACGCTCAGCGTATGCGTCAGCGCTGCGGACGGCGCGTCCGTTTCCAGCACCTCCAGGATCAGTTCCGGAATGAAGCGCTCCAGCCGGTCCGCCGCGATGGCATCAATCTTCTGATTTGTTGCGGCGTTCTTGAAGGACACAATTTGAGAAGCGAGTTCCGCTGCGACCCCGGCATCGCTGTGCGGTAACAGCTCACGCCACTGCGTTTTGTTTGCGTTTGCCTCCCAGGCGCGCGCAATTTCTTCGCGCATCGGCCTTTCGTCGCTTTTTTCTCGAAACGCGACACGCTCGAACTGGGCCGAAATCGTCGCAGTATGCTTCTCGAAATCCGACCGCAGCGCGTCCCAATCTGCGTAGCGCATAGCAAGACAAAGTCGCGCCCTGTCACTCGTATCGCGAGGCAAGTCATGGGTCTGCTGATCACGGATCGCCTGGATGAAGTTCTCAAGGCGACGCAGGAAACGGTATGCCTGCCGCAGATTTTCGGCATCTTCCAACAATAATCCGCGACTATTGACGAGTTTCGGTAACACCTCCTGCAAAGCCTGGCCCTGCAAGGCAGTCTCGCTGCCACCGCGAACCAATTGGAACGACTGCACGATGAATTCGGCTTCACGGATGCCGCCGGGACCCAGCTTCACGTTGTCTACGAGTTCCCGACGCGATACCTCGGATGCAATCATTGCATGCATCTCGCGCAGCGATTCGAATACGCCGTAGTCGAGATAACGACGATAAACAAAAGGCTGTATCACGTTCCTGTTGAGCTCGTCCTGCAGCTCGGACTCGGGCCCTGCCGCGACCACACGCGCCTTCACGTAAGCGTAACGCTCCCAGTCTCTTCCATGCTGCAATAGATAGGACTCCAACGCAGCAAAGCTAACCACGGGCGGCCCACTGTCGCCGAACGGTCTGAGCCTTGTGTCGATGCGAAAAACAAAGCCGTCCGCCGTAGACTCGTCGATTAGCGCGATGACCTGATGCGTCAGTCGACCGAAGTACTCATGTGCGCTGAGCGTCCGGTCGCCATCGGTTTCACCGTCCTCGGAGTACAGGAATATCAGGTCGATATCGGAGGAGAAATTGAGCTCGCGGCCGCCGAGCTTGCCCATGGCCAGAATGACTAACGGCACCTTGCGTCCGTGGCTATCGCGCAGCCGGCCATACCGAGGCTCGAGAATACTCTGCGCGTAACGCGTTGCTGCGAGCAGCATCGAGTCTGCCAGCGTGGACAGCCGCTCCAGCGTCTCGTCAAGATCGGCTAGAGCGAAAACTTCACGCCAGAGAACCTGTAACAGCGTGCGATTTCGAACTCGTCGTAGTTTCGACTTGAACGCATCTACGGCGGCGGCATCATCGGCATCAACGTCCACCGATGCTTCGCTAATCGCTGCATTCCTGTTGAAGAAATCCAGGTTTTCAACGAACCAGTCCCAGTCTCGCAGCACCGCACTTGCAGCAAACTCGCTGCAGGCTACGAAGCGCGCAAGCGCTTCGATGTGCGCGACCGGCAACCTACCCAGGCCGTGCTGATCGAACAACCGTTCGAACCACTGATCAACGGGGCGTCGCAATTGCTGCGGCAGCGCCTGTGTCGCTTTGGCAATACTGCTTTCTACGCTGCCTTCCATGGCATGCAGTCTATCGAAAAACCGACGATACTCCGGCACTATTGAGCGCGTGCCGGACAAACATCTTCTAATCGTTTATCACTCGCAATCGGGAACGACTACCCGCATGGCGGAAGCGGTGATACGTGGCGCCAGCCACGCCGACATTGACGGTGTCACGGTGCGCGTCAAGACCGCGCTCGAAGCGGGCGCCGAGGACCTTCTTTGGGCCGATGGCTTTATTTTGGGCACGCCAGAGAATTTCGGTTACATGAGCGGTGCGATGAAATACTTCCTGGATGGTGCCTTCTACCCCTGTGAAAACAAGCTCAATGGCCGTCCGTGGGCGCTTTTTGTCAGAGCCGGTAACGACGGAAGCGGTGCGATCTCCAGTATTCGGCGCATATTGACGGGGCTGGCCGTCCGGGAGGTGCAGGATCCCGTACTTATCGCGGGCGAATTTGACGAGGCCAGATTGGCCGACTGTGAAGAACTCGGCCTGACGATGGCTGCCGGACTCGAGGCCGGCGTATTCTAGAGCCTTATACCGCCGACGACTCGCTCATATCGATGATGTCTGCGATGACAGAGTCCAAAGGCGCCGGTCTGCCGTAAAGGTGGCCCTGTGCGAAGTCGACTCCCATTTTCGCCAGCAGCTTGCGCGTCAGCTCAGACTCGACATACTCAGCCACGGTTTTGAGCTGCATTACCTGCGCAACCTGGGTAATAGCCGCAACCATTGACTCTGATATTCGGTTCTCTGTGAGGTCACGTATGAAACTGCCATCAATCTTGAGCGTATCGACCTTGAAGTTCTTGAGGTAGGCGAACGAGCTAAGGCCGGCACCGAAGTCGTCTAGCGAAATTGTGCAACCGTATTGCCGGAGTCGACCGATGAATAGTTGTGCCCTTGCGAGATTTGAAACCGCCGCTGACTCCGTAATTTCAAAACACAATGACGTTGGGGACAGGCCGCCAACACGGATTTCCTCCTCGATAAAATCAAATATATCGTCGTCGCCGAGCGTTTGACCCGACAGGTTGATCGAGAAAACAGCGTCCCTTGCTTCCACCGAATCGCGCACTTCGGCAAGCGTCGCAATCGTCTTGGACACAACCCACCGGTCAATCTGCGGCATCATGTGATAGCGTTCTGCGGCGGAGAATAAAGCGTCGGTGGGCACACGATTACCGTCGGCATCAGACATGCGCAACAGTATTTCGAAACGCGGTTTGCTCGACGCTCCGTTCAGGCTCGTGATGGCCTGTGCGCGCAATTCGAATCCCTCGCCATCCAGCGCCTGCTGAATTTCAGCGACGAGCTGCATGTCATCATAACGTCGGATTATGCTCTTGTTGGAATCATCGAATACTTCGACACGATCACGCCCGTGATCCTTCGCCGATTCGCAGGCCATGCGCGCCGTCGTTAGTGCACTACCCTCATCGGGGCTGGCCTTGGAAAATTCGGCGATGCCGATACTCATCGTAATCTGCAGGGACTTGTCGCCCTCCAAATAACGCAGCTCTGTACGTTTTTCGCGGATCTCGTTCGCGTATTTTACGGCTGTTTCAGAGTCCGCGTGAGTCAGCAGGATGCAAAACTCATCACCGGTCAGACGCGAAAGAACGGCACTGCTTGGCAGGTCTTCCTCGAGCAACCTGGCGAACTTCATAACAACCTCGTCACCCGCTTTGCGACCGAAGGTGTCATTAACCAACTGCAGATTGTCCAGGTCGAGGTAGATCAGCTGGTGCGCGTCCGTTTGCGACGTCAGGGCGTTCGACGACTCTATCAGTTGCGTCTCGAACCCGGAACGGTTCATCAAACCCGTCATTGCATCGAACGATTGCTCAATGACGTACTCGACTTTGCGCACGATGTGAGCCATGAACCGCCGGTCACTGTTGGTAAATTCCGGCTTGTCGACGCGCCCCAGCTGTGCGAATACGCCCTCGACATTGCCGTGTTTATCCAGCAACGGACTCAGCAGCGTTTGATAGCCCTGCTCGGCCTCATTCGTCGACCCTTCGACGGCGGGAATCTCGAAAATTAGTGGTTGTCGATGCCCTTCCAGCTTCGGCAACAATTGATCGACCAGGTAACGGTCAAGCACTTTGCGATTTACATTTTTCCAACTTGAGTGCGTCGCACTGATGCGTATGCGCTTCGATGGAATTAACAGAACACTATAATTGATACCAAGATAACGTCCACTTTGCCCGACGAGTTGCGCAAGACTCGAGTGACGACGTGAAACACCGTGAATTTTTTCATCGACCTCGTAAACAAGCTTGAGCTCTTTTTCAATTTCTTCCGAGAGTATCTGCGTCTCAGACAGCTGCTGATCGACCAGTACGCTTTCCCCGATGAGGTCAAGCGCCGGATCGAGGATCGTTTTCAGGGTATTCGGATTGAATGACGCTGACTTGCCGGCGTTCTTTGAAAACATCGAGACGAGAAAACCGAGTGCTTCGCCGGCGTCACAAAGCACTGGCAGCACAACAATTGTCCTGGCGGAAGGCAATGTTCGCCTGAAGACTTCCTTGCTGGTACTCAGACCGCCCACGATATCCTGTGGGAGGCTGGCAATGAAGTTGTCGATCTCGAAATCATCGGCCGTTTCACTGCTCCAGAGGCATGCTCGCTCCGGATCGTAGAAGCAGAACGCCTCAGCCCTGGGCGCGAGTGAGCGCAACAGGCCAACCACCTTGCTGGTTCTCCTCTCTGCTTTTTGGCTGTGCAAATCTACGGGCACGATCGCTCCGGCCTACAATGGGCGCATTTCAGTGCCTCACGATGCCAGCCGCACCGGCAATGTGCTGTGACTCAGGTCTCAGCTGTAACTAAATTCCCCTTTGATTCAGCCAATTACGCCGAAAATTGACCACTCTGCCGGCAGAGTCGGAAAACGCCCCCGGCATTGCCGCTGGGGCTACTGGGCGGCCAGCCAGTCGTCGTCGGAACCCTCATTGACGCCCTCGAACAGTGGCGTGCTCAGATAACGCTCGCCGGTATCCGGCAGCATCGCCAGAATCACGGAGCCTTTTGGCGCTTTCCTGGCTGTTGCGAGCGCTGCGGCCAGCGTGGCGCCCGCCGAAATTCCCGTGAATATCCCCTCTTTCGCAGCAAGCTCCCGTGACACCGCAATCGCCTCATCGTCGGTAACGGGTACAAGCTCGTCGAATATCTCGCGATTCAGGACCTCGGGGATAAAGTCCGGGGTCCAGCCCTGGATCTTGTGGGGACTCCATTCCTTGCCAGCCAGCAGCGAAGCGACGGCGGGCTCGGTTGCAACGATCGTGACGCCCGGCCGGGCTGTTTTCAGCACCTCGCCAACACCCGTCATCGTGCCACCGGTACCGTAACCGGTTACCCAGTAGTCGAGTCGCCTGCCAGCGAAGTCGCTCAGGATCTCCGGACCCGTCGTCTGTCGATGAAACTCGGGGTTCGCCGGGTTCTCAAATTGTCTCGCGAGGAACCAGCCGTGCTTCTCCGCTAGCTCTTCGGCCTTCCTCACCATGCCAGTGCCGCGTTCGGCAGCGGGCGTCAGGATCACTTTGGCGCCGAGTCCACGCATAATTTTGCGTCGTTCAACTGAAAAAGAGTCGGCCATGGTCGCAACGAACGGGTGTCCTTTCGCGGCACAGACCATCGCTAGCGCGATGCCGGTATTGCCCGACGTTGCTTCGATGACGGTCTGCCCGGGCTTCAAGGTGCCCCGATTCTCCGCGTCGATAATGATCGCGAAAGCGAGTCGATCTTTGACCGAGGCCATCGGGTTGAATGATTCGACCTTGACGTACATTTCCACATGATCGGGGGCCATCTGGTTGAGACGTATGACAGGCGTATTGCCGATGGTCTCCAGGATGTTGTTGTAGATCATTTCTTTGTCCTTGTTCTTGGATCCTAGGCGTTATTTAGCATAAATCGGCTGTGTTTGCGCCGGCGCCTCATGAACCTCCTGAATTTTTGCGCAATCGGAATTCCCCATGGCCGCAACTTCACCCACGACAAGCATAGCGGGCGGCACGATACGCTGCGCTGCAGCCAACAGCACCAGTTGGCCCAATCGACCGCGAATAACACGCTGCCCAGGCATCGTGCCTCGCTCAATAATCGCGATCGGAGTTTCCGCGGGGCGCCCGTGAGCGATAAGCTCGCTCATAATCTCTGGAAAACGATTGACTGCCATGTAAAAAGCCAACGTTTGCTGGTCGCGCGCGAGTGACGGCCAATCGAGTTTATCGACAGATTCTTTGCCATGCGCCGTGACAAAGACGACCGATTGCGAAACGTCTCGATGTGTCAGCGGTATGCCGGCAGATGCCGCACAACCGGCCGCGGCCGTAATGCCCGGCACGACCTCGCACGGCAGATCGGCTGCATTCAATGCGGCAAGCTCCTCACCACCGCGGCCAAAAATAAACGGGTCACCACCTTTTAGTCGACAAACGCGCTTTCCGGATTGCACTAGTGACACGAGCAACTCATTGATCTCGTGCTGAGTATTGGCACGACGGCCCGGCGCTTTGCCGACAGAAATGAGATCTGCGTCTCGACGCGCTAGCGCCAGAACCTCATCGGACACCAGGCGGTCATGCAGGATGACATCTGCGGCCTGCATGATCTGCAGCGCGCGCACGGTCAACAATTCAGGGTCGCCCGGACCTGCTCCAACAAGCCAGGCCTCGCCGGGCTGCGATGGTGTCCGCTCGAAGTTCACCAGAAGACCCACCATCTCCCGTTCGGCTCTGTCGATTTGCCCGCCAACTGCGAAGTTGGCGGCCGGCCCGTCGAAAACAGCCTCCCAGAAACGGCGACGACCGAGCAGGTTATCGATGCGCCCTGACACGCGCTCCCGCCATCGACTGGCAAGACTGGCCAGACGACCAAAGTTATTTGGCAGCAGCATTTCGATTTTTGCCCGTAGTTTTCGAGCAAGCACCGGGGCTGCACCGCCAGACGATATGGCAACAACGATGGGACTGCGATCGACGATCGCCGGCGTAATGTAGCTGCAGTTACTTTTGTCGTCGACGCCGTTGCAAAACACGCCCGCTGCACTCGCCGCCTCATAAACCGCCCGTTCAACAGACGCAACGCCAGTCGCGCTCACGATGAGCCAGTTGCCCGCAATATCCGAGTTTCGAAATTCCCGGCGCCGCAACTCTAGTGCGTGCTTGTCGATAAACTCGGCGAACGCCCAACTTGTTTCAGGTGCAACCACAGAGATTGTGGCGCCAGCGGACCGCAACAAGCGCGCTTTTCTTAGCGCGACATCGCCACCGCCGACCATCAGGCAAGGGCGATCGTGCAAATTCAGGAATGCTGGGAAGTAATCCACGACACCGTCCATCTATTCAGGATTACCAACTATAGACAGCACACGCTGCGGCACAAAAGACGGTTAGTTTCTGCCGTTATAGCCTTGTGTTATATGAATCTGTTATACGTAGTCCCACAGAAGAACACCTTGACGCAAGCACACAGATGAAACTTCAACAACTCAGATACTTGCTGGCGATCGTCGATAACGGCCTTAACATTACGGCGGCGGCGGAGCGCCTGTACACATCGCAACCTGGAGTAAGTAAGCAACTGAAATTGCTTGAGGAAGAACTTGGCCTGCAGCTGTTTACGCGAAAGGGCAAGAGTCTGGGCGGTGTCACGTCGGCTGGCGAACAAGTGATCAACCGTGCCCGCATAATTATGCAGGAGGTCGAAAATATCCGCAGCCTTGCGTCCGACTACTATAAGGAAGAAGAAGGTTCACTTTCGATTGCCACGACACATACCCAGGCACGCTATGTGCTGCCAGAAATAATCGGCGAATTTCGCGAGCGGTTCCCGAAAGTGAGCCTCAATCTGCACCAGGGAACTTCTGAACAAATCGCCGACATGGTCGGCGCGAACGATATCGATTTTGCGATAGCGACAGGATCCCGTGACCTGTTTTCAGACCTGATGCTCGTACCAAGTTACCACTGGAATCGTTCGATTATTGTTCCCAAAGCCCACGACCTGACCAAACTGGATCGCAAGTTAATGCTGGACGATCTTGCGAAGTACCCGCTGGTTACCTACGTATTTAGTTTCGGCGGACAGTCTTCCTTAAAGCGCGCCTTTTCGGATGAAGGTCTCGAGCCTGACGTGGTATTCACAGCGCGAGATGCAGACGTCATCAAGACTTACGTTCGCATGGGACTCGGCGTCGGCATCGTCGCAAGCATGGCCGCAGACTGCGACGACAAGAAAGACCTCCAGGTCATTGACGCCGAAGGCCTGTTTCCGCGCAGCACGACATGGATCGGTTTTCGCAAGGACTCGGTGTTGCGACGCTATATGACGGAGTTTTTACAATTGTTTGCGCCGCATATGTCGGCCAGGAAACTCGACGCGGTGCGCGGTGCGCGGTCACAAGCCGAGATCGATGCTTTGTTTGACGAGGCCGACCTCCCGCTCCGCGGTGGTTGTGCCGACGGTATCATCGAAGCCGCGTAGTCAGGCTGACCTGGCCTGATTCGCAGCTTCGCCAAAGTCCATTTCGTGCAAGCCGCATTCACGCTGAATACCGTAGAACCGCGTTTCCTCCGCGGAGCCGACATCCAACAGTGACCGCGTCGTGTGCACGTCACCGATCGATACGTAGCCCTTGTCCCACAACGGATGGTACGGCAGTTGATGCTGTCGCAAGTACTGGTGGACGTCTCTATCTGTCCAATCCGCAATCGGATGTATTTTCTGGCGCCCGCCAGAAGACTCGACAATTCGCGTGTTCGCACGCGAGCCGGATTGGCTACGACGCAACCCGGCGAACCAGGTACCGACATCAAGGTCCGTCAGCGCGCGTTGCATCGGCAGAACCTTGTTGTCGCGATTGTACGCGGCCAACCCGTCACTCCCCTGTTCCCAGCGCTGACCGTATTTCGCCTCCTGCCAGGCGGCCGAATTTTCAGGTCGGAAAACCTTGAGATTGAGGTCGAGCCGCTCCGTAAGTGTGTCAATGAACTGGTAGGTTTCGGCAAACAGGTAACCCGTATCGACCAGCACGACCGGGATATCGGGTTTTTGTGTTGTGACCAAATGCAGCATAACCGCCGCCTGCGCCCCGAAACTGGAGCTGACGATGTGCTCCCCGGGGAGATTTTGCAGCGCCCACGCCACTCTCTCCTCAGCTGTCATGGATATTCCGTCCGGCCTGCACGTCCGGGACGACACCGTTACGAACCAGAAAATCGCCGAAGTGCTCGTGTTGCCGCCGGTCTGCCGCGTACCTTTCGAATAGCGGCAGGAGTGCGCCAATAATTTCCTGCTCATCCGCGTTGTCCAGGAATTTCGAACCCAGCCGATCGCCCGCGAAACCCGCACCGAGAAAGAGCGAGTAGCGACCCGGTCCCTTGCCGACGAGGCCGATTTCGGCAATGTACGGACGCGCACAACCGTTGGCGCAACCTGTCATCCTGATCGTGATGGCGTCGTCCTGCAGCCCGCAACGCTTGAGCGCCGCCTCCAGTTTGTCGACGAGGGTTGGTAAGTAGCGTTCGCTTTCCGCCATCGCGAGCCCGCAAGTCGGAAACGCGACGCACGCCATCGAGTTCAGCCTGAGTGGCGTCGCTTGCGCGCTATTTTCGATTCCGTAATCCGCGAGCAACTCGGACAGCACGCTTTTGTCACGTGCCGCGATCTTGCTGATGATCAGGTTCTGATTGGGCGTTAATCGGATCTCGCATCTGACAGTTTCCCCGATCGCCCGCAGCCCGCTCAGTAGCCGTCGCTCGCCGCTGTCCGTAACTCGTCCATTCTGGACAAACAGCGTGTAATGCCAGGCCCCCACGTCATCCTGTTGCCAGCCGTACACATCACCGTTGCCGACGAAACTGAAATCCCGGGGCTCCTCGAATACGACACCCGAGCGCATCTCAACCTCGGAACGGAACCACTCAACGCCGCGGTCGTCAATCGTGTATTTCAGCCTGGCGTGTTTTCGATTACTGCGATCACCAAAGTCGCGCTGCGTCGTGACAACAGCCTCGGCGACGGCCAGTACATCTTCCGGCCTGCAAAAACCGAGCACGTCTCCGAGTCGCGGGTAGGTCGCCGTATCGCCGTGCGTCATGCCCATGCCGCCACCGACGGTCACATTGAACCCGCCAATCTGGCCGTCCTCGACGATAGTGATGAAACCAAGGTCTTGGGAGAAAACATCGACGTCGTTTTGTGGTGGCACTACGAACGCTGCTTTGAACTTGCGCGGCAGGTAGGTGTCGCCATAAATAGGCTCGATCTCGGCTTGTGACGACTCAATTTTCTCGCCGTTGAGCCAAATCTCGTGATACGCCCTGCTCGCCGGCATGAGACGTTGCGAGAGGGACTCGGCATGACCCTGGACCTGACGATGCACAGAGGACAAGGCGGGCAAAGACGGTGACATCACATTGCGATTGACGTCACCGCAGGCAGCAATCGTGTCCAGCGTCGAATGGTTGATTGCCGCGATCGTCTCTTTGAGTTCGCGTTTTATTACGCCGTGAAACTGAATCGCCTGTCTCGTCGTCAGCCGAATCGATTCGTTGGCGTACTCATTGGCGATGCGGTCCATCGCAAGCCATTGAGCTGGCGTTACCAGCCCGCCGGGTATTCTTGCACGGATCATGAAACTGTAAGCGGGTTCCAGCTTTTGGCGTTTCCTCTCATTGCGGATATCGCGGTCGTCCTGCTGGTATATGCCATGAAACTTCGACAGCTGCGTATCAGCCTCGGCTATGGCCCCGGTCAGCGGGTCGACCAGACCATCCGCGAGCGTACCGCGCAAGTGCCGGCTCGCCGCTTTGATTTTTTCCACATCGGAGAGGGCAGGCTCAGCCATCAATACACGTCCCGCTGGTAGCGTCCGGCGTTACGCAGTTCTTTTAGCCTTTGTTCTGCCGAGTCTCTGTCCAGGTCGACCTGTGTTGCGAACACATCGATCAAAGCCTCGTGCACGTCATTCGCCATGTGCTTCGCGTCGCCGCAGACGTATAAGTAAGCACCGTTCTCTATCCAGCGATGCAGCTCGACCGCGTTCTCGGCGATTCGATGTTGCACGTACATCTTGCGTCGCTGGTCCCGCGAAAACGCGACGTCCATTCGTGTCAGGTGCCCCTGCTTCAGGTGGCGTTGCCATTCGAGTTGATAAAGAAAATCGCTGTCAGAATTTCGATCGCCGAAAAACAACCAGCTCTCGCCGCTGGCACGCTGCTCGATTCGCTCCTCGACGAAGGCCCGAAAAGGCGCTACACCCGTACCCGGTCCAATCATGATGATGGGCCGGTCAGGCTCGGGAAGCCGAAATCGCTTATTCGGCTCAACAAAAACGGATAGCTTGTCACCTTCTGCCATTCTGTCGGCCAGGAACGTCGATGCGGCGCCCCAGTGTGGCATGCCAAACGCGTCATACCGTACGGCTGCAACGGCTAGATGAACCTCGTCGGGGTTGGCGCTCGAGCTCGATGCGATCGAGTACGATCTTGCGCTCAACTTCCGCAGGGTATCGACGAACGCCTGTGCCTCAACCACGGCGGGAAAACGTCGCACCACGTCTATTATCTGGTGAACATCGATGAACTCGGTCAATGCCTGTTGTTGCCCATCCTCAAGTAACACCGACAGGTCATCGCTCTCCGCCAGTGACGCCCACGCGCGAAGGAAACCGAGATTCGGTGCCGTGATTTCGAGCTTTTTCGACAAAGCCTCACGTAGCGTTATTGCGTCGTCGTGCACGAGCACTGACGTATCGGCATTTAGTTCGAGTATCGATAAGAACTCCTCAACCAGTCGCGGCGGGTTCTCGGCAATAACAGCAAGGGCGTCGCCAGGCTCATACTGCAATCCCGATCCCTCGAGCGATAATTCAATATGCCGGACGTCTTTCGACGAACCACCGCCTGTAATTTTCTGATTAACCAGAACCTCTGCCGCGAACGGGTTGTACTTGTCGAAAGCCTGCACAGCTTCAACCGCACGCAGATGTGGCATTTTCTGTTCCGCGCGCAGGAGCTCGGAGAGTTTCGCGACGATTGCTTCAGACCACGCCGTTGCCGCCGCATCGTAATCAAGATCACATTCCACCAGCGGTGCAAATCGTTCCGCGCCCAGTTCTGCAAGACGTGCGTCAAACTCCCGGCCAGTCTGGCAGAAGTTGACATAGCTGCTGTCTCCGAGAGCGAGCACCGAGAAACGAAGCCCCGTCAATTCAGGTGCCCTGGCGGACATCAGGTATTCGTAAAGCAGCTCGGCATCATCAGGGGGATCACCCTCGCCGTGTGTGCTGATCACGAATGTAACAAGCGACTCGCGCTTCAGGCTGGCGGGCTTGAAATCAGCGAGGCTCTGGGAACACGCGGCGTAGCCACGATTCCGTGCCATCTGGCTGAGCGCCTCGGCGAGGTTTTCGCCGTTGCCGGTCTGTGATCCGTAAAGAACGGTCAGACTTTCGGTCGCTTTCGTGTCTGCAACCGTCTGCACATCGGTGACCGAACTAACACCGCCGGCCGCGGCCAGCCCAGCCGCGTAGCCCGACACCCATTGCAATTGCGCTGGCGACAAATCCGAAACGGCAATTCGCAGCTTGTCTGTTTGTCTTTGGTCCAGCGGCAATGCGCCGGCAGCCTGAGGGTTCATCGCAGCTCCTTTGCGACCTGACGCGCAGTGATTTGCGGACGGTCGGAGCTACCTTAGGCAGAGCCTACCCGGGCGTGAACGGTTTGTTGGTTATCGGTATATAACAGCCCGGCATATATGGCGAAGCGGGTATCAGTAGATGCGAATGCCACCGTGCCGTTTTCGACTACTGCGATCGACCCACCACAGTCCGGCCAGAAAGCCACCAATGAGGCAAACACCGATTGCGCCGGCAACCCAGGTAATCGGCAAGCTACCTCTGTACTGTTCTTTGAGACCCTGAATGCTCGCGTTTTCATCCGTAAGGTCCGTAATGCGCGTCTCGGCGTCGTCCAGTTTTGCGACAAGACTCGCCGCCTCGTCTTTGAGACCCTGTATTGTTGCGGCCGGACCTGCGAAGGCGAGCTTCGTTTCCGCAAGCTCCGCGGCCAACGCATCTCGCTCAGTCATGGTTTCCGCGACGATAAGCTTGGCAGGTTTCTCGTCGACAAGATAAGCAGCTTTCACATAGCCTCGCGCGCCGTCAGGAAGCGTCACGTTCGCGTAGTTACGGGTCCGGGAAATTATTTCGAGCTCCTGCCCGCTTTCCAGCATGCGAAACGCACGACCGCTCGTATCCTCAGCCTGATGCAGACCCAGCCTGAGGTTGTCAGTGATATACGCTGTCTCGGCGGCTGCAACCATCGGCAGTAGAGCCAGAAAACCTGTTACCACACGCATAGCTAATCTCCGTTGCCCGCCGCGAGTGTACTACACGGCTCTCTGTTTGCGCTGCAAAGCTACTGTTCGTAGAGCCAGCGTAACAGCGCCTCCTGCACCTCTTCCCCTGACCCACGGTGAATGTTGTCGTGATTTTGTAGCGCGACGAGGGCAAACCGGCGACCTGATCTCGACTGCAGGTAGCCGGCAATAGCGGTTACGTTATCCATTGAGCCTGTTTTCAAATGCGCTTTGCCGATCAACTCGGTGTTGCCAAAGCGGCGCATCAGCGTGCCGTCAAGTCCCGATATCGACATCGAAGCAACGTATTCGGGCATGTAAGGCTGGCGCCAGGCGAACGTCAGTAGCGAGCCCATGTCCGACGCAGTAATGCGCGCGTTCCGCGACAGCCCGGCACCATTCTCAATGGCAAGTTTGCAGGACTCCAAATCGTTTTCCGTCAACCAGTTGGCGATCACCTGCCTGCCGCTGTCCTCTGTACCCGGCTGCCCGTTCACCTCGGCAGCCAACGTGTACAACAGCTGTCGAGCCATCACGTTGTTGCTGTGTTTGTTAACGCGAGCGATCATTTCGCTTAGCGGCGGCGACTCAAACGACACGATTGGTTCTGCGTCGGGTTGCACCGTGACGTTGTTCCAACCGCCGTCAAACGTGCCGCCGGACTCCTGCCACAACAACCGAAACAGACCATAAGCAAACTGATTGTGCGACAACGCGGTCCGGTCCATCGCATAACGCTTACATCCGTTCGGGAATTTTCCCGAAAACGTGACTACGTCGACGCGCTCGTTACTGCCAACCGTTATGCCACGCTGAAACCCGCGACAGCGTCCCGGTGCAAGATTCAGGCGGTTTTCTATGCTCAGATTCTCGAGCGCCGGCTCCAGCCTGACATTGACGGACTCCGACTCATGGTCAGGCTCAAACCAGTACCGCACAACTTTGAAGTTCATCAGCAGCGCATTTGGTGCAACGTTGTAAGCTCGCAATGGTTGTTTGTCGAATGCCGACGGGTCGTAGTCGCCGACGTCGAAATAACTGTCGTCGATGAGCAGGGCACCATCGATCTCGCGCACCCCGGCAAAACGAATATCCCGCAATAACTGCCAGACGCGCTCCGTTACCAGGAAAGGGTCGCCATGTCCTTTGATCAACAAATCGCCTTGCAATCGGTCGCCTTGCATTTCTCCTTGTGCGTATACGTCGGTCTTCCAGCGATAGGCCGGTCCAAGCACGTCCAGCGCCACCAGTGTCGTGAGAAGCTTGATTGTCGACGCCGGATTCCGTGGCGCATTCTCTAACCATCGCAGAACAGGCTCGCCGGTATCGACATCCTCCACATAGATACTCAACGTCTCATTAGGGACCTGCCTCAATTTCAACACGCTGCGAATACCGGCCGGCAGCTCCGCGCCGGCAGCATGGCCCGTTGCTGCTGCTATCAGGCAAAGCCAAATGGTCGTACAAATCCTTCTCATAGGGTGGCCCTTATCCGTCGCCAATCAATTTGCATTGTGAGTGTCTGTTGCCGGCAAGTGTCGTTCGAGCGCGCGGCTCGCCGCGCGATGAATCGCCCAGGTCAACACGACGATCGCCGTGATACCAGCGCCGGCGATCCAGTAGCCTAGATCCGACGGGGTGGCCTCGCCCGACAGAATTTGACCGAGGTCCCGCGCCAGGGTGCCCAGGTAAACATAAAGGGCGACTGCCGGCAGCATTCCTACCGTCGTCGCGATGAAATGTGTCCCGGACCTGACAGTGGTAATCCCATAGGCGTAGTTCAATACATTGAATGGAATAACCAGCGACAATCGTGTCAGCACGACGATCAGGAACGCCTCATCCCGCAGGCCTTTTTCGATCGCTTTGAGTCGCTGGCTGGCCTGGACTTTTTGCTCGACCCAACGTCGTGCACCTTTTCTGCCCGTCAGAAACGCAGCTTGCGCACCTGCGGCAATACCGAGCAGTGCAAACAAGAATCCCGACACAGGGCCGAACAGAAATCCCGCGATCATCATTGAGCCAGAACCTGGAACGAACATAACGGTCGCGACGATAACGGCGACAACATAGGTCGCCGGTCCCGCGACAGGGTGTCGTTGTGCCCACTCCACAACGACCGCGATCCACTCCGCGAACGGCAAGGCGTACAAGCCGTAGACGAGGCCAGCAAATACAGCGGCCAACGCCAGTCGGTTAATCAGGGTTCTCGCTGCCGCGCTCATTTTTGCGATGGCCGTTTGATCTTCAGCGTTCGAATTCGATCGGCAAGGGTGGTGGGTCGCACTCCGAGCAACTCGGCGGCGCCTCCGCTGCCCGATACTCTCCAATTAGTCTGTTGCAACGCGTTAATGAGATTGGACTTCTGGAACTCCTTCATCTCTTCGTCCGTCAGCACGTCAGCATTCACTGTTTCGCTGTCGGCCTCCGCAGCAGCTTCCTCCCTGAGGTCAGGCATCGACAAGTCCAGACGCAATACCTTGCCCTGCGAAAGAATGACTGCACGCTCAATCACGTTCTTGAGTTCACGTATGTTTCCTGGCCAATCGTAGGCCCGAAGATTTGCGGTTTGAGCGCGCGTTAACGTCAGCGCTTCGCGCCCAAAGTCTTTACAGGTCTGTTCGAGAAAATGCTGCGCCAATTGGACAACGTCATCACCGCGGTCACGAAGCGGCGGCACGTGAACCGGAAAAACGCTAAGCCTGTAGAAAAGGTCTTCACGAAATACACCGTCAACAATCAATTGCTCCAGGTCGCGATTTGTCGCTGCTATGACACGTACGTCGACTGATCGCGTTACATCGTCACCGACCCGTTCAAATTCGCTTTCCTGCAAAACACGCAATAGTTTTCCCTGTAACTCAAGCGGGATCTCTCCGACCTCATCAAGGAACAACGTCCCGCCATCAGCGAGTTGAAAGCGGCCGATACGGTCACGATGCGCGCCCGTGAAAGCGCCCTTCACATGCCCAAAAAATTCGCTTTCGAATAGCTCTTTCGGAATGGACGCACAGTTAACTTTGACTAACGGCCCCGCTGCGCGCGGAGAGCGCATGTGAATTGCGTGCGCCACCAGCTCTTTGCCGACCCCGGACTCGCCTTCCACCAGCACGCTCGCGGGTGTCTCGGCCACAGCTTCGACGCGCTTCAGCATGCGGCGCAATGCTGAGCTCGTACCAACGATTCGCCCGAAATTCATCGCGACATTGACTTCCTCGCGGAGGTAGTCGCGTTCACGTTCGAGCTCCTCACGCAAGCGCGCGTTCTCCGCGAGCGTGCGGCGCAGTTTTCGTTCTGAACGATTGCGCTCCGTTACGTCCTTCGACGCGACCAGCATGTGGTCGATTTCGCCATTGTCATCATGATGTGCAATCGCTGACATGACCAGGTCGATAACCTGTCCGTTCTTGGTGACCATCTGTCTTTTAAGATTGTTGAACGCCCCCTTCTTGATCAGATCCTTCAGGCGGCCGTCGGCGTACTGCTTGCGATCAGCGGTACTAAAAAAGTCAGTAATGGGGCGACCGACTACTTCTTCCCTCTCAAAGCCCAGCTTCTGCAACCAATGGTCCGTGACCGTGACAATAAGACCGTCATCGCCGACCGTATGCAACATGGCTGGCGTAGAGCGATACAGGGTGCGGTACTTGAAATTTGCCCTTGCCTGATCGGAAATCTCGGCGTACATCGCGACGGTGCGCAGATACTGGCCCTCGCGATCGACTTCGATAAACGCATTGGTCAGGCAATCAACCACCTCGCCCGATTTCGTGACAAAGCTGACGGGCTTGTTTTCAAGCTTGCCTGTGCGTCTCAACGCCGGACGCAACTCCTTTTGCACACGCTCGGCACTCTCGGGCGTCGCGAACTCGTCTGGACGGTGGCCGACCATGTCATCCCGTTCGTAGCCAAGGCGCATCAGCATGGCGTCATTCACATCGAGGTAAACGCCGTCTTCGGCGATTGAGGTCGCCATGACCGGGGCCTTGCGGAAAAGCCATTGATAGTCGTCGGGGGTGATCATCGGCGCATGATATACGAAATTTCGTAAATAGTCTTACGGTTTTTCGTTACTTACGGTTTTTCGTAAGCCAGGCTGCCGCTCTACGCTCTTGTTTTATAAGGACTTGTTAAGTTGGCACGGCTTATGCAGTAGGTAAAAGCAGATAGCGGCGATTTAGCCGTACATATTTTTTGATTTTCGACGCAGCCAGTGCTGCCCGAATTCGCTTAGGGACAAGATGATGAAAACCAGGAATATCGAAAACAAGCTCGCGCTGTTCGGCGCGCTCATAGTATTGATCGGCGTGTCGGCGGCGGCAACGTCCGCTCTCGCGGCGGAGCCGATCGATGAAAGGACAACGACGGTCGCTGCGAAACGCGATGATTTGGCTAACGTGACGATTCGTGGCGCACGTAAGGCAAACGCCGAGTCCGCCAAAGAAGCGGCCGAAGCGATCGAAGCCGAGACCACGCTCGAACTTGAAATGCAGCTTGGCGACCTTATTTCTACTCTGATCGCAGGCACAGAGTAAGCACTCGACGAACCCCCTCCCGCGGCGTGCCGGCCCGTTCTCTCTCCCCCTTTTGAACTGGCAGGCGGCCCCGGGAAACAAGCTGGATGGGAATCCGGCTTAACGGACCAGGACGGTCCGGCGGCAGCCCCCTGCCGTTATCCTATAAGGTGCCGGAGACCGCTCCGTGTCGGAACGGCCCACTGATTCAGGCTTTGAATTCAGTTCTTCGGCGCCTTTCTTTTTTTAGTCTGCTACTCGCCGCCTGTGGTCATCGGCACGATTGCCACGCTCTTTCGAGTTGCGACTGCTGATCGTCTCACGCAGTTTCTTGAGCCACATGCGTGCCCACGTGAACTCGATACTCAGAATGGTGAGACCCACAGGGATTACGACAATCGCGGGTCCTGGTGTCACGATCATGACCAGGCCAATCAACAGCACGGTCGCGCCTACGGTCGCGACGACAATGCGCCGGGCCGCTTTGTAAGTGAAGTGCACCGCTCTCTTGATCAATACCTACTCCACAGTTCTTGATTTCGCGGTGCCTTAACGTAGCCTTGGCAAGATGAATCGATTGGCAGTTTCGGCACTATTTGCGGGGTCCCTGTGCATTGCTACGGCGGTTGCCACGGCTGATGACGTGCTCACCCTACATGCTACTGAAGCCAATACACAAATATCACCTCGTAATCCAGGCCAAGCGCAAGCCGTTCTTCCAGCACTCGACGTAGAGGTCATTGCCGAGTTCAACTGTGCGCCGGGCGCTACGGCCGAGTCCGTTACCTTCAGCGTGGCTGACACGCACATTCGCTTCGACGCGTCGGAAATTGACGATACGACGACGCTCAAAACCTCCCTGCACGTGCCCGCAAGCCAGATTGTGCCAATTTCGTCAGCCGATTTCTGTATCGACGGTACACCATTGGAGATTGTGGAGCTGCTATTGCCCGGCGTCACAAGCGCACAGGTGTCGCTACACTGCCGCAGCGAAACAACGTCGTCCGTGCATTTTGCCAGTGTTGCGCTACCGCTCCGACTTCGCTGCGAGCCTGACGAGATTCAGAGCTCTTCGACCGACAAGTGAGCGTCGAGAAATTCGAGGGTCCGCGCCCAGGCATCGTCAGCCGCGCGCGCGTCGTAACTAGTGCCTGTCGGATTCCCAAACGCATGGCCGACACCCGGATACACGTGAATCTCGTGATCTTTTCGCAGTCGCTGCAGGGCAGCTTCGAACGCCTTGACCGAGGCAAGTTTGATGCCTTTGTCGTCGGCCCCAAACAGACCCAAAATAGGGGAATTGACAGGACGAAGCTTGTCCTCGTCGTCAGTCACCTGACCGTAATAGATCACGCTGGCATCGAGCTCGTCTGGAAACAACTGGGCAGTATTAAGCGACCAGCCGCCCCCAAAACACCAGCCGAGTGATCCGACTCTGGGCGCTCCCGCCGTGTCGCTAACGAATTTGTAGGCATCACGGATGTTGTCGTTGGCTGACTCTGGATCTTCAACCACCGACAGCATTAGATTGCGGGCTTCCGCGGGCGTTGCCGCTGTGCGGCCGCCGTAAAGATCGACAGCCAATACAATGTATCCTTCCGCCGCAAGTCGGTCGGCCATCATCCTGATATTATCGTTAAGTCCCCACCACTCGTGAATCATGATGACGGCGGGCAACGGCTCAAACATATCTGCAGGTGCGACAAAATAGCCGTAAACCAGCTCATCGCCCATTTCTGCGTAAGGCATGTTTTCAGAAATCACCGCCCGCCCGGGTGCCGTCCTCGCGCCCGGGCTGGCTGCGGTCGTGTCATTGGCATGCTCTCTCGCCATCGCATCGGCGTTGGCGCGACCGGCGGCCTTGTCGTCGTCTTTATCGCCTAATCCACACGCGCCAAGTAAAGCACCACAGAAGACCAGCGCTGCGATGATTCCGGTGTTGCGGAGTCTGACTATGAACATTCGACTATCCTGCAGTATTCTCGTTTTTGGGTTGGGACGCTCATGGACCTTTCCCGTACCGGCGCTAGTGTAATCCAAATCATTCATCAGGAACTAATATGAGTTTGCTCGCGGAAACCCTAATTTACTTGCTCGCCGCTGTTATAAGCGTTCCAATTAGCAGGCGGCTTGGATTCGGCTCAGTACTTGGATACCTTGCTGCGGGCATCATTATCGGTCCGTTCGGGCTGGCTTTCGTCTCGGACGCTGAGCACATCCTGCATTTTGCCGAGCTGGGCGTCGTGTTCCTTTTGTTCATCGTGGGCCTGGAGCTCAAGCCGTCCCGACTCTGGGTCATGCGCCGTATGGTTTTTGGCCTGGGCGCTTCGCAGGTGTTTGTGAGTGCCGCGGCAATCAGTGTAATTGCGTGGGCGCTGGGACTGGCCGCCAATGCGGCGATCGTTGTCGGACTCATTCTGGCACTGTCGTCCACGGCATTCGTGTTGCAAATGCTCGCGGAGAAGAAACAACTTGGAGCGTCCCATGGGCGCGCCGCTTTTTCGATACTGCTTTTCCAGGATCTTGCCGCGATCCCGTTGATCGCTATGCTGCCGCTACTCGGCGCAAACGCATCCTTCGACGACGGCATCAACTTTTCGCAGGTCGGTCTTATGATCGCCGCAATTGCAGGATTGATCGTCGGCGGGCGACTGCTGCTAAGACCCGTACTCAGGATTGCCGCACAGTCGGGTATACCCGAGATATTCACAGCAACGGCATTACTCGTCGTCATTGGCAGCGCTTTGTTAATGCAGGTCGCGGGCATGTCGATGGTCCTTGGCGCATTTATCGCGGGAATGCTACTGGCGGACTCCGAATACCGCCACCAGCTCGAAGCCGACATCGAGCCCTTCAAAGGACTGCTGCTCGGCCTGTTTTTCATCGCGGTCGGCATGATGGTGAATATCGGTCTCCTGCTCGAGACTCCCACCCGAATCTTCCTGATTGTTGCATTGCTCATGGCCGCAAAAGCGCTCGTGCTTTTCCCCCTGGCGCGCCTCTTCGGAATGTGCGACAGGCGCGCCGCACTCAAGCTGGCAGCCGTACTTTCCCAGGGTGGTGAATTTGCTTTCGTGCTTTTCGGCATAGCCAGAGCCGAACAAGCCCTGGCGCCGGGCTTGGTCGACGAACTAATTCTCGCTGTCGCCGTATCGATGATGATGACACCACTCGTCTTTGGGCTAACCGAGCGTCTCGGCAGCAAGGCGGTCAAAGCGACAGAGCCGGATTACGACATGCCGGAAAATGAACACCACGAAGTACTGATCGCGGGATTTGGACGCGTCGGACAAATTGTTGGCCGCCTCCTCAGGATCGTTGACAAACCGTTTACCGCGCTCGAGAGCGATTCCAACCAGGTTGATTTTGTTCGCCGCTATGGCGCGACGGTGCACTACGGAGATGCCTCGCGTCTCGACCTGCTGCGCGCGGCAGGCGCGGAGCATGCGAAAATCTTTGTACTCGCGATATCTGACCTGGACCAGTCAATTCGCATCGCGGAAGCCGTAACGCGACATTTTCCTCACCTCAAAATTATCGCCAGGGCGCGTAACCGGCGGCACGCGCACAAGCTCATGGACTGTGGCATCGAACATATCTTTCGCGAGACATTACTCTCCAGCCTGGCTATGACGGAGCTTGTTCTGACGAACCTGGGACGGTCCAGTGAAGACGCACAACACGTTATCAACGCTTTTTGCGAGCGGGATGCGAAGCTCTTGATCGAGCAACACGCGATACACGATTCGGAAGAAAAACTGATTCAGTCGATCCAGGAAACAGCGGCCGAGCTCGAGTCGTTGCTGCGCGTTGACTCACGCGCATAGCTACCATTCGTCGTCGTCCCATTCCTTTAGTTTGCTCTTATCAACTTGCTGCCACTGTTCTTCACTGAGCCGAATGTACTGCAGTACTTTGGCGATAGTGTAGACAATGACCAATGCAATCATAATCAGCAAAAAGATCAGGCCATTCGGCATCAAACGCATCCCTCAGAATCCTGAGCGGATAGCTTAACACCAGGGCGCTACTGGATGATGCCCGAAAGCCTTTCAGTTCAGGGCGTGGTAGTGTTTCGGCGTGAACCCCGGAAACACCAAGTCGCCTGATGCGCAACTAATAGACATTCGAAACGCGACAATCTGGCGCGGCAAAACGCGCGTCTTCAATGACTTTGACCTCACAATCGACCAGCACGAACGAGTCGCGATTCTGGGACCTAATGGATCTGGCAAGTCGACGCTTTTGAAAACGCTCAATCGCGAACTCTACCCGGTAGAGAAAGCGGACAGCTGGGTTCGCATACTGGGTCGGGATACCTGGAATGTCTGGGAACTTCGCCAGCACATTGGGGTGGTGTCACCAGACCTGCAGCAGCGTTATACACCGACGATGACCGCGCTCGAAGTCGTTGTGTCCGGATTCTTTTCGAGCATCGGCATTCATGGCACGTTGGCGAAGCTCGTTAACAAAGAGCAGAGAGACGCCGCCATCGAAACGTTGGGCGAGCTCGGCATCGCGCCACTGCGCGACACACCGCTAGGATCCATGTCGACCGGGCAACAGCGTCGCTGCCTGCTGGCTCGCGCCCTGGTGCATCAGCCAGACACCCTGATTCTCGACGAGCCCACGGCAGGTCTCGACTTCGCAGCCAGCTTCGACTATCTGCGAAGACTCCGGCACCTCGCGGATCGCGGGCGAAATATCGTAGTCGTAACCCATCACCTCAATGAAATACCACCCGAGGTCGACCGTGTAGTGCTATTGCAGGACGGCCGCATCGCGGCCGATGGCCCGAAAGACGCCGTGCTGACCGCTCTGCAACTAAGCGATGTCTACGAAACTCGCATTCGTGTTGCAAAAATTGACGGCTACTATCTCGCCTATCCGGGCTGAGGGCGTGAAAACGTGACCTGATACGGTGCGCGAATGCGCGAACAGGCATAATCTATAGCTCATGTTGACACTGGCAAGAACAATCCCGACCAGCGCGCCGCTGGTCACGCTCCCGGCCCTTGCGGCGGATGCCGAAGTCCAGACCGGGATTACGAGTGTCGGCCCGGCAATGTTCATCTTCACGATCGCAGGAGCCTTGCTCTTGACGCTCGTTTTTCGTTCGACAGCCAACCACGTCGCTCGCTTTTTCACGGCGCAATTAGGTCAATGGCGAATCAGGAAGGCACTCGACAAGCGCAGCCCCGACGTGTTGCATGATTTCATTCTGCCAGGCGCCTACGGTGGGCTTGTCAAGATCGACCACGCCATTCTGACCGCGGGCGGAATACTCTGCATTCAGACCAAGCACTACAACGGCATCGTCTTTGGTGGTAAAGACGAAGCACAATGGACCAATGTCGACGGCGTCAAACGACGCCGCTTTTTGAACCCGATGATTCAGAACGAGGGGCGCAGTCGCGCGCTGCGACAAGTCGTGCCCGACGTGCCGGTCGCCAACCTGGTCATCTTTACAGGCTCGGTCGATTTTACGTCAGCTCCGCCAAGCAGTGTCATTCACGTCCGAAATCTCGAGAGCTTTGTCGCCAAGTATGTCTTTGGTCCCAGCAAGATAAAGGACTGGGATGCCGTGTGGCTGACCGTAAAGGCCGCTGCACTGACTGATGAAGAATCTCGCAAAGATTTACAGGCTCAATTGACGTTCACCTGATGCGACATTGCACGCTACGGTCCGACCGATGATTTATACTCGGTTGCGATCTAATGCCCTGAGGCGTGCCGCATGGAAGACGTTGGATATCTGATTTCATCACCGATCGGTGTGCTCGCAGTACTCTGCAGTATTGCGGCGTTCTTTTTCCTGTTTGCGCAGGTGAGCCAAGCCAGGCTCTTTAACTACCTTCCACCGCTGCTATTCATCTACGCGACGCCTGTCTTTCTCAGCAATATCGACTGGACACGCGGCGATAAGGTGACGCACATCATTCCAAGTGATTCGATCATCTACACGGGACTAAGCCAGTACGCGTTGCCGGTATTTATTGTATTGATGCTAATCAAGGTCAACGTGCCCGCCGTGGTCCGCGTCATGGGCAAAGGTGTGCTCGTCATGCTTATGGGCACAACCGGCGTTGTGGTTGGCGGTGTCGTCGCCTACCTGGCCGTGCACAGCTGGTTATCGGACGATGCCTGGAAAGGATTCGGTACTCTTGCGGGTAGCTGGATAGGCGGCACGGCCAATATGCTCGCGACCAAAGAGATGCTGGGTGCATCCGACGCGCAGTTGGGGCTGGCTGTTATCGCTGACAATGTCGTGTATGTCGTGTGGCTGCCGATATTGCTCATGTCGCGCGATTTCGCTGAAAAATTCAACAAGTGGGCGCGCGTGCCCGCTGACCGCCTGGCGGCCATGGATGAGGCCGCGGAGTTGCACGTTGAAGACGACACAGCGCCCACGATGTCGCAGTACCTCTATCTTGCGGCAGTCGTCTTCGGTCTGGCCGCTATTGGTCACGCGTTGGCGCCGGCCTTCTCAGGCTGGATCGCCTCCGCGTCGCCGCAGCTCGCAGGCATTTTTTCAGAGACGACGACGCGCATTCTCCTCGTCACTACGCTCGCGCTGGTACTTTCGACAACGCCCGTATCGAGGCTGCCCAATGCGACCGCGATGGGCACAGCCTTGGTATACATTTTTGTCGCGGGCATGGGCGCGCGCGCATCCGTTGCGGGTCTCGCCGAGGCACCCGCATTCGTGCTGGGCGCATTCATCTGGATATTCATCCACGGGCTGTTTTGCCTGGCCGGCGCATGGATATTTCGTGTAGACGTACACAGCGTTGCCATAGCATCCGCCGCCAATATTGGTGCGGCGGCGTCTGCACCTATCGTTGCGGCTCACCATCGCCCGAGCCTGGTACCTGCATCAATACTGATGGCATTGCTAGGCTACGCGCTGGGTAACTATCTCGCGCCGCTCACCGGCCAGCTTGCGAGAATCGCCGCGGGGCAGTAGCGATGTGGAGACGGCGCGTGAAACGTATTGCAGTTTCCATTGTCGCGGTTATTGTCGTCGGCGCCGCTGTTGTTGCGTGGCTCTGGAGCGATCGTCCCGATCTCGACAGTATTAGGTGGCCCGCACCGGCCGTCGCTTCCGCAGCTGTTACGGACACAGTGGTCGTCACATGGCTCGGCGTGACTACGTTGCTGTTTGACGACGGCGAAACTCAGATCTTGATCGACGGCTTTTTCTCGCGTCCATCACTCGCCGATATTGTATTGAACCGACCGATAGAGAACGACGCGGCCATGATCAACTACGCATTGGACGAATATCGGATGCGCAGACTGGCTGCGATAATTCCTGTCCATTCGCATTTTGATCACGCCATGGATGTCGGCGCCATCGCAAATCGTACAAGCGCGTCTGTGCTAGGTTCCGAATCGACCTCAGCCGTTGCCCGCGGTGCCGGCGTGCCGGAAGACCAGATAACGGCCGTCATTCTGAACAAGCCGTACGAATTCGGTCGATTCACCGTCACACTACTGCCGTCGCCGCATGCGCCGATCGCCTGGCGTGGGTCTGTGCCAATACCCGGGACGATTGATGCGCCATTGGTCGTGCCGCAGCCCATTAGCGCCTGGCGCGAGGGCGGCAGCTTCACGATTGTGATTACGCATCCGGACGGAACCACTATCGTGCACGGTAGCGCAGGACTCGCCGATGACTCGCTAGGGAAAGTAGCAGCGGATGCCGTAATGCTTAGCGTAGGCGGTCTCGAGAGTCTGGGCAGGGACTACGCCGAGCAGTACTGGCAATCCCTGGTAACGGCGACAGGCGCGCGCAGTGTCTACCCGATACATTTCGATGATTTCACCAAACCGTTTGGCAAGATTGTGCTGGGTCCGAAGCTCCTCGGCGATTTCGCAACCACGACGACCTGGTTTGAGGCATTTCGCGACCGCTGGGACAATGATGCGAAGTTGTTTATGCCTGAGTTTGGACAACCGATCGCAATTTACGCGCAACCCTTTCCAGAAGCCTGACCTGGCCTCAAATCGCGCAACAATTCGCGACCGTCGATGAGTGCTTCTTTGCGCGCCCGGCTGAGCTTTTTGACGCGATATTCCAATGCCGACGCCGCTGCCCGATCACCGACCTCCTCGACGAACTCCAGTTGCAAAGGACCTTTCCCCCTGAGGAATTTGGCGCCTCTTGCGCTGGATTCATGCTCGGAAACTCTCCGGCCAACATCCGCTGCAATCCCGGTGTACAATGAATTATCCGCGCAACGCAGGATATAGACGCTAAATACGGCGCTGTTCATAGTCGCAACTTGTCAGGCGTTGCCACCAACAAGCGTGTCGCCGAAGACGCGAAATACACCCGCCTCTATACTTTCGAGGTTTTCGGTCGTTTCCGCATAGGTGAGCACGATCTCCGTCGCACCATCCAGCGACTCAGCCGGTTCGTGCAGACGTAATGTAAGGACGTTGCCTGTCATCGTTGCTTCGCGAATCAGGTCATGGCCGCCGAACTGCTGTTCGTTAATCTCAATATAGATAGACTCGTCGAACTCTTCGTCGACAGTGCGCATTAACAACAGGTAGTCCCTGATATCGCCCTCATCCGTGGTCTTTGCAAAGAACAGCATCGTCGCATTTTCGCGGACGTCAAAAGCGACTGTGTCGTACTGGCGGCTATCTGTCATTGGACTCTCGATTGTTCAAGCGTCTGTTGTATCAGTTCGTCCTTCTCTTGCCAAATCTCACCGAGCCAGCGATGGACCCTGCGCCGGAACTTCCTGTCCAGTTCGTAGTCTCCGGATAACAGCCACTCCTCGATGGGCCGTACCTTGACATCAATGATTGCGGGCACATGCCCGCCGCAGCACATATCCCAAAACCTCGCCGCGCCGTTCGGATACACCACGGTGACATCGAGAACAGCGCCGAAAAGACTACCCATCGACGACATTGCGATGGCAAACCCGCCTGCTCGCGGCGTTAACAGGTGTTGATAGGGTGAATTTCTTTTCTTGCGCTTCTCCGCGCTGAAGCGCGTCCCCTCCACAAAATTGATGACTGATGTCGGCGTGTGGCGAAATTTCTCGCAAGCCTGTCGCGTCCTTTTCAGGTCTTTGCCCTTCATGTGTGGGTTCTTCGCCAGGTACGACGGTGAAAAGCGTTTCATGAACGGCATGTCCATTGCCCACCAGACGATGCCCAGCATGGGAAACCAGATTAGCTGTTGTTTGATAAAGAACTTCAAAAACGGTATGCGCCGGTTGAAAACCTTTTGCAACAGCTGGATATCGACCCAGGTTTGGTGATTGACCATGAGCAGATACCATTCGTCTTTAGTAAGATTCTCCAACCCGCGCGCCTGCCAGTCGATTGACCCACCGGCGTATAGAATGGCCGAATTGATGCTAACCCAGTTCTCGCCAATCGCCATTAATACGCGTGTGATACCACGTCGCAGCGATGGCAAAGGCACGACAAGTTTAACAATGGCCAAAACAAAGATAGGTACGAACCAGAAGATCGTATTTATCGTAAAGCCTGAAAAAACGAGGACGCCGCGAAGATGGCATAGTAGTACTTTCACAGGCGGCGCTGTCGGCAAAATGCTCCTCGCATTCTAGCCCGAATCTGTCGCGCTTGGCGCGATGTTGCTCTGCTTGCTGCGCCCCCGCCGGTGCAGTACCGTGAATCCATGACCATCCGTGACTCCTCGCGCTCCGCAGTTTTGCTTTTGATTAGCATTACCATGATCGTCACCGCTTTCTTCGTCGACCCGATAGCGCAGGATCCAGCCTATCATCGCTTTGTCGATCAACGCGACTTTCTCTCGATACGCAATTTCCTGAACGTATTCTCGAACCTGCCTTTCGCAGTCGTCGGCGTCATTGGATTGCTCTTCGTCAAACGTCATGGCGCGACCATCGTGCCGGACGCACAAGCGGCGTGGCTGGTGTTTTTCATTGGCATCTTTCTGACCGCTTTCGGTTCCGGTTACTACCACCTGGATCCCAACAATAACACGCTGATTTGGGATCGGCTGCCGATGACAATCGGATTCATGAGCTTCGTTGCGATCGTGATCGGCGAGTATTTGTCTGCCCGCGGCGCTAAGATAACATTAGTGCCTCTACTGATAATCGGCGCCGCAACCGTGTTCTACTGGGCTCATACCGAAGCACTCGGTCGCGGCGATTTGCGTGCCTATGTCGTCGTGCAGTTTGTGCCGATGTTGCTGATTCCGCTGGTTATTCTGATGTACCACGAGAAGAGCGATCTCGGTCGCTACGTCGGCTGGATGATGGCCTTCTACATTGCTGCGAAAGTCTTCGAATTCTACGATCGACAGATCTACACTGCGGGACAGCTGCTTAGCGGGCATACGCTTAAGCACGTATTTGCATCAATGGCGCCGGCGAGCATTCTTTACGGCCTGATGCGACGGCGCTACCATGCGGCGCGCCCACACACCCCACGGATTAGTTCGCGATGACAACTGCAAAACGAATCGACGGAAAGGCCAAAGCCGAACAACTGGCCGAATCCATCACACAGCAGACCGCCGCTCTGCTCGACGAGCATGGCATTAAACCCGGACTCGCTGTCGTTATCATCGGCGAAGACCCTGCAAGCCAGGTGTACGTTCGAAATAAGAAGCGGCGCGCCGAGTCCTGCGGTTTCTACTCGGTTCAACATACGTTGGCCGAGGATACGTCGCAGACCGATGCGTTGTCGCTTATCGATGAGCTCAACAACGACGCGGCTGTTCACGGCATTCTTGTGCAACTCCCATTGCCCGACCACCTCGACGAACAGATAATTACGCAGGCCATCTCGCCGACGAAGGACGTGGATGGTTTCCATTTCGTCAACATTGGCAAACTCACCGCCGGTCATACAGCGGATGCCTTCGTGCCGTGCACGCCCGCGGGCTGCATGCTCATGATCGAGGATGAGCTCGGCCCTGATCTATCGGGCAAGAACGCCGTAATCATCGGCCGTTCCAACATTGTCGGCAAGCCGATGGCAAGCCTGCTGATGCAACGCCATGCAACAGTAACGGTAACGCACAGCCGCACCAAGGACCTTCCGGCGGTCGTCCGCAACGCGGACATTCTCGTCGCCGCGGTTGGCAGGCCCGAGATGGTAAAAGCCGATTGGGTAAAACCGGGTGCGGTAGTAGTCGACGTTGGCATAAATCGCGTTGAGAAGACGATTGATGGTGAAACCAAGTCTCGTCTGACGGGCGACGTCGATTATGACGACGTTTGCACAGTTGCCAGCGCGGTCACGCCAGTGCCCGGCGGAGTGGGACCTATGACCATCACCATGCTCATGTTCAACACCTTGCGTTCGGCACGGCTGTCGGCCGGATTGGACGCCTAGATCACCGCAGTTGCGCGCAATTCACTAACCTCTTTCTCCGAAAAACCTGTTGCGCCCAGCACCTGTTCAGTATCCTGGCCGAGCGCCGGGGGCGGCGTCAAAATCTCTGCCGGTGTGGCACTGAACCGAGGGGCCGGCGCCGACTGCGTAATGCCGTCGACCGATGTGAACGAACTGCGCGCTTTGTTATGTGCGTGCGCGGGCGCCTCGTCAAAATCCAGTACAGGCGCGAAACAAGCGTCACTCCCCTCCAGCAAATCACACCACTCCTGCTGCCTGCGTTTTTTTTACGATCTCGGCGATTCGCGTTTTGAGCGTTGGCCATCGCTCTCGATCAAACTGCTGTGAGAAATCCGGGTCGTTATCGAGCCCCAGTTTATCGAGTAAAACCGCTTAGAACTTTGGCTCCAGAGCGCCCCAAGAGATGAATTTGCCGTCGGCGCACTCATAACAGTCGTAAAAGTGTGCCCCACCGTCGAGCGCGTTGCATTGTCGCTCGGCGCTCCACGTGCCTTCCCTGAACATTCCGTAAAGCAGCATCGTCGCCAATGCCGAGCCATCCGTGACGGCGGCGTCGACGGCGGCGAATCCGCGCGTCCGCCATAAAAAAGTGCGCCCGACAAGGCCATGTAGTTCAGTTCGTGCCCGGCAGCATGTGACAACGGGCCGTCCTGGCCCCAACCCGTTACGCGACCGTAGACAAGCTTGGAATTGGCCGCCAGACAGGCATCCGGACCAAGCCCCAGTCGTTCCATGACACCCGGGCGAAATCCCTCGATCAGGCCGTCCGCACTCTTCAACAAACGTAATGCCGCGTCTTTCCCCGAAGCCTGTTTGAGATCCAGCGCTATAGACTTATTGCCACGATTGACGAGTAGGTATTCTGGCGCAAGCATCGGGCCCGACGAGTTCTCATCGCCCGACTTCCTCTCGACAACGATCACTTCTGCGCCCATGTCCGCAAACAACATGCCGCAGAATGGTCCCGGTCCGATGCCGCCGAATTCGATAATTCGTTGGCCTGCCAGTGGTCCCATCGCGTGCACTCCCGTCTCGAAACCCAGTTCTAACCCAGACTTGGGCTACAGACAATGCCCTGCAAGCGCAATACAAAGTAGAATGCCCCGCAGCGACTTGCAGGACGAGAAAATGGCACAACGCGGTGAGAACTTTCGCACCATCTGGCTGAAACCCGATGATCCCACGGTAGTACAGATTATCGACCAGCGCTTGTTGCCACATGAGTATCGTGTACACGATCTCTGCTCCTGGCAAGATGGGCTCGTTGCGATCAATGAAATGTACGTCCGCGGCGCACCATTGATTGGCGCCACGGCTGCGTGGAGTTTGTACCTTGCCGCTCAGGGCGCTGCCGATCCCGCCGCGGCTGTTCGCGAGGCTGCCGAGGCACTGCTTCAATCCCGACCAACGGCCATCAATCTTCGCTGGGCGGTAAACCGAATTATTGCTCTTCAAGAAAACAGCAACACTGACGCCGCATTAGTCAACCTCATTCGTGAAGATGCGCAAGCCATTTGCGATGAGGACATCGAGATTAGCCGTGGAATTGGCGAGCATGGTGTTACTTTGCTCGAGGCCATCGCGAAAAAAAAGTCGGGCGACACCGTCAACGTGCTTACGCATTGCAATGCAGGGTCCCTCGCCACAATCAACTGGGGAACAGCGACGGCGCCTGTCTATTTTGCGAAGCAGCGCGGTATTGACGTCCACGTATGGGTGGATGAAACGAGACCGCGCAACCAGGGATCACAACTGACCGCCTGGGAACTCGCTGCGAATAAGGTCCCACATACTCTGATTGTGGACAACGCGGGCGGCCACCTTATGCAACATGGTGAAGTCGATATCGTCATTACGGGTACGGACCGTACGACGCGATGCGGCGACGTCGCCAACAAGATCGGCACATACCTCAAAGCGCTCGCCGCCGTCGATAATGACATTCCGTTTTACGTCGCATTGCCATCCACGACCATCGACTGGAACTGTCGCGATGGCCTGGATGAGATACCCATAGAACAACGTGATCCGGCGGAAGTCAGCGACATCTATGGCGTGCATGATGGCAAACCCCTGCACGTGCGCACGACGGCGGCGGATACACCCATTAGCAATTTTGCGTTCGATGTAACGCCTGCGCGACTCATCACCGGACTCATCACCGAGCGCGGCATTTGCGAGGCCTCCGAGGCAGGCCTGCTCGGACTGTTTCCCGAAAGAACACGCCATGACGATTGATGAAGGCTATATCAAATACCAGAGCTTCTGGACCAAAGCGCCCGTGCCCGCGGCCGCGGCGGCGGCCACAGAGGAACTTGACACCTGGCGCCAACCGCTGTTTGCGGCCGGCCTCATCGGCCAATACGAAGAGCTCGGAATCGGATACGGCAACATCAGTGTTCGTTGTGGCGAGCCTGGCCAGTTCCTTATCAGCGGCACGCAAACAGGTCACATTGCGAGAACCGACAAGACACATTATTCGCTGGTCACCGCCTACAACACCTATGCCAACATAGTTAGTTCGGTCGGCCCGGTCCAGGCGTCGTCGGAAGCAATGACTCATGCGGCGATTTATGGCCTTGATCTCAATATCGGCGCGATTGTGCACGGGCATAGTCACGTCCTGTGGCAGAACTTTTTGAACAGGCTGCCGACAACGGGCGCTGACGTGGCTTATGGCACACCACAGATGGCGGCCGAATTCCGACGGCTCTTTGACGAAACGGAATTCCGTGATTCAGGACTTGCGGTCATGGCAGGCCACGAAGAAGGGGTGGTCAGCATCGGCGGGACACTTGAAGGGGCAGCAACGAAAATGCTGGCCCTTCTCGAAACGTCAACGAACATCTAGTTGTCGGTCTCAACGACAACCGGCTCAAGAGTAAAGCGAAATGTCCGACAAGACTTGATTCCCGACAGCGCAGCGTCTTTTGACAACGGCAGGTAGGTCGACGCTCGTACAGCACGCATTGCCGGCTTCTCGAAGAGTTGATTAGTACTTCTCCGAACCGCGATGCGGCGCGTTTTACCTTTACGCGTAATCTCGAAACAAACCTGAACCTCACCTTCGATGCGATCACGGCGTGCGACCTTCGGATAATCCGGCATTACGGTGTACGAAGGAACTCGGTCAACGTCATCTTTGGCGAGCGCCAGCTCCTCGATTTGCTGGGCGCCATTTGCCGCAACGCAGGTAAAGAGCAGCGCCGGCATCAAAAACGTCTTCGTTAGCGCACTAGTTGCCCGCATCGCCGTTTGTCTCGTCTTCGAGTTGCTCGCTCGTATCACGTCGGTCGTCGGCCTCGATATTGGGCGTTACGGGCTGCGTCTCGTCGAGATACATGCCTTTGACAATCTTGAGCTTCTTGGAATTCGGCCTAAGCTCCTGTCCTTTGCGGATATCCTCTTCCGCTTCTGCGTAACGTTCAAGACGCATGTAGACCAGCGCTCGGTTATTGTAAGTACGCCAATGCCTGGAATTTCTTTCGAGCACCCAGTTGCAGTGCACAAGGGCCGTTTCAGCTTCGCCGATCAACAAGAACCCGGCACACAGGTTGGAATGTGCGGTTCTCTTCTCCGCGGATCCCTGCGCATGCTCAAGACCCAGCAGGGTAAGACGAACGCCCTCCTCTCCGTCTCCCGCCATGAGAGCGTTGGCGCCGTCGTACATGAAAATATTTTTCGGCCCGATAACGGTTTTCGATTCTTCCGCAAATGCGGGCGGCAGGGCGGACAGCAACAATCCGACCAATACCAGACTATGAAAGCTTTTTCGCCTCGCACTCATTGCAGGAAACTCAATCTCACGCCGCCAGGCCAGGCTCGCAGCAACATCTGACTATCCGCTGATGTAGTGCTCGAGCTGCTCAATCTCTTCCTGCTGATCGGCAATAATTGCCTGCACCAGGTCGCCGATCGATATCATACCAATGACCTCGTTGCCGTCGACGACGGGCAGGTGACGAATTCGACGGTTGGTCATCACTGTCATGCAGTCATTGACGGTTTGATCGGTTTTTGCGGTACAGACGTCGGCTGTCATGATCTCGTGAACCTGCGTCGATTTTGACGATCGCCCTTTTACTATGACCTTGCGGGCGTAATCGCGTTCAGTGACGATGCCTTTTAATTTCTTGCCATCCATGACCAACAATGAACCGATCGAGCGGTCGGCCATCATTCTGATAGCATCGAATACAGACGCTTCCCCTGCAATCGAAATGATCTCCCGTCCCTTGGAATCGAGCAAATGCTTAACGAGTTTCATGCTGCCTCCCTGTTGGCCCAGCGACTAGAACAGTCACCGATTTGCTGGAATTCTAACAGCACCGCGAATTAGGGGCGCACAACAACCCGCCCCCCGGGATTCAGCAGGCCTTTTTCCTAGTTGATTCAGTTACTTAAAGGAAAATTGCCGTACTCAGGAATCCTGCTCGACGCGGCCTCTGACGTTCGAGAAGTGGAATCCGCCGCTGCCGTCATCGACGATGATCAGGTCCCGCTCTACATCGCTAACGTCGATGCCGCCCGAGCCGTCGTCGATCGTGACGCTGCCGCCCACCGACCGCACCTTGATGCTGCCGGATCCATCAACAATGGATACGTCGCCCGACGCATTGGCAACATCGATGGACCCGGAGCCGTCATCGATTTTGACGTCAAGGACGTTCTTGACTTCGATCGAACCCGAACCGTCATCAATTGATATCGCCGCTGATACATCACTGATGTCGATTGAACCCGAGCCGTCGTCTATGCTTACGTTCATGCCGGTTGGCACATTGATCTCAAGATCGATTCGCGCGCTTGATCCTCTGCCGAAAAAACCCTGTTCAAACCACGAGTCCAGCTTCGCGCGGTTGCCATTTCTGTCCAGGCTGAGTCGCATCTTCTTTTCGATGAACTGCTTGGCGTCTTTTTCATCAGCATCGGGTACGACGACCGTTGCAGTGACGATGATGCTATCAAGCCCCGCAACGCCCTTGACGTCCATGTTGCCAGCACCAGCCTCGATGATAATGTCGTCGATACCGTCGGCATCGAGTTTAAGCTCGCGGACATCCGTATATTCGTTCCACGCTGCATTAGCGAAACTCGCCACAAACATGGCCATCACAATGAAACTACGCATCAGAATCTCCCATTGTTTCTGCGAAGCTACAACTTAGACGCGCGGCAAAGCGAAATGGTTGCAATCGCGCCGCGTGCAAGCCGGTTCGCGCTAGCGCGCGTCCTGCCGGTGCTTGTCGAGCCTTTTTTCGAGAGTTATTGCCGGTAACCAGGCGCCCCGCAACATTACGCCATGTATCCTGCGGCTGTTACGAATATCATCGAGGGGATTCGCATCGAGCAACACAAGATCCGCGTCTTTTCCGACCTCGACCGAACCAGTATTGAGACCGAGAAACTCGGCAACCGCGGTGGTGCCAGTCTGCAACGCTTCGAAAGGGGTGAGCCCCGCGGCAACCAGCACGCCGAGTTCCCGGTGCACCGAAAACCCGGGCACGTTGAATACCTGTGGTGCGTCGGAGCCCAGCAGCAGGGGCGCGCCCGATTCGTGTAGCGCAAGAATCAACCTGCGCCGCAGCTCGATTGCAAGCGCCGCAACCTCAGGGTCAAATCCGCGTTCCGTAATCTGTTCCTGTTTCCTCGCAATCCATTTATCCGCCGTTGCCGCGGTCACGTATTTCATTTCCGTACGGCTTTGTAATGTCTCTACAGACACGGCATTCACGCGTTGCTCAATCAGCACCTGGGTCGGCACATTCCAAGTGCCGGCTGCCGCCGTGGCCGCCGCAAGTTCATCGATCTTCGCGGCGTCAGCTTCGGATGCGAGCATCACATCGAAAAAGCCGCCGTAGCCTCCGGAGCGATAGCTATCGGGCGGCAACATGGCGACCAGGTAGCCGTCCAGGTGATCTATGCTTGCCATCCCCAAGCGAAGCACTGTGTCGATACCGGCCGCCACGGGCACGTGCCCGGCATGCGGTATACCGAGTTCGTTAGCCGTCTCGGCGATCGCCACAAATTCCTCGGCACTGAGACCCGGGTGCACCTTGATGAAATCGTAGCCCAGCGCTTCTTGCTCACGCACCTGGCGACGAGCGTCCGCTGCGCCGTCTACCGAGCGACCGTTGAGGGACGGCCCGGATGTCACAAGACGCGGTCCAAATACCTCGCCGTCCATTAGCTGTCGTCGCAGTCCCAAGTGCGACGGCTTTCCGAGCATGCCGCGAATCGTGGTCACGCCATTGGCAACGAACAAATCAAAGTCGCGTTCAAGGTTGGGGGAAGCTGCATCCGGCACATGCGCATGCATTTCACCAAGCCCCGGCATCAGGAAGCGGTCAGTGCCGTCAACCGCTCGTGCGTCTTCAGGAATTCGCGTCTCGTCAACGGCGCCCACAGCGCCGATCACACCGTTCTTTACGATGACTGTTTGTGCGGCAATTACGCCCTCGGCTGACATGGGCACAACGTTGACGTTGACGAACGCGGTCGTGTCTGCGACCGATACGTTCGCACAAACGAACGCGACTATCGCGAGCACCAAATCACGTAACACCGTTTTCATATTGTCACTGTCGCACTTGTGGACCGCACGTGCTCTAGTTTTTCGTCACTGATGTTGCCGCCGCAGATGATAACCACAACATTCTGGCCACGAAGCGTCTCTTTAAGTTGCAGCAAGGCTGCGACGGCGACTCCCGCCGCGCCTTCTATCGTGTTGTGTTCATTTTCCATATACAGCCGCATCGCTGCTGCAATCTGTTCTTCTCCCACCAGGACAAATTCATCAACGATTGCCTCATTGAGGGGAAACGTGATGGCCCCGGCTTCAATGCCGCCCGCCGTGCCGTCGGACAGTGTCGCAAGGCTGGGCAGCTCAACGATGTGCCCCGCCTCAACCGAACGTGCCATAACCGGCGACGCCGCAGGGTGACAGCCGACAATACGAACGCCCGGATTGTGTGCCTTCAGAACGCTGCCGACACCTGCAACCAGGCCGCCGCCGCCAATCGCGACGAGCACTACGTCAGCATCGGGGAGCTGTTCCACAAGCTCGACGCCACAGGTGCCCTGACCGGCGATTACCTGCTCATCGTTGTAGGGCGACAGATACACCTTGCCATTCTGCTCCGCGTATTCGCGCGCATGTTGTTCCGTATCGAGACCGTCTGTGCCGAAAAAAACAATCTCGCCGCCATAACTTCGTATGGCCTCGACTTTTGTCGATGATGTTTGTTCGGGAACGAAAATGACACCGTTCGTCGCGAGCTTCTGCATGGCGCAGGCAACCGCGGCGCCGTGATTGCCACTCGACGCCGCAACGCACCCCTTCGCGCGTTGCTCGTCATCGAGCGTCATGAGACGGTTAGTCGCGCCGCGCAGTTTGAACGATCCTGTCGTTTGCTTGTTTTCGAGTTTGAAGTGTATGTTGGCGTCGAGCATTTCGCTAAATGCGCGCGAGTGCACCAATGGTGTCTCTTTTATCAGACCACGAATGCGCGCCGCCGCTTCACGTGCGTGTTGCGCGGTTCTCTCCAGCTCCGAAACTGGATCAAATCCGGTCGGCGCTGAACGTATCGCAGGCATCCGGGTCACCGCTTTGTAGGCCCGTGCGAAACCATCGCTGCCGCTGCACGGCGGTGCCATGCGTGAAAGATTCCGGCACGACCGTGCCGCGACTCTGTCGCTGCAAGGTATCGTCGCCGATAGCGCTGGCCGCATTCAGTGCTTCGTCAACGTCTCCAGCCTCGAGTATATTTCGAGCTTTGTCTGCACGATTGGCCCAGACACCGGCGAGACAGTCGGCCTGCAACTCCAGGCGCACCGATAGTGCATTGCCTTCTGCCTGACTCAGACGTTGCTTCATGGAATGGACTTGCCCCGAAACGCCGAGCAGATTCTGCACATGGTGCCCGATCTCGTGTGCAACAACATAGGCTTGCGCGAAATCGCCGGGCGCTTTGAATCGACTTCGCATCTGGTCGTAGAAACCGAGATCGATATACGCCTTTTGGTCGGCGGGGCAATAGAACGGCCCCATGGCAGCCTGGCCGAGGCCACAAGCTGATCGCGTTGCGCCTGTAAACATGACGAGCGTCGGCTCCTGATACCGCCGGCCCTGACTGGCGAAGATCGTCTTCCATACATCCTCGGTATCGGCAATCACTACAGACACCATGTCTGCCAACGGATCGTTCTTGAGATCTTCCGCTGTTGGCCGCTTGCCAGTCGTGGACGCGGACTGCCCACCACCCTGCATGCCCTGCAACAGCGGTGTCGGATCGACGCCAAAATACATTGCCACGAGGATCAGTACTATCGTGCCTATGCCACCACCGAGTAATTTCGGCGCCGCGCTTGCACCGCGCCGGTCTTCAATGTTCGAGCTTCGCCTTCCGCCACGCCAACGCATTATCTGCTCCAATCTCGATGGGGCCGCACATTGTCAGACATTCCTTACCTGTTTGACAAATCCTGACTCGCATCACATCTGGCTTTCGATCGGCAGAAAGCTGAGCAATTTGGTCTTGAAACGGCGCCACCATGTGGTTTGTGGTTCGGTGGTAATCACCTCGTCTCCACTTGCCGCATACAACAACCACTGTAATCGGCGCCGCTCTGACAGCTGCAAGCGATAGGCAATACCGGGCAACGAATCCAGTATACTGAGGGCCATTGAGTCCGCCAATTCGGTCGATTCCACGGCCATACCCATTTCAGTGTTCAAATACAGGGACCGAGGATCGAGGTTGAACGATCCGACAAACATCTTCTCGCGATCAACGGTCGCGACTTTCGAGTGCAAGGTGCGTTTCGTCGTAGTGTCCGAGGTTGTCAGATTGGGGCGCAGCTCGTATAGCTCTACACCCTGTTCGAGCAGCGGCTTTCGGTAACGCGCATACACGGCGTGTACGCTGGAATGATTCGTAGACGCGAGTGAATTGCTGATAATCACTACGCGAACACCTTTCCGCACCAGCGAACCGAAGAACTTGACACCGTTATTCTGCGGAACGAAGTACGGCGATACTACGATGAGCTCGGTGGTCGCGCTTGTGACCATCTGCTGCAAATAGACACTCGTAATTGCGGTAGGCCTGGCCAACAACTTGCGAATCTTGTCCGGTCTATCCAGAACCACTGTCGCTTTTGCCGGGACTAGGTCCAGGGTCGATTCGGCGATTTGCACAGCCAGGCTATCGTCTACGCTTTTCAGGAACGCTCCCCCCCTGTGCTGCTCAAGGTAAGTGCGGCCCTGTTGCGTAGAATCTTCCAGCGAGCTATGCGGCACCATGGCGTTGAACGCGTTTATCGGGATTGCTTCCGCTGAGTTCCAGTACTCATCGAAACCGTCCGATACGTCATCAGCGACCGTACCAATAGCCAACAAATCCTCGTCGATGAATTCGTCTTTACCGCCCGACTGGAAATACTCATCCGCAAGATTTCTACCGCCGACGATCGTGACCTGATTGTCGACTGTGAATGATTTATTGTGCATGCGGCGATTCAGAATATTGAAGTTCGCAATGAAACTGATCAGGCGTGAACGGCGCCGCGGAAATGGATTGAAAACGCGCACCTCGATGTTGTCGTGAACGTCGAGTGACAGAAGCCCTGCGTCAATTTCATGGGTTAACGCGTCGTCCATCAGCAGTCGCACCCGCACACCGCGATCAGCCGCCGCAGCCAGGTGCAGCCCGATCAGGTTGCCAGTAACGTCATCGCGAATCAGATAGCTCTGAATGTCGATCGTGCGCTCGGCGCGATCGATGAGGCCCAGTCGCACGCCGAGCGCGTGGCTGCCGGTGTCCAGTCGGTACACGCCACAAGCAGCATTACTCGCGGCCGCCCAGCGCGCCGTCGCGCGTCCAAGCAAGGTGCCCGCGGTATCTGCCTGCTTCCACGAGTCCTCCCGCTGCGGCAGCTTGAAGAACTTGTGATATTTCGCTGGTAGTCGGGTACCGACGAGTGTCGTTAGCATTCCCATTCTTGAGCAACCATATACGGTTCCGGCATTTAACAGAATATTTTTCAGTAACTTGGACTCATTGCACGGTCGCGTCGACTGTGCAACGATGGACTTTCGATTGACAAAGGCACACCTGTCGAAAGACAGCGTCGCAAAACTTCCGGTCTAAGGGTCTTGCCTATGACAGCGGGGTTACCAATACGATAACTCATCGCGATCGCGATGAGCGCTTTGTGTGTCTTTGGCAACTTTTTATTTTCTGCTGGAGATGCCGATGCAATCACCCGGATTTCGCGACACAGGCAGTTTCGTGCGGCCGCCTGCGCGCGCCGCTATCCATACGCCGAATAGCCTGTCCAAATTGAAGCGATGTCTGAATCCGCAAAGCAACATTGCCCTGCCGATTCGAATTCGCGGCGCCGGCAGCGCCTCCACAGATTGCAACGAGAGTACGCAAGGTACGGTGATCCGAACGACCGCGCTCGACCGAATCGTCAGGATCGATGCCTACAACCATACGGTTACGGCCGAGGCAGGCATTCGACTCGGCGCGCTCGTCGCCGCGCTCGCGAGCAAAGGTCTCGAACTCGTTGGCAGTCACGACCAGATGGAACGCACGCTGGGCGGCGCACTGGCCTCGCCCTGCATCGGTCCCGGAATCGGCGACCAGGCTGGCTATCTGTCAAGCCAGCTGCTTAACATGAAAGTAGTCACGGTCAGCGGCAAGGTCATTCCCGTTTCCGCGGAACAACAGCACTTGTTGAGCGCGTTTCGAATGAGCTACGGTATGTTGGGAGTAATCTACGAGGCGACACTTCGCGTACGGCCGGTATCGACATTCTCGGCGAGCCATCGCAGCCTTTCTGTCAACACGTTCGCTGACGTTGCCGATCGTCTGTCCGATAGAAACATCGGTTTGAAAATCTATGTATTGCCACATAGGGACCGCGTCTATTTAGACCTGCGACGGTACCAGGCAGCTCCCGGCAACGCCTACGAAACGCCCTGGCGAATCAAGGATTGGGGCGAAAGCACCGTATTACCGCACGTATTCAAGTCTCTACACCGCGTAATGCCGATCCCGGCCGTACGCTACAAGCTGATCGACAGCATCACAGCGGCGACGCAGGGCCTCGTCAATTCAAAACTGGTGACTGCCGGCAACAACGTCGCCTCCGCCGGGCGACGACGGCGCGACAAACCTCGCAACCTCCTTTATTCAACCTGGTGCTTTCCGGCGACGGATTTCTCGATCGTGATTAAAGCGTATGTCGATTTCTGCCGGCAAAAATTTCAAGACAACGGCTATCGCTGTGACATGCCCGCCGTCGGATTTCGTGTCAGCAAAGATTCCTCGGCGTTGCTTTCACCGTCCTTCGACGAGCCGGTTTTTGCTTTGCAAACGACCTCGACACAACAACGTGGCTGGGACGATTTCGTCATTGATTTGGCGCAATTCGCTGAAAAATGGGGCGGGACGCCGCTGTTTAACCAGACCCGCGCCTTCCGCGCCGAGCACGCGTTGCAGGCCTATTCGACACGACTCGAGTTTTTTCGCCGAATCCGGCACCAGCTTGACCCGGACAAGCGCCTTCTGAACCCGTTTCTGGCACAGTGTTTTGGCTAGGCGGCTACCTCAAAACCACGTTCTGGGCCCTCCGTGGGCGAAACATATCGATACAAACTAGGACTGGTATTTATATATCGAACTGATATTATGCATCGCCCCGATATATGGCGGCGCTAGCTGCCGGATGTGTTCGATATGGATGTGAAAACCGTCTGCCTTGGCATGCTCACCGATGGAGCGGCCTCCGGATATGACCTCAAGAAGCAGTTTGAATCGAGCTTTGGCCATTTTTTCGCCGCAGGCTACGGGTCGATTTATCCGGCATTGTCCGCGCTTGCTGAGCAGGGGTTTGTGAAGTGCGAGCACGTCCCCCAGGAAGGAAAGCCTGACCGCAAGGTCTACTCCATCACGGCGGATGGTCACCAATTTCTCCTCAATGCACTCGGACATACATCGCCGTGTCACAAAGTGCGATCAGAATTCCTGGCGATGATGTGTTTCGCCCATCTCATGAAGTCCGAGGACGTCGAGACCGTTCTCGATAATCGTCTCGACGAAATCGAACGTTACAAGACTATCTTCAACAACATTGAAACAAGTTGTGAACATAACGGGCCGTCTGGCATGAAATTCGTTTTGGGTTTTGGCAAAGCGATATCGGCCGCGACAGAGCAGTACATTAACGAAAATCGGTATCTCCTGGTCGACGAAGCAAAAGAGCGGTCTGCAACGGGCTAGTTGCAGTAGTACCACTGGAAATTGACACGATGCAATTCGACAAGATTAAGCGTTACAAATCCTGGCTGATTTCACTCGGCATGGTTTCCATAGTAGCTATCTGGCTTCTATCGGGGCAGATAGGCAATGACGACGGCACCGAACAAGCTACTGTCTCGGGGCCTGCCGATTCCAACAACAAGAGCGCTGTCCGTGTTCGCACGCAATCGGCCGAAGAGGTCCTGCGGACAATTACCGTTAATGGCAAAACCGCACCTGCCAGAACCGTCAATCTTGCCGCTGAAACCGACGGTCGTATCGTACACATCGGCGCGGAGCGCGGCGCCAGCCTCGAAAAAGACGGTGTCATCATACGCCTTGACCAGCGTGATCGTAGCGCGCGGCTTGCAGAAGCGGAAGCGACCGTCAAGCAACGCGAAGTTGAGTATGGAGGACGCCTTAAACTGAAGTCCGAAAGTTACGTATCGGACGCGCAACTGCAGGAAGCGATTGCGATGCTTGAGGCCGCGAAAGCTGAATTGACGCGCGCACGATTGGACCTGAGTTACATGACGATACGGGCGCCTTTTGCTGGTGCACTGCAAGCGCGCAGCGTCGAGGTCGGTGACTTCGTCAGTCGCGGCGATCCGGTTGCGACCTACGTGGACAATCGGAGGATCATTGTTTCGGCAGATCTCTCCGAGTTCGATGCGCGATTCGTTAACGTCGGAGAATCTGCCGAAGCGAAACTTGCGACCGGCGAAACGGTGCGTGGCCAAATTCGCTATGTGGCGCCTGTAGCCGACGACGCCACGCGCACGTTCGCTGTTGAGCTTGAAGTAGACAATACGGACGGCCTCTTACGTGCGGGTGGCACCGCCGAGCTGCGAATTCCGGCAGAGACGGTTTTTGCGCACCGCATTCCGCCTTCGTTGTTGACTCTCGACGATGCCGGCAATGTCGGCGTGAAAATCGTGAATGACGACGGTTATGCTGAGTTCATTGCCGCAGACATCGCTCTGTCTTCCAACGACGGCGTGTGGCTCGCGGGACTTCCGGAAACAGCGACCATCATTACGGTCGGCCAGGGTTACGTCGCCAACGGTTCTTTGGTCGACGCGGTCCCCGAAGACGACGTCAAAACGGCGATCGCGATTAAGGCGGACAGTACGGTCACCGACTAATGAGTATTATCGATACGGCAATGCGGCGGTCGCGCACCGTAATACTGTCCCTGCTGGTTGTACTGATCGGCGGAATCGTCGCTTACATGACTATTCCCAAGGAAGCGGAACCGGATATCGAGATTCCGGTTATTTACGTCAGCATCGAGCATGATGGCATTTCGCCGGAAGACTCCGAACGATTGCTCGTTCGCCCTATGGAGCAGGAGATGCGCTCGATTGAGGGTGTCAAGGAGATGACGGCGAGCGCCTACGAAGGCGGCGCTAATGTGCAGCTTGAATTCGACGCCGGTATCGACACCAAGCAGGCACTGCAGGACGTCCGTGAGAAGGCCGACCTCGCAAAAGCAAAACTGCCGGGCGAGACCGACGAACCGACTGTTCATGAAGTGAAGATGTCGCGTTTCGATCCGATGTTGGTATTGAACCTCGCCGGCAATGTCCCCGAACGAACATTGACCATGATCGCGAAAGACCTGCAAGAGAAGTTGGAGGCTCTCGGCGGCGTCCTCGAGGTCAACCTGGTGGGCACGCGCGAGGAACTGATGGAAGTTGTCGTCGACCCGCTAGCGATGCAGAGTTACGGTCTCGACCAGGGACAGATCATCGGTTTCATCAGTCGTAACAACCGTCTCGTGGCCGCTGGCGCCTTGCATTCCGATGAGGGTCGCTTCCCCGTCAAAGTACCCGGTGTTCTCGAAAGCGCCGAGGATGTACTCAATATGCCCATCAAGGCCGTTGGCGAGCGCATCGTGCACTTCAAGGATATTGCCCAGGTTCGGCGCACCTACAAGGACGCTGAAAGCGTCGCACGACTGAACGGCAAGCCGGCTCTGGCGATCGAAGTCATACAACGTGCTGGCGCTAACGTTATTGACACGGTTGCTGAAGTGAAAGTGATTGTGGAACAGGAGCGCGCCTATTGGCCGGCTGATATTGACATCGTCGCATCCCGAGACAAGTCGAACGATGTCAATGACTGGCTATCGGAGTTGCAGAACAACGTAATTGCTGCCGTTCTGCTCGTATTCATCGTGATAATCGGCATTCTGGGCATACGCTCTGCCCTGCTTGTCGGCGTCGCGATTCCAGGCAGCTTTCTGATGGGCATACTGGTCATTGGTTCGTTCGGCATCACTATCAACATGATGGTGTTGTTCGCGCTCATAATGGCTGTGGGCATGCTGGTGGACGGCGCGATTGTCGTGACCGAAATGGCCGACCGGCGCATGGCCGAAGGCGAGTCACGGCATGACGCTTATTCGCGCGCAGCCATACGCATGGCGTGGCCCATAATCGCTTCGACCTGCACAACACTTGCTGCCTTCGTGCCGCTCGCTTTGTGGCCCGGAATGTCGGGTGAGTTCATAAAGTATCTGCCCATAACACTAATCGCCGTGCTGTTAGCGTCACTGATAATGGCGTTGTTGTTTGTTCCGACACTCGGCTCAATATTTGGCCGAACTGGCGCGAACACGGCGGAAGCGCGTCGTAATCTCGCCGCTGCCGAAACCGGTGATCTCGATTCGGTAACTGGTTTCACGGGTCGCTACGTGCAATTCCTGAAACGATCGTTGACGCATCCTTGGCTCAGTGTGGCGACCGTGTCAGCTCTATTACTTGGCATTTACGTTGCGTTCATGTTGTTTGGCAAGGGCGTCGAGTATTTTCCTGATGTCGAGCAACCCTTCGGTATGGTCGATATTCGCGCCCGTGGTGATTTGTCGACAGACGAACGCGACTTTTTGGTGCGCCAGGTTGAAGAGCGTGTGCTCGATATGCCCGAGATCGAATTCTTGTACGCCAAGACAGGTGGCAGTGATCGGGGCGCCGAAGATCAGATCGGTTCGTTAACGCTCAATTATGTCGACTGGAACGAACGTCGTCCTGCCAACGATATCCTGGCGGATATCCGCGACCGCACCAGCGACCTGGTCGGTATTCGAGTCGAAACGCGAAAACCGGACTCTGGCCCACCCATCGGCAAACCAATCCGCATCGAGTTCGCGTCGCGTTTTCCCGACCTGCTGGATCAATCTGTGGACAGCGTTCGCCAGCTCATGGAGCAACACGAAGGCATCGTCAACATCGAAGATAGCAGACCACTGCCTGGAATCGAATGGCAAATCATCGTCGACAGAGCGGAGGCGGCCCGATTCGGCGCCGACATTTCACTCGTTGGCGCGATGGTGCAGCTCGTCACCAACGGCATCAAAATCGGCGAATACCGCCCGGATGACAGCGACGATGAAATCGACATTCGCGTGCGCTTTCCGGAGGACAAACGCAGCCTGTCACAGATCGACGAGCTACGAATTCCCAGCAATCAGGGGCTGGTTCCTCTCAGCACATTTATTAACCGAGTACCGGCACAAAAAGTCAGCACGATTCGACGCATCAATATGCGTCGGACGATGTCTATCGACGCCGACGTAGCGAGTAACTATCTCGTCGCAGACGTCGTAGCAGAACTGCGCGAGTTAATGCCGAATCTCGGCATCGATCCGCGGGTCTCCGCGACATTTGGTGGCAGCACGCAAGATCAGGAAGAGGATATGGCGTTTCTTGCCCGGGCCATGATGATGGCGCTTGCAATTATGGCCGTTATTCTCGTGACGCAGTTCAACAGTATTTATCAGGCCGGCCTGATTCTCACTGCCGTTTTGTTCTCGACCGGCGGCGTGTTGCTCGGCCATTTGATCATGGGCAAGCCGTTCGGCGTTATTATGAGCAGTGTCGGCGTAATCACGCTCGCGGGCATCGTTGTCAATAACAACATTGTGTTTATCGATACCTACAACGTATTGCGCGGTCGCGGTGAAGCCGCTTACGACGCGATTGTAAGAACCTGTGCGATTCGATTACGGCCTGTGCTGTTGACGACAGTGACAACGATTGTCGGACTCATGCCGATGGTGCTCGGTGTCAATGTCAACCTCATTGACCGTGAGGTCTCTGTCGGCGCGCCCAGTTCGCAATGGTGGACCCAGCTCGCTTCGTCTGTTGCCGGCGGACTCGCGTTCGCAACGGTGTTGACATTGCTACTGACGCCAAGCCTTCTGATGATCCAGGCAAATCTCCTCAAACGCTGGCATCAACTCCGTTCCCTCGATTCCGGCACCTCGGCGACCGCCGCTTCCTGAACTTATTAGCTCCGGACTAATCCAAATTCGGGTTTCAGGCATCTAATAATCAAGTAGTGGCGAACGACAGCGGCCGAGTTCACGTAACTTATTGAAATAAAAGGCTCTTCTGGATTCGGCATTTCTTGAGCTTGCTAGTTGCGTTATACCGAACTAGTGTTATACTTCACTACAACACTAAATTAGATGGTCCAACGAAAATGAAGAACACGATACCGCTAGTTTCCCTATTCGCGATTGCCGGCATGGCGACGCTTTCGGGCTGTGGCACAGGCACGGCCAGCGTCGCCGACGACGACGCCATTCAGGCTGCCACACCTGTCCCGGTCGAAGTTGCGCATCCTCATCGCGCCGACATCTACGCAACCTACGAGGCGACGGCCGCGATCACATCCGACGCGGACGCGCCGGTCATGGCGCGAGTTGCCGGTGAGTTGGTCGAATTGCTGGTTGAGGAAGGCGATACCGTCGAGGCAGGCCAGGTATTGGCGCGTCTTGACGGCCGGCGCCTGCGTCTTGAGATGCTGGCGGCGAAAGCCAATCTCGCAAAGGCCAGCAGCGAATACCAGAGAAATGTCGATCTTCACGACCGTGGCTTGATCAGCGCGTCGATGTTTGAGGGACTTAAGTATGATCTCACAGCGCTCGAGGCGACTTACAAACTCGCGCGTCTGAACTACGACTACTCAAACATCCGCGCCACCATTGCCGGAGTCGTTTCGACTCGGGAAATCAAGCCGGGTCAGACCGTCAATGTTGACGACGTTGCGTTTCGAATCACAGATACAACGGAACTGATTGCCTACCTGCAAATTCCGCAGTCCCAGCTGCCCAAATTTGCGCCCGGCCAAGCGGCCGATTTAGAGGTCGCGTCAATGCCCGGTACCAGGTTTCCGGCGTCCATCATTCGTATAAGCCCGACAATCGACACACGTAACGGTACGTTTCGAGCAACCGCAGCAATTCGGAACGAAGAAGGACAGCTTGCACCGGGCATGTTCGGGCAATTTACGGTCGCCTATGAAAAACACTCGAATGCGCTCATGGTTCCGTCCATCGCGTTGCTTGACGAGGACGAAGAGTCAACCGTGTATGTAGTCAGCGACGGTCAGGTCGTGAGACGTGTTGTCGAAACAGGTGTCGAAGCCAATGGCGAAGTCGAAATAATTAACGGCCTCACCGAAAACGACGAGATCGTGGTCATCGGCCACAACGGTTTACGCGATGGCAGCAAGGTACTTGCGAGTAATGCGTTTCCAGACAGCTTCAGCGGCTGACTGATTGCCCATCGCGACAGTGCCTGACGGCGCAGTTCGCGATGCGGTTCGATAGGGGAGGAATCAATGAAGCGACACCATACCGGCGCGGCCGCGCTTGCCTGCGCGCTATTGCTTAGTGCGTGCCAACAAGGTGACGGCGGGAAGGGCGGTGATAACGAAGAAGAAACGCCGCCCATTCCTGTAGAGACCAGCCTCCCCGTGCGCGGCGACGTCTTCGCCGTTTATTCGGGCACGGCTCCGATCGAAGCATTTGCCCAGGCCGACGTTATCGCGAAGGTCGCCGGCGAAATCCGGCAAATCCTGGTCGAAGAAGGTGAGGACGTGAAACAAGGTCAGGTGATGGCACGGCTCGACGGCGACCGCCTGCGTTTGGAGTTGAACGAGTCTCAAGCAAGGTTGCGCAAGCTGCAACGCGATTTCGAGCGTAACCAGGATCTGAAGGAAAAAGGACTGATCAGCGAGGGTGACTTCGAAAACATTCAATACGAGCTGGAAGCGCTCGAAGCCTCGTACAACCTGGCCAGTCTCGAACTCGACTATACCCGGATTCGAGCGCCAATTAGCGGTGTTGTATCGGAACGCTACGTAAAACTCGGCAACACTATTGCGGTTGGCGAACCCGTATTCCGCGTAACGAGTTTTGAGCCGCTTGTCGCCTACCTGCATATTCCGGAGCGGGAATATCGACAGATTTCTCCCGGGCAACCTGTACGAATTGATATTGACGCGCTCGCTGGCGTACAAATTTTCGCGGCCGTAACACGCGTGAGCCCGATCGTCGACCCTGACACCGGAACATTCAAGATAACGATCGAAATCAAAGATGCCGAGCGACGCATTAAGCCGGGTATGTTTGGCCGCATGAGCATCGTGTATGACAGGCATGAAAACGCGCTTCAAATTCCGCGCAGTGCCATCGTTGAGGAAGTAGGCACGACCAGCGTTTTTGTGGTTGAAGAAAACGTCGCACTCCGCAGGCCTGTGACCACAGGTTTCAGCGCCAACGGGCTGATCGAAATCATCGATGGCATTGTTGACGACGACAACGTGATTACGGTGGGGCAGGTTGGCCTCAAGCCCAATGCAACAGTGACGGTCATCAATGCGACCGACGAACAGCCTGCTGACGACGAAGGTGTCGATAATTCCGAGGAAGGCAGTATTGTTGCGGACGGTGATAATTGATGCGTCGTTTGATCGAACTAGCGACCGAGCGGCGCGTCACTATTGTCATGCTCATGGTCGCTATCGTGTTGTTCGGCATGGTGTCGTTGTCGCGACTAAAGCTGAACTTGCTGCCCGACATTTCCTACCCAACGGTGACGGTGCGCACCGAGCTGACCGGTGCGGCACCGGTCGAAATAGAGAATCTTCTAACCAAACCGATTGAGGAATCGGTAGGCGTTGTGCGGAATGTCCGCCTGGTGCGCTCTGTGTCGCGCTCCGGACAATCTGATGTCACGGTCGAATTTCTCTGGGGCACTGACATGGATGTTGCCGGCGTCGATATCCGTGAAAAACTCGACATCCTGACGCTGCCTCTGGAAGCAGAGCGCCCGCTGCTGTTGCGCTTTGACCCATCGTCGGAACCTATCGTACGGCTCGGTCTTTTGTACAAAGAAGATGCCGGCGCGCAGGGTGAATCGCCCGAGGCACGGCTCAAATCCCTGCGCCGACTTGCTGAAGACCGCATCAAGACTGACCTGGAGGCCGAAGAGGGTACCGCGGCCGTGAAGGTCAGTGGCGGCCTCGAGGATGAGATACAAATCCGGGTAGACCAGCAAAAACTGTCGCAGCTCGGCATCAGCATCGAGCAAATTGCCGATCGCATCAGAGCAGAAAACGTCAACTTGTCGGGTGGTCGCCTTGAGGAAGGTGACCAGCGTTTCCTGGTCCGGACGCTCAACGAGTTTCAGAGTGTCGACGAGTTCCGTGGCGCAATCGTTGCAAATGTGGCGGACCGGCCCGTCTATTTACGAGATGTTGCGACGGTGAAGCGTGGCCACAAAGAACGCGAGGCTATTACGCGTGTTAAAGGGCTGGAATCGGTAGAGCTCGCGATTTACAAGGAAGGTGATGCCAATACGGTACAGGTTGCGCGACGAATCGACCAAAGAATCGAACGCATCCGCGAGTCACTACCCGAAAATATCGAACTCGTGAAAATTCATGACCAGTCGACATTTATTTCGTCGGCCGTGGACGATGTAAGAATTGCCGCGATTCTGGGTGGCCTCATCGCGATAGTCGTGTTGTACGGTTTCCTGCGTGACTCACGGGCAACAACGATTGTCGGAATCGCAATACCTGTCTCTGTTATCGGCACTTTCCTGCTGATGTACACGAATGACATTTCCCTCAACATCATGTCTCTCGGCGGCATAGCGCTCGCTGTGGGCATGCTCGTCGACAACTCGATCGTGGTTCTCGAGAATATTGTCAGAAAAAAGGAACAGGGCCAGGGCGTCGTCGAAGCGGCGCAGAATGGCACGACCGAGGTTGGGGGTGCCGTCGTCGCAGCGACGCTTACGACCATCGCGGTATTTTTTCCGATGGTGTTTATTAGTGGCATCGCGGGGCAGTTATTCCGAGATCAGGCTTTGACAGTGACATTCGCGCTGGTCTTCTCACTCATTGTTGCGATCACGCTCATTCCTATGCTCGCCTCTTTGGGAGCTCGTAGCCGCTACGACGACGGGGGAGATGGCAAACCAGCAGGCTGGTTCACGCGTGCAGTCGCCTTCGTCGTACGTATGTTCGGTATCGTATTTTTCGCTATTCGAAAAGTGTTCTGGGTCTTGTTGTGGGTACCGACGTGGATTATGCAGCACCTCTACGCCGCTGCGGCCGCCGTATATCCGGCATTGCTGCGCTGGTCGTTGGCGCACCGTTGGTTGGTCGTGGCCGCCGCCACCGTGATATTCGTGGCGACGATGTCAATCGTCCCCCGGCTTGGCACCGAGTTGATTCCGCAATTCTCCCAGGGCGAATTCAACGTTGACCTACGCTTGCCTCCGGGCTCGCCGTTGTCCGAAACGGATCGGGCGATCCAGGCAACACAGCGTGCTGCCGCCGCGATCGACGCAATCGCCCTCAACTTCTCGGTAGCGGGAACCGGCAACCGGCTGGATGCCAACCCCGTCGACGCGGGCGACAACACCGGCACACTGAGTATTTCGTTGGAGGCGGGATCGGGTCGCTTGGCTGAAAATCAGGCGATGGCGGTAATGCGCGCCGAACTCTCGCGACTTCCGGGCGTGCAGTACGAATTCAGCCGACCGGCATTATTGTCATTCTCGAGTCCGCTACAGATCGAAATATCCGGTTATGACCTCGACGGACTGGCGCGCGTCGGTCAGACCGTCATTGACGCGATGTCCGCTTCGGACCGCTTCTCCGATATCAAGACGACAGTGGAGCGAGGCAACCCCGAAATACAGATCGTGTTCGATCAGGAACGCGCGGCCAACCTCGGACTGGCTGTTCGCGATATAGCGAATCGCGTCGTTGCCAACGTTCGTGGCGAACTGGCGACGAGGTACACCTGGCGGGACAAGAAAATTGATGTGCTCGTGCGCAGCGTGGACACGCGTCGCTCCAGCATCGAAGAAATTCGACGCCTTATTGTGAATCCGACCTCGGACCGGCCTGTGACGCTCGACGCCGTTGCCGAGGTCGTCATATCGCAGGGTCCCGCGGAGATTCGGCGCGTGGCACAGGAGCGCGTCGCAATCATTTCGGCCAATATCGCCTACGGCGACCTCGGCGCTGCCGCAGAGGAAGCGCGCAACATAGTAGGCCGCATTCCGCTACCCAACGAAATTACGGCAATAGTCTCCGGGCAGAGCGAAGAAATGCAGGCATCATTCGAGTCCATGCAGTTTGCGTTGCTACTCGCTGTGTTCCTCGTGTACCTGGTGATGGCCTCACAGTTCGAGTCGCTGATTCACCCGTTTGTCATTTTGTTCACAATCCCTTTGGCACTGGTCGGCGCCGTACTGGCGCTTTTCATCACCGGAACAACGGTTAATATTGTGGCGTTCATCGGCGTGATCATGCTGGCCGGTATCGTCGTTAACAATGCGATCGTACTCGTCGATCTAATCAATCAACTGCGTGCACAGGGCAAGGACCAATACGATGCGATCATGGAAGCAGGCGCAGCGCGGCTGCGACCAATCCTGATGACATCGCTGACTACCGCGCTAGGACTGTTGCCGATGGCGATGGGCTTCGGTGAGGGTTCGGAGGTCAGAACGCCAATGGCTATAACCGTAATTGGCGGACTGGTTGTGTCGACATTGCTGACGCTGGTCGTGATACCGGTCGTGTACTCGCTGATGGACCGGAAACGATGGCCTGTCGCGGCCGCAGCCGCCGGCGTTCAGGCAGCACCATGAAACACACACGGGTTGCATTACGACGCCCGGTAACAACCGTCGTTGTGTTTGTCGCGATGGCGCTGGTAGGTGTTATCGCTTCCCGCTTGCTGCCCCTCGAAAAATTTCCCGACATCGAATTTCCTGGGATCTTCATACAAATCCCTTACTCGGGCTCAACTCCCGAGGAAGTCGAGCGCTTGATCACCCGACCGGTCGAAGAAACGCTCGCGACCCTGTCCGGTGTTGAACAGATGTTCTCGAATTCGAGCGAGAGCCAGTCGCAGATATTCCTGCAATTCGGTTGGGACCAGAGCATGGGGGCAAAAGGTATCGAAGCCCGTGCCAAAGTCGACGGCATCCGCCATCTGTTGCCCGATGATGTACGTCGAATATTCGTATTTACAGGCTCATTGGGCGATCAGCCCGTGTTGCAGCTCAGAATTTCCAGCGAGCGAGATCTATCGGATAGCTATGGCCTGCTCGACCGTTTGCTCAAGCGGCGGCTGGAGCGCATTGAAGGCGTATCGCGTGTCGAACTGCACGGCGTGGATCCACGCGAGGTCCGCATATTAATGAACTCGGACCTGCTTGCGGCGCATGGTGTCGATATCGCTGCGGTCCGACAATTACTGGTAAGCAGCAATTTCGCGGTGAGTGCCGGCAAGATCACAGCGGGCGATCAGCGCTTCAGTGTCCGGCCAAGTGGTGAATTCACGTCAGTTGAGGAGATTCGCGAACTCGTTGTTAACGAGTCCGGGTTACGCCTGCGAGACATCGCTGATGTCGAAATGCGCACCCCGGATCGGGAATACGGTCGACACCTTGATCGAGACTACGCGATCGGTGTCGCCGTCAACAAGACGACGGGCTCCAATCTGGTCGATGTCACAGACAGGGTCATCGCTGAAGTCGAAGACATCAGCAAGTTGCCGCAAATGCAGGGCATTAATATTTTCTCTCTGGATAATCAGGGTGACAGTGTTCGCGAGTCACTGTCAGACCTGCTCACAGCCGGTGCCTTCGGCGGTCTGCTCGCCATCATTGTCCTGTACCTGTTCCTGCGTCAGGTCACGACGACGCTGATTGTCACCGCCTCCGTACCTTTCTCGTTAATGATCACGCTGGGCGCGCTGTACTTCGCCGGTCTGACGTTGAACATCCTCTCCATGATGGGGCTGATGCTCGCGGTCGGTATGCTCGTTGATAATGCCGTCGTCGTCACCGAAAGTATCTTCCGTCATCGTGCCGAAAAGCCTGGTGAGCCATTCAAATCGACGATCGACGGCGTCAATGAGGTCGGCCTGGCCATAATTGCCGGTACCGCGACGACGATCATCGTCTTTGCACCGATTATTTTCGGCGCGCAAATCGACATCACGATATTCCTGACACACGTCGCAATCACTATCATCGTCGCGTTACTGGCGTCGTTGCTGATAGCCCAAACCCTGGTACCCATGCTCGCGGCACGTGTCGCCATACCTCCGCGACCGAAAGCCGGCGCGTGGATTTCGCGGCTCACGAACAGGTACGTCAGGAGTCTCGAGTGGATTCTCGGCCATCGCTGGTGGACGGCACTCGGCATCTTCCTTGTTTGCGTTGTAGGTGTACTGCCGATGGGACTCGATCTCGTCAAGTTCGACATGTTTCCACAGGACGTCGGGCGACGCTTGTTTATGCCTTATCACGTCGAGGGCCAACACTCGCTAGAGCGCCTGGAGTCGACCGTCGATACGATTGAGGAGTACCTGTACTCACGCCAGGAAGAATTCAACATCCGCTCGATCTACAGCTACTACGACCTTGGCCGCGCGGAGTCGACGATCCTGCTTACCGATGAAAATGACGCGACCCTGTCGACCAAGGAGATTATTGAACTCATCGAAAAAGACATGCCTAACATTGCGATCGGCAAGCCGAGCTTTCAATTCGATCAACAAGGTGGCGGAGAAGGATTTACGATTCAGATCAGTGGCGATTCAACGGAAATCCTGAACGAATTGAGCGTCGACGTCGTCCGGGCACTGGCGACGGTTGAAGGGCTGAAAGATGTGCAAAGCGACGCCGAGACCGGTGACAAAGAAATACGCGTTAGCGTTGACCGGACGCGGGCCGCGGTCGTTGGACTAACAGCGGCGGATATCGCTCAGACGGTCAGCATCGCGATGCGCGGTGAAAACCTGCGTGAATTCCGCGGCGAATCGGGCGAGATCGAGGTACGCCTCGCTTTTCGCGATGACGACAAGCAAAGCATCGAGCAGCTGGCGGACATGCCGCTGTATACGCCGGAAGGCCGGCGCATAACGCTGGGTAGTGTTGCCTCTTTCCGAATCAGCAGCTCGCCGGACAATATACGCCGCACGGATCGCCAGACGGCCGTCATTCTCTCTGCCAATCTCGAAGACGAGATGACCGCGGACGATGTCCGCCCGCGCGTAAACAGCCTCATGGAGCAAATGGAACTGCCGCCCGGTTACGGCTGGAAAGAAGGTCGCGGCTTTGAACGCCAGGACGAGACGGCGGATATGATGGCCACCAATATCCTGCTGGGCGTCGCCTGTATCTTCCTCGTGATGGCCGCTTTGTTTGAGTCATTATTGCTGCCGTTTTCGATCATTCTCGGCTCAATCGTATTTTCGATTTTCGGTGTCTTCCTGTTTTTCGCGGCGACCGGCACAACCTTTTCGTTCATGGCGATGATCGGCATCATGATTCTGATCGGGGTTGTCGTTAACAACGGCATCGTGTTAGTCGATCATGTCAATAACCTGCGTCAGGAAGGGGTGCCGCGAGACCAGGCTATCGTGACGGCTGGACGTGACCGGCTTCGACCGATCCTGATGACAGTTGCCACGACGATCGTCGGTCTGGCGCCGCTCGCAATGGGTACAACTCAGGTTGGCGGCGATGGTCCACCGTACTACCCGATGGCCAGGGCCATCATCGGAGGGCTGGCGTTCTCGACCGTCGTTTCTCTGCTGGTCGTGCCAGCGTTATACGTGTACTTCGATAGCCTCGCTGCCTGGGGTCGAAAGGTCATGCGCACGGCGGGCCGTGCGCATAAATCAGGTCAAACCTCGGTAGCGACCTAGCGCTTGCGCGCCAGCACACCCGCAAGCCCCAGTAACAGGAACCAGCCCAGCGAACCGCCACCACCCGAGTTCACGACGATCTGCGTGGTTCCGGCGGGCGAGTCGCGTCCGACGTCTTCGAGCGGCAGTATGGATAGATCGGAGGTGTCCTCCGGCCCTATGGTTGCAAGCAGCGCATTGTCGTAGGCGTCGTACAGCTCGATCAGGATGTCGTAGTTGCCGGTCGGGTAACCTTCAACAAGATCAGTTTCGACGATGTAGTCGTCGGCCCCGGTGGTGCCAAACAAGGTGAAGTCTTCAGTCTCAGCGTACTCGTTCCAGGGACCGTATTCGTAGCTCAAATAGAGAACTGCATAGACGTCCGCAATATCGTAGTAGGTATCAGCATCAAACAGCAGGCTGATGCCGGCGTAATAACCGTCGTGATCCCTGTCCGTGAAAAGTTCGACGTCCGCTGAGTAAAACCAGAAATCCGTATTCGGTGTACGCGACTCGCTATTCGAAGCCTTTTGCTGGCCACCCGCACGCGTCGTCTTGTTGCGATCGCCTGACACCACGAGCGCTTTGTATTCGTCGCGTGACGGCTCCGCTTTCAACATCGCCGCGCGGTCGCTGGCGAGCCCCTGCGACGACGCACTGACGCGCGTAGCGTCTTCTGCGGGCGCCTCTGCGTTGCCCGCACCTGTGAGCATCAGGAGCGCCACCGGCAGGCCAAGAACCAGTCTTGTCGTTCGATTGAGATAATCCATGTCCGTGTCCTTTAGTTGCTTACGGGCACATTAGAATCCCTTGACGCTGAATCGACGCTGAATCTGTAGGCTTCGGCAATCGTCCATGCGACCATGTTCAGCTTGCGTTCAAACAGCGGCCATTTCGTTCATTCATGATTCAGAAAACTCACAACGAACAAGTCGGCAAAGCGATGGCATGGATAATGCTCGGCGTTGCCGGCGGCCTGTTGCTTGATCTTTTTGCAAAGGAGTTATTGCAGACCTATTCATTGCTACAGTTCGTCTTCTTGCGAAGCCTGATCGCATTATCAATTTTTCTGGTCATTGCCCCCAGGTTCGGGGGCTTCGCCTCTCTTCGTACGAATAAAATAGCGTGGCACGTGCTTAGGACGCTGCTGGCGATCGGCGCAATGTTCGGGTTTTTCTATGGCCTGTCGGAAATGCCCCTGGTCAACGCGTTTACGCTCGGCTACACCGCGCCATTGATGGTGACGGCTTTGTCCGCCCTGTTGCTCGACGAGCCGGTAGGCTGGCGTCGCTGGAGCGCTGTCGTGATCGGGTTCATTGGCGTGCTCGTGATGCTCAGGCCCGACGGCAGTGAACTTTCTCTTGCCGCGATCGCAGTCCTGATAGCGGCGTTTTGCTACGCCTGCCAGGCAATCATAGCGCGCAAGCTCTCTGCGACTGAATCAACACTTTCATTGTCCTTTTACGTGGTTATCGGACCGCTGGTCGTTTCGCTCGGACTGATTGACAACAGCGGCTGGCTGCAGCCTGACACGACGGCATGGATGTTGTTATTCGGCGCAGGTGCCAGCTCGGTGCTCGCCTGGATCGGCTTTGTAAACGGGTACCGGGCCGCATCACCCGTGCTACTAGCGCCGCTCGAATACACAGCGCTCGTCGGCGGCGCTATCGCAGGCTACGCGTTTTGGGATGAGATACCGGACGGCTGGGTCGCCGCCGGCGCCTTGATCATTGTCGCATCCGGGCTGTTTGTCGTTTACCGTAACAACAACATCATTGACACAATGTAAATCGCCCGTGTTCGGGCCCGGCAGGCCGCAGAATCCGAGAAAGGGCAACTCCGCTCGCGGGCCGAGCGACTCAGTGCTTTGATCGTACGCATAGAAGAAAAAATATCACAGACATGATAATTGCCCGTACATGAAAAAAGCGGGCGACAGCCCGCTTTTTTCATGTTCTGCTGCCGAGTTTCTAACTAAACATCACCGGCGACGAGACCGGCAACCTGCGACGGCTTGATGTGTAAGGCCTCCGCTACGTTGTCGAAAAAATCGACCTCGAGCACGCTCACGTTCGCGTCGCTACGAAACACGTCCGCCAATGCCCGGATCGTATCTGCACGGTGCGCGTCAGACATCTTCTTGTAGACAGAGCTCAGATACTTGACCAACGATGCTTCGGCATAGAGATCTGCGCGCGCCGCAACACGAATATCCGCTGCAGAAAAGTCGTCACCCGTGTGGGTTTTTAAAATATCCCGAACACGGTCTACCTCAACAGTCTGGATATTGATGTCGGCGTCAGCCGCTCTCGCGAGCGTCATCAGCAAGACTTCCTTGAACAGCACATTTTCCTGATCAGCGCTAATCTCAGAGCCGCCGAAGATTTTCAATACATTCTTGAGATCTGCGATTGCCATTAATTGTCTCACTCTTGAATTTTGTTATTTAGGCTGCGGTTCCCGTATCGCAGGCATGCAACAGAGTATACACGGCGTCGCAAATCGCTTTCATCGCTTGGCCGAGGTCGGCTCACAATAATAACTCACAAAATGACCCAAATTGAAGGCGTTTTCGGAACTAATTTTTTCCTTGGAATTTATTGGTTTACGGGACATACTGACTGCGGGCTAACAACTGAAAGGAGGTGATCCATGTCTGGTGGGACAACAGAGGTATCTAGAAAACCGTTGGGTCTGAAGCGAACGATCAAGCACCACGGGTCTTTTCGCTAACCTCCTTTTCTTAGATACGGAACCGCACGGAAAGCCGCAGCAATGCGGCTTTCTTTGTATTTGAACAAATGATGGCGGCAAAAGCCGCCATCTGGACGAACGCGGTTGATGCCGCCTATTCTTCTGCCGTAATGCGCCGCCGCACGACGCCGTCATAAACCCGGCTAACGTCGCAACGCATCACGCCACCAAGCAATTCGGCGTGTTTCTGGTAGCCACCGCCATTTGCGTAGAGGTCATAGTCCTTGCCCATGTCGGTATGGTTGTCGTATCCATTCACCAGCTTGAAATCGAAATCCACATCATCGACGCCATACGCGGGAAACATCACCCACTCGCCGTTTCTGTAACCGTTGGCCGTTGTATATTCAGTCCAGGCATCCATCGCCGTAAACACGTCATCCATCGACTTGCCATCAACGGCCGAACAATTTGCGAATGACAGGACCGGATCATCGTCAGGTGTTGGTTTCTCGGGTGGCTCTTTAACTGACATCGTCGCAAAATTGCTATGGCTGTCACAGGTCAATACCGTGGCGAATGCCGCAGCATGTTCTCTACCGTCAGTCATCCAAGAATCCGTGCCAGCGCCAAGCTCCTCGGCCGTCGGCGAGGATGCCAACCAACCCACATCAAAGGTCTCTCCGCCGAAGTACTGGGGCGTCACGGTCATAGCGAAGTAATTGTCTACTCCCTGCCCGTCCATGTAGTCGTTCCAGTCCTCAATAACCTTATCCAGGTCAGCGGGACTCTGACCATCGTTATAGGTGCACGTATAGGTTTCAACCGGAAATATATTTGGCTCTTGACTCTCCTCCTGGCCCCAGGTCGTTGTAAAACCAAGCGTCAATGTCACAACAGTCGACACTTTCACACTAAGAGCTTTCTTCATATTTTTATCCCCTGGAGAAATCACAGAATCGGCGCATTCGGCGTATAAGCAATAGTATAGATTAAGGGCCGCCGTCGATGGCGATGACTAGGTGTTGACGATCTCCGCGAGCGCGGCGAGCACCTCATCTATTTCGGCATGGCCGTTGTAATGTACCGGTCCAATACGCACGGCGCCCCCGGATTCGTAGATTCCCAGTGTCTTCGCGACCTCGATCGCATAGTTATGGCCGCTCCAAACGAAGATGTTTTGTTTTGCCAGAGCCTCCGCGATTACGTCGGGCGCAATGACGTCGTGGGTAAAGGCTACGGTCGGTACGCGACGTCGCATCGCGTCGGCCGCCGTAATGCCCTGCACGGTTACACCGTTCAGCTGCATGAGTCCATCGATCAGGCGTTCGGCCAGTGACCTTTCGTAGTCAAACAGATAGTCCATCGCCGCGTGCACACTCTGCCGCCTTCCGGAAAACTGTGGCCAGCGATCGTGATAGTCCTCCGCCATCGTTTCACCAATCCAGGCGAAGTGGTCGATGGCGGCCGCCACACCAGCAAAATCCTCGTGGCTCTGGGTCCCCGTCTCGAAGCAACCGGGTATTTCAATCGGCGCCGGCCGTACTTTGTACGGTTCAAGGCGCTCGAGCAGCCCTCTTCGGCCCCAGAGAACACCCTGATGCGGGCCAAAAAACTTATAGGCCGAAGACACGAGAAAGTCACAGCCAATCTGCTGCACATCGGTTGCAATGTGTGGTGCCGATTGCACCGCGTCTATATACGTAATCGCACCGGCGTCACGTGCTTTCGCACATATTGTCTCAACATCATTAATGGTGCCGGTCAGGTTGCTCGCGCCGCCAACACAAAGCAATCGGCTACGGTCGGTCAGCAGCCCGTCAAGAATCTCGAGGTCGAACTCAAACGTCTCTCTATTGAATGGCAGCCACTTTATTTCCAGACCGAGGTCACGGGCCAGCAGTACCCACGGCCACACGTTGGCATCGTGATCCATTTGTGACAACACGATTTCATCGCCCGGACTGAACAAACGACCTATAGAGCGCGACAGATGCAGCGTGATGGTCGTCATGTTCTGAGCGAATATGAGCTCATCTGGCGACGGCGCATTGAGAAAATCCGCCATTGCGACGCGTGCCGCATCGACGACCCGCCCGGCGTCTGCCGACGATGCGAAGTAACCACCCAGGTTGGCGCTCTTGCGCAACAGGCAGTCGGACATGGCCGCAGCGACGCCGGTCGTTACTTGCGTTCCTGCAGGATTGTCGAGGTAAATGCGGCGGCCACCGTTATCTGTTATGGAGAGCGCAGGAAATTGCGACCTCACCGATTCAAGATCGATTTGCATAATTTATTCCTGTGGCTTTCCGCCCCACTTTTCGCGGTGCGCGTCTTCGGCACGCTGTCGAACTTTGGCGTGCCGGCGTGTCAGCAGGAGAGAATTTGGATCACAAACTTCGGGCTTGATTATGCCTAAGTCGCTGGCGGCGTCGAACAGGCTCGGATACCAGCGCTCCCAGTCAGGTAGTAAGGCTTCAACTTCGTCACGAAGGGTCATAGCCCGAATGTAACCGAGCGACTCAGCGATGACAATCAAAACGCTAGTCGACTATTGTGCGCAACCCGAGCATGCAGGCCGCAAGCAACATCGCACCGAGAACGATGATCTGTGCCTGTGGCATTAGTTCAGCCGTCCTACTCAAAAAATCCTGCGGCAGCAACGACGACAAACGGGTGGCGGCGATCACAAGACCGGTCAGCGGCTTGATCGCTATCGCTCCACCTATCATCGCGAAGACCGGCAACGTCAAGCGTCGCAGCCACAGTCCACGACGAACTTTAGTGACGACCGTCGCGCTGAAACCAGCGTCAGCGATAGGCGCCGAGTCGAACATTGACTCCAACAACCGGTCTTCTGCGTCCTTGATTCTCTCAGCCATGTTGATGATCTTTGATGTCAAAATTCGTCCTGATTTTCTCTTTACTACGAAATATTACTGATTTCACTGTGCCGACCGGCTTTGACGTCGCGTCGCTGATTTCCCGATGCGACAAACCACAAGCATAGGACATAACCATGATCGCGCGCTCCTCGTCGTTTAGTACAGCCAGCAGTTTTTCCAGGTCAGTCACCTCGTCGGCTTGTACTGAATAGCTGCGCGATTCCACTTCTGCAACATGCCCAACCTGTTCGAGTATCTCTGCATAGCGTTTCGATTTTCTCTTCGACTGCAGGAACGTCGTATACGCGATTTTCAGCAACCAACCAATGAACGAACCACGCCCTGAAAAAGTCTGAATCTTGTCCCAGGCCCGCATAAAACAGTCCTGGGAGAGATCATCAGCCGTCGCGATATCACCCGTCAATTTGCGCAGGAAGTTCCGCACCTGCGACTGGTGGCGTCGCACAAGCTCGCCGAAGGCGGCCGTATCCTGATCGGATACAATCCTCGCAACGAGTTGATGATCATCGCCGTTTGCCAACGTCTGATTTCCGACTACTCTTCCCGACCCGTGAACCGATACATAATAAGGTACGCTGCACCGATCGCGAATGGAAACGCGGCGCCCGCAAGACAGCCACGTAATGCGTCCCCGGACGGATCCGGTACGGCAAATCCGCACAGCACCAAACCAATGGCCAAAGCCATCCAGATAGCGCCAAGCCGTAAATCTTTGTACCTGCTGGCCTTCGGATGTCCTAACCGGTCAATGATGTCCGGAGTCAGTTCTTGCCCCTTATCCAGCGCCATGCGAAACGTCTGCTGCATTTCGCTACGTGCTCGGTATCGAAACCAAAACAGTACGCACATGACGACCGTCAATCCCAAAAACATTGTAATCGGTACCCATTCAACATTTTCCACTTTGCTGCTCCAAAAATTGAGTTTGAGGTTGCTTTCACAGGGTAGATGCGTGTGGCGACGATATTGGTTGCAAGAAAATAAGCTCTTGTTTTTATTAGTATAAATTCATCCGCCGTTGCGTACTTGGCCGAAAATCGATGCTGACAGCCGAGATTATCGGATTTTGAACCCAAATCCTCGTTCCTGGCGTTTAAACCGGGTATGACGCTGACAAACCGCCTACAGGACCCACGTTACTACCAGATTGCCGTGCTGACTTCGCTGGTATTTTTCGGCGTGTTTGCACTGGATTTCGGCATACGCTGGCAAAACGCATCCGTCATCGTTGCTGCCGCGTTGGCGACACAATTCATCGGCACCGTGTACGCACGGCTCCCCCGCTTCGACCCATTAAGCCCGATGATCACGTCGCTGTCGCTGACATTGCTGCTGCGCACCGACGAGATCGGACTCGCGGCTGCGGCGGCCGCCATCGCGATCAGCAGTAAGTTCCTGATTCGCTTTCGAGGCAAGCACGTATTCAACCCAGCCAACGTCGCGCTTGTTACGTTAATGTTGTCGAGCGATCAGGTCTGGGTATCCTCAGGGCAATGGGGCAACGCCGCGATCGGTGCGTTTGCGCTGGCCTGTCTTGGCTTCCTGGTACTCACGCGGGCGAGGCGTGCGGAAACCACGATTGCATTCTTGCTGATCTACGCGGCCCTGTTATTGGGCAGGGCGTTTTGGCTCGGCGATCCCCTTGCGATTCCGCAGCATCAATTGCAGAACGGTGCGTTGCTGATTTTTGCGTTCTTTATGATCTCCGATCCGAAAACGACTCCGAATACAGCGGCCGGACGCGTGTTTTTCGCCGTCATCGTCGCCGCTATCGCGTTCACAATTCAGTTTATTTTCTACGAGCCAAACGGCCCGATCCTTGCGTTGATTATCTCAGCGCCGGTGGTACCTCTGGTCGACAAGCTCATGCGTGGGCAGATCTATCGATGGGACCGACGGGCCGCTCGCAACGAACGTTCATTCAAAGGAGCAATCTCATGAGAATCCTGAGTTGTGTTGTCGCAGCTGTACTGACGATCGCCGTAACGACGACCGCCCAGGCTTTTTGCGGCTTCTACGTCGCGCGTGCGGACACCAGCCTCTTTAACCGCGCATCTCAAGTAGTACTGGTACGCGATGAAAACCGGACAGTCATCACGATGGCCAATGATTTCGAGGGCGAAGTCGCGGATTTCGCCGTCGTCGTGCCCGTTCCAACAATGATCGAACGTGAACAGATTAACGTCGGAGACCGGGCCATCATCGAACACCTCGATGCCTACACGTCACCACGACTCGTCGAATATCACGACCCGGACCCTTGCATGCGTTACGAACGCATGAAAAACATGGCCGAGGACAGTGCATTATTTCCGGCGGCTAGTGGTGACTTGAAACGCTCCGCACGCGCGGCGGGTGTCACCATTGAAGCCAGTTACACGGTCGACGAATACGACATCCTGATTCTCTCCGCGGCAGAGAGCGACGGTCTCATTCGTTGGCTAAGCGACAATGGTTATCGCCTTCCGCGCGGCGCCAAGACGGTCGTCGACAGCTATCTCAAGCAGGACATGCGTTTTTTCGTCGCGAAGGTCAATGTTGAGGAGCAAGCAAAGCTGGGTTATCAATTCCTGCGGCCACTGCAGGTTGCCTACGAAAGTAATAAGTTCATGCTGCCTATTCGCCTGGGTACATTGAATGCCAATGGCAAACAGGAACTCTACGTGTATGCGCTCACACAAACGGGACGTGTAGAGACGACCAACTATCGTACCGTCAAGCTACCGAGCAATACCGAAGTGCCCGAGTTCGTACAGGAAGAGTTCGCGGACTTCTATCGGGCGATGTTCGACAAGCAGGCTCGTGCAGAAAACGAACGTGCTGTTTTCCTCGAGTACGCCTGGGATATGGGCTGGTGCGACCCCTGTGCAGCAGATCCTTTAAGCACAAAGGAGCTGCGTCAGCTCGGCGTATTCTGGGTCGGCGGAAGCGGCGGCAATGCGTCAAGCAGGATTGCGCCGACGCCAGCGCAGAACGTGTTCGTAACGCGCCTGCATGTGCGCTATGACCGCGAGCACTTTCCAGAGGATCTCGTCTTCCAGGAAACCGGCGATCGGCAAAACTACCAGGGACGCTATGTCATTCGCCATCCCTGGAAAGGCGCTACCAGCTGTGACACGAGGCAGTACGACGCCAGCGTTCGCGAACGCCAAGAGCGCGAGGCACAACAGCTCGCTAACCTGACAGGTTGGGATATCGACGAAATTCGCGCCAAGATACCGTTCGCCGGCGGCGAGCGCCCTGTGCCCGAAAAAGAGCCTTGGTGGAAGCGCATCCGGGGCTGAACTAGCGGTATCGACTCTGCAGCTTCGCCAGTTCTTCACTTCCGGGATTCAGTTCGTCCAGCGGCAACTTCGAAAGCGGTGTGTCGACATTGCCCATGAGTTCATGCATTTCGTCACGCGACTCATCGACATACAACAGGCCGGTCGTAATTTCTCCCGCGTTAAACCGTTCACGAAGATACTTGAACGCGGCCGCACGGCTGGTCGGATCGTAACCGTCATCCACCTTGCGAAGAATGATAGTGTCGCCGCCGTGAAGATGAATCGGCATCGCCTGTCCTTCCGCATATGAGGCCTTGATTTCCGTGGACGGATGTATGTAGTCGACGTTGACGACATGATTGTAATGCTGTCGCGTGTACGCGTAGCTCTTGGTTGAACCTTCGTGGTCGTTAAATGTGACGCAAGGGCTGATAATGTCAACAAGGGAGAAACCACTGTGCAGAAGCGCGCCCTTGAGCAGGGGCACCAGCTGTTCCTTGTCGCCCGAAAAGCTGCGCGCTATGTAGGTCGCACCGAGACTAAGTGCCGTGCTCACGGGATCAATCGGTTCCTGCTGGTTCGGCAATCCTTTCTTCGGCTTAGTACCAATATCCGCGGACGCCGAGAACTGGCCCTTGGTCAAGCCATACACACCGTTATTCTCAATGACGTAGCACATATTCAGATTACGCCGGATCGCATGAACGAACTGACCCACACCGATCGACAATGAATCGCCGTCACCGGATACGCCGATATACATCAGGTCACGGTTTGCCGCGTTGGCGCCCGTGGTTACGGATGGCATGCGTCCATGAACAGAATTGAACCCATGTGACTGACTGACAAAATACGCCGGAGTTTTTGATGAACAGCCGATACCACTCATCTTCGCCAGCATATGCGGTTCGATATCGAGTTCGAAAACCGTCTGAATGATCGCCGCCGTAACCGAATCGTGACCGCATCCTGCACACAGTGTCGATACGGTACCCTCGTAGTCCCGTGAGGTAAGTCCGAGCTTGTTCTTCGGCAGGCCGGGATGAGAGATTTTGGGTTTTGCTATATAAGTCACGTCGTTAATCCCTGATCAGGCTGCGCGCCCTTTCGCGATTTCCTCGAGTACTTTCTCAACGACGAAACCGGCGTTGATCGGCATGCCATTGTAATGCAACAACGACACAAGCTTATTCTGATTCGCATCGATATCGTTGATCAACAGGGTGCGCAGTTGCGCATCACGATTTTGTTCAACAACATAAACGACGTCATGCTTGTCGATAAAGTCGCGCACAGCATCAGTAAACGGATAAGCCTTGATTCGACAATAGTTGAGGCCAATTTTCTGCGCCTCAAGACGGTCAAGCGCTTCCTTGCACGCGCCATCGCCACTGCCAAGCGTCAGAATCGCCGCCCGATTAAATTTCGAATACCGGATGTCGGCCTCTGGGACGAGAGTCCGCGCAGTTTCCCACTTGATGAGCAGTCGGTCGAGCACCTCCTGGTAATCATTCGAGTCTTCGGTGTATCCGCCATATTTTGTATGGCCGGATCCGCGCGTAAAATAGGCGCCTTTGGGATGCACTCCAGGAAGCGTGCGGTACGGGATGCCGTCTCCGTCCACGTCCAGGTAACGATAGAAATTCTCCATCTCTTCCAGCTCATCGGCGCTCAGGACTTTGCCCCGGTCGGGAACATAATCGTCATCCCACTCGAGCTCCGGCACCATCCAGTCGTTCATACCGATATCGAGGTCGGACAACACCATGATCGGCGTTTGCAGGCGTTCCGATAAATCGAAGGCCATGGGCGCCATATAAAAGCACTCTCCCGGGTCCGCTGGAAACAAGAGTACGTGCATCGTGTCACCGTGCGAGGCGTACGCGCAGCTGATGATGTCGCACTGTTGTGTGCGAGTTGGCATGCCCGTCGACGGGCCTGTTCGCTGTACGTCGAATATCACGGCGGGTATTTCGGCGTAATAAGCGAAACCGATAAACTCGCTCATAAGCGAAATACCGGGGCCACTTGTCGGCGTAAACGATCGCGCGCCCATCCAGTTGGCGCCCAACACCATGCCGATCGCCGCCAACTCATCTTCCGCCTGAATAATGCAGTAGGTTCGTTTGTCGGTTTCCGGGTCGACTCTGTACATCAGACAAAAGTCCCGGAAAGCGTCCATCAATGACGTTGATGGAGTGATCGGATACCAGGCGCCGACGGTTGCCCCAGCGTACATACAGCCGAGCCCCGCGGCTGTGTTGCCGTCGATAACGATGTGCCCGTTGGTGGCGTCCATCTTCTCAACACGCATCGGCAATGGGCACGAAAAATTCTCCACCGCGTAATCGTAGCCGAGATTTATTGCCTCCAAGTTGGACGCCACTAGTTTTTTCTTGGCGGCGTACGTTTCTTCGAGCAACGTCGTGATGATATCGCGATCGATATCGAGCAGCGCCGCGATAGCCCCGACATAGGCGATGTTCTTCATCAGGATACGTGCGCGTGCGCCATCGAATTGCTCGTTGCACATCCTGGACAACGGTATACCGATGACCGTAATGTCCTCGCGGTTCAATAGACTGCTACGCGGCCACGTCGAGTCGTAAATGAGACATCCACCGGACGTTACTTCGGCCATATCCTGCGCATAGGTCTGCGCGTTCATCGCGACCATGACATCAACACGATTGGATCGCGACTGATAGCCATCACCCGTTACGCGAATTTCGTACCAAGTTGGCAAACCCTGAATATTCGACGGGAAATAGTTTTTGCCGACGACCGGCACGCCCATGCGAAAAATTGACTTACGCAACAAACCGTTGGCACTCGCCGAACCAGTGCCATTCACAGTACCGATCTTGATTACAACGTCGTTTACAGTCGCCACGGAAAACCTTTATATGTCAGAGCCGCCGACAGCGGTCTTGGGGTGGCTAACTAGAGGTTCATCTGCTGCATAGGGCACCAGTATCGTCGATTTTTGCATATCCCAGGCACCGGTCGGACAACGCTCAGCACAGAGACTGCAGTGAACACAAAGGTCTTCGTCTTTTACCATCACCCTTGCGGTATGCGGCAATACGTCAGACACATACAATGCTTGCTCCGCATTCTCTGCCGGCGCAGACAGCCTTGTTCGCAGCTTGTCCTCGTCACCATTCGTGGTGATGGTCAGGCAATTAACAGGGCAGATATCGACACACGCATCGCATTCGATACACAGACTCTCCGTGAACACTGTTTGTATGTCGCAGTTCAAGCAACGCTCAACCTCCTCAATCGTCTGCTCGGCGGTAAATCCAAGTTCGACTTCGATGTCGAGCTTTTTGAAGCGCTGTTTGAGGTCCACGTGCGGCATTAACCGACGCGACGCGGGGTTGTAATCGTTTGAGAAACTCCATTCGTGCATGCCCATCTTCTGGCTTGCGAGGTTCACGCCCATCGGGAGACGCTCTTCTATGTCTTCGCCCTGGCAATACTTGTTTATTGAAATTGCCGCCTGGTGTCCATGCTCAACCGCCCAAATGATGTTCTTCGGACCAAACGCCGAGTCGCCACCAAAAAACACGCCCTCACACGCGCACATCATCGTCGTTTCGTCCACGACCGGACATTCCCATTCGTCAAACTCGATGCCGAGATCGCGTTCGACCCATGGGAAGGCATTATCCTGGCCGATTGCTAGCACAACGTCGTCGCACGGAATGAATTTCTCACCTGCAACGGTACCGCGATCGATGCGGCCGTTGTCATCAACGTTGTACTCCATCAATTCGAACGTCATTCCTACCAGTTTGCCATTTTCAATCACGAATTTTTTTGGTGAATGGTTCACTAGTATTTCGACATTCTCTTCTTCGGCGTCTTCGAGCTCCCACGTCGATGCCTTGAAGAATCCGCGAGGTTTGCGCGCCATCACTTTGACGTCAATCGCACCGAGCCGTAGTGAGGTTCGGCAGCAATCCATCGCGGTGTTGCCTACGCCGATAATAAGTACCTTTTCGCCGATACTGTCAACATGCTCGAACGCAACGGATTCCAGCCAATCAATACCGATGAGAATGCGATCCGAGTCATAGCGACCCGGAATTTCGAGATTCTTGCCGCGAGGCGCGCCCGTACCCACGAATACCGCGTCGAAGCCATCGTCAAGCAGCGCTTTCAGACTATCAATCGGATGATTGAGCTTGAGATCGACACCCATATCGAGGATGTAGCCGATCTCTTCATCGAGAACTTTAGGCGGCAAGCGGAACTGCGGAATATTCGTCCGCATCAGACCGCCCGTAGTATCCAGCGCCTCGAAAATCGTAACCTCGTAACCTAAAGGTCGAAGGTCATTTGCGACCGTCAGCGACGCACATCCGGCACCAATCAGTGCGACATGTTTGCCATTATTTTTGAGCGGTGGCGTCGGTAGTCGATCCGTGATGTCGTCGCGATGATCAGCCGCAACGCGTTTGAGACGGCAAATTGCGACAGGCTTGTCTTCAACACGACCGCGCCGGCAAGCTGGCTCGCATGGACGGTCGCAGACCCGCCCAAGGATGCCTGGAAACACGTTCGACTTACGATTTTCCATGTACGCATCGCTGAACTGCCCCTGGGCAATCATGCGAATGTATGCTGGAACGTCGGTGTGGGCGGGACAGCCCCACTGGCAATCGACGACCTTGTGGAAGTACTCGGGATTTGCGGTGTCTGTTGGCTTCATTCAGATGACAAACCGGCGCAGTCCCTCTTGCCCGGTACTTAGGTGGTATCCCTCAAGGGGCGCTAGCATAGCGGGATCGGAGGGAAAGTAAACAGTTTAGAGTCGCCTTATCGCGCCCGCGTAAAATCGAGTCGCTGGCCAGCGATGTTCCCTGTCAGACCGCCGTCCCTGTAAACAACTTCGCCGTTGACTATTGTCGTGTCGATCGAGGCTGAAAACTCGTGCCCTTCGAAAGGCGACCATTGGCACTTGCTGAGCAAGTTCGACTTGTTAACTGCGTAGGGTGCCGCCGCGTCGACAATCACGAAATCAGCAAACCAGCCCTCACGTGCGTAGCCTCGATCCGTCACACCAAACAAGTCGGCCGGCGCGTGGCTGACACGGTCGACCAAGAGCTCGATACTGATTTGGCCGTCGGCGACGAGATCCAGTAATGTCAACATCGCGTGCTGCACCAATGGTAAACCTGCCGGTGCCCGGAAGTAGTTGGCAGCCTTCTCCTCGGCGGTATGCGGTGCATGATCCGTCGCAATGATATCAATGCGCCCCTCATTGAGGGCCGCGATCAAGGCTTCCCTGTCGTTCGCGGTTTTGATTGCCGGGTTGCACTTTATGTTGGAACCCAGCTGTTCGTAGTATGAATCGTCAAACCAGAGGTGATGCACGCAAACCTCGGCTGTGATTCGTTTTTCAGAGCGATGTGTCCGGGCAAACAGATCCATCTCGATCGCCGTTGTTAGGTGCAGTACGTGCAACAAGGCATCGTGTCGTGTCGCAAGATCGACCGCCAGGCTGGACGATGCGAGGCAGGCATCGGCTGAACGTATCTTCGGATGTTCGGTAAAAGGCACATTTTCACCGTACTCGGCGCGCGCTTTCGCTTCGTTGTCCCAAATGGTCGGCGAGTGCTCGCAATGAGTAACCATCATGATCGGCGCATGCTCGAACATCTTGTCGAGCACCTCGGGGTCGTCCACAAGCATGTCACCCGTTGACGCCCCCATAAATGCCTTGACGCCACATGCCTCACCGACTTTTAGCGCCTTGACCGCTTCGACGTTGCCGTTCGTCGCGCCAAAATAAAATCCGTAGTTCGCGGTACAGCGGCCTTTGGCAATGCCGTATTTGTCGGCGAGGGCCGACCTCGTAGTGGTCTGCGGATTTACGTTCGGCATATCCATGAAACTGGTAATACCGCCGGCCGCGGCCGCTGCCGACTCGGTCGCGAGGTCACCTTTGTGGGTCATACCGGGTTCGCGAAAATGCACCTGGTCATCAATCATGCCCGGCAACAAAAATTTGCCCGCCGCGTCGATAATTTCGGCACCGTCCGGAACAGTAATGCTCGAATCGATTCTGGCGATCCTGTCGCCCTCAATCAATACGTCCGCGTCGCGAACTTCGCCTTCATTGACCAGGCGCGCGTTGGAAATGAGCAATTGTGCCAAGTGGGATTCCTGGATTCAAAGGAGAGCGCCGAACTGACGGCTGCCGGCCTGTATTATGAAAGGGTCGGGCAATGATTACCATGGCAACAATTCGCTGCCCTTTGCGGACGGCCGCCCGGTATGCGATAACCAGACCAGTACTCGCCAAGCCGTTGTCCAATGAACCCTACTGACTACCTGGATCTGATTCGCAATGCGAAGGTGTACGAGGTCGCGATAAAGTCGGCGCTCGACCCAGCGGTCAATCTGTCGGCTCGCATCGGCAACCAGGTCTTTATGAAGCGCGAGGACCTGCAGCCGGTGTTTTCCTTCAAGCTGCGCGGCGCCTACAACAAAATCGCGGGCCTCGATGCGGATGAGTTGGCACGTGGCGTCATATGCAGCTCGGCCGGCAACCACGCACAAGGTGTTGCGCTGGCTGCAAAACGGCGCGGCGTACGCGCCGTAATCGTGATGCCCGTCACTACACCAAAGATCAAGATTGACGCCGTACGCGCCCTGGGAGGCGAGGTCCTCCTGCATGGCGACGCCTACGATGATGCTTACGCATACGCCCGCGACCTCTCAAACAAAGATGGACTCGTCTTTATCCACCCCTTCGATGATCCTGACGTTATCGCCGGCCAGGGCACGATCGGTGCCGAGATTCTCGAGCAGGCCGAGGAAGACATTGACGCTATTTTCGTACCGATCGGCGGCGGCGGGCTGATCGCCGGAATCGCGACCTACGTGAAGCAGCTTCGTCCTGACATTCGAATTATTGGCGTCGAACCCGAAGACTCGGCCGCCATGCTGGCGGCGCTCGAAGCCGGAGAACCCGTAACGCTCGATCATGTCGGCATTTTTGCCGACGGTGTTGCGGTGCGCCGCGTAGGAGAGGAGACGTTTCGTCTGTGTCAGTCGTTCGTCGATGAAATTGTCACGGTCGACACTGACCAGATATGCGCCGGTATTCGCGACATTTTCGAGGACACACGCTCGATCGTAGAGCCGGCCGGCGGACTCGCAATTGCCGCGGCAAAGAAGTATGTGGCGGAACGGAATATTTCAGGCCAGTGTCTGGTGACAATCAGTTGCGGCGCGAATGTCAATTTTGACCGCCTCAGGCATATTGCCGAGCGCGCCGCAGTCGGTGAACAAACAGAGATGCTAATTGGTGCCGAAATTCCGGAAGAACCTGGCAGTTTCCGTCGTTTCTGCGAAACACTCGGTCGTCGCGGCATTACGGAGTTCAATTACCGCTATGCCGACGAGCGCAGGGCGCACATATTTGTCGGCGTGCAGCTCAGCCACGGTATGCAGGAGCGCCTCGAACTGATCGACCGTCTTCGCGACGCCGGTTTCCCGGTCGAAGACCTCAGCGACAACGAGATGGCCAAACTACACGTGCGACATATGGTAGGTGGACGCTCGCCTGCGGTAAGCAATGAGCGCATGTTTCGCTTCGAGTTTCCGGAACGACCCGGCGCATTGCTCGATTTCTTGAATGCGATCGGTACAGACTGGAATATCAGTCTGTTTCACTACCGTAATCATGGCTCGGATTACGGTCGTATACTCGCCGGTATCGATGTGCCACAGGAGGAGACGGACGACCTGGAGGCGCATCTCGCTGAACTCGGTTATCCGCATTGGGAGGAAAGCGAGAATCCAGCTTACACGATGTTCCTGTCGTGACGGCACCGGCCATATTCTCCTCTGTTTGCAACCTTTCTCGACGTACGCGCATCCAATAACAGTCAATAGCAGTTTTGGGTTGGGAAAAACATGGATTTCAGAGCAACGGCGCTCATTTCCTGGGCATGTCTCACTGCAACGTGCGCCGTTGCCGGTCAAGAACACCGGACCCGAATCAAGAAAGAGGTTGACGTAACAAACTAGATATCCCATATGCTGTTTGTTTCGTAGTGACTGGCGGTGGCGTTTGCCACCGCCTTTTTTGTTACCACATCTCTCGCATTCTTGCATTTACATCGATACGCCTGTCCGAGCGAACTTTGAAGCGCGCGGGATATGACTCAGGCCGACCTTCAAAATCCTTTTCCATGGTTGCCAGTAACCGTTCCGACATAAATCGGCTGCGCGCACCATAGACGTGCTTGTCTCCGTCACGACGTTGCTGGGTAATGTGATAGCGCAAAGGCGCAATCAGCGACAATGACTGCTTCGCCCTCGTCATCGCTACGTAAAGCAGCCGTCTCTCTTCTTCGATCATGTCGGGTTTTCCGGTTGCGAATTCGGACGGAAAATTACCGTCCGACACATTGAGGACGAATACCGACTCCCATTCCTGCCCTTTTGCTGAATGTACCGTCGACAGAATCAGATAATCCTCGTCCAACAGGGGATCTCCTGCCAAATCACCAGCGGCACTTGGTGGATCTAACGTCAACTCGGTCAGAAAGCGCTCTCGCGTCGGGTAGCGGCCAGATATTTGTTCGAGCTGTTCGAGATCGGCCTCGCGGGTGTCCAGACCGTCATAAAGACGTTCGAGTTGCGGCTGGTACCAGTGTCGCACCTGGGTCACTTGGGTCTGCCAGCCATGGTCATCGAATTCCGCACGGGACAGTGCTTCCAGAAGGTCGCAAAACCCCGGCCATTCGGTTGCCGCGGCGGCAGGCGATCGAAACTCGCGCAATGACGCAAATGAATAATTCGCGACAGCCAATTGCTCGAAGCAACGAGCGGCGTTCGCCGGCCCCATACCGGGCAGCAACTTCAATACACGAAACGCCGCAATCTCATTTTTCGGATTTTCGGCCCACTTGAGAACCGATAAAAGGTCTTTAACGTGCGCAGCCTCAAGGAATTTCAGCCCGCCGTATTTCACGTAAGGAATGTTACGACGAACGAGCTCGAGTTCGAGGCGATCGCTGTGATGCGAGCCACGAAACAACACGGCCTGATCTTTCAACGCCATACCCAATTCGCGGTTGTCGAGAATTTCATTGATAACGTATTCTGCCTCAGCGTCACCGTCTTCAACCGTAACGTATCGCGGCTTGCCGCCGTCGCTACGCTCCGAAAAAAGATTCTTGCGATACTGCCGCTCGCCCTCCGCTATCAGGCGATTCGCGGTATCGAGTATCGGCTGAGTCGAGCGGTAATTTTGTTCGAGCGTAATGACCTGTGCTGACGGCATGTACTGATCAGGAAAACCGAGGATATTCTCAACCTCGGCAGCACGAAACGAATATATGGATTGCGCATCGTCACCGACAACAGTGACGCCCTCACCATTTGGCTTGATAGCGTTCAGTATCTGGGCCTGAACGAGATTAGTGTCCTGATATTCGTCGATCAAAACATGGTCGAACCAGGAACCAATCTCGTCGGCAAATTCTTTTTCAGCAACAAGGTGGCTCCAGTAAAGCAACAGGTCGTCATAGTCGAGTGCCTGACTTTGCTGCTTTCGCAATACGTAATGCCGGAACAATTCCGTCAACTCGTCGCTCCAGTCACTGCACCAGGGGTAGGTTGTATCCAGCGCCACACTCAGAGGTTTCCGCGTGTTCACGCAGCGTGAGTAGATCGCAAGGCAGGTGTCTTTTTTTGGAAAGCGTCGGTTGGCGCGCGTTAGTTTCAGTTCATGGCGCACAACATCCAGAATATCGGCGGCATCACCCCTATCAAGCACGGAAAAGCCAGGGTCCAGCCCCAGATTGTGTGCATAACGCCGCAACAAGCGATTCGCGACGGAATGGAAGGTCCCCGACCACGGCAATCCACCGGACGGCAAAGGCGCCGACTGGCCACCCGGTGCCGATGCCCGCAGTATCGATTCGACACGTCGCGTCATTTCCTGCGCAGCGCGCCGCGTAAACGTTAGCAACAGGATACGTTCTGGGCTGACGCCCGATATCACGAGGTGGGCTACACGGTGCGCCAGCGTCATCGTCTTGCCCGTGCCGGCACCGGCGATCACCAGCAGCGGGCCGGCACGCAGCCCGGGCTCGTTACTACGGTCGCCATACTCGGCGGCCAGACGCTGCGCCGGATTCAGGATGCCCAGGTGATCGAATGGTTGCTCGGCCAGCTGCACGGGTGCCTCCCTCAAAAGTCTGTATTTTTATACAGTACTGGATAAATTTACAAGGTTGGCAGCAAGAAATTCTCGATCGCCGAGGCCAGCGCCGATGGCGCCTCGAAATGCAGCATGTGACCCGCACCCTCGATTGCAACGGTTTTGCTGTCGGGAAACATGTGCCGCGCGGCATCATCGAAATGCCTGGCAAAGCTACTGTCGTCGCCGACAACCAGGAGCGTCTCAGCCGTTACAGCCCGACAGCATGCAACTGCCTCGGCGCGCCGATAGAGGACAGGGTTTGGCAGCTTGTGTCGCGGGTCCGCACGTATACGAACCACGCCGTCGGCCTCTTCTCGCGCCCATTCACGCGCGACGAACCCGGTCGCCGCGGCGCTCATCCCGGGGTGACGCTTTTTGATGCGCGAGGCGAGTGCATCGAAGTTGGCGTAACGTGAAAAGATCGGTGCCTCGGCCGCGCCGTCGATCCAGGACCGAAATCGCCCTGGCGCGTCGTCAGGATTCGAATCTGCCAGGCCAAAACCTTCGACGTTGACGAACGCGTGCACTCGTTCCGGCATGGTCCCGGCATATAATGAGCCCACGTTTGCCCCCATGCTGTGGCCCACCAGGCGGACCGAATCCGTTGGCGAGTAGAAACCCAGCAGTTCATGCAAATCCGCGATGTAGTCGGGAAACCAGTAGCTCGAGCAGCGGCACGACGTTCGACCAAATCCGCGCCAATCCGGGGCGACCACACGCCACTCTGCGGCAAGCTCGTCGACCGCGAACTGGAACGTCGAACCGGTGTCGGCCCAGCCATGCAGATACACGAGTAGCGGTGCGTTCGGGTCTCCCCATTCGTAAACGCAATAGTCAACGCCACGAATTGCAAGTTGCCGCTCGACTCGAGCCACTTTCGGCTGGTAAATATCCTGACTATTCATGCCTCCATAGTTGCACAACATCGTCGCGCGATACATGGACGGGAATTATCCGGAAAGTGCCCCTGCGACGCTTTTGAGCGTCAGGTCGTGTATAAATGCGTTAACTCAATACGAAAAATATCGCGACCCACCCGACTACTGATTTAATGACCTTCGAAATCGCACTGGTACTTGGAATCCTGGCTGTTTCGCTGGTTCTTTTTATCAGCGAAGTCATTCGCATGGATCTAGTCGCGCTATTGGTCCTGGGCGCGCTTGCGGTCACCGGCCTGGTCGACTCCACGCAAGCCTTCGCCGGCTTCAGTAACAGTGCCGTCATTACCGTCTGGGCAATGTTTATACTGAGCGAAGGGCTCACGCGCACAGGCATCGCCGATATCATTGGCCGCCAGGTCATGCGAATCGGCGGCAAGCGTGAAATGCCAATGATCCTCGTGATCATGATTACCGGTGCCGTGCTGTCGGCTTTCATGAACAACATCGGCGTCGCGGCGCTGATGCTTCCGGTCGTGGTGGGCGTTGCGCGTCGAACTCGCATCCCTGCCTCGCGATTGCTGATGCCGCTCGCCTATTCGACACTTCTCGGCGGCCTCATGACCCTTATCGGCACGCCACCCAACCTGCTGATCAGTGAATCCATGACTCAGAACGGCCTCACGCCTTTTGAGTTGTTTGATTTCACGCCGTTAGGCGGCGCCGTCATGATCGTCGGCGTGCTGTTCGTGGCGTTGCTCGGCCGATTCCTGTTACCGAAGACGCGCGGTGAGCGCGGCGGCAGACATGTCAGTCAGCGCAGTTTGCGATCACGCTACAAGCTGCAGGAGCGCACCTTCATGCTGCGCGTGCCAATGGACTCGATCCTCGTCGGCAAATCACTGGCGGACAGTCGCATCGGCGCCTCTACCGGGCTCATTATTCTTTCCCTGCATCGCGGTGGTCGTAGCGAGACTCTGCCTGGTCGACAGACGATCATTCGCAGTGGTGACGGCATTCTCGTGCAGGGACGTCTGGATCAGTTTCGCGAGCTGCGGCGCTGGAGTGACCTTGTCATCGAACGCGAAGCACCAGTCTTGAAATCGATGGTCGCCTCGAAGGTGGTGTATGCCTCGGTCACTATCGCAGACGGATCGCCGGTGATCGGTGAACTGGTCCGACACGCCGCATTTCGTACCCGGTTCGACGTTGCGGTTGTGGGTATTTTGCGCCGTGAAGCCTATCGCCTGACAAACCTCGCGTACGTTCCGATCAGGGTCAACGACAAAGTCCTCGTTCAGGGTGAAGTTGAATCGATTGAACAACTCGAGAAATTCTCTGATTTCGGCGACGTTGAGGTATTTACGCCCGAACAGCTCGCTGAGCAATACCACGCCGACGAACGTATGTTCGTTGTGAGACTACCGAAGCACAGCGGTCTGGCCGAAGAAACGCTCAAGAAAAGCCGTCTTGCTGACGTGTTCGATTTCCGGGTGCTCGCTGTATTCCGCGACGGTGAACTAAGCGTCATGCCGCGTGGCGATGAAGTCTTGCTTGGCGGCGATTTACTGCTCATCGAAGGGCAGCACGGCGACCTCGATGTATTGCGGGGATTGCAGGAACTGGAAATCGATACCAAGGTTCCGGCAAACGTGACCGCGTTCGAGTCCGAACGTTTGACGTTGATGGACGCCACGCTCGACCCGCGCAGCACGCTGGCCGGCAGGTCGGTTGGCGAACTCAATTTCCGCGAGCGTTATGGCATCGAACTCGCCGGCATCTGGCGTGAAGGCGAGACTGTTGGCACCGAACTCGCCGACGAGCGGTTGCAGGTGGGCGATGCCCTGTTGTTGCTCGGACCACGCGACCGCCTGCAGCTGCTTTCCTCGGATTCCGACTTCCTGATCCTGACGCCACTCGGTCAGGAACCACCTGATACGCGCCGTGCGCCGCTTGCTGCAGCAATCATGTTGGGCGTCGTCGTTACGGTTATGCTGGGTTACGCGCCGATTTCCATTTCGGCGGTGATCGGCGGAACGATCATGGTACTGACTGGCTGCCTAAATATGGAACAGGCCTATCGATCGATCGACTGGCGAGCAATTTTCCTTATCGCGGGGATGCTACCGCTGGGCACGGCCATGCAGGACACCGGCGCCGCTACCTACCTGGCAGGCCAGGTAATGGACCTTCTGGGTGACGCTGGTCCCTGGCCCGTGATCATGGGGCTGTATATCCTGACCGCGATGGCGACGATGATCATCCCGACTGCCGCCCTCGTCGTCCTGATGTCTCCCATCGTGTTGTCCGCGATGTCCGATATGGGCCTTGCCCCAGAAACGGCAATGATGGCCGTAGCCATGGCGGCGTCCGCAAGTTTTACGAGCCCGATCTCACACCCAGCGAATATCCTGGTTATGGGTCCAGGTGGTTACCGCTTCGTCGATTACCTGAAAGTCGGTGTGCCGCTTACGATCGTGGTATTCATAACGGTCATGGTCCTGCTACCCATACTCTGGCCATTGGCCCCGGCCTAAAAATGACGAGTGAGAGAATTGTAATCGCTGGAGCCGGCCACGCCGCCGGCCAGATCGTTGCCACTTTACGCCAGCACAAATTTGCAGGGCAGATTGTGCTGGTCGGCGACGAACCTTACCTGCCGTACCAGAGACCGCCGTTGTCCAAGAAATTTCTTGCCGGTGAAATGCCAGCCGAGAGGCTTTACGTGAAACCTGCAAGTTTCTATGACGATCCGAATATCGAACTGCGACTGCAAACCCGCATCACGGCAATCGATCGCGATTCGAAAACGCTCAAGACGGATGACGCTGACGCTATAGCCTACGACAAGCTCGTTTTGGCACTCGGATCGCGAGCGAGAACTCTGCCTGTCGCGGGCGTTGACCTTGCGCATGTGCACTGTTTGCGCAACATAGTGGATGTTGAGGGCATACGAGCCGAACTTGATGTCGGCCGACGCCTGGTTGTCATTGGAGCCGGTTATATCGGCCTGGAAGTTGCCGCCGTCGCGCGCAAGCTCGGGCTGGACGTAACCGTGCTTGAGATGGCTGACCGGGTAATGAGTCGCGTCGTCTCACCTGAAATATCGGATTTTTACCAGATAGAACACACGACCCAAGGCGTAAAACTGCGTCTCGCGACCGAGGTGGTAGCCTTGCACGGCAAGAAGCGCGTCAAGCGTGTGGAAATTGGTGGTGGCGAAGAAATTCCGGCGGACTTCATCGTCGTCGGTGTTGGCATTCAGCCCAATACGGAACTCGCCGAGCAGGCCGGCCTCGACGTCGGCGATGGCATCCTGGTGGATGATCAATGTCAGACCAGCGATCGGGATATTTGCGCCGTGGGTGACTGCACATCGCATCCGAACGCTATTTATGGCCGGCGACTGCGTCTCGAATCGGTACATAACGCACTTGAACAGGCGAAGACCGCGGCAAACAACCTTTGCGGAAAGGAAACGCATTACTCGCAGGTACCCTGGTTCTGGTCTGATCAATACGACCTGAAGCTGCAGATTGCCGGATTGTCCGCCGGCTACGACGACGTGGTAATCCGGGGAAAGCCGGCCGAAAGGTCGTTCGCGTGCTTGTATTTAAGAGATGAACGGCTTATTGCAATCGACGCGGTCAACGCGCCGAGAGATTTTGTGCAATCAAAGTCGCTTATTGCCGCTCGTGCCGTTATCTCGGCAGATGACCTCGCGGATACGGGCAGACCGCTTAAGGAGCTGGGAGAAAAAGGCTGACGCTCGGCGGTCCTATTCGGTGGCGGCTTCGACGGCGGAATCGTCCGCCGCGGCCGGTAGCTCGATTAGCAGGCGCCCGTCGGCGGCGATCGGGCCTTCTTCGACCGAAAACGCACGCGCAGACAATGACTCCAGACCTTCCATCTGCAGACCCTGCAACGTTCCGGTGCCACCGGTCACTCGGGCAGTACCCAAGGCCCCAGGTCCCACCGTAAGATCGCCGAGCCAGCTACCTTTCCAGCTATTTGCCGAACTTTGATAGGCGGGCAGTCCTACCTGCCGGAGAAACTTCCAGTAATTCTCGGACTGTTCCATGAACAGACTGCCGCGCCCGGGCAGGTAGAGATACCAAACGCTATCGACCAGCGCCTCACCTTCCAGCAATCTGGTCTGCTCTGACAGGGAGGAGAACTTAACGCCAATACCGGTCGTCTGACTGCGCGCGTCACGTAATACCGTTGCCATAGTACTCGTGTGACGAATAGGCGCCTCCCACAACTGCAATACCTTTTCGGGATATGGCTTCTGTCGCGACTCGCCGTTATTGGTGAACACGATCGCGTCGGACGGGATTACGGAAAAATTGAGTGCCAATACCTCAGCACCAGTAACAGCCAGTGGCGAAAGGCCGCGGTCTAAGACAAATGGGTTGTAGATCACACCCACGGCGAAGACCGCCGCACCGACCAACAGTCCCAGAATCAGAGCAATTATGTATTTCATCACAGTGCGTCCGGGTCGCCGACGAAAGCCGTGACCAGTTCGATGCGACCCTGAGGCGCGTCCTCTTCACCCGACGTGTCAGGCAACCAGCGCTCTGTCAATGATCCATTCAAAGACCCGAATTCGCGTGAACCTGCGCGAAGTTTGCCGACGCGATAACCGCCCTCGACTGGCTCCGGGCTCATATTGACGAACACCGACCCGCGCGCAGGCAGATGCACTACCCAGTCAATCACTTGGGTAGGGCCGTCATCTGCCGCCGTTCTTGCCGCGACGCCAACAACTGTGTCGCGAGCATTTCGAATCTTGAAAAGTTCGATACGGACGTTCTGCAGCATTGAGTCCTCAGGCCATTCCAAACCAACCGGGAGGGGCACTTTGCGACCTGGTTCGCCAATCATGATTCGGTCCATCGGGACTTTGACATGGAACGACTCGACGTTGCCGCCGTTGGCCGCAACCGACACGATCGACGGCTCGCGCTTTTGATCGACAACAGGATAGGTATGCAGCCCGGCAGCCGTGGCCACCAATCCGAGTACGATTCCAATGATGAATGTTTTTAGCAAAATAGTCCCACTTGGCAAGAACAAGCCAGCCAAATCAGCAGCGTGCGCCGAGTTTAGTTAAATTGCAGCGGTCGCCACAACGAATCCGGCCGTTTTTGTGACGCGCAGCACGATTTTTGCCAACATTGGTGCGAAATCGAGGCTGTTGGCGCACCCGCGCCAACTTCCCTCCTTGCTCGCCGCGCCGGTACAATCCCGCGGCCGGCGATAGAAACGGCAGGAGCAGAGATATGACAATGCCGATCTGCCTTTGGTCGGGCCCGCGCAATGTCTCCACCGCCTTAATGTACAGCTTCGCGCAACGGGCTGACATTCGTGTGGTCGATGAGCCGCTATACGGCCATTATCTACGTGTCAGCGGCGCCGACCATCCCGGTCGTCGCGAGATTATCGAGGATATGAACTGTGACGGTACTGCTGTCATGCGTGAGCTTCTGGCGAAGCAGAAGCGGGATGCGTCGGCGCGCCAGTTTCAGAAACACATGGCGCATCACCTTATCGACATAGAGACTGATTTTCTGAAGGAGACGAGCAACATATTCCTGATTAGAGATCCGCGCGAAATGTTGCCGTCACTGACTGTGCAATTACCGGACGCGGGCCTCGCTGATACAGGGCTCAAACGGCAATGGGATCTCTATACGGACCTCCGAGACGCCGGTCAGATGCCGGCGATTCTCGACTCGCGCGAATTGTTGCTGGATCCTGCCGGCGTTTTGACACAGCTCTGTCGGCACCTGGGCCTCGAATTCGACTCCCACATGTTGGGTTGGCCAGCCGGCCCGCTCGTCGAAGACGGAATCTGGGCGCCGCATTGGTACCATGCAGTACACGAAAGCACAGGCTTCGCACCCTATCGACCCAAAAACGAGTTTCCCGCCAGACTCGAGGGCCTGCTAGCCAAGTGCGCGCCCTGGTACGAAAAGTTGTTCGCAAACGCATTCACCGGCGACGCTGAAGGAGACTACTGAGTGAACTTATCCGACCCACGCAATGCCGAGATTCTCGTCAGTATTAATGGACAACTAAGACCCCGTGCAGAAGCCACTGTTTCGGTGTTTGACAGTGTCGTACAAGGCGGTGACGCGGTATGGGAGGGCTTGCGCGTTTATGATGGACGCATAGCCGAACTCGATGGCCACCTGCAGCGCCTGCAGGACTCGGCGAAAGCGCTGGCGTTCGCCGACGCACCCTCTTCCGATGAGGTTCGCGCTGCAATATTTGCGACACTTGAGGCCAACGGCATGCGTGATGGTGCGCATGTGCGCCTCACGCTCACGCGCGGTGAAAAACTGACATCCGGGATGAACCCACGGTTCAATCAATCAGGTTGTACCTTGATCGTTCTCGCCGAATGGAAGCCGCCTGTCTATTCGGACAACGGTATTCGAGTTATCACTGCGTCGATCCGACGGAACACGCCGGCCTGCCTCGATTCCAAAATTCACCACAACAACCTTCTCAATAATATCCTGGCAACAATCGAAGCGAACGTCGCCGGCGCGGACAGCGCGATCATGCTTGATCTTAACGGCTTCGTGTCAGAAACGAATGACACAAACTTGTTTCTGGCCAGAAACGGCGTACTCCTGACGCCGCACGCAGACAGCTGTCTGCCTGGTCTTACGCGAGACATGATATTGAAGATATGTGAGAAACAGAATATTTCCACCGAACAGAGAAATCTGTCGCTAACCGAGGTTTACACGGCGGACGAAGTGTTCACGAGCGGCACGATGGGCGAATTAACGCCCGTACTGGAGGCCGACGGCCGCGTGATTGGCAACGGCAAAGCTGGCCCGCTAACGGCGTCGTTGCAGAAACTGCATCGCGAGTACGCGTATCGGAACGGCACGCCGCTGCCGTTCTGATCAGGTGTTCGAGAAATAACGCTGAAGATACTCATCCAGACTAATTTCGTCTGACGCCTCGATTTGCTTCTGACGCAGAAGCGATTCGGCGACTTCTTCGTCAAAGATCGCTTTGCGCGATTCCCGTAGCGGCGCGAGCGATGCAAAGTAGTCGTTATGGCTCCTCGCCAACGCGAGAGCATATTCCGAAAAACCACTTTGAGTTTCCTTTAGATCCGCCAATACACGCGCCGACGGCGTTTTCTCCGGATCGTCGACGAGTTCTTGCATTAGCCGTACGGCATCCGCATAGCCTTCGTTTTTCTCATGACTATCGATGACCTTGGCAACGGCGAGCACGTTGCACAGGATCTCGCTGGCCCAGGTCTGCAACGGTACCGCTGCCCCATCTCTGGAAAGGCGAAAATCCGGCGCACGGCCATATTTGGCGGTCCTCGCATGGTTTCGTCCGATCTCGTCGAGCGATTCATTATCGAGCATTGGGCTGTCTTCGAGCAGACAGTAAATCAGGAATGCCTCGACAAAACGCATCGTATTCTGATTGATACCGCAAGGGTCGAACGGGTTGATATCCAAAGAGCGAATCTCGACGTACTCAATACCATCCCGCCGTAGTGCCGCCGTTGGTTGCTCTCCCGATTCTGCGACGCGCTTGGGGCGGACAGGCGAATAGAACTCATTTTCGATTTGTAACAGATTGGCATTCAGTTGCCTGTGGCGACCATCAACTTTAACGCCAATTTTCTCGTAGTCCGGTTCCGGTGTACGTATCGCCTTACTCAGGTCGTCAACATACTCATCCAGGCTGTTGAGAGATATATTGATCTTCGACTGGTTCTGATTGCTATAGCCAAGATCGCTCATGCGCAACGATGTGGCGTGCGGCTCGAAGTATGTATCAGCGCTCAGCGACTTCAAACCGGCCGAAGCGCCACTTGCGAAGGACTTGCACAATGCCGGCGACGCGCCGAATAAATAAAGCACGAGCCAGCCCATGCGGCGAAAATTTCGAACAAGCCCCAGGTACTGATCCGAACGAAACTGCTCCGCGTTCTGTTTGGCACCGAGAACTTGTTGATACAGGGGCCAAATGTCAGCAGGCAGCGAATAGTTAAAATGCACGCCAGCAATAACCTGCATTTGGCGGCCGTACCGAAAGCCGAGTCCTCGACGATAAATGGTCTTCATTCGACCTACGTTGGAAGTTCCATACTGCGCAAGCGGAATCTTTTCGTCTTCGGGAATCATGCACGGCATGCTC